>Ga0182024_10013739_pt1 | contig 15755 bp, 20 predicted proteins | sample P32metaG_FD_120480 | JGI IMG/M metagenome (GOLD analysis project Ga0182024, IMG submission 120480) | Permafrost microbial communities from Stordalen Mire, Sweden - P3-2 metaG (Illumina Assembly) | ecosystem: Environmental > Terrestrial > Soil > Wetlands > Permafrost | place: Sweden: Stordalen... | reverse complement strand
CGCCAGCGCCGCGCGGACGATCCACGTGCGCTCCGGCGAGCTCGCCGACAGTCCCGCCGTGGTGATCGCCAGCGAGCGGATGGACGAGGACCCAGGGTGGCGGGAGTTTCACTCCGGCGAGCTGGTGCACGTCGACGCGCAGCTGCGCGTCACGTCAACGATCGCGATCGATCACCCGCCGCGTCACCCGCTCACGCTCGCCGACCTCGCCCCCGAGGCCGCCGCAGCGCAGGGAGCGCACGCGGCCCGCTGACAGCGCCGCTGTCCGCTCGAACTGCGCGGCGGGCGGGGCCGTGCCCGCGCCGCCGCCCAGCCCGTGCGACCCGTACGCCGGCTAGCTGCTCCCCGCGTGCTTCAGGGCGGTGAAGCAGTCGCGGTGGTAGTGCTCGGCCGCCGGCACGGGCACCTCCGGGTCGGCGGCGCGCGAGGTTTCGCGCACCTCGTCGCCGACCTTCACGATCAGGGGCTCGTAGACGCCGATCACGTCGCCGCAATGCGTGCAACGCAACAACTCGAACGGCGTCGGTTGTGGAATGCCCATCGGGCGGTTGCCCCTCTTCCGAAAGAACACGGACGGTAGACGCAACGGGGCCGCGCCTGGTTCGCAGTACCCCGCCGACCTTGCGCGGCAAACTACGTAGCGGGGGCGCTGCGGGTATCGCGCAACGCCGCTGCAGGCTTTGCCCGATGCGCGATCCGGGAGGGTCGCGCTAGCGTCGGGGCGCACCATCAAATTCAACCGGAAGGAGGCGAGTTTCCACGTCAGTCACCCTGACACGCTGGGATCCCAACGCCTACCTCGGTGATCTGCGCCGTCGGGTTGACCGTGTTTTTGACGAGGTCCCCGGCGTCCGCAGGCACGGCTGGGTGCCGGCGATCGATGTGGTGCGCGACCAGAAGCGAATGGTCGTGCGTGCCGACATTCCGGGGCTGCGGCCCGACGAGGTGAAGATCGAGATCGAGGATCATGTGCTCACGGTCTCGGGCAGGCACGAGGAGCACGAGGTTGTTGAGGAGAAGCTCTTCGTGCGTCGCGAGCGCCACTACGGGTCGTTCTCTCGCTCGATGGACCTACCGCACGGCGTTGACGTCAAGAGGATCACGGCGCAGACGCATGACGGTCTGCTGGAGGTGACGATCCCGCTCCCCGAGGAGATGAAGGAGGAGCGGGTCTCACTGACGCCGACCGCCGTCTGACACGGAGAGGAACGAAGGCCGGCCGCGAGCAGCCACAGGCGCGACCGGCCTTCTGGCGTGCGGACCCGGGCGGCCGCGCGCTATAAGTCGGTTCGTGGAGCTCTACGAGGTGATGCGCGGGGCGCCCGCGACGCGGCGCTTCCGGTCCGACCCGGTCGAGCACGACGTGCTGGAGCGGGTGTTCGAGGCGGCGCGCTTCGCCCCGAGCGGCGGCAACCGCCAGGGCTGGCGCGTGGTCGCGGTCACCGACGCGGAGACCCGCCGCGCCCTGCGTGACCTCTACCAGCCGCACTGGCGGGCCTACTTCGACCACAGCGGCGCGAGCGAGATCCTCGCCAACCCCGACGGGCACGACGCCAGCCACGTGCGGATGCTGCGGCGCTCCGACGAGTTCGCGGACCGCCTGCACGAGGTGCCGCTGCACCTGGTCGTCTGCGTGCGGATCGCGGACATGCTGATCACCGACGGCGAGCTCGACCGCCCGAGCATCGTCGGCGGCGCCTCGATCTACCCGTTCGTGCAGAACCTGCTGCTCGCCCTGCGCGCGGAGGGGCTCGGCGCGACGCTGACGACGCTGCTGATCCCGGCCGAACCGGCGGTCAAGCGCCTGCTCGCGATCCCCGCCGAGCTTGCGGTCGCCGCGTTCATCGCCGCCGGGCACCGCGCGGACCCCTGGCCGAGCGCGCTGCGCCGCCGCCCGGTCTCGGAGTTCGCGTACGCCGAACGCTACGGCGAGCCCTTCTGAGGCTTTTCCGGGGGGTGCATGCACCCCCCGGCGAGACGGCGCATGCGCCGTCTCGCGGGTCGGTGCATGCACCGACCCGAACTACCCCTCGACGAAATCGCGGAGCGCCTGCTTGCCGCCACCGACGATCGGGTTGCCGTGCGCCATCAGCAGCGTGTCGAAGTCGAGCGACAACAGGCGGCGGTACGCGGCGCGCAGGCCGGCCCTGGTGCGCTCCGGCTCGTCCATCAGGAAGTCCGGCACGAAGGTCAGCTGCGGGCCGTCCCACTGCACGACACCGTCGGCGCAGGCCAGCGCGTCGTGCGCCGGGATGTGCAGCGCCGTCTCGTCGGGGCAGATCGCGTCGACCTCGTAGGCGACCGCGCCGCCCGGCAGCTCGTCGCCGAAGTCGAACGCCTCGACCGGGCCGCGGCCCTCCAGCTCGTGGCGGCCGCACCGGATGCAGTGGACGGTCGCGCCGAACGCCTCGTGCAGGGCGAAGGCGTCGCGGGCGTGGTGGCGGTTGGTCAGCAGCACGTGCTCCGGCGTGCCGTGCGCCTCGAACCAGCCGAGCCCCTCGGGCGGGATCAGCACGTCGATCGCGACGCGCTCCGCAGCCAGGTGGTAGGAGGAGACGTCCTTGTCGATGCCGGGGTGCCGCGCCCGCCAGTGCCACAGGCCCGTCGAGATCTCCTGCATGCGCTGAGCCTACTCCGGGGCGCGCTACCAGCGCTCGCGGTGCACGACCTCGTCGAACGGCCGGCGGTTGATCTTCGTCAGCGGCGCGAGCGGCCGCTCCGCGGGGTGGCCGAGCGCGATCAGGAACGCGCACTGGCGGTCCGCCGGCAGGCCGAGCAGACGTCGCGCGAGGTCCTGGTCGCCGACCGCGGAGTGCCCGGTGCCGATGCCGAGGTCGGCCGCCTCGATCATGATCGACATCGTCGCCTGGCCGAGGTCGAACCAGGCGATCGACTGGTCGCGCTCGCTCTCGTGGACGGCGGTGATCAGCGCGATCGTCGCGGCCGAGGTCGCGACATGCGCGGCGCCCTGCCAGACCGTTGCGAGCTCCCGCAGGCGCTCGCGCTCGGTGACCACCACGAAGTCCCAGGGCTGCCAGTTGCGCGACGACGGCGTGCGTCGCGCCGCCTCGAGGATCCGCTCGAGCTGCGCCGGCTCGATCGGCTCGTCGGTGTAGCTGCGCACATTGCGCCGCGCGCGGATCGCATCCCAGGTCTCCATCTCGAGGCTCCTCTACGTCTGTTGTGTGGGGGTGTGGCGAACGCTACAGCTGCGCCGCGATCAGCTCGCGGGTCTCGGCGGCGACGCGCGTGACCGCCTCGTTGCCGGCGTCGATCAGGTTCCCGCGCGTGAAGAAGCCGTGCGGCTGGTCGGCGTGATGGTGCAGCGTCACGTGGTTGCCGGCGGCGCGCAGCCGCTGCGCGTAGAGGAGGCCGTCGTCGCGCAGCGGGTCGTATTCGGCGACGACGATGATCGCCGGCGGCAGGCCGGAGAGGTCGGGCGTGCGCAGCGGCGCCAGCTCCGGGTTCGAGAGGTCCGCCGCGTCGCGCGCATAGTGGTCGAAGAACCAGGCCATGTCGGGTGTGGCGAGCATCGGCAGCTGCGGCCGCGCGTACTCGATGTAGGAGGGCGTCGTCAGGTCGCTGTCGGTGACCGGGTAGACCAGCAGCTGGGCGACGATCTCCGGCCCGCCGTGGTCGCGTGCGCGCACGGCGCAGACGGCCGCCAGGTTGCCGCCGGCGCTGTCGCCGCCGAGCACGAGCGGCGCGGAGTCGTCGAGCGAGGCGACCCAGCGCAGCGTGTCGAAGCAGTCGTCGAGCGCGACCGGGAAGCGATGCTCGGGCGCCACGCGGTAGTCGACGTTGATGACCGTCGCGCCCGACTCGTTGGCGAGCAGCCGGCACATCGCGTCGGTCGGCTCGAGCCCGTCGAGCACCCAGCCGCCACCGTGAAACCAGACGATCGTGCCGCGAGCGCCATGCGGCTGGTAGTGGCGGGCGTGAAGCTCGGCGCCCGCCACCGGGATGCGCAGCCCGCGCACCTCCGCGACCGCCGGGCCCTCGCCGTTCGCTGCGGCGGCGGCGATCGTCTGTGCGCGCGCCTGCGCCGGGGTGAGCTGGTACACCGGGGGCTGGCCGACCGCCTGCTCGAGGAAGGCGCGAGCCTGCGGATCGAGTGGTTGGCGCTCGGCGCTCACGGGCTTCCGATTATGCCAACGCGGCGCGTGGCGGAGCCGGCGGCTGGCACCGGGCGCGCGGGGCGCCGGCGCAACGGAGAGCCGGCGCGCGGAGCCCGGCGCAACGAAAAGCCGGCGCCCCTGTCGGAGCGCCGGCTTGCGCGAGCGGCCTGTTGCGAGCGGTGGCTCGCGCTTACGCCTGATGCGCGTGCTGCTCGGCGGTCTGGGTCCTGCCGGACTGCTGCACGTCGAAGACGACGCCGCGGGCGATGATCAGCACGTTCGAGGTCGTGGTCTCGACGACGTACTCGTTGGCCGCGGTGACGCTGACCTGGCCGTCCGGGGTGCCCGGGCGCGAGCCGACGACCAGCAGGTCGACGCCGTCCTGGGAGGGCAGTGCGAGCGCCGTGCCGGCGCGCTGCGCGAGCTGCTCGGCGGTCGTGCGTGCGGCATCGTCGACCTCGCCGCCGGCGAGGGCGATCGTGCGAAGCGTCGCGTCCGTGCGGTCACGCAGGCCGGCGGCCGCGATCGCGATCGAAACGGGGCCGCCCTCCATCAGGCGGATCGCGGAGCGGCCGGGCTGAACGTGCCCGGGCGCGGTGTGCCAGTCGGAGCCGAACACGACGAGGTCGGCCTGCTCGCGCTGCGCGAGCGCGCGAAGCCCGTCGCCGGTCGAGCCGCTCAGTACGACGTGGCGGCCGACCTCGGCATGACCGAGCCACTGCGCGCCGCGCTCGAGGAGCTCCTCGGCCTGCGTCTGCGCCGCCTGCTCGGCGGCCGCGTCGGGCTCCTCGCTGTGGCGGACGTAGGCGAGCGAAACGCGCGAGCCGGAGTCGCCGAACAGCTTGCCGAGCGCCAGGGCGTCGTGGTCGTTGTCGGTGCCATCGTAGGAGACGATCACATGGGTTTGCATTGTGGTTCCTTGGTCAAGAGGGTGGTTGCCCGGCTGGCGAAACGCGTCTTGGCCGGGCGCTGGATACTGTCTTTCTACGACCCAGCATGCCACTCTCCTGCCATCAGCACAAGTAACGTTTGTGATATGAGCTATTAGCTCACCTAATGCTGAACGTCAACCGTCTCCGAATCCTGATCGAGGTCGCGAACCGCGGCTCGTTCTCGGCGGCGGCCGAGGCGCTCTCGTACACGCAGTCCGCCGTCTCACAGCAGATCGCTGCGCTCGAGGCCGAGACGGGGGTCACGCTGCTCGAGCGCCTGCCGCGCGGCGTGCGGCTCACACCGGCCGGCGAGGTGCTGCGGACCTACGCCGAGGGGATCGTCGCGCGGCTGCACGCCGCGGAGGCCGAGATGGCGGCGATCGCCGGCCTGCGCGGCGGCCAGCTGCGGATGGCGTCCTTCCCGACCGCCGGCGCGACGCTGATGCCGCTGGCGATCGCGATCTTCCGCGCGCAGCACCCCGAGGTCGAGCTGACGCTCGCCGAGGGTGAGCCGGAGGAGATGGCGCCGCGGCTGTCGGCCGGCGAGTTCGACATCGCGCTGCTGTTCGAGTTCGCCGGCACCAGCCCGTCGCTCGGCTCTGACCTCAGCCGCCTCGAGCTGTTCGAGGATCCGATGTTCCTGGCCCTGCCGGCCGACCACCCGCTGGCGCGCCGGCGCACGCTGCGGCTCGAGAACCTGCGCGCCGAGGCCTGGATCCAGACCTCCGCGTCGAGCCCCTGCGCGCGGCACGTCGTGCGCTCCTGCCACGCCGCCGGGTTCGAGCCGATCGTCTCGTTCGAGAGCGACGACTACCAGACCGTGCAGGGGCTCGTCGCCGCCGGGGTGGGCGTCGCCCTGATCCCGAAGCTCGCGCTCTCCGGCGCCCGCGACGACATCGCGATCCGCGCGCTCTCGCCGTCCAGCCCGGTGCGCGACGTGGTCGCCGCGACGCCCGACGGCACGCGGCTGACCGCCGCCGCCGCGGCGATGCGCCAGATCCTCACCGACGTCGCGACCCGCTTCGTCGGGCCGGACATCGCCTGAGCGTTCTCAGGGCTGGGCGGGCATGCCGCGCACGGCGTGCTCGGGCTCGTGGGCGCGATCCGGCTCGTGGGCGTGGGCGTGCGCGTGGGCGGGCTCGTGCGTGCGCTGCTCGCGGCGGCTGCGGAGGATCGCCAGCAGCCGTGTGAACGCCAGCTGTACGGCGAAGGCGAGCGCGACCGTCGCGGCGCCGGCTGCCACGTCCACGAGGTAGTGGTTGCCGGTCCCCAGCACGACGAAGCAGGTCAGGACCGGATAGGCGGCGGCGAGGGCGCGGATCAGCACGCGGCGCGTCAGATACCAGACGCCGACCGCGGACCAGATCGCCCAGGCGATGTGCAGCGAGGGCATCGCGGCGAACTGGTCGGCGTCGTGCACGAGCACGCCGCTCTGCCAGGACACCAGCGCGTTGGAGCGCGCGATCACGTCGATGTAGCCGAGACCGGGGAACGAGCGCGGCGGCGCCAGCGGGTAGCGCCAGAAGACCGCGAAGGCGATCAGGTTGATGATCACGAGCACCGTGCGCAGGCGGATGTAGCGCTGCGGAAGACGCCACCAGAGCAGGGCCAGCACGGCGAAGGTGACGACCGCGTGGCTGAAGAAGTAGTCGTAGGAGGCGATCAGCCCGAGCGTCGTGTGCGACGCCAGCCAGCGGTTGATCGAAAGCTCCGGGTCGATCCCCAGCGAGCGTTCGAAGTGCAGCACGCCGATCGCGTTTCGCAGCGCGAGTGCATGGCGAAGCGGCGCGAGGTCGTTGATCACGTCGTAGAGCCAGAAGAGCCAGACGACGATCGCCAGCTCGATCCACAGCGGCGCGCGCCCGTCGGCGCGCCGGCCCACGCGCAGCCAGACACGCTGCAGCCACGCGCTCCGCACATCACCTTGCCCCGCGACCAAGTCCATCCCCCTGGATCATCGACGATCGCGAGTGCGGGCGCGCGAGCGGGCGTGGCGCGGGCGCGATCGGGTGCTGGTGCGCGGCTGGATGCTTTGGCTAGAGGAGCGTGCGCAGCGTCTCGGCGCCGACGTTGCCGCCGCCCAGCACGATCAGGTGGCGCTCACCGTCGTCATCGCGGTCGCGCAGGGAGGCGGCGAGCGCGAGCGCCGCGGCGCCCTCGATCGCCACGTGGTGTTCGAGTAGCGCGACGCGCATCGCCGCCGCGATCTCCGCCTCCGCGATCAGCTCGAAGCGGTCGACAAGGGCGGCGGCGATCGCGACCGTGATCGAACCCTGCTCGAGGTTGCCGGCCGTCGCGTCGGCGAGCGTCGGCGCAAGCGGCGAGGAGGTGACGTGCCCGGCCCGCACCGCATCGGCCATCGCCGGCGAGGCCTCCGGCAGGGCGCCGACGATCCGTGCGTGCCGCCAGCGCTCGCGCACCACGAGCGCGATGCCGCCGATCAGCCCGCCGCCGCCGACGGCGACGAACAGCGTGTCGGGCGGCGCCTGCAGATCGTCGAGCAGTTCGAGGCCGAGCGTGGCCTGCCCGAGGATCACCTGCGGGTCGTTGTAGGGCGCGACGAGCAGCGCGCCAGGTGTCTGCGCGGCGGCCTCGCGTGCCGCCAGCTCGGCGTGCAGCGGGTCGCCGTCGCACTCGATGAGCTCGACGCCGCTTGTGAGCAGCCGTGCGAGCTTCGCGGGGGCGGCGCCCGTCGGCACGAAGACGCGGCAGGGCAGCTGCAGCGAGCGCGCCATCGCGGCCACCGCGAGCCCGTGGTTGCCGGTCGAGGCCGCGACGATCTGCCGGGGCCGCGGTCCGGCGGTGATCGCGGCCGCGGCGCCGCGGATCTTGAACGAGCCGGTGTGCTGCAGCGTCTCGAGCTTGAGCAGCCGCCGGGGGTGGCCGTCGTGCTCGAGCAGCGGCGTGTAGCGCACGAAGCGCCCGATTCGCTCGCGTGTCCGTTGCGCGGCCTCGTGCGTGCGCTCGAGGTCGAGCTCCAGCGGCCAGTCGACGATCACGTCGCGTGCAGCGCGCGGCGGAGCCCCGCGCCGCCGTCGCGCAGCGTCGGCTCGCCGTGCGAGACGAGGACCAGCTCGACCTCCAGGTCGCAGAGCGGCAGGAGCGCCGCGCGCAGACCGGCGAGCGTCCGTTCTTCGCTCGAGCCCAGCTCGTCGAGCCAGGACTGCGGGCACAGCCGCAGTTCGCCGTCGGGCACGGTGATCAGCGCGTCACCGGGCACGAGCGCGCGGTGCTCGGGGATCCAGTAGACGGTCTCCTCGAACCCCGCGAGCGGGTGGGCCTCGACCGTCGCCGGTGCGCTGGTCAGCGCGCCGTAACGTTCAATCACCTGCTCGCGGCTGCGGCGGTGGTAGCCGATCGTCTCGAGCACGCTGACCTCGCGCCCGTCGCAGCGCTCGTCCGCCCAGCGCCAGAACTCGGCGGTGTCCTGCGTCGGCGCCAGCGGGTCGATGAAGACCGCGCCGGCCGCGCTCGTGTAGAGGACGCAGCCGACCTCGCGCGGCCAGACCGTCGGCGTTCCGTCCTCACCGGTGGCCTCCCACTCGGGATGCGGGGCGCTCCAGCGCCACAGGCCGGGTCTGAGCTCGTCGGGGGGCGCCATGCGCGCAGCGTAGCCTGCGCGTCCGCGGCCTACGCCGTTCGCATCGCGCGTTCGCGCGCGCGCTGGCGGACCGCCGTCGCGCCCCACCACAGCGCGAGCGCGGTCAGCGCGAACGGCAGCACGATCGCGAGTACGACCAGGGCGATCGCGAGGATCTCCTCGAGCGCGTGCAGGGCACGGTGAAAGGCGGTCGTGAACGGACCGGCTGCCGCCTTCGCGTGCTTGGCGCTCGCACCCGCCACGACGGTCACATGCAGCGTCGCGGTGCGGCCCTGCCCGAGCAGGCGGCCCAGGTCGCGATGCTCCGCCGCGATCCGCGCCTCAAGCCCGTTCAGCTGCTTCTGGATGCCTGCCTGCTGCGTGGCCGTCGCCGCCGTCGCCAGCTGCTTGAGCAGGGCGGCGCGCGCGGCGACGTTGTCGGCGAGCCGCGCCTGCTCCACGTTGTAGCTGCTCGTGATGTCGTTGGTGTTCTGGTTGAGCGCGCGCACGCTCGCGAGCGTGGAGAGCGCCGCGATCAGCGAGCCGAGCCGCCCGGTCGGGACCGCCAGGCTGAAGCTCGCGCGGCTCGCCGGTCCCTGGATCGCGACGTTCGAGCTCTGGACGACACCGCCGCGCTGCTCGGTGGCGGCGACGATCCGGTTGGCGACGCGCTGCATGCTCGCCGGCGGGGTGGCGAGCGTCAGCGTCGAGTCGCGGTGCACGAGGCGCGCGGACAGGCTCTTGCTACCCGAGAAGTTCGTGCTCGGCACGATCGCGACGGCGGTGCCGCTTGCGACGCCGCCGCTCGCAAGGGGGCCGCTGGTCGTGCCAGTGGGGCTCGCGGCGGCGCCCGGGGCCTTGCGTGGGAGGATCCCCAGAGCCGGGCTGCTCGCCGGCGCCGGCGGGTGCGTCGTGCCGCCGCTCAGCAGGCCGCTCGAGATCACGATCGTGAACGCCACCGCCGCGGCCACCAGGCCGCTGCCGGCGAGCGCCAGGCGGGGGATCGCGGGGCGCGCGACGCGCGCGCCGGCGCGACTGCGGCGCTTTCCGGGCGCGGCCAGCCGCGCGTCCAGCCGCTCGGCGAAGGCGGGATCCATGCGCGGCGCGCCGGCGCGCACCGAGTCGACGAGCGCGGCCAGCTCGAGATGCTGCTCGCCGACCGGTTCACGGGCGAGGATGCGGTCCAGGGCGGCGAGCTCCTCGCGCTCGCTCGCGGTCAGTTCATCGCGTGACACCACACACCTCCCGTAGACGTTCGATCGCGCGGTGCAGGCGGGTTCCGGCATTGGACTCGCTGCAGCGCAGGACGCGGGCGAGCTCGGCGTTCGACAGCCGCCCGACAAACTTGAGCAGGATGACCTCGCGGTCGCGCGGCTCGAGCGACGCGAGCCCTTCGCGCACGAGCAGGCGCCGCTCGGCGAGATCGGAATCGAGATCCTCGAGCTCGTTCGAGGGGTCGGCGATCTCGTGCAGCAGCGCGCCGGTGCGCCGTCGCTTGCGCAGCTCGTCGAGCGCGGCGTTGCGTGCGATCGCGAACAGCCACGACCGCGGCGTGCCGCGGCGCATGTCGAACAGCGCGCGGCGGCGGAAGGCGCGCTCGAAGGCGAGCGCCGTGACGTCCTCGGCGGCGGTCCGGTCACGCAACAGCGAGGCCACGTAGGCGTAGACGTCGGCGGCGCTCGAGCGGTAGAGCTGCTCGAACTGCTCGCCCGCCCCCGGACCGCTGGTCGGCACCGCGGCGATCACCGTCATTGGCAGATCATCCTCACAGTTGAACTACGCGGCAGCGGGCACACCGTCACAGGCCGTTGCCGGGTGTATCGTCAGCGCGCGCAGGCGGCGCGCGCCGCGCTGAGGGTGCGGTATACTTGCTAGAGCAACGAAATGGCCACGACCTCCACACAAGCCGGCACACCGATCGTCCTGCGCAGCGACGGCTTCCCCGGATGGAGCCACGAGTACGCCGCGGCGTGGATCGGGCTGCTCGCGACCCACCGGCGCCTGACCCGTGAACTCGACGCGGAGCTCGAGGCGGCGCACGGGCTCACGCTGAGCGGCCTCGAGCTGCTCGCCCGCCTCGCGAGCGTGCCCGATCGCCGCCTGCGCCTGTCGGTGCTCGCGGGCGAGGCGGGACTCAGCCTCAGCCGCGTTTCGCGCATCGTCGACGCGCTCGAGGAACGCGGGCTGGTCGAGCGCCAGAACTGCCCGTCCGACGCGCGAGCGGTCAACGCACAGCTGACAGCGGCCGGCCTCGTGCTCGCCCAGGCGGCTCAGTCGACCCATCTCGAGGCTGTCCGCGAGCGTTTCTTCGACCGCCTCGACGCGCGCGAGATCGCGACCCTCGCCGAGGTCTTCGCGCGCTTCGCACCCGGCGCACCGAACGCCTGTTCGGCGGGCGAGTAGCCGGAGGGATTTCCCGCCGCCATGGAGGACGGTCGCGACGTGTGCGTCCTCAGCGACCGCGAGCTGAAGGACCGCATCGAGTGCGCGGCGCAGGGACCCGCCACTGAGGCTGAGCCGGGACTGGGTCTGATGCGCGGTGAGCTCATTCGGCGGCTGCGCGCGCGCCACGAGGCCGGCGGCGACGAGCCGGGTCGTTCCGGCGGTGCGCGCGAACCGACGCGGCCGATGCTCCCCGGCGGCAGCGGGTGCGGTCGAGCTGCCCCCCACGAGTTGAGCGCCGCCGACCAGCTCCGCCTGGCGAGCCTCAGCTGTGCGGCAGCGGCTCGACCGTGGTGGCGGTCACGGTGAGGCGGATGGCCGCGGTTCCCGCGGCGTTGCCGTTGTGCGCGCGCGCCTGGTACTCCGAGCCGCCGAGCACGGACTCGGCCTCGAGGATCCTGACCTTGGCGAGCTTCGGCGGGCGGCCCTTCACCCCGCCTGTCGGCGCCATCACGATCACGCGTCCGGAGTAGCGCGCGTTCGCGTATTTCAGGGCGTCCGGGTAGGGCACCGTGAGCGTGCGCGTCTGTCCCGCGGGGATGGTCGTCGACCCGGCGTGCCGCTTGACGATCGAGCCGGCAGCGAGCGCGGCCCCGGCGGCGATCGCCGCAACCGCGGCGATCGCGCCAATGGCTGCGTAGCGCACCGATGACGCTGCGAGTGTCACAGCGCGAACGATCCCAGAACGGGGACGCGCCGTGCGGCGGACCGGCGACGATGACGACGGGCGGGAGCTGACTTAGACTCCGCGCGTGGCGGCTCGTGCGAGTGCCCGCTCGGTCCCGAGGTCGCTCGTCTGGGCGACCGACTTGGACGTGCTGCCGCTGGACCGCGTGGTCAGCCGCCGCGACGGCTATCTCGCGATTCGCTCGCCGAGCCACCCGACGTACTACTGGGGCAACCTGCTGCTGTTCGACGCTCCGCCGGGCGAGGGGGATGGGCTGCGTTGGGAGCGTCTGTTCGTCGAGGAGTTCGCCGACGAACCGCGTGTGGAGCATCGGACCTTCGCCTGGGACCGCACCGACGGCTCGCTCGGGGTCGCTCGCGAGGAGTTCGTCGAGCGGGGCTTCGGGCTGGAGGAGTGCGTCGGCCTGGTCGCGGCGGCTGAGGGTGTGCGGGCGCATCCGCGCGAGAGCCGCGAGGTCGAGGTGCGTGCGCTCGATCCCGCCGACGGCCTCGACGAGCCGCTCTGGCAGCAGGTCGTGGAACTGCAGGTCGCCGCGCGCGACGAACGCTTCACGGAGGCGGAGCACAGAACCTTCAGCCGCCGGCGGTTGGCCGACCTGCGCGCTCTCTTCCTGCTGGGGCACGGCGCCTGGTACGTCGCGCTCGCGCCGAGCTCGAACGAGCCGCAGGTCCTCGGCAGCTGCGGCCTGGTCGTCACGGCGGGCCGCGGCCGCTTTCAGTCGGTCGAGACCGCGGCGGCTCACCGGCGGCGCGGGATCTGCTCGCGGCTGCTCGTCGAGGCGGTGCGCGCGAGCGCCGAGCGGCACGGCGCGCGGCGCCTGGTGATCGCAGCCGACCCGCACTACCACGCGCTCGGCCTCTACGAGTCGCTCGGCTTCCTCCGCAGCGAGCACGTGTCCGGGGTCTGTCAGCAGCCCCGCGAGTCGGACGCGGCGTAGCTCGTTCGCGCGTTCAGTGCTCTGACGCGGCCCGCGCCCGCGGCCGGCGCTCAGAAGCTGACCGGCGCCCAGTGGTGGCCGCCGTCGAAGGTCATGATCATCGTGGCGCTCGCGCTCTGGAAGTTGCGGACGATGGCGACGCCCTGCGTGGGGCTCGTGAAGCCGAGGTAGGCGATGTCGCCCGTGTAGACGTCGCTCCACCGGACGGCGCCGTCGAAGCTGGCGAGCAGGTCGTACTGGCCACTCGCGGCCATGCCGTCGGCCAGGATGACCCCGGGGGTGGGGGAGGCGAGCACGCCGAGAAAGCCGACCTGCTTGCCGATCTCGGGCCCGGCCGTGAACGTCCTGCCGCCGTCGCTCGAGAAGTAGAGCCAGGTCGATTCGAGCGTCGCGCCGGGCGGGGCGGACTTCGAGAGCCCGTAGGCGAAGCCGCCCATCACGCAGGACGCCACCAGCTTCGTCGGCGTGGAGGATGCGGGGATCGCGAAGCTGTGCCCGACGGAGGCACACGGAGGGGTCCAGGCCACCCACTTGCCGCTTTCGAGTTGCGCGCTGCCGGTCGTGCCGCGGTCGTTGCCCTCGACCAGCCATCCGCTCGCGCCGGCCAGCACGAACGAGCCCTGCTGCTCCCCGCCGCCCGCGGGGCTGCCGAGGGCCGCCGTGTTGGAGACATGCCAGCTGTCTGATGCGACGGGCGAGCTCTTGACGGTGAGCTTGTCGAAGTTCTTGCTTGACTGCATCAGGTACGCCGTGCCACCCGCCGCTTCGAGGTCGAAGATCGTGTCCTCCTCGCCGAGCCCGTTGAGCGGCTGCTGCGTCCAGCTCTGTCCGCCGTCGTGCGTGGACCAGAGCGCCGCCTTCGTCGCGGTCCCCTCGCCTCCCGGGTACTTTGCGGGGACCGCGAGCCCGCCGTAGATCCAGCCGTCGCTGCGGTTGGCGAAGCGAACGGTCAGGCCGGTGCCGGCGCTCTCAGCTAGGTCGGCCGGGACGCCGCCGAGCTTGCGGTCGGCCACGGCGAGGAGCGCCGCCGGCAGCGGCCGTGCGAACCACGAACGTCCGCCGTCGGTCGTCTCCCGAAGCCCCAGGCAGTGACCGGCGGAGGCGCACGGCGCCGTCCCCAGCGCCCAGCCGGTGTCGAGCGAGACGAAGCTGACGGAATACGGATCGAAGGGCGCCGCCGTCGAGGTCCCGACCGCCGCCGCGCCAAAGAGCGCGAGGACCCCCGTCGCCGCGACCACGCCCACGCACGCCGCGAGGCGCAGCGCCCGCCGCGCCCCCACCGTCCCGATCGAGCTGTGGCCCATGCAGCAATCGTACGACTGCGCCGGGCCGCCCGCGGCACCCGCCGCCGGCTCAGCCGACCGCCCAGGCGATCGTGCTCTTGTAGTCGTACTCGAGCTTCAACACCGTCTTGCCCTTCGGCACGCTGAAGCCGAGCCAGCCCTCGTCGCACTGCAGCGGCTTGAGCGGCTTGAGCACGATCGGTGGGCTCTTCGCCACGCCCACCGACTCGGCGAGCGTGCCGCCCTGGGTGACGCTCAGCGTGAAGAAGGCCGGGTCGATCGCGGTGTCCGCCGGCGTGTGTGCGCTCGTGCACACCTTCACCTCGAAGTTCGCCACCGGCTTGGAGGAGGTCGGCGCGACGTAGGCCTCGAGCGTGAAGAAGTTCCCGGTCGCGCTGGTGCGCTCGGCGGGGAGCTTCAGCTTCGCCGTCGCCTGGCGGAGTGCCGCGGCGCTCGCGACGGGGAGGAGCGCGACGGCTGCGGCTGCGGCGCAGGAGCAGGCGAGCACGCCGATGCGCGTCCGCGTCAGGGTCGAGCGTGAGATCGGACGTGGCTGCATCGATCTTCCTTTGGCTGTGGTGGCCGGGAGGGTGTCGCGGGCACTGCGTGCGACACGGGATGATCATGATGACAGCGTGATGGCCGCGCGCCGGCAGCTATCGACGCACGACCGATACGGACGCTCGCTCGCGCAGAAGCCGCCTCAGCGGATCAGCACCGCGTTGCCGGACGGGTCGCGTGCGAGCGTCCCGTCGGCGCGCTGCTCGAGCGTCACGCCCTGCGCGGCGAGCCGGCTCGCGACGGCGTCGCGCTCCGCCGCGCTCGCCGTGACCAGCATCCAGTGGCGCAGGCCGACGGCGTCGGCTGGCGCCGGTCCCACGCCGGCTCCGCGCCAGATGTTGTAGGCGACGTGATGGTGGTAGCCGCCGGCGGACACGAACACCGCGGTCGGCAGCGTCGCCTTCACCTCGAAGCCCAGGCCGTCGCTGTAGAAGCGCGTCGCGGCGTCGACGTCGCCGACGTGGAGGTGGATGTGACCCATCCGCAGTCCGGGGTCGGCCAGCGCCGTCGGCTCGGCGTCGCCGATGCACGCAAACAGCGAGCCGACGTCGAGCGGTGCGGGACCGGCGCCGAGGAGGTCGCCGCCGCCCATGTCGGGCCACTGTTCGCGGGGCCGGTCGGCCGCGAGCTCGATGCCGTTGCCGTCGGGGTCCGGGAGGTAGATCGCCTCGTGCGTGCCGTGGTCGGAGGCGCCGTCGATGCGCGTGCGGCTCTCGGCCACACGGCGAGCGACGCGAGCCAGTTCCTCGCGCGTGGGGAAGAGCAGCGCGTAGTGGTAGAGCCCGGCGTGGCGGCCGGCGGGGTGGGCCCCCGGCTCGGCGCGCAGCGTCACGAGGTCCTCGCCGCCGGCGTGCAGCGCGGCGTGGCGTTCGCCGCGCTCGCGCACCGACAATCCGATCACGCGCGTGTAGAAGTCCAGCGCACGGTCGAGATCGGTGACCGTCAGCTCCACGCCGCCGAGTCGCGTGGCGTCGGCGAGCAGGCCTCCGCTGCGCGGGCCCGCGGTCTCTGTTGTGGTCGCGGTGTTCATCTTGGTTGTCAGCCTCTCAGCCTGCGCTGGCGGGACCGTATCCCACCAGCGCAGCGCCGAACGTCACTGCGCCTGCTTGACCGCCGAGACGTCGAGTGCGAGCTTGACGACATCGGAGACGAGCAGGTTGCCGCTGCCCAGCGCCTGGTTGAACTTCATCCCCCACTCTGAGCGGCTGAGCTGG
>Ga0182024_10013738_pt1 | contig 15756 bp, 18 predicted proteins | sample P32metaG_FD_120480 | JGI IMG/M metagenome (GOLD analysis project Ga0182024, IMG submission 120480) | Permafrost microbial communities from Stordalen Mire, Sweden - P3-2 metaG (Illumina Assembly) | ecosystem: Environmental > Terrestrial > Soil > Wetlands > Permafrost | place: Sweden: Stordalen... | reverse complement strand
GTCATGACGGTGACTCTCCCAGGCAAGCGGTCCATCCTGAGTCCGGGCTGAAGGCTGCCCGCGTCCGCTCTGCGCTGGGCCGCCAGGCCGGTCCGCCGGCTGGTGCCGCGGCCTGTATGCCGGTTGGTGCCGCGGCCCGCAGGCCGGCTAGCGTCCGGCCCGCATGTCGGCTGTGCATCATATGTCTCATGTTCTTGCGTTGCGCAAGCTGCACTGGCTATCTTCAGGGGATGATTGCCATTACTAAGAAAAGCGGCACGCGATTCGCCGCATTGGTGTCCATTACCTGGATCGGACTTGCCGCCTGCGGCAGCTCGTCACCCTCATCCACCGGCAGCGGCAGCCCGTCGGCCGCGCCGAGCAGCAGCCCGGCCGCAGCCTCCGGTACTGCCAACGTGGCCTACGCGTCCTCGCTCCAGTTCCTCAACGAGAAGGTCGCGGGTCCCGCCTTCACGAAGGCTGAGGGCTTCGGGTATTCCGGCCACGGCGGGGCCTCCGGCGACCTGGAGTCGGAGATAGCCGCGGGCGAGCTCACCCCGAACGTCTTCGAGAGCGTCGGCGGCGACAACATCGCGCCGCTGGAGCCCAAGTTCACCAAGTGGTACGTCCAGTACGCGGGCAACTCGATCGTGCTGGCCTATAACCCCAAGAGCAAGTACGCCAGCCAGTTCGCGGCGATATCCAGCGGCAAGGAGCCGATCCAGAACCTGTTCACCCTGCTGCAGAAGCCCGGATTCAAGCTCGGCAGGACCGATCCCAACATCGACCCGCAGGGCCGGTCATTTATCTACATGCTCGAGCTCGCCCAGATGCACTATCACCTGCCGGCCAACACGGTCACGAAGATCCTGGGCGGCCCGGCGGGGTAGCCGAACTCCTCGCAGATCTTTGCCGAGTCCTCGCTGGACGCTACGCTGGAGTCCGGCCAGCTCGACGCGGCAAGCGCGTACTACACCCAGGCGATCGAATTGCACCTGCACTACATCAAGCTCCCGACCGCTATCAATCTCAGCAGCTTTGCCGATGCCGCGCAGTACGGAAAAGCGGGGGTCACGATCACGGTTGGTGGCGTCAAGACGCCCAAGACCGGCTCGCCGCTGGTGCTCGACATCACGACCATCGGCAAGCCAACCCCGGCCGGGATCGCGTTCATCAAGTACACCCTTTCTCCGGCCGGCCTGGCTCAGTACAAGACGGGGGGATTCACGCTGCTGAAGCCGACGGTCACAGGCACCGGGGTCCCGGCTGCGATCATGAGTGAGCTGGGCGGGTAGCCCGGCGGCAGCCGCCGGCGGTGCTGTCCAGGGGGGTGACCCGTCCGGACAGTACCGCCCGCCGGGGTCGGCCGGCGCGACGGCGGTGCCGCGGGCTGTCCGTTCTGTGTCTGGATTTGCGTCCGTTGCCGGAACGGCCATTATCTGGATTGCGCTGCTCGGCCCCGTGATCACTTTGCTCACCCACCTATCCGGCAGCGCCATCGTGAGCGCGCTCACGGCGCCAGGGGCACTCGATCCGGTCGTCGTCTCGATCGAGTCCGGTGCCGTAACCCTGGCGGTCCTGCTCCTGCTCGGCACGCCGCTAGCCCGGATGCTGGCCCGCGGCACGCTCCCGTTCCCGCGGGTCTGGGAGGCGGGGGTGCTCCTCACCCTGCTGCTCCCGCCGCTGGTGATCGGCCTGCTGCTGATCTTCATGGTGGGCCCGTTCACGCCGATCGGCGGGTGGCTCGGCGACCTGCACCTGTCCGCGACCAACACCTTCCTGGCCCTGGTCATCGCCGAGGTGTACGAGTCGGCGCCGTATTACGTGCTCGGGGCGCAGGCGGCCTTCAGTAGCGTCGACCCGCGGCTGGAGCAGCAGGCCGGGCTGCTTGGCGACCGGCCTGGGCGGGTGTTCCGGCGGGTGACGCTGCCGCTAGCCGCGCCGGGCCTGGCGATGGCCCTGGCCGTGGCATGGGCCAGGGCGATGGGAGCCTTCGGGGCTGTCATCATCATCGCCTACCATCCGTACGGGATACCGTTGGAGATCTACACCACGTTGCAGGAAACCGGCCTGGCCACTGCATTGCCGTTCGCCCTCGTGCTACTGGTGGTCGCCCTGCCGCTGCCGCTGGCCGCATACATCTGGAGCGCTCGTGCTCGACGCCGACGTCGAGGTTGACCGGCGGGACTTCCCGGTGTGCGCCGAGCTGAGCGTGCGGCCGGGGGAGCGGCTCGCGCTCTTCGGCCCGTCGGGCGCTGGCAAGACGACGCTGCTTGAGGTGATTGCCGGGCTCGTGCGACCGCGCCGCGCCCTGATCACGCTGGCCGGGCGGGTGCTCACCTCGACGGCATCGCCGACGGTGGCGGTCCCGCCGTGGCGGCGCCGGGTCGGCCTGCTCCGCCAGGATCCCGGGCTGTTCCCGCACCTGTCGGTGCGGGCCAACCTCGGCTACGGGCCCGCCGCTGATCGCGATGGCGCTGAGCTGACCCAGCTTGCCGGGGTGCTGGGCGTCGGGAACATGCTGGCTGCTATGCCCGCCCGGCTGTCCGGCGGCCAGGCGCACCGGGTCGCACTCGGGCGGCTGCTGCTCGCGCACTGCGACGCGCTGCTGCTCGACGAGCCGTACGCGGGACTGGATTCCAGCCTGCGGCGGGTGCTCACCAACCTGGTGCGGGATCTTGTCACCGCGCGTCAGGTGCCGTCGGTGCTGGTGGCGCACGAGCTCGCCGAGGCACAGGCGTTCGCTGACCGGCTGGCCGTGATCGACCGCGGCTGCCTGCTGCAGGCCGGCGCCCCGGACGAAGTGGTCCGGCGCCCCGCCACGCGGCGGGTAGCTGAGCTGGTTGGCTACCTGGGATTCGTGCCCGGCGGCGGCTCGGCCGCGGCACCGCTGGCCGGGATCCATCCCGAGCGGATCGCGGCAGGAGCGGAGCCGGGCCGCGGGCTGGTCATGACTGGGACCGTCGAGGCCGTCCGCCCGGCAGGGGCCGGCTGGGAAGCTGAGCTGCGGGTCGCGGACGCCATGGTGACGTGCCATCTTCCTGACCGGCCCGCTCCGGCCGGAAGTGAGCTGGTGGTGACGGCACTTGACCCGCCCTGGTTCGGCCCGGATGGCGCTGCCGTGGTCCGGCCGCCGCGCGGCGAGCAGGTCGGCGCATGAAGACCGGCAACGGCGGCACCGCCGCTGGCGGCAGCAAGGCCGCTAGCAGCGGCGCTGGTGGCCGCAGGGCCGGCAGTAGCCGTACTGGCAGCGGCGGTACAGGCAATGGCGGCACTGGCAGCGGCGGTACAGGCAACGGCGGCACTGGCGCTGACGGCAGTAGAGCCGGCCACACCGGCACTGCCAGCGGAAGCATCGCGGGTGGCGCTGGCGCGGGCGGCAGCGGCATGCGGCTCCGGCTGGCCCGCCAGGCCAGGGGGTTCTCCCAGCAGCAGCTGGCCGGCATGGCCGCGGTTTCCCGGCAGGCCGTTTCCGCGGTGGAGGCGGGGCACTCCGATCCGTCCCTGCGGGTCGCACTGGCGGTGGCGCGGGCGCTGGGCACCACCGTCGAGGAATTGTTCGGCCCGGGCGAGCTGCCCCCGCCGGTGGACGCGCTGGTGGTCGCTCCGCTCGGGCCGGCAGGCGCCCGGGTCACGCTCGCGCCCATGGGAGAGGCATTCGTTGCCCTGCCGCTGGCGGGCGCCACCGCCACCAGCGCGGGGTTCCTGCCAGCCGGCGGCGTGGCCGGGCAGCCAGTCATAGCGCAGCCGGTCACCGGCCAGCCCGGCGAAAGGCAGTCCCCGGGGGGCCTCGCCGCCGGAAGCCAGCCTGCCGGAAGCCAGTCCGCCGGAAGCCAGCGCGCCGGAAGCCAGCCAGCCGGAAGCCAGGCCACCCTGGCAGCCCATGGCCGGCCAGCCCGGCAGGCACGGCAGGTCCGGCCCATCGGGCCGCCGCGGCCGACCCTCGTGCTGGCTGGCTGTGACCCCGCGATGCCCCTGCTCGAGACCCCGCTTGCCCTGCTCGATCCGCCGATTGCCTTCACCTGGTGGCCATGCGGCAGCCAGGAGGCGCTCGAACTGGCCGCCGACAGGCTCGTGCATGTGGCCGGGGCGCATCTGCGCGGGGCATCGGGGGAGTACAACACCGGCCCCGCCCGTGAGCTGCTGCGGCGCCAGGGCGCCGACGTGGTCGGGTTCTGCTCCTGGCGGGAGGGCCTGGTACTCCGCACCGAGCTGGCCGGCCAGGTCGGCGGCCTGGATGACGTGGTGGGACGCGGTCTTCGGCTGGTGAACAGGGAGCCAGGATCGGAAGCGCGCCGGGTGCTGGACCGGGAACTCGCCAGGCTCGGCATCAGCGCGGCTCAGATCTCTGGCTATGCCACCCAGGCGAGCGGGCACCTGCAGGTGGCCGCTTCCATCGCCGCCGGGCTGGCCGATGCCGGGGTGGCCAGCGAGCCGGCCGCGCTTGCCTTCGGCCTGGCTTTCGTGCCGTTGGCGGCTGAGCACTTCGACCTGGTCATCCCCGCCGACCAGGCCGGCTGCCGTGAGGTCCAGGGGCTGCTCAAGGTCCTCTCGTCGCGGTGGCTGCTCGATCAGCTCGCCAGCCTGCCCGGGTATGATCCGGCTCGTTGCGGAGAACATGTCGCATCCCTCTGAGCGCCCGCAGCCCGGCTGGCGCGTGATCGTGATGGTGGCCCCGTGTACGACCATGACGATGAGGATGTCGATGCCCTCGGGTGGGACGAGTTCATCGCCCGTCAGTGGGAGTCGATCTTCGTCGGCTACCAGACCGGACGCAGCATCAGGAAGACCGGCCGGCGCTGGTGTGACCTGGTGCAGGCGGGCCTTGGCTGTTCGCAGGAAATGGCGGACCTGCTTGTCCGGAGCCAGATCGTCGGGCGGGTCGACCGTGACCTGGAAGGTCTGGCGGACAGCCAGTCGGTCCTTTCCGGGATGTACCAGGCACTCGCCGACATGCGGGCGGACCTGGTCGAGATGATCGAGGACGGGCTGGCGGCGGCTGGCCTGCTTGACGACCATGCCCGGCTGCTGGCCGCCGCGCACTCCTATGTGTTCGGCCGGGAGCCGGGGGCGGCCATCGCGGACGGGTCAGCTGGCTGGGATTAGGCACAGCGCAGCTGGCGGGCGCTGGCGAAGGCTGGCGCATGAGCGGTTCGGAAATAGCCGGTGCCAGCCGGACAAATGCTAACCGCTGATTGGATTACGTTAACAGCGTTGTTGATGTGGCTGGTGGGGCATCACGTGGACTCCTCCGGGCACAGTCCGCCAGCATGCACCGGCCGCTAGGGCTGATGAGGCTGACGGGCTCGCTTGGGCTACGCCGTGAATGAACACACGTGACCCGGGCATCTGCCACGGGGCAGGATGCCCGGCATGAGGCTTCTGGTACTCGGCGGCACCCACCACGTCGGCCGGGCGGTCGTGCAGACGGCACTCGCCAGGGGTGACGACGTCACCACCCTGACCCGCGGGGTCAGCGGGCCGTCAGCGGCCGGGGCGCTCGCGCTGCACGCCGACCGGACGGACCCGGCCAGCCTCCGCGCTGCGCTCGGCGACGGATCGTGGGACGCCGTCATCGACACCTGGAGCGGCGCGCCCGCCGTGGTCGGGGACGCGGCCACGCTGCTGAAGGACCGGGCCGGCCACTACGGGTACGTGTCGAGCCGGTCGGTGTACCGCTGGCCGACCCCGCCGGGGCTGGACGAGAGCGGGCCCGTGGTCGACGGCGACCCGGCCGATACCGGCAGCGCGGACTACGCGGCGGCCAAGCGGGGCGGGGAGCTCGCGGCGGTTGAGGCGTTCGGTGACCGGGCACTGCTTGCCCGGGCCGGGCTGATCCTCGGGCCGTATGAGATCGTCGGCCGGATGCCGTGGTGGCTTGGCCGGATCGACCGTGGCGGCGACGTGCTGGCACCAGGCCCGCCGGAACGGCCGCTGCAGCTCATCGACTGCCGTGACCTGGCCGCCTGGATGCTCTCGGCGGCCGAGCGGGGACTCGGCGGCGCCTTCAACACGGTCAGCCAGCCCGGTCACGCCACCATGGCCAGCCTGCTTGCGGCAGCGATCCGCGCGACCGGATCGAGCGCCAGGCTGGTCTGGGTTTCCGCCGAGGCGATCGAGGCGGCCGGCATCGAGGCATGGACGGAGCTGCCCATCTGGCTGCCGCCGACCGGGGAGGCTGCCGGCATGCACGAGGGCGACGTCAGCGCCGCCTACGCGGCGGGCCTGACGTGCCGGCCCATCGAGGAGACCATCGCCGCCACCTGGCAGTGGATTCAGGCCGAGGGATACCCGGCCCCGCCGCAGAGCCGCCCGGCACCGGGCCTGGATCCGGCAAAGGAGCGCCAGGTGCTCGACAGCCTGCCCGGCTGACCGGCGGCCGGCAAAGTTCCCGCACGCGCGCGCTAATCCGGCCACGGGCAAAACGGATTCCGGGCTGCCAGTGCTCCGGCAGCGCCGTTGCAATGCGCGCGCCCGTCGCCGACCCGGCTCCAGGTGGAGGCCGCTGCGGCGCCGGTCAGGTCAGGCGTGCGCGTGCCCGGGCCGGCCAGCGGCTGGCCCGGGCACGCCGTGCGCTGTCAGTGCCCGTAGACCGGGATGATCGTGGCCCGGGCGAGCGTGTGGAAGCCGAGGTTGAACCCGGCCACCGCGGGGGACACGTCCGAGTCGATGCCGAGGGACCCGGTGTCCAGCGCGTGCACGGTGAAGACGTACCGGTGCGGGTCACCGGGCGGCGGGGCCGCGCCGCCGAAATCCTTGGTCCCGTAGTCGTTGCGCACCGAGAACGCGCCGGCCGGCAGGTCGGCGCCATCCGCGCCGCCGGCCCCCGCGGGCAGCTCGGTGACCCACGCGGGGATGTCGAAGACCAGCCAGTGCCAGAATCCCGACCCGGTCGGGGCATCAGGATCGAAGCAGGTAACCGCGAATCCCTTGGTCTCGGCCGGGAACCCGTGCCAGCTCAACTGGGGCGAGATGTTCTCGCCGGACATGCCGAACCCGTTGTAGACCTGCGCCTCGCTCATCTGCTCGTCCTGGGTCACGTCCCGGCTCTGCACCGTAAACGACGGCACCTTCGGCAGGAAGTCGTGCGGCAGCGGTGCTCGGTCAGTCATAGTTTGCCTCCTCATTAATGCGGCTCGCGTGGCCCACGCCAACGCTACTGGTGATCGGCGGGCGGCGGGACTGGCACCGTTGGCCCCGTTTATGCATATTTAAGATCACCGTAGTCACCTGCGTCAGCCACCCGGCCAGTGCACAATGGCCTACGTGGGGGAGCCGGGGGCGGTCCGGCGGCGATAAGCCGGGTTCGTCCTACCTGGGCGGTCAGAAGGGTCGAACACGAGCGTGATCCTGGCACGTGGACCGGGCGCCTGGGCACGGCGAGCTGCCCTCGCTGTGGTCCTGGCCGGAGCTGCCATCATTCCCGGTCATGCAACCGGTTCCGCGTCGTCGGTCTGCAAGGCAGGGCGCTGCGGATCGGCAGGCAAGATCCTCTGGACCCGCCTGCTGCCCGGATCATGGACGGCCAGCGCCGCCGACGGCACCGTGGTGACCCAGGGCCAGGCGTACACGGCAGCAGGCGGCCAGGTGGCGGCGATCGGGTTCGGCCTGACCGTGGTCGCCTTCGATGCCCGCACCGGTACCGCGCTGTGGACCACGGCGCTCAGCGGGCAGCCGGCCGGCGCGTCGATCGAGTCAGTCCGGGCGTGGCCGGGGGTGGTGACCGCAGGGGTCAGCGTCCCGCGGCCGCGCCGCGGCCGGGTCGCGCGGACCGAGGTGGTGCTGAGTGCCCGGACGGGCGCGATGGTCCGGGACTACCCGGCGGCCGAGTTCGGCGGTGCCGTCGCGGCCAGCTCGGCGACCACCGTGATCGTCGGCCCGAGGTCAGTGACCAGCTATGACAACAAGACAGGCAAGGTCCGGTGGCGGCGGCGGACCGGTCCGGCACCGCAGGCATGGCGGGTGGACGGCCGCAACCTGTACGTCACCGTCGCGGCCGGCGGCTACCTGGGCACCGCGCCGGTCACGGCGCTGCGGCAGATCAGCTTGCGGACCGGCGGGCAGCGGCTGGTCCGGCCTCGCGGCGGCTCGTTCACCGGCACGCTCAGCGGCGCGTTCGATGGCGTGGTGTTCTTCTCCGGACCGCGCGGAGTCACCGCCTACAGCGGGGCGACGGGGCGGCGGCTCTGGGCCCGGGACGGGGTGATTCCGGAGAGCGTCGATGAGGTGCAGGGGCGGCTTTACCTCACCAAGGGCACCAAGCTGCTCGGAGTGGAGCCGGAGACGGGCGCGAGAACCGCAGGCCGGGTCGTGCGCGGATCCTCCGGCTTGTACGGCGTTCGCGGCGGGGTTGCACTTGGCATGGACCAGGGACCTAACGGCGTCGCGTGGGGGTACGACGTCGTGCGGCAGCGGGTGGTCTGGACCACGCAGCAGCTGCCGTGGCCGCACTACTTCGTGGACTTGTCCGGCATCGGCGGCAGCGCGGCCCCGGCCAGCAGCACCGTGCTGATCACTACCTGCGCGCAGCTCGGCGCCAGCGCTGCCGGATCCGGCGGCGCAGCAGGACAGGCCGGCCAGGCATGCGCGCGTCCTGAGCTAGTCGCCATTCAGCGCTGATCCATTCAGCGCTGACCGGCAGGCGTTACCGGCCCGGCAGGCGTTACCGGCCCATCATCCCGTCAGGCCACAGCGCCGGGCTGCAGGCCCGGACCTTCGCGCTGCTCCCTGTCCCGGTCTTGGCCCCCGCCCTGACCCTGGCCTTGTCCCTGGGCCTGGTGGTGAGCTGCGAGGTTCCGACGGCGCGCGGCGCCGAAATGCAGCGCTGTGATCCTGAGCTGCCCATGGCCAGGAGCATGGTGCACGCCATCGCGGCAAGCGCCATCGAGAAGAGCACGGCGGCACGGAACCGTGCCCCCGAACTCGCGGCGAGCCAGCGCCCGGCGGCGGCCGGCCGGATCCGCAGCCAGCCCCACAGACCCGCGGCACCGGCCTTCAGCTGCTCTATCCGCGGCATTTCCTCATCGCGGTTGAGCCGGGTAAAGATCGTGAAGAGTGACGCCAGCTGCGGATCAGATGCCCGCAGCGAATCTTCGATCTCGTCAAGGTTCCTGCGCTGGCTGACGGGCAGGCCCATCGCCACCTCCCATCTGATCCCGCATTTTTCCCAGCAAACGTAGCAGCCGCGATGTGCTGACATGGCACTCACGGCGGCATTGGCCATGCACGATGCCGTTGTCGGCGCTTCCCCAGACGCGGTTGCCCCAGCCGTCGCGTGGTGCTCTGCGGCCCCGCCGTGTGATCATGAATTCAGCTCTGCCGGGCGCTGCCAGGATCAGGCGCGGGGCCGGGCTGCCGCCGACCCGCTGCCGCCAGGAGGCCATGCCATGAACGCGCGCCGCGCCCTCGTTACCGGAGGATCGCGCGGGATCGGCGCGTCGATCGCCCGCGCGCTGGCCGAGTCCGGTCATCGCGTCGCCGTGCACTGCCGGGCGGACACGTCGGCCGCCGACGCGGTCGCCGCCGCGCTGCCGGGCAGCGGGCATGCCGTCGTATCCGGCGACGTAGCCGATCCACAGCAGGTGCAGGCGCTGGTCGCCGCGGCGGTTTCGGCGCTCGGCGGCATCGACGTTCTGGTCAGCAACGCCGGCGTCTACATCCATCAGCCGATCGCGTCCACCTCATATGCCGACTGGCAGGCCTCCTGGCGGCGGACGATCGACACCAACCTGCATGGCCCGGCGAACGTGGCCTGGTGCGTGACCGACCATCTGCTGAACCGGCCAGAAGGCCCGGAGGGCGGGCGGATCATCAGCGTCGGCTCACGCGGCGCCTATCGCGGCGAGCCGACGGCGCCGGCCTACGCCGCTGCCAAGGCCGCGCTGCACGCCATGACGCAGTCCCTCGCGGTCGCACTCGCCCCGCACGGCATCGCGGTCACTGCCGTCGCGCCCGGTTTCGTCCGGACCGAGATGGCCGAGTCGGTCCTGTCCGGCGCCGCCGGCGACGCCATCCGGGCGCAGAGCCCGTTCGGCCGGGTGGCCGAGCCCGGGGAAGTGGCGGCCGCCGTGGCGTGGCTCGCCTCGCCGCTGGCGCTGTGGGCCAGCGGGGCCGTCATCGACCTGAACGGCGCGTCTCACCTGCGCTGAGCGGTGCTTATCCGGCTGGCCCGGCCAGGGCATGCTCATCCGGCTGGCTCAGCCGCGGCATGCCTGGCTCCCGGGTTAGCTGGCTCCCGGGCTAGCTCAGCCCAGTGCTCCGGGTAAACCGCGACTGAGCGTGCGAACGGCATCGAGATATGCGACCTGGCTAGCGGCGAGCACTCGCTGTGCGTGCACTGCCCGGCAGCGGTGTTATCAACGCGAGGCGCGCAGTCCCGCGTAGCGAAGACAGCCGGCTTCGATGGCGCCCGCGTCGATCGCGGCCTGCTCGACGGTCGCGTCGGCGTCCGGCAGTTCTGGGAAGTAAAACGGTCCGTTGCTGTCATGGGTGGTGACGAAGCGGGCATCAAGTGCTCGCCGGATGGTGCTGGCGCTGTGCAGGCCGTGGTGGTGCAGCCAGCCCTGGAAGAAGACATTCCAGGAAAGTGCGGACTCTTTCCACTCCCTGCGAAGCCCCGCAAGCCAGGCGCCTGGCTGCGCGGGTTCGCGGACCTCGTGACTAAAGCACCACTCTGCGGTCGCCTCATCGAAGCACTCCGAGATCCATTCGATGACTATGAGGGTGCCGCCGGGAGCGAGCAGTTCGCGAACGTGGTCAAGCACAGCGGCGGGATCCGCGACGTGGTGGAGCGAAAGGCTGGCGATGACGGCATCCAGCGGGGCATCTGGCACGTGGTCCTCGAAAGCGATCCGCCGGTACCCTGGTCGTCCCGGCGCTTCGGGATCGACGCCTAGGGCTTCGTAGCCGGCGTCAAGAAGGGCCGCGATGTGCCCGCCGGCTTCCCCGCAACCGAGCTCGACGACCATGGCAGGTGGTTCGGGCAGTTGCTCGCGGACGAACGGCCAGGTTGCGGTGAGCCAGATCTCATCGGCGGAAAGGCCGCTCCGTGGCAAGCTGCCCCATCTCATCGCCCCGTCATTGCTCACCGTTGCATCTCCCTTCGCTCCTTGGCGCACCTGCCCGACGAGCCCCGCGACCTGATCGAAAGCCCCGACGGTACGCTCAGCGCCCTCATCGGCGGCCGGTGACTGCGAGCGGCGATACTCGGCCGGACATCTCCGTCGAGAACCGCCGCCGATCGGGCGGCCAGCGAGATCACCGGCCCGGCTGGCCCGATGATGGCGATGGCCTGGACAGCTTTGCCTCGGGGAGGATCGGCTCGAAGAGCTCGACAGGGTTGCCGGAGGGATCCTCGATGATGATCTGCCTGCCGCCAACCCCGGTGACGACGTCGTTGCGGAACCGGGCGCCGCTGCTTCGCAGTTCCTCGACAGCGGCAGCAAGGTCGGGGACCTCGACACTGAAGCGATTCCAGCCGCCGGGCTCCTGCATCCTGCCGTCGGGCATCGGTGCGCCGCCCCCAGCCGGCCCGTCTGGACCGACCGGCCTGACGAGCACCAGGCGGAGGCCACCATGTCCGAGCATCGCGAACAGGTCGTTCGGGCGCATCTGCAGCTCGAAATGGAGGTGGGTGGTGTAGAAGTCGATCGCGGCGTCGATGTCGTTGACGATATAACGGACGCTGACGGTAGTCATCGGCGATCCTCTCTTTCTCCGATACTGAGGTTGGCAGCGGGCTACTCCTTGCCCGCCCGGGGTACACGCTCGTGGTAGCCGGCCAGCGGCTCGAACAGCTCGACCGGGTTGCCGGACGGGTCCTCCAGGAGTGCCTGCCGCACGCCTACGGCGCTCACTATCTCGTGGCGGAACCGGACGCCGCGGGCGCGAAGTACCTCGACGGCCGCCCCGAGGTCGGGGACCTGGACCACGATGCGGTTCCAGCCGCCGGGGTCGGGGAGCGTCCCGTCCGGCAGGGCATGCGCCCTGCCGGGCACGCTGAGCAGCAGGCGCAGGTCCCCGTGATAGAGCATGGCGAAAGATGGGGAGGGCCGCAGTTCCACGTCGAAGCCGAGATCATCACAGTAGAACGCGACCGCGGCGTCGAGGTCGGCTACGAAATAGCGGACCGTTGCGCCGCGTCCGCTCACCGGGGCCCGCTCGCCACGGAGGCGGCGGAGCAAACTGGCGGTGAACTCCGGTCGTGGCTCGACCGGCATGATCGGCAGGCGCAGGGCCTTGAGAGGGTCAGGCGTCATTACCTTCCCCTTCTTCGTAGACGCGACGAAGTGCCGCCCGGGCCCTGACCAGGAGCGTCTCGGTGGCATGAAGGCTCCGGCCGAGCTCCCGGGCGACCTCGGCAACCGGCAGGCCGTCCAGGTAGCGCAGCGTCAGCGCTGCGCGCTGATGGGCGGAAAGACGGGAAAGGGCCGCGTGGGCAGCCGCGATGTCAAGCTGCGCCTCCCAGGGGTCGTCCACCGGCTCGGCGCCGCCAACGATCCCACCGAGCCTGCGGCGCTCGAGGTCCGTTCGCCGCCAGTGGTCGACCAGCTTGTGACGGGCGACGCCCACCAGCCAGGCGACAGTAAGCTCCGGCGGGCAATCCCGCTTGGCCGCCGCGACAGCTGCCATGAACGTCTCCGCCGTCAGATCCTCGGCCAGCACGGCACTGCCGCACCGCGGCAGGAGGTATCCGTAGACCTGGGGCAGGGCGCGATGATACAAGGCAGCCAGCGGCGTCTCCCCGCCCGTGCCCTCCTGCTCAACGCCCACACCCAGATCATCGTCTGACGGCCTCAAACTCCGAACATCGCTCAACCAAAAGCATGCGGCACTGCGCAGGTGATCTTGATCCGTCCATGTTCTCTGACTAGAGTCAGAGAACATGGACGGAGATCTCATCAGGCCGGTGCGGAGGTTCAACCGGACCGTCACCCAGCGGATCGGTGCGCTCAGCGAGGAGTACCTGGCCCGGTCGCGCTCCCTGGGAGCATCGCGGGTGCTGTGGGAGATCGGCGACCGCGGCGCCGACGTCAGGGCGCTCAGGACCCGGCTCGGTCTCGACTCCGGCTACCTGAGCCGGCTGCTGCACGGGCTCCAGGACGAGGGCCTGGTCCGGGTTCAGCCGGCCCGAGACGATCATCGGGTCCGCGCCGTCCGGCTAACTGAGGCGGGGCGCGCAGAGCGGGCGGAGCTGGACCGGCGCAGCGATGAACTCGCACGGTCGCTGCTCGCGCCCCTTAACAACGGGCAACGAGCCCGGCTCGTCGAAGCGATGGGCACGGTCGAGCAGCTACTCACCGCCGGACTGGTCCAGATCGGGGCCAGTGACCCGGCCAGCAGCGCCGCCCAGTTCTGCCTGCAGTCCTACTTCACTGAACTCGGCTCCCGCTTCGAGGCCGGGTTCGATCCAGAAGCCAGCATCCCAGCCACCGCCGCTGACCTTGCTGAGCCCGCCGGTCTCCTTCTGCTGGCCCAGATCCACGAAGAAACGATCGGATGCGGGGCACTGAAGTTTCACGGCACCGGACCTGCCGAACTCAAACGGATGTGGGTCGCCGCTAGCGCCCGCGGCCTCGGCGTCGGGCGGCGCATCCTCATCGAGCTCGAACTCCACGCCCGCCAGCGGGGCATTACCGTGATACGCCTGGAAACCAACCGGCGGCTGACCGAGGCCATCCACCTCTACCGCTCCGCCGGGTACGCCGAAGTCCCCGCCTTCAACGACGAGCCCTACGCCCATCACTGGTTCGAGAAGCACCTGACGAATCCCTGAACCCTGCGGCCGCGGCAATGCACCGCGGCGGGCCGGCGCGGGGGCCTCGCCTTACCGGGCCAACGGGTAGCGCACCGCGACGAACGAGATGCCCGGCGCCTAGGCCAGCGTTGCGCCGACCCGCTCTCGGATCTCCTGGACGGCCCAGTTGTTGCCGTCGGGATCGCTGAAGAAGATGAACTTCCCGCCGTCCCGCGGGTCCAGCGTCTGGATCTCCGAGGTCTCGACGCCCCGCTCGGCCAGCTGAGCGCGGGCGGCCTCGATGTCGTTGACGACCAGCTGCCAGCTCCCGCCCGGCCCCGGACCGGCGTCCGCGGCCACCACCACGGGCCCGATGACCACCGAGCACGCCGATCCCGGCGGTGTCATGTGCACCACCCGCAAGGTCGGCGTGGGCCGCGTGTCCGCGTCCAGGCTGAATCCCAGCTTGTCGAGATAGAAGCTCTTCGCCCGGTCCACATCGGTGACCGGGACCACAACGACTTCCAGCTTCCAGTCCATGACGAGTGTCCTTTCGGTTGCAGCCCCTGGTGGCGCTCTCAGTACTAGGACGGATCTGCGGCGCCGGTTTCGACATCCTCCAGGAAACCAGCTGCCGCTGTCACTCACGCTGGCATCCGGGGGCCGCGGCTGGCGCAGACTGGGCTGTCGTGGATCACGGCAAAGGGCGCAGCCCGCCGAGGCGGGCCTCGCCGAGCCCGGCGGCGCAATGGCCCGGCATAGGGCCTAGCAGCGACCAGCTCCGGTCGTCCCCCCAGATCGAGAATGCATCTACATACGGTCGCAGCAACGCAGTGAGCTCTGCGTCCCCGCGGCAGCCGAGCTCGTCCGAGGCAATCTTCCGCGCTACTCCGGCAAGGAAGTCGGCAACCTGAACCCGCGAATCCGAGCTGGAGTCGACGAGCCGCAGGCTGGCCAGCTGGCCTACGGGCGGGTGGCGGCGAGAAGCGGAATGGAGTCCGCCGCATATTTCCCTGAGCTGTGATATACGCTCGTCGGTCAGCGCGGTCTGCCGGTCGTGAACGACGGAAACGGGCACGCTGCCCGCACTCCAGTAGGCGACGGCCGCGACGATGGCCGGGACGAGGGGATCCAGCGCCGGGATCATCCTCGGGCTGCCGGGAGGCTGCACTCGGAAGAAAGCGGCTGCGCGCGGCCTGGACTGCCGGAGCAGTTCCATGATTTCGCCAGCCCGGTCCGGCATGCCAGCCCGGTCCGGCGCGCTGCTAAGGCGCAGGACGTCAACCATGCGAAAGAAAGAATCGATGGTGACCTGCGCGCTCCGGCCGTTCTTTGCCCGCATCAGGTCGTTGAAGGACTCCAGGAAAGCATGCCACTTCTCCGCGCCGAACTTGCCCTGGCCGTCGCGGTACAGGGTAACGGCCATGGCCTTGGCCCGCTGGTCCTGGCATAGGCCCGTGCCTGCTGCGTCAGTCTCATCATCGGCGATCAGGCCGGTCAGCTTACTGATCAGAAGGAATGTCTTGTCGGCCAGCAGCACGTGCGCGTTCCCGCTGACGGGACCCGATGGCCCGAGCAGCCAGGTCAGGACTGGCCGGCTCTTCTCACGGAGCAGGTGATTCGATTTATACACCGATGCCGGGGAACGTATCCTGTCCCGTATTTCCCGGACGCAATTGTCCGCCGCCTCGGTGCTCAGCCGCACGCTGGCATGCGCGAACACGTCGGTGTTTCCGTCGAGGAGCTTCTCGCCCTCAGCGCCGGACTCGTCGCAGGCAATCTCCTGCCTCACCACGCTATCTTCACCGCCGAGCCGCGGGGATCACCACTCGTTTCCCGCAATATTGCCCTGATAGGGGCAGTTCCGGCGCTCCGCGGCGGGAGCACGGAGCTGGCACGCCGCGAGGTCCGGGCCGGCGCTAGGCGACCCTGGACACGCCGCCGGTGCCCGGGCGGCGCTGCCCCGGGTCAGCGGCCGGATCCCACTGCTGATGGACGCGGTCCATCAGCGGGGAGGAGATCATGAAATCAGCGGTTGCCCG
>Ga0182024_10013737_pt1 | contig 15757 bp, 10 predicted proteins | sample P32metaG_FD_120480 | JGI IMG/M metagenome (GOLD analysis project Ga0182024, IMG submission 120480) | Permafrost microbial communities from Stordalen Mire, Sweden - P3-2 metaG (Illumina Assembly) | ecosystem: Environmental > Terrestrial > Soil > Wetlands > Permafrost | place: Sweden: Stordalen... | reverse complement strand
TTTCGAAACACTCGACCTGTGGGGCGTCCACACTCTCGCCGATCTCGCGCGGCTTCCCGAAAAAGGCCTCGCCGAACGCCTCGGCCCGCGCGGCCTGCTGCTTCAGAAACTGGCTCGCGGCGCGCTCGAACGGCCGCTGAAGCCGGTCCCGCTCGAAACCATTTATGAGGAACAGATCGAGCTCGATTATTCGTTAAAACAGATCGAACCGCTGCTGCTGCTGATCGGCCGTTTTCTGCACGATCTCTGCGCGCGTCTCGATTCTCAATCGCTCGCCGCCGCCGCGCTGCATTTCACCTTCAATCGCGAAGAGCGCCTGCTGCGTCTTCCCTTCCCCACGCGCGACGTCAAATTTTTGTTAAAGCTGACCCAGCATGATCTCGAATCGCATCCACCGCTCGAACCGCCGCAGCGGATCAAGCTGGCGATCGAGCCCACCGCGCCGCGCCGGGTGCAGCACGGCCTGTTTACTCCCGCGGCGCCGGAGCCCGAAAAGCTGGAGCTGACGCTCGGGAAAATTCGCGCCCTGGTCGGGACAAAAAACGTAAAAATCCCGGAGCTGCACAACACCTACCGGCCTGGCTGGTCGATTCCGGAGGCGCGTCTGTCGTTCCGGTATTTTCGTCCGCCAGTGCCCGCGCGAGTCGAAACCGAAGCCGGCGTTCCGAAACATTTATCGACGCGCGTGTGCAATGGAAAAATTGTCAACACCGCCGGACCCTGGCGGTCGAGCGGCGAATGGTGGCGTTCCGAGGAATGGAGTCGCGACGAATGGGATCTGAAGCTTGCGGACGGAACGCTGCACCGGATTTTTCGCACGGAAGCGAAGTGGTTTCTGGAAGGAAGTTATGACTGAGGAGAAGAAGCCAGAAGCCGGAAGCCAGTAGCCAGAATAAAACCCACCCCTGCATTCTGGCTCCTGGCTTCTATGTATATCGATTTCCACTCCCGCTCCGCTTTCAGCTTTCTGGAGGCCGCTTCGCTTCCTGAGGATCTGATCCAGCGCTGCGCCGACCTCCATCATTCCGCCGCCGCGCTTATGGATCGCGACAATCTTTCCGGCGCGCCGCGATTCTACATGGCCGCGAAAAAGGTCGGCATGAAGGCGCATCTCGGCGCGGAAATTACCGGAGCTGACGGGAATCTCTATCCGCTGCTCGCTGAAAATCGCACCGGATATCAGAATCTTTGCCGCCTGATCACTTCCATGAAGCTGCGCGCGCCCAAAGGCAAAGCCGCGGCATCGGAAGACGAGCTGCGGCAATTCGCCGAAGGTCTGATCTGCCTGACCGGTGAAGGCGCGCCGGTTCGTTCGCGCTTCGAAAAGCTGCTGAGCATCTACGGCCCTCGCAACGTTTACGCCGAGCTTCAGCGCCACTTCCATCGCGACGAGGAAGCTCGCAACCAGGCGGTGATCGATCTGGCGCGCTCTCTGAAACTGCCACTCCTCGCCACCAACGGCGTCCGCCACGCGACCGCCCAGGAACGCCAACTTTTCGATGCGCTCACGGCCGTTCATCACAAAACCACGGTGATGGATGCGGGCCGTCTGCTGGCGCGCAATTCGGAGCGGCATCTCAAATCCCCGCACATGATGGCCCGGCTTTTTGCCGATGTTCCCGAGGCTATCGCCGAAACGGTGGAGCTTTCAAAGCGTCTCGCCTTCACTCTCGCCGATCTCGGCTACGAATTTCCCAAATATCCGCTGCCGCCCGGCGAAACCATCCATTCGTTTCTTCGCAAGCGCACCGATGAAGGCGCGCGGCTGCGTTATCGCCCCTATCACGATCGCGCGCGACAGCAGATCGAGCGCGAGCTTGCGCTGATCGAAAAGCTGAATCTCGGCGGCTATTTTCTGATCGTCTGGGACCTGATCCAGTTCTGCCGCCGCGAAGGAATTCTGGTGCAGGGGCGCGGGTCCGCGGCAAATAGCGCCGTCTGTTATTCGCTCGGCATCACCGCCGTCGATCCCGTCGCCATGGATCTGCTGTTCGAGCGTTTTCTGTCCGAAGAACGCGGTGAGTGGCCCGACATCGATCTCGATCTTCCCAGCGGCGATCAGCGCGAGCGCGTCATTCAATACGTCTACCAACGCTACGGCCAGCGCGGCGCGGCCATGACCGCCAACATTATTACTTATCGCGGCCGTTCCGCCGCCCGCGATATCGGCAAAGCGCTGGGCTTCGATGAAGAATCGCTCGCGCGGCTTTCTTCGCTGGTCGCACGGTGGGAATGGAAGGATCCGAACGACACCGCGGAGGCGCAGTTCAAGCTGGCCGGGTTCGATCTGCATCATCCGCGCATTCAGAAATTTTTGTCGCTGTATGTCGCCGCGCAGAATCTGCCGCGTCATCTCGGCCAGCATTCGGGCGGCATGGTGGTCTGCCAGGGCCAACTCGATTCGGTGGTTCCGCTCGAACCCGCCACCATGCCCGGCCGCGTAGTCATTCAATGGGACAAGGACGATTGCGCCGATCTTGGATTAGTCAAAGTGGATCTGCTGGGGCTCGGCATGATGGCGGCGCTCGAAGAATCGCTTACGTTAATCCGCGAGCATTACCGCGAAGAGGTGGACCTGGCGCATCTCCCGCAGGACGATCCGGCGGTTTATGAAGCTCTGCAGCGCGCCGACACCATCGGCATGTTCCAGGTGGAAAGCCGCGCGCAGATGTCCTGCCTGCCGCGCTTGAAGCCGAAAAAGTTTTACGACCTCGTGGTGCAGGTGGCCATCATCCGGCCCGGCCCCATCGTCGGCAAAATGATGCATCCTTATTTGAATCGTCGTCAGGGATTTGAAGAGGCCGCGTGCCTGCACCCGTCGCTCGAAACCGTGTTGAGGCGGACGCTTGGCGTGCCGCTGTTTCAGGAGCAGCTTCTGCGCATCGCCATGATCGCCGCCAACTTCACGGGCGGTGAAGCCGAGGACCTGCGCCGAGCCATGGGCTTCAAACGATCGGAGCAGCGCATGCGTGAAATTGAAACTAAGCTGCGCGCCGGCATGACCACCAACGGCATCGTCGGCGAAACGCAGGACCGCATCGTCCAATCGATCACCTCTTTCGCGCTGTACGGATTTCCCGAATCGCACGCCGCCAGCTTCGCGCTGATCGCCTACGCGAGCGCATATCTGAAGTGCCATTATCTGGCCGCGTTCACCGCCGCGATCCTGAACCAGCAGCCCATGGGTTTCTATCATCCCGCAACGCTGGTGAAAGATGCCCAGCGCCACGGCCTGCATTTTCGTCCGGTAGACGTGCTGCATTCGCAATGGGACTGCACTATTGAAGATGGCGAAGTGCGGCTCGGTTTCAATTACGTCCGCGGTTTGAGAAAAGAACCGGCCGAAGCGATCGTCACGGCGCGGCCGTTTTCAAGCATCGATGATCTGACGCGCCGCATCCCGGAGCTGCGCAAGGACGAATTGCGGATGCTGGCGGAAATCGGCGCCCTGAACGGTCTTGTGAAACACAGCTTGGTTAAACATAGAAGAGATGCCCTGTGGCAATCCGAGCGCGCCATTCGTTTCGCCGGTCCGCTGCTCGAATCCCTGGAACCGGCGCAGGAAATTTCTCCGCTCGCAATGATGACCGCTCCTGAACGCATTCGCTCCGATTTCTACGGCACCGGCGTCACCATCGGCATTCATCCCATGAAGCTCTATCGCGAGGGATTGCGTTCCAGTGGTGTTCTGGCGGCTGCGGATCTGAAAAACGCGCGCCACAATCAGATCGTACGAGTCGCCGGATGCGTCATCTGCCGCCAGCGCCCCGGAACGGCGAACGGATTCATGTTTCTGAGCCTGGAAGATGAAACCGGCATCGCCAACGCCATCGTCGAGCCGGAGAAATTCGATCAATACCGCGAAGCGCTGGTTCGCGCGCCGTATTTGCTGGTGGAAGGAATTTTGCAAAATCAGCAAGGCGCGATTTCGGTAAAGCTGCGCGACGTGCAACCGCTCAAATTCAATGTTTCCGCCGTCCCATCTCACGATTTCAGTTGATAATAAAGTCGGAATGGTCGCCTTCCTTCTCTTCATGCTCGCCCAAATCGCCGCGCCTCCGCCAACCGGAAAACTGGTCGACGCCGGCGGCTATCGCGTTCATCTGAACTGCACCGGCGAGAGAAATCCCACCGTCATCGTCACCGGCGGCGGATTCTCCTTCGACTGGAGCCTGGTTCAGCCGGAAGTGGCGAAGTTCGCGCGCATCTGCACTTACGACCCCGCGGGAACTGCCTGGAGCGACCCGGGTCCCGGCCCGGACTGCAAGGATCGCGTTGCCGAAATTCACAAAGTTCTCGCAAGCGCCGGCGAAAAAGGTCCCTACGTGCTGGTCGGATTATCGGTCGGCGCGCTGGTCGCGCGATTGGACGCGGCCGAATATCCGCGGGAAGTTGCCGGGATGGTGATCATCGATCATGCGTTTCTGAATCCGGTCGATCCCACGCCGCCGAAAGCGATTTCAGCGCCCGGCCTCGACAGCCCGCCCGTTCTGATCCATCAGGAGCCGATCGTGCTCACGACCGAAGATACTTCCTTCTTCAATCATCTTCCGGCCCGCGACCGCGAGCTGCATCGCTGGGCGGAATCCCTTCATCCGGTGCGCCCGACCCTCGAAACCGCCGAGGCCTGTTCCGCTGCGGTTGAAAGACTTTCAAACGCTCTCACCAACCTGCCGCTGATCGTCGTCAGCACCGGCAACGATTCCCCCAATTACCTCAGCCTCCAGCGCAAGCTGCTGGCGTTGTCGCGCCACAGCCGGCAGCTGATCGCCGAAAAAAGCTTCCACTCCGTGCAGATCGATCAGCCTGAAGTGGTCATCCGAGCGATCCGCGAAGTAGTGGAGGCGGCGCGCAAGTAACTACATTGCCGCCCGTTTGACGTTTACACCGCCGTTAGTCGTCTCCACATGAATGGTCGGACCGCCCGAACCGATATCGGTCGTCAGCGCGCGTCCGAGCTCGCCATGAACCGTCATCGGGAAATTCAAATTCAGGTGCCCGTTCGTCGTCGCCGTTTCGAAATGCGCCGAATAATTATCCGGCATGCTGACATTGACGCCGCCGTTAGTGGTGCGTGCATCCAGTTTCGCGCCGTCCCATCGCGCCCCCGCCAACTCCACGTTCAGACCGCCGTTCATGGTCGTCCCCGTAACATTGCCCGCCAGCCGTTTCAGCGTAACGCCGCCGTTCATCGTCTGAAACTGAATATTCCCCTGCACATCGCTGATGCCGATCCCACCATTGTTGGCCTTGAGATTCAGATCGCCGCGGCGTGGCACGAAAATTTCATAGCTGACGCTCCATCCGCCGTTATCGCCGCTCTGCGCCGGGCCCGACGCGCTCACCTGTCCCGCCGAAACATCGACGCGCACCTGCGTCCCGAGCGATGCGGCGGACGCTTCATCCGGCGCCGACGCCTCTACCTTGGCGCGCACCAGCACGCCGGCGTTGTCCCATCCCTTCACCGATACGCCGCCATTCACGCCCGCGTCTACCGTCAGCGTGCCTGCAAATCCCACGCTCTGCTCCCGCATCTCGCAATGCGTCACCATGCGACTCTGGTTGCGGCTGCTGTTCTCGCAGCTCAACGATTTTTCCTGTGTCCGCTGCGCCATTATCGGCAGCGTGGCGATACCAAAGATCAACGCGATCGTTTTCATTTCAGTCTCCTTTGATGTCGAATAGACGCCGCGGCGCCGCTTCGGTTAACTTGATGGAAGTGGAAAATCTGCATCCCGTGGAAGTACGTGTTCTGGGCTGTCTGCTTGAGAAGGACATTACCACCCCTGAGTATTACCCCCTCACGGTGAATTCGTTACAGAACGCCTGCAATCAAAAATCGAGCCGCGACCCGGTGGTCCATTATGACGAAGAAACCGTGGCCCAAGCCCTCGATTTGTTGCAAAACAAAGGCTTAGTGATCAGGATTAGCGGCGCCGGCCATCGCGTCGAAAAATTCGCCCATCGTTTGGGAGAAAAACTCAATCTCGGCCGCCGGGAGCTGGCGCTGCTCTGCGTCCTGATGCTGCGTGGACCTCAGACCATCGGCGAACTGCGCGGCCGCACCGAGCGCATGCACGATTTCGCCGATCTCGATGAAGTGGAACGCGTGCTCGATGCGCTCGCCTCCCACGACCCCGACCCGCTGGTAGCCCGCGCCTCCCGTGGACGCTGGCTGCATCTGTTCAGCGGCACTCCCGATCTTTCCGCCGATTCGCCGCCGGAGCAACCCGCGCCCCGCTCGTCGCTCGAAACCCGTGTCGAATCTCTGGAACGCGAGATCGAACAATTAAAGGAGCAGTTCGCGCAGTTCCGCCGCCAGTTCGAATAACATACAGAGGTGACCCGGCCCGGCAATCTTGTCGCGATCCTGCTCTGCCTTGAATCCCTGCAGGGCGCCGACGTTTTTCTGCACGGCAAGGTCGCCCTCGACGACGGCTCGCCACCCGGCCGCGTCGGCATCGAAAAAGTTTGCACCGACAGCAACGGCGCGCTTCCCGTGGCCAACACCAATGCGAAGGGCGAGTTTACTCTCAAGATCACCATCGAGGAAGCCAACCTCGTTTCCTTCAACCGCTCCTGCGTGCTGCGCGCTTCGCTCAAGGGCTACCGATCCACCACCATCGAATTTTCCGACTGGCGCCTGTTCCAGGATCCCAACCTCACGCCGATCACGCTGGTCAAGCTCAGCACCAATCCCACCGTCGACGTCTTCAACGACACTCGCGTTCCCGCCCGCGCCTTTCGCGCCTGGACGAAAGCCGGTAAGGCGGCGCAGGCCAATCACTGGTCCGAAGCCGAGCGCGATCTGCGCGCCGCGCTCCAGGCCGATCCGCGATTCGCGCAAGGCTGGCACGCGCTCGGCGCCGTCCTCAAGAATCAGCAAAAACTCGACGACGCCCGCGACGCCGAACGCCGCGCGGTAGAGCTGAATCCCAAGCTGCTTCCCGCTTATCTGATGCTCGCCCGCTACGACGTCGAAGCCAAGGATTGGCCCGGCGCGCAACAGGCCGCCGCCGCACTCCTCCAAATCGACACGAAGCATCGTTACCTGGAGGCGTACATCCACCAGGCCATCGCGCGCTTTCAATTGAAGGACGCCGCAGCCGCCGAAGCGAGTATTCAGGAAGCCATCCGCCTCGATCGAAAACGCGATTTTCCCCGCGCCGAATACATTCTCGGCATGATTCTCGAATCGCGGCGCGACCTCGACGGCGCCCGCCAGCACATGCGCAAATATCTGGACCTGGAGCCGAAAGCATCCGACGCCGCCGATGTTCGCTCGCGGCTGGCCAAGGTCGGCAGCGCGCCCGTCACCGAAATCGCCGCCGAGATGGAACACGTCGCCGCGCAATTGCAGCTCGCGCCCTCGAGCGAAGCATGGGTCCCCGGAGGGATGAAAGCTCTGGCCGCCGCCGCGGGGTTCAGCGGCGATCTCTCCTATCAGAATTTCTTCGCCGAGTTCTCCCGCGCGCTGGTTCGCGAAATTTCACCCGGTCTCGCGCAGGGAATTCCGCAATACCAGCAAGGTCTTCTCGCCTACATCGCCGCCATCGCCGAGCTGGGCCGCTCCGGCCAGCGGCGCGACGATAAGACCGTCGTCACCCTCTCGCTCGCCGGCGAAGCGGACCGCTTGTCGACAGCGCATCTGCTCAATCTGCTCGGTTGGAAACTCAGCGCGTCCAATAAAATCGAGCCCGGCGATCAACCCTCCGATGGATTTCGCCAGCGCATCCCGGCGCTTCTCGGAGTCGATGAGATCGCCCTGCAGCGCAGCCTCGAATCGGGACAAAGTTTCCAGTTCGAGGTGCCCTCGGAAAACGCGCGCCTCATCGGCGGTGACGCGTGGAGCCGCCTGATTAAGGATCTCCCCGTTTATCCCGGCGGAATTGCCGAAGCGTTCGTGCGCGATTCGCGCCTCGCCAAGGTCTACGCCGGCCTCGGCGAAATGGGGGCCGACACCGCCGCGGTGGTCGTGTCGGGCACCGGATTCCAACCCCTCGTCGAACAATACGCCGACGTCCTGGCGCGTTATCCCGACGCCTTCGCGTTGTCGAACGAAGGAGCGGCGGCGCCCGGCGGCGAGGAAGTCTGGAAAAAATTAGCCGGTGTCAGTCCGCGCGCCGCGCCGGCTTTCTTTCGCGCCCTGCTCGATCGCGATTTCGGATCGCTCGCCGCGTTCTACACCCTGCTCGCGCATTCCGACGCCGCGCATCAGCGCTTCTTCACCGCCACCCCCGCCCGCGCCGAGCCTTTCTACCACTGGTATCGCGATTCGTCGGAGTCGCGCTGGAGTCTCGCTCTCGATCGCGAGCGATGGCGCGCGGTCTTCTTTCAGAATCTGCCGCTGGACGAATCGGGCAACGTCCGGTTCCCGGGCGGCCGCCATGCCTGGACTGATTCATCAGGATCGGACGAAGACGTTCTGTTGAAGCTCCCTTCGCTCGAAGCGCTGGTTCCTATCGCCCGCATCGAGGATCGGCGTCACGCGCCGCTCGATGAGCCGTCGGCGCGATTACTGGCCCGGAATTATTCCCGGTGGAGAACGCTGTTTCCGTATTTCGAAAATCTTCCGGGTCTGGGCCGCGCCGAGTTTGAGGCGCTGGCGTCGTTCACTCAAACCGTCACCGCGTATCCGCGCGCGCAGCAGAGAACCGTGCTGGGCGAATGGTATTCGCTGGTGGAGTTGATCGCGCGCGGCGCCAAGGCCGGTTCGCTGGGCGCGCCCGAAAGCGCGCGAGCGTTCCGGATGGGATGCGAATCGCTCACCGCGCCCGACCGTGATGCGAAAGTCGTCGCCATTCTACGTGAGATCGCCGGTCCCGATGTCACCGGCCTTTTGCGGCTCACTCCGGAGCGGCAATCGCAGTTTCACCGCGTTCTCGAATTGCTGAACGTTCCGGCGCTCGATCCTCACGCCGATTCCCAAAAAACGGTCGCAGCGATCAGCGGGATCGTCTATGCCGCCTCGCTCGATCCCGACGCGCTGCTGTTGAACGAAGATCCGCGCCTGCTGAGCAAGCATCAATTCGCCGGAGCGGGGGAACTGTTCGCCAAGGCCACGCTGGTGAAATCCAGCACCGCGCCTGGCTCGTATCTTGCCGGTGGATTCACCAACATCGACCAGGTGGCTCTCAAGCTCGCTCGCTCGGAAAAACCGGCGCTTCAGGAACGGTCTCTCGGCGCCACGCTCCCCACGCCCGGCGCGACCGTTGCCGAGGACAGCGCTCCGGCCGATTTTCGCGCCGAGGGGCGGCTGGTGGAAGTGTACGCGACCGTCACCGATTCGCGCGGTCGCTATATCGACGATCTGACCCGCGAGCAATTCGCGGTGCTCGAAAACGGCCGGCCCCAGCCTCTGGCCGCGTTTGAATCGCGCTCCTCCGAGCTTTCCGTCGCCTTGCTGCTCGACACCACCGGCAGCATGTATGCGGCGCTGCCGGCCTTGAAAGTAGCCGCGTTAAAGTTGATCGGCGAGCTGCGCCCCGAGGATCAGGTGGCCGTTTACAGTTTTAACGACAAGGTTTCGGAGTTGGTGCCGTTCACCGCCGACAAGGATGCCGCCAAGCGTGCCGTCTTGCACACCCGGCCTCTGGGCGAAACGGCGCTGTACGATGCGCTGGCGCGGGTGAATCGCGACCTCGCGGCACGCACCGGGAAGAAAGTGATCGTGGTCTTCACCGACGGCGACGACAACGCCAGCACCCTGACAGCGGACACTGCGATTCAGCGCGCCAAAGCCGCCGGCGTTCCCGTCTACACCATCGCGCAAGGCGCCGCGCTGATTAACGCGGATTATTTGAAACAGCTCGCCGGAGTTTCGCAGTCGACCGGCGGCGCTGCTTACGCCATTCGCAATGCCGCCGAAATCCGCGGCGTCTTCGAAAAAGTATCCGAAGACCTGATGCACACCTATTTCTTCGCGTTTCGTCCGGCCCCCCCGGAGACTCACGATTACCGCCCTATCGAAGTAGTAGTCAGCGGCGCAAAGAGCTACAAAGTGCGCGCCCGCGAAGGATATTATCCCGAGTAGGTAGTATCACTCGGGGCCGAAGTCCAGCCTCGACAATCTGACCCTGAAAAGTTCTCTCTGAATCGGCGACAGGGTAGCCGCGCCCGCCAGCTCATGCAACATGCGCGTCGTTTGGCGGAGTGCGCGCTTCTCCGTGCGGAGCCTCCCCCTCATTCCATCCTCGGTGAAAACGAGAAAAAGAAATCCGGATAGCAGCACCGGCACGCTAAGTGCGAGGGCGCCCTTGAAAGGCGGATCCCAGCCGAGATGTTCTGAAGAAACCACGAAGATAGTCAATCCGACGCCGATTAATCCGGCGCACAGAATAGTCGCCGCAAGAAGGACGCGCCATCTTCGCGTGGCCAGAAGATCCAACCGGTTCTGCAACTCCTCGGCCAACGCGAGCGCGGCATCCAGGTCCTCCCTGAACACCGGTTCCGACGGAGAAAAGGTTTGCTCAGCTTGCGGCACAGGCGCTCTCGATTCTTCGCAGCAGGCCCAACACCAGCTTATCTCTTTGGGACACCTTCAGCGTGGAAGGAACGGTCTCCTGGTTCCAGGTGAAATCCACGAGCTCCGCGCACACCGGGATCGAATCCCAACTGAACTGACTGCTCCCGGCCACTGCTTGAAGTTTGATCAGTTCCTCCGTGAACGGGTTCTTGCCGTAAGGCGAATAGTACTGTTCCGCGGCTTTGATCGTGTCCGCGTAAAGGTCGCATTTGGTCGCCGCAACCAGCATCCAGATCGGTTTCTTGTGCTCGCGGATGGCGCGTAGCGCGAAGTCGCAGGTGTTCCGCAGGTCGTCCGTTTCCTGCTGTAGCTGGAAGGCGCGGTATTCGGCCAGCGTTTCGAGCTTGGCCTGGGCAACCAGCGAAGCTTGCGCCGGCGCGCTTCGGACCTTCGCGAATCCGTTTGCCACGACGTGAATAAGGCAAGTGATCGGCTGCGATTTCTTCAGAAGCTCGTCCATCGCGTCAAACCGCGGAGCGCGCTGCTGACCGGGAATCGTGATCAGCGTGATCCTCTTTTTGCGTTCGACAATCTTACCCTGATCCTTGGTCATCGACGGCTGCTCCGGAGGTTCGTGGCCGCGCTCATATGCTTCCCCGGTGAGATGTTCGAATAAAACCGACTTTCCGACGCCAGGCAATCCGGTGATTACGATTAAACTGCTCTTGCCAAAAAGATAGCTGTAGATTTTGTCCCAGGTTAGGGCGAGCTCGGGAATGTGTTTAAATCCCGCCTCGACGGCGGGAATGATCCAGCTTGAGTGTTCGGCAGGCGTCATTTTAGGAATTATGATAGCGCACGCGATGTCGCGTCAGTTCGTCGGATTCCGAGGAAACGTCAGATACGGGAGCCGCACCCCAAAAATCACAATCTGGTCCGCGCGAATCCCCGCCGGTGCCTCGAATCCCACCGCCCCTTGCGAAGTCACGTAATCGTCCTGATCCACGCCATCTCCGCTCACACCCAGCCCGCCTACCAGCACGCCGTTTTTATACAGCGGCAAACTCCCCGGAAAAAACACCACCCCGTTCTGATTCGGATTCGCCGCTTGAAACCCCTGCGTGCACGGATTCTCCACATCGAATTGATACAGCCCAAAGAACGGCCCCGGCGAAGAATAATCGATGCCCGATGGGAAAAATGGCTGCGCGCCGAATCCGATGGTGCGATTGGTTACCGCCGTCCCCATCCTAACTCCCGGCAGATCCTGCGCAAGCCGCGACCCGCCGCTAAAATAGATCACATTGCGAGCTTTCGCCACCGCCACGTCGATGCTGAATACCGTCGCGTCCGCCATCCGGTGCAGCGCCAGAATCGTGCCGTCCAGATCGGAGACCGCGATCACCATGCGCGCCCGCGATCCGATCGGCAGACGAATCACCGCGCGCGTCTGTTCCGCCGCCGCCACCGCGGCGTCCACAATTCCCTGCACGTCATTCTGCGCCAGCCCGCCGATCGGTCCCGCCTGCGCCGCCACCAGATCGCCGTCCGGCGCGGGACCGGGACTGTCCATCGGGCCGACCAGAAAATTCCCGCTCCCCGATCCCGGCGCAGTCCCATCAGGCTGCGATGTCTGGTTCACGAACGGCAGCGCGATTCCGTTGATGAACACCACTCCCGGCGCGGCCGGCGTCGCACCGAATCCCGCGCCGGCGGCTCCCGAAAACGCCGCAAACTCCGCAATGTCCGGCGTCACTCCCGCCACGCCGACGCCGCCCACCAGAACGCCACTTTCAAATAGCGGCACGCCCCCGGGATTCACCGCGTTCGCGTCGCTATCGTTCAAATTCGCCTTCCCCGTCACCGGCCCCAGCCCGATCGAGACTCCATCCGTCAGCGTCGCCGCCGGTACCGCCTGACCCGAAATGAAATTCGCATTCAGGGAACAACCTCGATTGGTATTCTCGATCCCATACAACGGTCCGTTGCCGGTATACATGATTCCCGGCGGAAAATGGATGCCGCTGATGAATCGCACCGTGCGCGAGGAAAGCGGCGCCTGGCTGTTGCTGAAAAACGCTCCGGTTCGCGCCAGCGCGACGGCCAGTTCCGTGGTGCTCACGCTCGCGCCGAAATTCCCAATCGACGTTCCCGGCGCGTTCGGCTCCTGAAAAACCCCCAGAACATTTCCCTGCCGGTCCGTTACCGCGATCACCATGCTCGAAACGTTCACCGACGCTGCCGCGCTTTGAATCACTGCCTGCACGTCCCCCGCCCTCAGTACCGGAGGCGAATCCTGCGCCATCAGCATCGAACAGAATAACGGGATCGCCGCGATTCTCATTTCATCAGATCCCTTAACACCTTCATCTGCGCCGCAAATTTATAAGCGTTGTACGATGACGGATCTTCCAATTGTTTGAACAACCCCTGAATCGCCGCGCGGATCTGCTCTCCATTTTCCAGTTTCGGAGACGCCACGAACAGCGAATCGAGCGCCATCGCCGCCTGTTCCGCCGCCCGCTCGTCCTGCGCGGCAATGGCATCGCCGTCTCCCGCAATGGCCTTTAACAGCCGTGCGATGTCGAATGGCGCGGTCGCCATTTTTCCCGCAAGCCCATCCGCCGTCGTCGACGCCGCCGTGGCCCGCACGGCGATCTGAGCCCGATCGGCCGCCGGCGTACTCACCAGCGTGTACACCGCATCCACCTGCGCCGCCAGCTGCTGTGCCGCCCCGCGGTCGACCTCCTCCGCGATCCGCCGCAACACCACATAGCGCGATAAATTCCAGGGCGGATTCCCCGCCTTGCGCCCCGCGTAACCGAGCTGCTGCCGCCAGCTATCTTTCGGCACGGTCAGCGAATGGTGGCAGGCGAAGCAATCGAGCTCGGCAAATTCCGGCCAAGCTCCGCTCTGCGCTTCCCGCGCGATTTTCGAAAACTGCTCGCGCAACTGCACCGCCTGCCCCACCGCCAGCGCCCGCACGTCGAGCGAAGGATCTTTGTCGAGAGCTTCCTTCCAATGCCGCGGCATCACCGCCTGGAAAGAAGCGAGCTCGAAATATAGATCCGGATGGCCGGCCGCGATCATTTCGTGATCCACGAATTTTTCGCGCGTCCCCAGGTGGCATGACAGGCACTTCTCGCTGCGATGAAGCAGATCGCGATCGTCATACATGCCCGCGTCGATCGATTGCTGATGGGTCCATCCTTGCGTGGTATGCGGCCCCAGCCAGTTCGATGCCGGTCCGTGGCAGGATTCGCAGCTCACTCCATCGGTCAGATCGAAAGTTCGTGCTCGATCCTGGGCGGGAACATCAAGCGCATGGCACGCCAGACATTTCGGAGCCGCGCTGGCGCTCTCGATCCCCAGAACCTTCGCCATCCGCATCGCCACCGGATTCGAAAGCACCGTGTACGCCTGCGCGTGCTTGTCCTTCACCACCCAGGTGCTGTACTCGTTCTGCCACACTGACGCCGTCGATCGCGGCTGCACCCCGCCATGGCAGCTCGGCGACGCGCACGATCCCGGACCCGTGTATTTGGGCGTTTCCGCGGCCATCGCGGCCAGCGCGGCAAGTCCGAGAAGAAACGGTTTCAAGAACATCTATTATAATGACGAAACGTGACCGATCATCTTTTCGACCGGTTGAAAGCCATCCAGAGCCAGTTCGGTTACCTGCCCGCGATTCAATTGCAGTCTCTCTCGAAATCCATCGGCATTCCTCTCGCCCAGATTCATGGCGTCGCCGATTTTTACCCGCACTTCCACCTCGCCCCGCCTCCCAAGGTGACCGTGCGGGTCTGCTCCGATATGTCGTGCCATCTGCGCGGCGCCGATCCGCTGCGCGCCGGCTTAGAGCAGCGCTTCCGCTCCATGAGCGATCGCGATCTTTCCATTCAGCCCGTTTCCTGTCTCGGCCAGTGCGACGGCGCGCCCGCACTTTCGATAAATGACCGCCCCTATCGCGACGTAACCGCGCCGCAGGCTGAAGCTATGGTCATCGCCGCGCTCGGCGGCGCTTTTCTCGACATCGCGCCCGACCCCATTCAAACCGGACTCCCCGCCGATCCCTATCGCGATTCTCCGCACTACGGCGCACTTCGTCATCTGCTTCAGACCGGCGACGTGGTTTCGGTTATAGCGCACCTTAAAGCCAGCGGACTCCCCGGACTCGGCGGCGCCGGATTTCCCACCGGCATCAAATGGGAAGCGGTTCGCAACGCTCCCGGCGATGAAAAATACGTCGTCTGCAACGCCGATGAGAGCGAGCCCGGCACCATCAAGGACCGTTTTATTCTCCATCATCTTCCGCATCTGGTCATCGAAGGCATGATCATCGCCGGCCTGGTCACTGGCGCGCGCCGCGGCATTCTGTATCTCCGCCACGAATACCAGGCTCAGGAAAAAATCCTGGAGCAGGAACTTCACCGCTGTCATCGCGAGGGCCTGATCGGGAAGCATTTCGACCTGGAACTTTTCATCAGCCCCGGCGGCTATATCTGTGGAGAAGAAACCGCGCTGATTGAAGCCATCGAAGGCAAGCGCGCCGAGCCTCGCAACAAGCCACCCTTCCCCGTCACCCACGGAGTCTTCAATAAACCGACTGCGCTAAATAACGTCGAAACGCTCGCTAATGTGCCCTTAATCCTCGTTAACGGCGCAGATTGGTACAAGTCGCACGCTTTGAAATTCGTGGGCATCAGCGGCGACGTTCGCCATCCCGGCATCTTTTGCGTCCCCATGGGCACCCCCGTCTCCGATGTAATTTTCGGCCTGGCCGGCGGCATCCCAGACGGCAAACGATTGAAAGCATTCGCCCCATCCGGTCCGTCCTCCGGCTATCTTCCGGCCTCCCTGGCCGATACGCCCCTCGATTTCAAATCCCTGGCCGCCGCCGGCTCAATGTTAGGCTCCGCGGCGATAGTAATTTGCGCGGAAGGGCGCTGTATGCTCGATATGGCGCTGAATGCGGTGACCTTTTTTCGGAACGAATCCTGTGGAAAATGTGTGCCTTGCCGGTCCGGCACGGAAAAAATGGTCGACATCCTGACCGGCTGGACTAAAGGCCGCGGCTCCGCCGCCGATTTGAAGCTGGTCGATGAGCTTTCGGAGGCGATGAAACTCGCTTCGATCTGCGGACTGGGCCAGTTCGCGCACGCACCGATCAGCAGCGTGCTGAAACATTTTCGCGAGGAAATTGAAGAACATATCGTGTCGCACCGGTGTCCGGAGAACGTATGCCCCATGGCGTGATCGAGCTCACCATCGACGGACTCGCGGTCTCGGTTT
>Ga0182024_10013736_pt1 | contig 15758 bp, 12 predicted proteins | sample P32metaG_FD_120480 | JGI IMG/M metagenome (GOLD analysis project Ga0182024, IMG submission 120480) | Permafrost microbial communities from Stordalen Mire, Sweden - P3-2 metaG (Illumina Assembly) | ecosystem: Environmental > Terrestrial > Soil > Wetlands > Permafrost | place: Sweden: Stordalen... | reverse complement strand
GCCAGCAGCGCGCCTATAATATCCGGTTTGTAGCTGCGATTGGGATCGTTCTATATTCTTCCCGGACGGGAGACGGCTCGCCGAGGGCCTCATTGGATGTATGCACTCTATAGTCTGCTGACGGCCGCAGGGATGCTCTTGCTTTCCCCGTACTTCCTGCTGCGTGGGTTGATCCAGAAAAAATACCTCAGCAATATTCCGGAGCGCCTCGGGCGCAGATTCCCGCCGGAGTTGAGCGGCCCAGGCGCGGCTGGTGCAACCGAAAAATCGATCTGGATTCACGCGGTATCGGTGGGTGAAGTTCTGGCCGTGCTTCCACTCGCCCAGCAACTGAAAAAAACTTTTCCGCTGCGCCGCCTCGTGGTATCCACAACAACCGCTACGGGCCAGAAGTTGGCGCGCGAAAGAATGCCTTTTGCGGACGCGGTTTTCTATTTTCCGTTGGATTGGCGCGGCCCCATTCAGCGTGCTCTCGCAGCCGCGCGCCCCGCGGCGGCGATCGTCGTGGAGACCGAAATCTGGCCCAATTTTTTGCGAGAGTGCCGCCGTGCGCAAGTTCCCGTCATCTTCGTAAATGGGCGGTTGTCGGAGCGCTCCTTTCGCGGCTATCAAAGAGCACTCTCATTTTCCGCAGGAATTCTGGCCGGATTTTTGAAAACGATTTTGAACGATGCCACACTTTTTCTGATGCAAAGCGAGCAAGACGCAGCTCGCCTGATTGCCCTGGGCGCACCGAGAGAGCGCGTTCTGGTCACCGGCAACCTCAAGTATGATCTCGCCGAGCCGGACGGCAGCGCGCTTTCCGCGTGGCTTGAAAACGAATTGGCGAAAAGCAATCGACACCCCGTGCTCGTCGCAGGCAGTGTATTGGCCAACGAAGAAAGCGCGGTTTTGCAGGCGTTCGCGGACGTAGAGCGCGAGTTTCCCCGCGCCCTTTTAATCCTCGCGCCCCGCAAACCGGAGCAATTCGACAATGCCGCGGCCATCGTGACGGATTCTGGAAGAAGATTGCTGCGCCGCCGGGACATCACGCTGAACGGAGCCGGAAGTTCCGCTCTTTCTGAATTGCAAAATGTGCTGCTGCTGGACAGCATTGGCGAGCTTGCCGGGTTGTATCGCCTGGCCGACGTAGTATTCGTAGGGGGCTCGCTCGTTCCCAGCGGCGGTCACAATATTCTGGAGCCAGCCGCGTTCGGCAAAGTTCCCATTTACGGGCCATCGATGGAAAATTTTCGCGAAATGTCGGCAAAATTTCTGGCGGCGGGCGCTGCCATCCAGGTGAAAAGCCCGCAAGAATTAGGCGCAGCGTGGGGAAGCATGCTCCACGATCCAGAGAAGGCGGCTTGCATGGGAGCGTGTGCGCGGGAACTCGTGGACCGCAATCGAGGCGCGACGGAACGCGTCCTGCAGCATATCGAACAGCTCGTTCGTTCCGAGAGGAGCGACGAGTGAATCGCTCGTCCAGTTTGCTTCGCTTGTTGTGGCCGCTGTCGCTGCTTTACTCCTCGATTGCGCGCGCCAAGGCCTGGTGCTACGCGCGCGGGGTTTTCCGCAAACGCAAATTGCCTGGGACGGTAATTAGCGTGGGAAATTTGACGGTGGGCGGCACGGGGAAAACGCCCATGGTTTTGGCCATCGCGCAGCGCTTCGCCGAGCAAGGGCAGCACGCCGCGATTCTGACGCGCGGGTATCGGGGCACGGGGAAAACAGGCGCGGGCGGCATTCCGCAGAGCGATGAAGTTGCGCTGCTGCGCGAGCGGCTTGCGGGAAAAGTGCAGCTGGGCGTGGGGCCGAACCGCTACAAGATCGGTATGGTCCTTTCAAGGCACGACGTCGATTGGTTTGTGCTGGACGACGGTTTTCAGCATTACAAATTGGCGCGCGATGCAGACATCGTGCTGGTAGATGCAACGGACCCATTTGGCGGCGGCATGGTGCTGCCCGCGGGCCGATTGCGCGAACCGCTTTCGGCACTGCGCCGCGCGGACATGGTGGTCATCACGCGCAGCGTGCAGGCGCCTTTACCCGCTCTCGAAGCCATCCTTCGCCGCCACACCAGCAGCCCCATTTTTTATACCTCCACGCAACTTGAAAACGTGCTGCGCATTCCCAGGCTCGACGTAGCCTTGGCGCCGCAGGATTGGCGCATGGCGCGATTCCTGGCTTTTTGCGCAATCGGTAATCCCGCGGCATTTTTTGACGACTTGCGCACCTGGGGATTTCAGGCGGTTCAGCAGCGCGGGTTCGCGGATCATCACGCCTACACGGCGCGTGAGGCGGATGAACTGGAACAGGCGGCCGTAAGTTGCGGCGCCAATGCCCTGTTATGCACGGAAAAAGACGTGTGGAATTTGAGAAACGTGAAATTCACTACGCTTCCTGTATATTGCTGCCGCATTTCGATCGGCTTGCCTGCTGGGTTTTGGAGCGCCCTCGCCGAAGTGTTGCGACGCGGGAAAGCGGGTGAGCGGCCATGAAAATTCTGGTGCGCGCTCCCAATTGGGTTGGCGACGCGGTCATGGCCATCCCGGCTTTGCAAGCGATCCGCCTCACTCATGCTGGCGACGAAATCTGCGTACTGGCGCGGCCTGTGGTTGCAGAGTTGTTTTCAGGGCAGCCGTTTGCCAATCGAATGCTGCCGTATGATTTTCGCAGGCGGCACCGGGGATGGCTGGGCCGCGAAAAACTTATTTCCGAATTGCGCAAAGAAAAATTCGACGCTGCCCTGCTGCTGCAAAACGCGTTCGATGCCGCCTGGTTGGCGTGGCGCGCGGGGATTCCCAAGCGCATCGGGTATGCTCGTGACGGGCGCAGCGCGCTCCTGTCGAAGGCAATTCGCGTGCCGCATGATGGCGAAATTCCCAAACACGAATCGCATTATTATCTCGAGTTGCTGCATCGCGCAGGCTGGATCGATTCCGTGCCCGCAATCCTACCCACTGGCTTGCTCGTTTCGGATGCGGCGCGCGCCTCCGCGGAATCTTTATTGCGCGCAGCGGGCGTCCAGGAAAACGCGTGGCGCGTGGCCATCGCCCCGGGCGCTTCCTACGGCGCAGCTAAATGCTGGCCACCGGAGCGATTTGCGCAACTTGCGGATCGCCTGATTTCGGAATGTGGCGCCGATGTGATATTTTTTGGCACGCCGGGCGAAAAGGAAATTGCGGCGCGCATTCTCTCGAATATGAAATCGCGCGCGATTTCCCTGGTTGGCGAAACATCCATGCGAGATTTGGCGGCGCTGTTTGCCCGCTGCTCGCTATTTATCGGCAATGATTCTGGAGCCATGCACGTGGCCGCCGCCGCGGGACTTCCGGTGATCGGGATTTTCGGTTCCACGGAGCCGGAGGGCACAGCTCCCGTGACGCAGCAATTTACGTTGATTCGTGAGGTGGTCTCTTGCAGCCCCTGCTTCTTGCGGCGCTGCCCGGTGGATCACCGCTGCATGACGCGCATCGCGGTAGACTCCGTATTCAGCGCCGCGCTGCGTGTCAGAAATATTTCCAAAAATCTTACTGTTCGAGGGGCCGGGAATGTCTGAAAAGCTGGAGTTGCGCCGCGCGGTGTTTCTGGACCGCGACGGCACCATCGGCGAGGAGTTGGGCTACGTCAATCACATTGACCGCTTTCAGATTTTTCCGTTTGCCGCCGAATCGATTCGCCAATTAAATGAAGCGGAAATTCCCGTGGTCGTGGTGACCAACCAGTCCGGCATCGCGCGAAATATTTTTCCGGAGTCGCTGGTGCATGAAGTCCACAAAAAGATGGTGGCGGAACTGGCCAAAGGTGGCGCGTGGATCGACGCTATTTATTTTTGTCCGCACAAAACGGAAGACGCCTGCGAATGCCGAAAGCCGAACCCGGGCTTGCTCCTGCGTGCTGCGCGCGAACATGGCCTGGATTTGGCCGCATCGTGGGTGGTGGGCGACCGCTACGCGGACCTGGAAATGGGCCACGCGGCTGGCGCGCGCGGAATCCTGGTGATGTCCGGATACGGCCGCGGCGAGTACGAATTGCACCACGGCACATGGCCCAGGCAGCCCGATGCAATGGCCGAAAATTTGAGCGATGCCGTGCGGCGGATTCTGCAGAACGGCGAGGCCGCGCCGCGGCGCACTGATTAACGATGAGTAAATATGAGCAAAAGTGAGGAACGCTTCCTGGTCGTGCGCCTCACCGCGCTTGGAGATATTCTGCACACGGTGCCGGCAGTCGCCGCGCTTCGCACCGCTCATGCCAGTGCCCGGATCGATTGGATCGTGGAACGAAAATGGGCGCCCGTGCTGGAGGGAAGTCCGGCGATCAACGAAGTGATTCCGTTCGACCGCCGCTCGCTCTTGGGCGCAATCGAGTGCATTCGGCGACTGCGCGAAAATCGCTACACCTGCGCCATTGATTTTCAAGGGCTTTACAAGTCGTCCATCCTCGCAGCTCTTTCCGGCGCGCCGCGACGCATCGGATTTGATCGCGCCTGGGCGCGCGAAGAGGGCGCGGCCATGTTGTACACCGACCGCGTAACTCCGGCCGGCCGGCACGTTGCGGAGCTGAATTATTCGCTGGCCGAGCACGCCGGGGCGTTGCGCCCGCAAACGCCGGAGTATCCGCTGCGGGTTCCGGCAGGTGGCGCCGCTTCGATTCGCTCGCGCTTGCACGACCTTGGAATCGGCGGCGATTATATCGTTGTGGGCCCCGGCGGAAGCTGGCGCGCGAAATGCTGGCCGGCCGAGCGCTACGGCCAATTTTGCCGCGAGTTTGAGCAGAAATTCGGAATGCGTGTGGTGGTGATTCACGGGCCGGGCGAAGAAAATATCGCAAGGGAAGTGCTGCGCGTGGCAACTCCCGCCCAGCCGGTGCTCATCTCAACGACGATCGAAGAACTAATGGGACTACTGGCGCATGCACAGTGTTTGGTGGCGGCGGATTCCGGCCCGTTGCATCTGGCGGCGGCGCTGGGCACGCCCGTTGTCGGTTTGTACGGGCCTACCGACCCCGCGCGCAACGGCCCTTTCGTCCCCGGAGCAATGACCGTGCACAAGGCGCGGCCAGAGGAGATCAGCTACAAGCGCCGCGCGGATTACTCGCCTGCCATGCTGCGAATCACGGTCGTAGACGTGATGGCCGCAATCGAAACGCTGCTGAAGGTTCCTGCTTGAGTTCCAAAACAAATTTTTGGATTCGCTGGCGCGTTCGCGTGGGATATCCGGTGGGCATCGCTGCGTTTTGGTTCGCGCGCCCGCAGTTGAAATGGCTTTTGTGCGGCGTGGGCGTCGCCGTTTGCGGCCTGCTCGTGCGCGGATATGCCGCCGGATATCTCCGCAAACATCAGCAACTCGCGACCTCGGGGCCATACGCGTTCACTCGCAATCCTCTGTATCTGGGCAGCGTGCTGCTCGCCGCGGGATTTTCAGCTGCCAGCCACTCCTGGATCTCCGCGCTGTTGCTGGCCGCTTATCTGGCGATTTTCTATCCCGTTGTAATTCGCCGGGAGCAGTCCGAGCTCGAGGCCCATTACGGCGATCCATTCGTGGAATACTCTTCCCGCGTTCCGGCATTCTGGCCGCGCTTTACGCCGGCGATGCCCTCGACAGAAAAATTTTCCTGGCCTCTCTACCGCAAAAATCGTGAGTATGAAGCAGGCATCGGCCTCGCGGTGGCAATGGCCATTCTGGTCATTCTGATGCTGGTGCGCGGCGGGGTCTAGTAGCACAGGCTTCAGAGTCTGTGTGAGAACTCATGATCGACGCGTTTTTGTAGCGCCCGCCTTCAGGCGGGCACTTTGGAATCAAGCAGATGCCCACCTGAAGGCGGGCGCTACATGATCCAAGACCGAGTTCTCACACAGACTCTTCAGCCTGTTGGTTTTCTTCCGCGTAAAAATTAAAACCCACCGGCTGATGCCTGTGCTACTGGGTCGCATGCACAAACGTGCTCACATCTAACGTGCCGCCGTCGGTGATGGCCGTAATTGCGCCGTCGCGGTCGGTGCGATAAACACGCACGCCGGCCGCATCCAGCCGCTCAATCACTTCGGGCGAGGGATGCCCAAAACTGTTGTCCCGCCCCACGGAAATCGCCGCGAACGCCGGATGCGCAGCCGACAAAAACGCGTCGGTCGTGGAAGTTTTGCTGCCGTGATGAGCAATCTTCAGGAAATTCACTTGCACCGGTTCCTCGTTGGCAAGAATCGCGCGCTCCGAGGGTCGCTCAACATCTCCCGCGAGCAGAAATGATTCCGCGCCATCGGTCAATCGCATCACCAGGGAATCGTCGTTTTTCGCCGACCGTCCCCGTGAATCGTCTTCCGGCCACAGCACGCTTCCCGCTACTCCATCCTCAAAAAAAGTGTCGCCTTGTTTCAGATGTTTCACCGGCACGCCGTGCGCTCGTGCTGCTGCCAGGACTCCTTCATAGGCCGCACTTTGAATATCCCGCCCAACCCAAAATTCGCCCACGCGAAAATTTTCAAAGATGGCCGGTAGCCCGCCCAGATGATCCTCATGCGCGTGAGTGAGAGCGACAACGTCGATTCGCTTGATCCCACGCGACCACAGGTACGGCGAAACAACGTCCTCTCCCACATCAATTCCCGAGCGCATGCCACCCGAATGGAACGTTCCTAATTCGCCGCCTCCATCCACCAGCATGGTGCGCCCGCGAGGAAAGGACAGGAAAAGACTGTCGCCCTGGCCCACATCAAGGATAGTTAATTCCAAACGCTGCGGCGTGAGTAGCGGATGAAACGGGTGCGTGGCGATGACAGCGGCAACAAGAAGCAAAGCGATCAGTGCGCTCGACCACCAAATGATTTTCCAGCGCATCCGAATAAACGCCGAGAGCGCGAACGCGAGCACTACAAAGACAAACATTAGAGCGACAGACGGACCCGGAATGCGGTAACTTGCGCCATGCCAGCCCGCAAACCATCGAACGGCAACATCAAGCATTGAGAGAACGATAGTCAGAAGTTTAGCGAGCCATCCCGCCAGCGATTGGGAGACGAGCGATACCCCAAGCATCAGAAACCCGAGCGGAACAGCCAATCCAGTCAGCAACAACGCGGGAACATTCGCGAAAGGCCCAGCCAATGTGACGCGATGAAAATAATAGGCCAGCGGCGGAAGCATTCCCAACTGAAGAATGGCGGAAATGAAAATGATCTCCCAAAAATAGAGGGCCGCTCGAAAGGGACGCACCAGCAGTCCGGCCCCATGAGGTGCACCCATGCGCGGCAAACGCACTGAAATCCAATCCGCCGCCGCGCGCATTTCGATGCGGAATTGAATCAGGCGCGGCGCGTGAGATACATCGCGAGTGACGTCGGAGAGATGATTCAGCGCAAGCCGGTAAGGCTCGCTGGAACGCTCGATCCAGGGAAACGCAATCGCAGCAATGGTGGCCACCGCTGAGAACGACAGCAGAAAACTCGCGTCGATGAGTTCCGAGGGCCGCGCGATGAGAATCAGCAACGCGGAAACAGCCGCCACGTTGATCAAGTCCATGCGGCGGTAAATGAGCTTCGCGGACAAGAACACCGCGGCCATCAGAACGGCGCGCAGAATCGGCGGACGGTCCTCCACGATGGAGGTATACGCGGCCAATGCAAGAAGAGTTAGAAGAACGCGCGGGAAGAGTCCAAGGCGCAGGCGGCGGCCTGCCCACAGAAAAAATGCGGCCAGCGCGCCCACATGTAATCCCGCGAGTACCATGACGTGATAGACGCCTGTTTTCTGGTAGTCGACAACGCGGTCGCGCTCGACGAAACTCCGATCGCCCAGCAGCATGGCGCGGGCCAGCGCTCCTTCGTCCGGGTGCGATGCAAAAAGTTGATTGAGCGAACTGAGAAATCGTCCGCGCACTCGCGCAAGCCGGTCGGATATCGTCAATGGTGGGTGATCCACAACGGTAAGAAGTTGCGCGTTCCGCAGCGCGCCCTGCAATTGAATGTTCTGAGCAGCGAGATAAGCGCGCATATCAAAGCTGCCAGGATCGCCGAAATTATTGATTGGACGCGCGCGGACAAAGGCCTCGACCCGATCTCCGGCACGCGCCTCAGGCGGAGCCGCCGACGCCGTATCCGGGGTGTAATACGTCAATCGCAGGCCGCCCGCGACTGGCGTGACTCCGTCCGACGCTTCTACTTCCTCCAGGTTGATTTCATAGCGCGCGCCCCATGGCAGCTGCAGTGGATCTCCGCGCAGTCGTCCTCGCCAACGCAAAGCTGTACCTGAATCGAGCTCTCCGGATTCGATCAGCGTGCCGGCAAGATTTGTGGGTGCGGAGATGCGCTCCAGATTTGAAGCGGCAATTCCTACGGATAGCCATACGCCCGCCGCGAATACCACTGCGGCGAGAATCCAATTGCGGCGAAGTGAGATATATCCGATCAGCAAAAATAGAAGCGCGGCAAAAATAAAATTACGATGGCTCAGCAGGGCAATCCACTTCAGTTCGATCGAGAGGAAAATTCCTCCGGCAAAAAACGCCACGGGGAAGAGGGAAGGCAGTCTCATGTACGCCGTCTAAGTCGAACAAGCACCTCCATATGATATGTTTGTGGGAAAATGTCAAACAAATTAATACGTTCGATCTCGAACGGGCCCGCGGCTTCCTGCGTTCCCACCAGTTGCGCAAGATCGCGCGCCAGTGTGGCCGGGTCGCAGGAAATGTAGTGAATATTCGCGGGGCGGATTTTCTTCAGGTGCGCGAGCGCCTCGACTTCCACTCCCGCGCGCGGCGGGTCGACCACCACCAGGTCGGGAGTCTCATGCCATCGGGACAGGAATCCCTCCGCCGTGATGTGGCGGGAAGAGGGAGACGCCCCGCCGCTCTCCTTCAAGTTTGTTTCCAGGTCTTTGGCGGCGGCCAGATTGGATTCCACGCCAATCACGCGCTCGAAATTCTTTGTTAACGCAACGGTAAATAGCCCCACGCCCGCAAACAAATCCAGCGCCAGCTTTCCGCGCGCCGTGCCAATCGCGGCATTGACCAGCGGCTCGATCATGAATCGGTTGACTTGAAAAAACGAAAGATGGCCAACGCGGTAGGGTGTGCCGCCCACCGTGTAGGTCAGATATCCCGGGCCGTCCAGGTGAAATTTATCGGCGCGGCGATCCTGAATGAAAATCGATTGCACATAAGGCACGGCTTCACGCAGCGCGGCGGCGATGGACTCTGGAGTGCCGGTCAGTTTTTCGGCGGAAAAATTCAGCAAAATCTTGTCGTCGCTGGAATCGGCGAAGGCTTCAATTTCGTCGATGGCGGAAAGCGAGTTACCCTGCGAAACCATCTGGCGCAGCCGCGAAAGCGTATCGGCGAGCCGCGGCGAGAGTATAGTGCATTCCGTAACGGCGACTAGCTTCGTGCTGCCCATCTCGAAATAGCCGATGCCCGCGCTTCCCGCCGCGCCCTCCAGATTCGGCTGCAGCTTCCATTGCGCCCGATTGCGATAGCCGAAGGGCGGCGATGCGTGCGTTGCGATCTCTCCTGTCCACTGGATGCGCCCTATGCGTCCAAGCGTCTCGCGAAGAATTTCAGCTTTGTATCGCAGCTGCGCTTCATACGGCATGTGCTGATACTGGCAGCCTCCGCAGGTTCCGTAGTGAGGGCAGGGTGCGGGCACGCGCTCCGCGGATGGCTCCACCACGCGCTCCAGCCGCCCCTTGATAAATTTCTTTTTCTTCGCGGAAGAGTCGATCTCTACAAGCTCTCCGGGCAAGACCAGCGGGACAAACACGGTATGGCCATCCTGATGCGCCAGGCCGTCGCCTCCATACACCAATTTTTCTATACGAACTTCCATTCGGGTCGCTTTCCGATGCGCGGGGTGTGATCCTTGGCCGGCGGAGTGTGCATGAGAGCTGAATTTTGGTTTATGTAGCGCCCGCCTTCAGGCGGGCATCCGCTGGATTCCAAAATGCCCGCCTGAAGGCGGGCGCTACATAAACCTCGCAAATCGCGGTTCTCCCACACACTCGGAAGGCCTCAGGTCAGGTAGAACAAACTCAGGCGAGGAAGATTATAACGCTCCCAGAGCCGTTTCTGCAGGTATTGCCGTTCAAGCTGGGCAAGTTGCGCGGAACTCATCTTTCGGCGATGCGGCGCGAGTTGACGATCCATATCGCGACGAAGGTCCAGAAGAAATTCTTCGGGCGCGCCGGCTGTCAAAGCGGCGGTGAGTTTTTCTTCGGCCACGGTCAGCCGCCGCTCCAGGTCTTCCAGATCGAGCGCGCCGGGAGAATCCAGCAGCGGCAGAAATTCCGTAAGGCGCGCGCGCGTTTCTTCGATGCGCGAGGCAAGATCGGACTGCGCCGCGCGGATCGCAATACTTGCCGCCGAAAACCGTTCGATATTCCTGTGGAAGAACATGCGCAGCGCGTCCCGCGAAAATGTCTCTTCCTCTTTTTTCGCGGAGGGCACCACAGGCCCCGTGCCCGCGGCGGTTTCCTTTTCTTCGTCGGCGGCCTCCAGCACGGCATCGACGCAGTAGGTGAGGCTTTTCAGTTGCCGTCCGCCGGCCGCGCGTTTCGACCGCGCATAGCTCTCAAAGGCGCGATCGATGCCTTTCAACACAGCGGAGAGCGGAATGCCCGCCTTCTGCCAGGTCTCCACGATAGCCCAATCCAACGGCGAAACCAGAAGGTGCGCGCCGCGCTTCTGCCAGAAATATTCCTCAATTTCGGTGAAATAATTGAAATAATTCAGCTCGGCCATCGATTCGCGGGAATTCAAAATTAATGTTTTCTTTCTTTCGCGGCGGAAAAGGGAACAGGCAATTTTCCGGGAGCGCCTGCGGGAGCGCGCTTGGCTGTTTGGTTGCGTTCCCAAACGATGCGCAGCCCCTCCAACGTAAGAAATTCGTCGATGATTTTAATGTGCCGCGAAGCCTTGGCGATCAGCGGCGCCTGTCCGCCGGTGGCAATCACCTGCGCCGATTCGCCGATTACACTCTTGATGCGCGTAACGATTCCGTCCACCATGTCCGCGTAGCCATAGTACAGGCCGGATTGCAGCGACTGCATGGTGTTCGTGCCGATAATTTTTCCGGGATCTTTGATCTCTACGCGAAACAATCGCGCGGCGCGTGAGAAAAGCGCTTCGGCCGAGATGCCGATTCCAGGAGCGAGCACCCCGCCCATGTATTCGCCGCGCTCTGAAACCACATCAAAATTAATGGCCGTGCCGAAGTCCACCACGATGCACGGGCCGCCGTATTTCGTGAATGCCGCAACGGCGTTAACGATGCGGTCCGCGCCCACTTCCTGTGGATTGTCGTACAGAACGGGCATGCCGGTTTTCACCCCCGGCTCGATGAACAAAGCTTTCACTTTAAAATAGCGCTCGGACATTTCCTCAAGCGTGGAATTGAGCGGAGGCACAACCGAGCTGATGATCACGCCGCTGACACCCGATGGATCGATGCCAGCCAAAGTGAAAAGTTCGCGCGTCAGAATTCCGTACTCGTCGACGGTTTGATCGCGCGCGGTGGTCAGACGCCAATGCGCCACGAGTTCCGTGCCGCGAAAAAATCCCAGCACCGTGTTTGTGTTTCCCACATCCAGCGTCAGCAGCATCAATCCGCCTCGGAAAGTGTTCCCGCAATCACCGGCAAAATACGCCCGTCGTCGCGCCGCACGCGCAGAAGGCCGCCGGGTTCCAGCCCTTCCGTCGTGCCGGTGTAAGTCTCGGAAGGTGTTTCAATGCGCACGCGCTTTCCGTGAGCATAACTGGAAACTTCGCAAAAGCGCGCCACGATCGCTTCCGGCCCTTCGCTCAGGAAACGATTGTAGTAGGAGTCCAGGTGCCGCAGCAACCGGGCCACAATTTCCACGCGAGATTGCGCGCGATTGGTTTCGATTCGCAGCGACGTGGCGATTTTCGATAACTCGGTCGGAATGTGCTCGTGATTCACGTTGATGCCGATTCCCACGGCCACAAAATGAATGCGGTCCTGCTCGGCGTTCATCTCGGTCAGGATGCCGCAGAATTTCTTGCGTCCCAAAAGCAAATCGTTGGGCCAGCGCAAGTCGGGCGTAAGGCCGGTCTGCTCCAGAATAGTTTCGCGCACGGCGAGCCCTGTCACCAGCGTGATCAGCGGCGCTTGCTGCGGCGAAATCGGCGGGCGAAGCAGCACGGTCATGTAAATGCCGCTGGTTTTTTCCGAGTGCCACGTGTGCCCTGCGCGGCCGCGCCCCGCCGTTTGCTCTTCCGCGATCACCACGCTTCCGTGCGGCTCGTCGCGTTCGCCAAGAGTCATGGCCACGGAATTGGTCGAATCGATTTTAAAAAAATGGTGAATGTGTTTCCCCAGAGCACCAGGATGCAGCCGCCTGTGCAGCAGCTTCGGCGTGAGGATGTCGGGAACTTCTTCGATCTGATATCCGGTGCGTGGATGTCCCTTCACGCGCACGCCCAGCGCGCGCAGCCGCTGAATCCAGCGCCACACAGTGAGGCGCGTCACGCCGGTCTCCCGGGCAATTTTCGCGCCACTGATGACGATCATGGTGTTGTCGGAAAGCAGCGCCAGCAGCGCATCAATGCGCCGATCGGTGGTGCCCGGAAATGGACTGTGCGGCATGATCCCTTCAGATCAGTTCATGAAAATATTTCAAAGGTCCCGTTTGGGAATGAGACTCGTTCCCACCAAGTATGGAAAACTACGAGGCAATTTCCCAATCGTGATTTGTATTTATCGCGCCGACGGCGCGAAGGATATCAGCCCGGGGCAACGCCCCGGGGACCGATCCGAGAGTTAATTTCCGCCCTGAAGGGGCGGAGGGACCCCGCGCCCCTTCAGGGCGCAACACAAATCGAATCCGAAACCCAGGGCGTTGCCCTGGGCTGGCTCCCCTCGGCGATCTCAGCGCCGAAATCAGGGCAGCCTTCCGAGCTGCGCGAGACGTTCCTTTAATTTCTCAAACTCGGCCCGCCGTTCGGCGAGAGTCGTTTCTAGACCCTTTACAATATGTTCAGGGGCGCGGCTACGGAACGTTTGGTCGTCCAGACGCTGTTGATTGGAGGCGATATTTTTTGCGAGTTGCTCGACATCCTTGCGCAGCTTATCGAGTTCAGCGCTGCTGTCGGCGGATGTTCCCGCCTGCACAAAATAGTCCACATATTCCCGGCCTGACCGCTCCGTAAAAACTTTCGTCCCGGCGGGAGGCGCACCAAGAAACTGGTTTATTCGATTACTCAATCGTTGAACAGTAGGTAAATTTGATCCAATCACGGCGGCCGAAGTAACAGTGTAAGCAGTGACTGTCGCCCCAGACTGAATCTTAAATTTAGCAAGGACATCGCGCTGATTTGTAATTAGTTCTTGGAGCAGCGCGACTTCGGCCTCAGCCTGTTCGTCGATCCAATCCGCACGCGCCTCCGGAAAACGATCCAGCGCGATCGAACGGGCACCCTCACGTTGCGGTAACTGAAACCACAATTCCTCGGTGAGAAATGGCATGAAGGGGTGCAGCAGTCGCAGCGCGCTCTCAAACGCCGCGAATAAATTCTTCCAGGTGGCTGCTGCCTTCGCTCGATCCTCAGAAACCAATTCGGGCTTCACAAATTCGATATACCAGTCGCAGAAATCGCCCCAGAAGAAATGATATACGACGTAGGCAGCCTCGTGAAAACGGAAATGCTCGAGCGCATCGTTTACCTGCGATATAGCGCGGGTGAGACGAGAAAAAATCCACCGGTCGAACAACCCCACCTCGCTGCCGGCCGCGCAAGGAGCGGCTGCGCGCACATCGGGAGACGCGAGCGCCTCCAGCGTTTCGCCGCCCGCCGTTTCATATTTGTCCAGATTCATGAACACAAACCGCGCCGCATTCCAAATCTTGTTGGCAAACGCGCGGTAGCTCAGGATGCGATCTTCCGACAAAATAATGTCGGTCCCAGGCGCAGCCATGCTCGCCAAAGTAAAACGCATCGCATCGGTCCCAAATTTTTCGTTCAGCTCCACGGGATCGATTCCCGTGCCCTTGGACTTGGACATCTTCTGGCCTTCCGCGTTTCGCACCAGCGAGTGCAGGCAGACTTGCCGGAAGGGAACCTGTCCCGTAAATTTCAGGCCCATCATGATCATGCGCGCGACCCAGAAAAATAAAATGTCGTAGCCGGTGATGAGTAAACTGGTCGGATAGTATTTGCGATAGTCGGGCGTATCGTTCGGCCATCCCATGGTGGAAAACGGCCACAGCGCCGAACTGAACCACGTTTCCAGCACATCGGGGTCTTGTGTCAATTTGCTGGAGCCGCACTTCGCGCATTTCGAAGGAGTCTCGCGCGCCACGATAATTTCCTTGCAGTCGTCGCAGTACCACGCGGGAATCCGGTGTCCCCACCAAAGTTGCCGCGAGATGCACCAGTCGCGAATGTTGCGCATCCACTCGAAATATTCGGTGCGGCGATTCTCCGGGACAATCTCGATGTCGCCGCGCTCCACCGCCGCAATGGCAGGCTCTGCCAGCGGCTTCATTTTCACGAACCATTGCGTGGAAGCGCGCGGCTCGATGATCGTTCCGCAGCGGTCGCAAGTTCCCACGGCATGCGTGTGTGCCACAATTTTTTCCAGCAGGCCCGCTGCTTCGAGATCGGCAACCACGCGCTTGCGAGCCTCAAACCGATCGAGGCCGGCGTAAGGCCCCGCGGCGGCGCTCATCTTGGCGTCGTCGGTCATCACATCGATTTCAGGCAAGTTGTGGCGGCGCCCAATTTCAAAGTCGTTGGGATCGTGCGCCGGTGTGACTTTCACGGCGCCAGTGCCAAATTCGCGGTCCACCGCAATATCGCCTACCACGGGAATTTCACGATTCACGAGTGGCAGCAAAACCATCTTGCCGATGAGATGTTTGTAGCGCTCGTCGCTGGGATGTACGGCCACGGCCGTATCTCCAAGCATCGTTTCAGGCCGCGTGGTGGCCACGATAATGTATTCGTTCGTGCCTGGGAGCGGGTAGCGAATGTACCAGAGATGGCCCTGCCGCTCTTCGTGAACCGTTTCCAAATCGCTGATGGCGGTGCGGCATTGCGGGCACCAGTTCACAATGTAGTGTCCGCGATAGATCAACCCATCTTCAAAGAGGCGCACGAAGACTTCGGTGACGGCGCGCGACAACTCGGGCGATAGCGTAAAACGTTCGCGCGTCCAGTCGCAGCTTTCGCCTAGCTGCAGCATTTGCCGCGTGATGGTCCCGCCAGACTCGGCCTTCCACTCCCAAACTTTTTTTTCAAACGCTTCGCGGCCTAGATCGCGGTAGGCGATGCCCTTGGCGGCAAGCTGCCGCACGACCACGCGCTGCGTTGAGATCCCCGCATGGTCGGTGCCAGGCAAGTACAACGAGTTGTAGCCCTGCATGCGCCGCCAGCGCGTCAAAATATCAATCTCGGTATGATCCAGCATGTGCCCGATGTGCAGCGACCCGGTCACATTGGGCGGCGGGATAACAATGGAAAAAACCGGCCCCGGCGCATTTACGTCGGCGCGAAACAGCTTTTCCTCCGCCCATTTTTTGGCCCATTTCTGCTCGATCAGTTGCGGTTCGTAACCCTTGGGAATTTCTCTTGGCATGTTCTCCAGACCTGTAGTTGAGAGAATTACTATACGGACGCACGCACGGACGGTCAAATACGTCGTCGTGCCAGGCAGGATCCCTCAATGCTATGTACAGGTTTGAAAATGATTGTACGGCAGAAGGAAGGAACGGGCTTCTATCGTTTGGTGATTTCGCGGTGCACCAAAGCTTGAACCACCGGCCGCAAGAATT
>Ga0182024_10013735_pt1 | contig 15760 bp, 9 predicted proteins | sample P32metaG_FD_120480 | JGI IMG/M metagenome (GOLD analysis project Ga0182024, IMG submission 120480) | Permafrost microbial communities from Stordalen Mire, Sweden - P3-2 metaG (Illumina Assembly) | ecosystem: Environmental > Terrestrial > Soil > Wetlands > Permafrost | place: Sweden: Stordalen... | reverse complement strand
TAAAGAACCTGGGCTCGGTAAAGAACCTGGGCTCGGTAAAGAACCTGGGCTCGGTAAAGAACCTGGGCTCGGTAAAGAACCTGGGCTCGGTAAAGAACCTGGGCTCGGTAAAGAATCTGGGCTCGGTAAAGAATCTGGGCTCGGTAAAGAACCTGGGCACAGTAAGGAACATGGGGACGGTAAGGAACATGGGCAAGATATAAGTTTAGGCCATGGTTATGGCCAATCAGCAAAAAGGCTGCCGAAAGGCAGCCTTTTTTGATTACCAAATCTTGCGACCCAAAAAGTTCAAAATTTCCTGCCACCAAAATCCGGCGAGGCTTCGCCGTCGGCCATATACGCGGGCCAAGCCCACCATTCCGGGTTTCAGCTTGCCGTCGGGATTCTGTATCGTCAGATCAACAGCGTAATACCTTGGGGGATGTAGGCCCTTGTATTGAGAAGTCTCGGTGAGACCCAAAGGTATATCGGAGGCCAATGGTTCAATGCGAGAAACTTGGCTGTCCCACTTCTCGAAGATGCCGTTCACCAACAAGCGCGCCTCCGATCCCACCCAGAACCTTGAAATGTCGTGTTCTGCCATGTAGATGCGAGCTCGGATCGGACTCACATCAGCAATCTCGACGAGTTCTGTTCCCGCAGGAACATAGGTTCCCACCCGATCGCTTAATCTTGGAGTGAGAACCACACCTGAGATCGGGCTGTTGATTTGAAGTTGGGCCGCCTCCGAGGTGAGCAGGCCCGATTGTTGTGCAAGCTGTGCCCGTTCCTCGCGCACTTGGCCGAAGTCGGCGCTGTATCGCAGAGTTGCCAACGCCATGCGGTGCTTCGCATCCGAATCGTTCGCCCTGGTGCGTGCCACCCTCGAATCGAGCGCCAGATTGCGCAGCCGCACCAGAGGTGCTTCGGCGTTGATCCATTGCCCCTCGCTGGCGTACATGCCGGTCACCGTCCCAGGCACGGTAGTGCGAACGACGGCGCGGCGGACCGGCTCCAACGTGAAATATCCCGTGGACGATTCCCTCCGCAGAGGAAGCAATACGAGGATGATGGCAATTGCAGCAAGCGCGACGGAACGCTGCGGGCTGAACCACGCGAAGACACGATCTTTCTTGTCCAGGTATACGAATTTCATAAAGTTCCACAAGGTGCGGATTCGCGATCGAAAGATCAGACCCGCGGTTGCCAGTTCAGGAATGAAGGACCACTCAGGGTTGAAGTTGCGAAAGACGTTCCCGACAAAACGGGCCAGCACATACATGACCGTGTAGCTGTAAAGACCCGAAAGAAGCGCGTAAACCGTATAGCCCAGCCGCCTGCGCTTGGGGACGTATGGCACGTCCACCGGAAGTCCCCAGACGTTACGCTTCACCCAGCCGGATACGAATGCGGTGGAAGCCTCTTTCAGATCGACGATGCCCATAATCTCGCTGAGCATATGGTATCCGTCCAGTTTGATAAGCGGATTCCAATTGACCAAAGCGGCCGAGATCCCGGTAATGAGCATGACCAAATAGGCGGCGTTGTGAACCGCCGTATCCGGCGGGGTGCCCCACCAGATCGGCGTCGCCAGGCAGCAAACTATCAACTCCACCCAAACGCCGGCCAGGGAGATCACCAAGCGCTGGGAGCGCGTCCCTTTGACTGCCCCCTCAGTGGTATCGGTATAGAAGGCGGGAGTCAGGAAGACGAGCGCAAAGCCCATCGCGGGTACGCGTCCGCCGTAGTGTTTGCAGGCATGGCCATGTCCCAGTTCATGAAGACATAACACCACGACCGCTAACAGGTAGAAGTAAGCAACGTCGCTCCAGGATTTGTCTGCGAAGTTATAGAACTCCAGCGTGTCGCGGCCGATTTCAGTCCAGTGCGTAATCGTGATCCCGGCACTAAAGGCAAAAGCACACAGGGTAAGCAAAGTAAACCAGCGCGTGTAAAAAAAGCTGGTGTATCGGTAGACCCAGGTTAGAAACTTGTCGGGATTGAAAGCCGGAAAAGCGATCATCGACAAATCGCCATACTTGCTCTTTTTCTTCAGGAGCTTGCGGCGCTCTTCCGCGGACTTCTGCATGAGAACGATGTTCTTTTCCTGCGGGGTCTTGTACCAAAATTTCAATGTGTCGAGTTCACCGGCGAAATCCCGAACTTCCTCCATGCTGTATGCCGACCCGGTCTGAAGCGAGAACATCTCTGCAATCTCGTCATAGCTGCGTCGTCCGTCGAAGAGTTGTGCCAGGGCCCACTGTTGCGGCGGGAACTTGAACATGGATTCTGCGCTTGGAACATAGACACGAATCACCGGACGGCCGTCTTCGATGTGTTCCTGCGCCACGATATCAGCGGCCATGCGCGGATAATGCTGCGCGATCATCCGCGCGGGAATCTCCGGCAGCGCGACATTCAGCGCTTCGGTGATGTTCATCGCAGGTTATCGAGGCTCACGCTCGCGTCCATACCCGGCCGGAGCGCACCCGGTTTCCCTTCAAGTTCCACTGCAACTTCAATTGTGCTGCTGGCGGGATCGACGACTGGACTCACCTGCACCACTTTGACCTGGTATTTTTGGTCGGGCAGATCTGGAGTTGTCATGGGCAGTAACTGCCCTTTTTGGATTTGCCCGATGAACTTCTCCGGCAACGTAAAGCGCATGCCCAACGGACCCTCGGCGCTTACCCAGAACAGTCGATCCCCTTTGGCGACCTGCTGTCCCTGGCGCACGTAGCGACGCGCCACCACGCCCGAAAAAGGTGCGCGAATCCGGGTCTTGTCCAGCTCCAACTCGAGCGAACGCTCTGACTGGCTGGCATTGGTGAGCATCTCGCGAACGCGTTTAACATCCCACGTTTCCGATTCCGCCTTGAACTTGGCATGCTCGAGTTGCTCCTTGGTGAGGATCTGGGCATCCCACATTTTCTGGGCGCGTTCGTAGTCCGCCTGCATGACCTTGGCTTCGGCTTCCCAGTTCTTCAAATCAGCCTCGATGCTGCGGGTCTTAGCGCGCGCCGCCTCCAGATCCGCCACCAGTTGACGGTCATCGAACTGTGCCAGGATATCCCCAGCGTGAACGTGGGCGCCCGCCTCCGAGTGCAGTTCGGCGATCACGCCCTCACGCTGCGCGAGCACGTCCAGTTGGTGTTCCACAATCAACGGACCTGAAACTGTGAACCCACCGTCACCCGACGGAACGCTCGCCGCTGGAGCAGGCGCCGACCCTCCCGAAGGCGATGGAGAAGGAGCGGCCGCAACTTCCACGTTCTTCTGGGAGCAGGCTAGCCATGGCAGCAAAGCCGCACCCAGCAGGATCAGAGCGAGATCGTTCGGTTTTCTACTTTGCATTCCCTCACACTCCAAACCACGACCATGCTAGTGAATAGATCCACAACAGCGGTTTACGAAACAGGACATAACCGGCCGGATACCATCCCACGCGCACTTTTCCTCGTCCCTCCATGCCTGCGCGGATTGCTCCGTCGGTGTTCGACAGCGCAACACGCGCGAAAAACACCCGCGAATCGGCCTGCAAGATTCCCCTGGGACTGACGATGATCACGTCGCCGCGAAAGATTCGCGTGGGGAAACTGTTGAGCTTGACGGAAGCGCGCGAGCCGGCGCGCAGCAGTCCCGAATCGGTATCCTGGACCGCCACGTCTACGATGGCCCGGGAGGTATCGACCACCTCGGCGAAGCTGTCTCCATACTGCAGGCGCCTCCCCACCATGTTCTCCACGTGGGGCGTGGCCACGAGGCCGTCGATCGGAGAGCGCAATCGCATCTTGTCCAGCAGTTCCTGGTCTCTTGCGACCTCCGACTTCCAGAAGTCGGCCTGAACCCGCTGCACACCCGCGTCGCTGCCATCATTCCCTGCCAGCGCACGGTTCATCTGCAGCAGCGCGGTCTGATACTTGGCCTCGGCCTGGGCAAGCGCCGAGCGCGCCTCCCAATCCGCGAGTTCCGCGATGACTTGGCCATGGGTGACGGAGTCGCCTTCACGAACGTACACCCGGCTGACCACCCCCTCCACCTCGGGTTCTATCTGGGCGGAGTGCAGCGGAGCTACAACAGCATCTCCGTCCACTCGCAGTGGCAGGGGAAATGCCGCCAGGAAGATCAATGCCGCGGCGGCCGCAGAGAGTGTGAGGGTGCGGCGCCGTTTTCCCAGAGCCATAAACTTCCGTTTCTTCTCCAGGACCGGCTCCAGCAAGGAAATGAATGGCACTTCTTTGTACATCTGCGCATTGCGCAGCGCGACCGTCGCCTGCGCAGCGAGTACTTGCAGGATCTCCAGGTGGGCGGGCGAAAGAAAGTCCGGATCCGAGCTTTCGAGGCCCAGAACGCCGACGCGCCCCGTGTCATCGGTCAGCGGGATCGCATAGAACGCGCGCATCCCCGAAGTTTCGAAATAGCTTTGGAACTTCGCACGGGTTTCCTCGCGTGCAGCGTCAATCTCGGTGCCGTGTTGCCGAACGTCCACCACCCCTTCAGAGAGCATGACCCAGCGCAGAACGTCGTTGAGCGGAGCGATGTCAGGAGCGTCGGCGTCGGCCTGCGTGAGACCAGTGACGGCGGCGAGTTTGTACTTTCCACCGCGCTCAAGGGCGACAGCAGCCCGTTCATAGGGGATCACCGCCTGCGGCGCATTGACAATGGTTTGCAGAACGCGTTCCAGGTTCAGGGTGGAGGTGATCTCCTGGCTAACGGTCACCAGCATTTCCAGAATTTCTACTTTGCGTTCAGCCTGCAGAAGCCCGGCATTATTCAGGGCAATGGCGACGCTTTCGGAAATCGAATTCAACAGAAACAGATCGTCTTCATCGAATGGGCTTCCATCCATCTTGTTGATTGCCTCGATGATCCCAACCTGTTTCTCATGCGTGACAAGCGGGCAAGCAATGACGGAAAACGGTCCCCCCTCGACCCCGGACGGATTGCGTCGGAGGAGACGCTCATCTTTTTCGTCGTCGATGAGCAAAGGCTCGCCGGAATCGGAGACATCGGCAACGTAGCCTTCGCCGGTTTTCTGCGAGGAGCCGACCCCTGCGGTGGGGTCGATTCCGGACTGGTCCATGAGCCACAGTTCGTTCTGATCTTTGACGAACCATAAGTTCACTCCTTGAACACTCAGCATCTCGCGAGTCTTAGAGGTGATGAGAGGCTGAAGTTCGTCCATTTCCAGCGTGGCACTAAACACTTTCTCCAGGTCGTAGAGTTGAGTGAGCCGCGAAACGGATTCGAGCAGGGAGTTACGCTCGTCTTCATAGAGGCCCGCGCTGACCAACCCGGGTCCGGCATGCTCGACGAGATCCGTGAGAAATTGAACGTCCGATGAGGTGATGGTGCCTTCGAAAGAGGCGAGTTCTAGCGCTCCGATGAGAACGTCGTTCACGATGATCGGAATGTAGGCCAGGGATGCTATGGTGCGTCGTGCATGAAGGTGGGCGTAGTCCTCGCGGGTCAGTTCGCTGCCGGAAAACAGAAGCGGCTGATGCTCTTCCGCTAGAGTTCCCAGCCCGCCAGATTCGAGGGGGATGGTCGGATCGTCCAGACGAATCTCCCCGGCCGCGGCTTTGGCGGTCCACGTTGAGGGAATAGAAGGGGGGTCGCCGGTATTCAGCACATACACAATGGAGGCTCCCCCGGGAACCAATTCGGCAGCCCGTTGCGCCAGCAGCGTGGCCCGCGGAGCAAGCTCGCGTTCTCTGAGCATGGCGCTCAGTAACTGGGCTGACACCTCGACGTGTCCGGAGGGTTGCATTTTTTATACTGCAGGCGCGCAGAGCATCGCGAACAACCGGGGAGGGTCCGGCGGCTGCAAGTTGCGGGCCGCCCCCGTAACTTGAGCGGCCAACTCTAGCAAAACGGCTGGGCGCTGTCAATTACTTGCTGTCAATTACTTCAAGAAAAACGCTGAGCCCGGCTGTGAGCTACCGCGCGCGACGACAGCCGCGCGCTATTGGGAGTTATACGATTCGACCGCCTGGTCCTCGTCTTCGAAGGTGGTGAACAGGTTCAGCACCCCGATCAGCCGCAGCGTCTGCGTCACGAATTTGGAAGGATTCACCAGCCGGACGTCGCCGCCCCGTTGCTTTGCCGCACTCAGCGACTTCACCATCACTCCGATTCCACTGGAGTCGATCATCGGGACCTCGGCACAACTGACGATCAAACGTACGTCTCCGGCCGAGAACGCGTCGTCAATGGCCTGACGGAAGGTATCCACCGCCTGGCCCAGTCGCACCGCCCCCCGGAGCTGGATGATCTGTACATCGGAACGCCGGCGAACCGTAATCTCCATCCTCAATTCCTCTTCTTCGCACCCGCCCTCGCGGACGACTTTGCAGCAAGCATTGTATCAGTGCGCAGCACATCGGGGCTGTCTTCCGCGTCATAAAAGCTCTATTGCAGTTGATTTTGATCCATCCCGCGCGCCGGATTATTCGTAGAGATGGCGTGCGCTGTGGGCGAAGGGAGGATCTACCAAGTCGATCTCTACTGTCGCAGGAACCGAGTCAAGCCGCTTCTCCGGAAGGAGATTCGGCATGCAGCGTACGTGGTTTACCATGCGCTGGCCGCTGGATCGCCTGTCTTAGGGTAGGCCTCTTCCTTGCCGGCAAGCTGGGAAGTTTAACTGCCCGCTGGGTCTTTGCGGATTCATAAATTGCGCGAACGATTCGAACATCCGCCAGGCCTTCCCATCCCGATGGTTCCGGCTCCCTGTCGCGTAGAACACAATCGGAGAAGTAACTGATTTGCGTGGCGAATTGGTCGTGTTTGCGAAACGTTTTGCTCTTTGTCCTCTCTCCGATTGTGATCCGATGTTTGAGGGCCATGGAATAGTCGTAGGCGGGCTCCGCGGTAAGCAAGCCTTTGGTTCCGATCAGGCTGTAGCGGCTGACATGGGCCGCGCCAAAGCTGCAGGTGAACGTGGCGAGCCTCTCCCCGGGAAAACGCATCACCACAGACGTCATTTCGTCGACCCGCTCAAATCGCCTCCCGGTGTGGTTGGCGCTGAAGGCCAGGACCGAAGTCGGTTCAGCCCGGAACAGGTAGCGAGCCGCATTGATGCAATAGACCCCCATGTCATAGACCGGACCGCCTCCGTTCTGCACCAGCTCGGTCACGCGAACGTTGCCCGCCATCACCTGCTGGCTGAACACGGAATCGAAGATTCTCACGTTTCCCAGTTTGCCGCTTTTGGCGAGCTCGATGGCTTCGAGATTTGCTTCTTCAAAGTGCAGGCGGTAGGCAATCATCAACTGGACGTGATTCGAGTCCGCGGTTTCGATCATGGCCTTACAATCTTCTTCAGTCACCGCCATTGGTTTTTCGCAGAGCACATGAACTCCGGCAGTGGCCGCCCGGACTGCATAATCGCGATGCAGATGATTCGGCAGCACAAGATACACCGCATCAACCGCCGCGAGAGCCTTGTCATACTCGTCATACGAATAAACGTGCTTTAGGCCGTATTTCCTGCCGAGCGCCCGGCGTTTTGCCGGGTCGCCCGAGACGATCGCCACCAGTTCGGAATTAGGTGTGTTCGCAAACGCGGGCAGCACCGCAACCTGCGCCAGGTGTCCAAGTCCCACGACGGCATAGCGAATCTTTTTCGTCGATTTCTCTTTCCCTTTGCGCCCTTTGCGGCTCATGTTCGTCTCCATTTGTTGGGATCTCTTTTGGATGACTTCCACACATTAAGCATTGTGATCCTTCCGAGACTCTGCTGCACTCAAAATTTGAACTTTGGCGCCTCAGACTTGAGCCAGGTGAGCGATTTTATGGAGATCGCACACGATAAGGTCAGAGGTGAGAGGTCAGATTGCAGAAGTAAAACCGGTTGGGGTGAACCTCTGCAATCTGACCCCTGACCTCTGACTTCTAACCTCGCTTTTGTTTCTACGCCGTTTTTTTCTTCGGCACTTTAGCGCCCTTCTCGCGTGCTTCAGAGAGTCCGATGGCAATGGCTTGCTTACGGCTCTTTACGGTGCCGCCTTTCCCGCCTTTGCCCGACTTTAGCGTGCCTTTTTTCCTGCGACGCATGGCGCTCTCCACGCTCTTGGCTGCGGCGTCACCATACTTGCGACCTGATTTTTTCCGGGAACCTGAACTCTTTGCATTAGGCATGATTTTCTCCTGCTCCTTAGAGTGGGAACCTGGAGGAGAGGTTGGAGAACATTCCTTCGAAGTTCTCGAAGTTTTTCGTCAAGACGAAAGCTCAGGGAAAACCGAAGCTATTCGATTTCAAGCAACGATTCACTGTGCGATACTTCCCGGTGCCCGATTCTCAGCGTAGGAGTCCAAGATAAATGTCGGTGCCACCCCAGCCTATTGTGTGGCCTGGCTGGCCTTATCCCTTGGGAGCGACCTGGGACGGCGAGGGCGTCAACTTTGCGCTCTACTCAGAGCACGCCGAGAAGGTGGAGCTTTGCCTGTTCGACAATTCGGGGAAACGCGAGACCCTTCGCGTCCCGCTTCCCGAGCAGACCGACATGGTCTGGCACGGTTACCTGCCAGAAGTACGTCCCGGCCAATTGTATGGATACCGGGTATACGGCCCATACGCCCCGGAGCAAGGCCATCGCTTTAATCACCACAAACTTCTGCTGGACCCCTACGGAAAGCAGGTTCAGGGAACCATCCGTTGGAGCGATTCGCAGTTCGGATACAGGGTCGGACACAAGCTAGAGGACTTATCTTTCGACCGCCGGGACGACGCTGCCGGAATGCCGAAGAATCGCGTGATCGACTCCGCCTTCACCTGGGGAACCGACCGGCCTCCCGGTATTCCCTGGCACGAGACCCTGATTTATGAGCTCCATGTAAAAGGATTCACCATGTGTCACCCCGACGTTCCGGCCCACCTGCGCGGGACCTATGCCGGTCTGGCGACCGCTCCTGTCATCGAACACTTCACGCGATTGGGAGTGACCTCGATTGAACTCATGCCGGTGCACAGTTTTGTGGATGATCGCCAGCTCGTGGAACGCGGCCTGCGCAACTACTGGGGTTACAACTCAATTGGTTTTCTTGCGCTCGAGCCTCGCTACCTGGCAACCGGTTCCATCATGGAATTCAAAACCATGGTCAAGACTCTGCACTCGGCTGGATTCGAGGTGATTCTTGACGTCGTCTACAACCACACGGCAGAAGGTAACCATCTCGGCCCGACTCTTTCACTGAAAGGGATCGACAACAGCGCCTACTACCGCCTGGTGCCAGATAATCTCCGCTATTACAAGGACTATACAGGTACGGGAAATACGCTGAACATGCAGCATCCGCGCGTGCTGCAGTTGATCATGGATAGTCTGCGCTACTGGGTTCTCGAGATGCACGTGGACGGCTTCCGGTTCGATCTCGCGGCTACGCTGGCTCGTGAATTGCACGAAGTGAATCGACTGGGGGCCTTCCTCGATATCATCCATCAGGATCCCGTGCTTTCGCAGGTAAAGCTGATCGCCGAACCCTGGGATCTCGGCGAAGGAGGCTACCAGGTCGGAAACTTCCCCGTGGGTTGGGCGGAATGGAACGATCGCTATCGCGACACGGTGCGTGCTTACTGGAAAGGAGACAGCGGCTTGGTGGGAGATCTGGCCTATCGCATCACCGGCTCGAGCGATTTATATGCTCACAGCGGCCGTCGTCCTTATGCCAGCGTCAATTTCATAACCGCCCACGACGGCTTCACGCTGCAGGATCTGGTGAGTTACAACGAGAAGCACAACGAAGCCAATGGCGAGGACAATCGCGATGGCAACAACGATAATCGCAGCTGGAATTGCGGCGTAGAAGGTCCGACTGACGATCCCGACATCCAGGCGTTGCGCGCCAAACAAAAGCGGAATTTGCTGGCGACATTGTTGTTGTCGCAAGGCGTGCCCATGATGTACGCAGGAGATGCCATCGGGCATACGCAGATGGGAAACAATAATGCTTATTGCCAGGACAATGAGATCAGTTGGCTAAAGTGGGACTTGCAGCCCGCAGATCGTGACCTGCTGGCGTTCGTCCAGCGTATGGTCAGCTTGCGGAAGAGGCATCCCATATTCCGCCGCCGGCACTTTTTTCAGGGTCGCCCGATCAAAGGCGCAAATGTAAAGGATGTGCTGTGGCTCAACCCCGACGGCAATGAAATGAGCGAGGACGATTGGCGCGATCCCTCGGTTCGCTGCCTGGGAATGTTTCTCTCCGGCCAGGGCTTGGACGAGACGGACGAGCGCGGCCGGAAAATCAGCGACGAAAACTTCCTCGCGCTCCTCAATGCTCACCACGAAGATGTGGGATTCATGCTGCCGGCATTCCGTCCTGGTGCGCGCTGGAGCGCTTGGATGGATACATCTCGAGAAGGCGGATTGCGTCCGGCCGACACGTATGACGCCGGTACCCCCTATCCCCTGCAGGCGCGCTCTCTGGTGGTGTTGATGGAGCGTCGTGGAAGTAGCGCTGGAAACGGCGCTGGAAACGGCGGCGGGAACGGTAAAAGAGAAGAGTCAAATGAAGCGCCGGCATAACATGCCCTTCGGCGCCGAGTGCCGCGACGACGGTAGCGTGCGCTTTCGTCTGTGGGCGCCCACTGCACATCACGTCGAGCTTTGCCTCGGTGATGTGAACCAGCCGGCTCAGCTCCCTCTTGAACAGCTTGATGAGGGCTGGTTTGAGTTAGTCGCCGACGCGGTCAAGCCCGGAACCCCCTACCGTTTTCGCATCGACGAAGCGCAAATGGTACCCGACCCCGCCTCGCGCTTCCAACCGGAGGACGTACACGGACCCAGCGAAGTGATCGATCCCGACGCTTTCATCTGGCAGGATCGCTCGTGGCGCGGCCGCCGATGGCATGAAGCCGTCATCTATGAGCTGCACGTCGGAGCCTTCACTCCGGCCGGGACTTTTTCTGCCGTATGCGAGCGGCTCGGCTATCTGGCGGATCTTGGAATCACTGCTCTGGAGTTGATGCCGGTTGCCGACTTTCCGGGAAAGCGCAATTGGGGTTATGACGGCGTCCTCCCGTTCGCGCCCGATACCAGCTACGGCCGGCCGGAAGATCTTAAAGAGCTGGTTCAAAGCGCCCATAGCCGCGGGATCATGGTCTTGTTGGATGTCGTTTACAACCATTTCGGCCCGGAAGGAAATTATCTGGGCGTCTATGCTCCGCAATTCTTCACCGACCGGCACCACACTCCGTGGGGCAATGCCATTGACTTCGACGGGCCGAGAAGCCGAACGGTGCGGGACTTCTTCATCCATAATGCCCTATATTGGCTGACCGAATACCATTTCGACGGACTGCGCCTGGACGCAGTGCACGCCATCATTGACGACTCGACACCCGACATCGTCACGGAATTGGCCGATGTAGTTCGAACTTCGGTGGATCCAGATCGTCAAGTCCACCTCATTCTGGAGAACGAAGGCAACCAGGCGAGCTATCTCCAGAGAAGCGAGTTATGCAAGCCTCGCACCTACACCGCGCAGTGGAACGACGACATCCACCACGCGTTGCACGTCATCGTCACGGGTGAGCGGGACGGTTATTACTCAGACTATGCGGAGCGTCCATTGGATTTGTTGGGCCGTTGCGTGGCCGGCGGATTTGGCTACCAGGGCGAAGTTTCGCGATACAAGGATGGCGAGACACGCGGGGAATCCACGGCAGGCCTCCCTTTGACCGCTTTCATTTCCTTCCTGCAGAATCACGATCAGGTCGGAAACCGTGCATTCGGCGAGCGAATCACGACAATCGCAGACCCCTGCCGGGTTCGCGCGGCGCTAGAGACTATACTGCTCGCTCCCTCCCCGCCGTTGCTCTTCATGGGCGAAGAGTTTGCGACGGACTCGCCGTTTCTTTTTTTCTGCGATTTTGGCACAGACCTGGCCGCGGCGGTGACTGAAGGACGGCGAAAAGAGTTCGCTCGTTTTGCCAGATTCAACGACCCCTCCGCGCGCGAGGAAATTCCCGACCCGAACGCGGTCGAAACTTTTGAAGCCTCGCGGCTCGACTGGGATGTCATTGCGCAGCCGCAACATCAAGAGTGGCTCCGCCTCTATCGACAACTGCTGCGACTGAGATGCCAACACATTGTCCCGCGTGTTTACGGTTCCTGTGCCATCAAGGCGGATTATCATATCCACGCCGATCACGGACTCACAGCCGATTGGCACTTTCCAGACGGCTCGAAACTCAGCGTGATCGCTAATCTTGGAACATCTCCCCTGTCGGGGCTAACTCCTCCGGCTGCGCATATGATCTATGCCAGCGAGGAAGTGAGTATCGACGCGCTGCAGCGCGGGACATTGCCTCCTTGGTCCGTGGTGTGGCTTCTGGAACCATGAGCTCACGCTCCCACATTCCGCGCGCGACTTATCGACTGCAACTCAACCGCGACTTCACTTTCGCCAAAGCGGAAGCGATCGTTCCCTACCTCTCCTCAATCGGCATCAGCCACTGCTATGTCTCTCCGTGTTTGAAAGCCCGCCCCGGCAGCATGCACGGGTATGACATCGTGGACCACAATTCGTTAAATCCCGAGATCGGCAGCTCCGAAGACTTCGACCGCTTGGTAACTGCTCTTCATAAACATGACATGGGGTTGATCCTCGATATTGTGCCCAACCACATGGGAGTGATGGGCAGTGACAATGCATGGTGGCTGGACGTTCTCGAAAATGGCGAGGCATCGGTCTATGCTGGATTCTTTGATATTGAGTGGCATCCGCTGAAAGAGGAACTCCAGGGAAAAGTGTTGGTGCCTGTTCTGCATGATCATTACGGCGCGGTCCTGGAGAGCGGCGACTTAAAACTGGTGTTTAATTCCGCGCGCGGTGAATTCGACATCTGGTATCGCGAGAATCGTTTCCCGATTGACCCCAAAGAATATCCTCGCGTTCTGCAACCGTGCGGGGCGAAAGTGACGGAAATGCTCGGGGAGCAGAATCCAGACCAGCTTGAGTTCCAGAGTCTGATCACCGCTTTCGGCCACTTGCCCGGACGGCAGGAAACGAGCAGCGACCGCATCGCCGAGCGCAACCGCGACAAGGAGATCCATAAGCGCAGGCTGGCCGAACTCTGCGCACGATCTTCGGAGATCCCTTCCTGCATCCAGCGAGCGGTCGACTCGATCAATGGGAACGCCGCCCATTCCGAAAGCTTCGAAGAACTTCACGAGCTGATCAAAGCGCAAGCCTTCCGCCTGGCCAATTGGCGGGTCGCCGCCGATGACATCAACTACCGGCGCTTTTTCGACACCAACGATCTTGCGGGTCTTCGCACGGAAAATGAGACCGTGTTCCAGGCAACCCACCGTCTGGTTCTCAGTCTGGTGGCCGAGGGCAAAGTGGATGGCCTGCGGCTTGACCATCCTGACGGTTTGTACAATCCCGCGCAGTACTTCGAACGTCTCAACCGCGGTATTGCGGCCGCTACGAACAAAGGTACGAACGCATCACAGGATTCGCAACATCACAGTTCCGAATATGTGGTCATTGAGAAAATCCTTACCGGCTCGGAACGGCTGCCGGCCGAGTGGCCCGTGTGCGGCACGACCGGCTACGACTTCGCGAATCTGGTGAACGGCGTTTTCATAAATTCGGCGGCAGCGATGCGATTAGAGCGCATTTACCGAAACTTTATCACCGGTGAGATCGACTTTCCCGATCTGGCTTACCGCTGCCGAAAGCTGATTGCTCGGGTTGCCCTGGCTAGCGAACTGAACGTGCTTGCCAATCGGCTGATCCATATCGCCCTCTCAAAGCGGCGCACCTGCGACTTCACGCTCAACAGCTTGCGCGATGCATTGACGGAAGTCGTCGCCAGCTTCCCCGTCTACCGCACTTACATCAGCCCCTCGGGCATTTCTGAGACAGACGCACTCTATGTACGTCGCGCCGTCGCTTCCGCCAAATGGAGAAGTCCGGCCGCCGATTCCAGCATCTTCGATTTCATCAGCGACGTGCTTTTAACTCGCATCGCCGAAGGACAAGATTCCGCTTACCGCGACGCTGTCACCCGCTTTGCCATGAAGTTTCAGCAGTTCACCAGCCCGGTGATGGCCAAGGGCCTGGAAGATACGGCCTTCTACCGCAGCAACCGCCTGGTTTCGTTGAATGACGTTGGAAGCGATCTGCAGCGGTTCGGAATCACGACCGGCGAGTTTCACCTGGCGAATCAGGATCGCCTCCGATCCTGGCCGCACAGCATGCTGGCCACCAGTACGCACGATTCCAAGCGCTCCGAGGATGTGCGCGCACGGATCAACGTGCTCTCCGAGATTTCGGGACTATGGAGGCTTCAGCTGCGAAACTGGAAACGCTTCAATCGCCGTTATAAGCGAGTGGTGAACGACAAGCCCGCACCTTCGCCGAACGACGAATACCTGCTGTACCAGACGCTAGTGGGGATCTTCCCTTCAGAGCCTTTGACAGAGAAGAGCGACGAGAACGACTGGAAAATTTTTCGCGAGCGCGTGGAAGATTATATGTTGAAAGCCATCCGCGAGGCCAAGCAGAACACCAGTTGGATCAATCGCAATGCGGAATACGAAACTGCCGTATCGTCGTTTGTGAAAGCGTTACTGACTCCCGGCGCAAAAAACCGTTTTCTCGACGACTTTGTTCCGTTCCAACGGCGTATCGCTCGCATCGGCGTTTGGAATAGCCTGTCACAAACGCTTCTCAAGCTCACATCTCCCGGAGTCCCCGACATCTATCAGGGTAACGAAATGTTGGAGTTCAGCCTGGTCGATCCCGATAACCGGCGTGCGGTCGATTTCGTGCGGCGCCAGCAAGCGTTCGCAAATATCCAGAGTCTTGGCAGCGACCCCGATGCGATGTCACGAAGCCGATTGCTGGAGACTCCCCAGGACGGCCGGCTTAAGTTGTACTTGACCTGGAAAACTCTTTCCTTGCGAAAACAACGGCCCGATCTCTTTCAAGCCGGAGAATACGTTCCCTTGCCGCTTGCCGGCGCGAAGGCCAATCACATTGTAGCGTTCATTCGAAAGCATGAAGCTGCGCGCATGATGGTGATCGTTCCCCGCCTGGTGGCCAGCTTGCTCAATGATAATGATAATGACAATGAATTCGATCTCCCACCGATTGGCCCCAGCGTCTGGGACGATACACACGTGCTTCTCCCCTCCTGCGACCGTTCCGAAAACTATCGGAATGCATTTACCGGGGAAGTCCTCAAGGTTCAGCAGGAAAGCGGCGGTTATTCAAAAATCGACGTTGCGCAACTTCTCGGAGAATTCCCGGTAGCGTTGTACTCTCTGGGCTAGCCCCTCATCCCGATGAATGTGCGGTTTCCGATCAGCATCCGCTGACAGGGGATTCACGAGTGGCGCTTGAAATATTGAACCGCGCGCTCATGAGTTTCGGCTGCCTTTCTGGTAGCGAATGTTCCGAGATTACGCCTACGACCGGTTGCGGGATTCTTCTTGCGAGAGTACAGCCGGTATTGGCCGGATTTTAGTTTTCGAATCATAGGACGCTTAACCAGATCTCATCGCACTCAGGACATCAGCTCGATGTTCGTAACGTGGATCATGCGGCGGTCTTGATCCAGCGTACCTAATAGTTTCACTGGTTTGCCGTCGTACTGACTGGCTCTTTGCTGGTCGTCCAGTTGATACACGGTATCGTTCGACACCGAGATTGCCCGGAACTCCGTTGAAAGTTAGCGGCTCTCGACGGTCATAGGTTACGCAACCTTCACATCTTCGGCAACGCCCTTGTTAGAAACCGTATTAGCCAGCGCCGTCAGCAGGGCTGG
>Ga0182024_10013734_pt1 | contig 15760 bp, 10 predicted proteins | sample P32metaG_FD_120480 | JGI IMG/M metagenome (GOLD analysis project Ga0182024, IMG submission 120480) | Permafrost microbial communities from Stordalen Mire, Sweden - P3-2 metaG (Illumina Assembly) | ecosystem: Environmental > Terrestrial > Soil > Wetlands > Permafrost | place: Sweden: Stordalen... | reverse complement strand
TCCTTCCGGTTTGTTCAAAACGACGAAGGAAATCGGCGATGTGGCGATCACCGCCACGGATCGCGGACTGCCCGTGTATCTTCGCGACGGCGTGGATATCTATAAGGGATACGAAAGCCCGCCGTTGTATCTGAACTACCTCAACGTGCCCGACGCAAAAGGAAATTGGAGGCGCTCCCGCGCCATCACTTTGGCCGTGCAGATGCGAAGCGGCCAGCAGATCGCCGAATTCGGCCGGCAGGTGGACGACGCGCTCAAAGACCTGAAAAAACGTCTGCCGGAAGACCTGATCCTGGCCAGGAGCTCGGACCAGCCGCTGCAGGTGAAGGAAAACGTCGGCCTGTTCATGAAGAGCCTTTATGAGGCCATCGTGCTGGTGGTGGTAGTGGCGTTCGTCGGATTCTGGGAGTGGCGATCCGCCGTCCTGATGGCGATCGCGATACCTTTGACCCTCGCCATGACGTTCGGGTTCATGCACCTGATGAACATCGATATCCAGCAGGTTTCCATTGCCTCGCTGATTATCGCGCTGGGTCTGCTGGTGGACGATCCGGTGGTTGCCGGAGATGCCATCAAGCGCGAACTGGATGCGGGACAGCCGCGGCTGGTTGCCGCGTGGCTGGGTCCCACCAGGCTGGCGACGGCGATTCTGTTCGCCACCGTTACAAACATCGTGGCTTATTTACCCCTGTTGCTGATCACCAGTAACACGGGGGCGTTTATCCATAGCTTGCCGATTGTACTTACTTGCGCACTGGTGGCCTCGCGAATCGCGTCCATGACATTCGTCCCGCTGCTTGGTTATTATTTGCTGCGCGCACCCGGCAAGGTTGAGAAGTCGATGGAATACCGGCGCACACACGGCTTCGGCGGGTTCTATTACAAGCTGGGGGGCGCTCTGATTGAGCATCGCAAGGTGGCGTTCCTGGGGTCCCTGCTCGTGATGGGAGCGGGATACTACTTTATAGCCAACCTCCGCATCGTTTTTTTCCCAAAAGATCTTTCGCACTTGTCCTTTGCCGACGTCTGGCTGCCCGAGGACGCCAATATCGCCGTTACCGACGAGGCAGCGCGAACCGCCGAGCGCATCATTCGCGAAGCGGCGGCGCAGTACGGCAAAGATCATCCGGGCAGGGATGGCAAGCCTCGCCAGGTATTGGATTCCGTGACCACCTTTGTGGGCGGCGGTAGTCCGCGCTTCTGGTTTTCCGTCGCGCCCGAGCTGCTGCAGCCCAACTACGCCCAAATCCTGATCCAGGCCACCAGCGCCGAGGACACGGCATCCCTGGTAATGCCGTTACAGCATGCGCTCTCCCGGGTTCCGGGCGCGCGCATCGACATGCGTCAACTCGAGACCGGCCAGCCCGTTGGCGTGCCGGTACAGATCCGGCTGACCGGTCAGGACGACCAGACCCTTCGTAAGCTCGCCGAGCGCGTCAAGATTATTCTCCGCAACGATCCGGACACTGAGCGAATCCGCGACGACTGGGGCGCCTCGTCGTTATCGGTGAAGCTACAGGTGGATTCCGACCGGGCGAATCTGGCCGGCATCTCCAATCAGGATGTGGCCGTCTCTTCCGCCGGCGGCATGAGTGGTCTCCCTTTGACGACATTTCACAACGGAGATGAAGAGATCCCGGTGCTGAGCCGTTTGCGCCTGGGAGACCGCGCGACCCTGGCCGATATCGAGGACCTCTACGTCTACTCCCTGAACGGCGCGCAGCGCGTGCCTCTGCGCCAGATTTCGACGGTCAACTATCAGATGGTCCTGGAGAAAATCCGCAGGCGCAACCAGTTCAGCACCATCACGGTCGCCTGCTACCCGATTCCCGGCGTTTACCCATCCGAAGTCATGAATAAAATACGCCCGGAGTTAACCAAATTCCAGCAAACGCTTCCCGCCGGTTTCACCATGCAGGTTGGAGGCGAGGAAGAGGAGCGGCTTAAAGGCTTCGGGGAGATCAATAACGTGCTTGTGGTTTCCGTGGCGCTGATTTTCCTCTCTCTGGCAGTCCAGTTTCGCAGCGCTTTCAAACCGTTCATCGTGTTTGCCGCCATCCCTTACGGCATGGTCGGGGCACTGGCCGGGATGTCGATCATGAATGCGCCGTTCGGGTTCATCGCTTTTCTGGGGATGGTCAGCCTGATCGGCGTGATCGTGAGCCATATTATCGTGCTGTTCGACTTTATCGAGGAGCGGCGCCAGGAGGGCATGCCGCTGAAGACGGCACTACTCGACGCCTGTATCCTGCGCCTGCGCCCGGTGATCATTACCGTGGGCGCCACGGCGATCGCGCTGGTCCCTCTGGCCATGCACGGCGGCCCGCTGTGGGAGCCGCTGTGTTACTCGCAGATCGCCGGCCTGACGGTGGCCACGTTCGGCACGCTCCTGTTGGTTCCGGTGCTCTACGCGATCTTCGTGTTGGATCTGAAATTGGTCAAATGGGAAAAGGACACCGAATAGGACAGGGGCTTGCCCTGCTCTGTTTCTTCGACCGGAAGAATTATTCCCCGTGCTTAAGCACGGGGCTGTATCAATCGCTATAGCCCCAAGCGTCAGCGCGGGGAATTCATCAAGCGGTCAAGGCGCGCCAGGCGTTTTCGGCCTGCGTCTTTCGGAAAAAAGCTAACCCTTCTTCAACTCATCGAGCGCAGCCAGCACTTCCGCGCTGTGCGGTTGGGGATTGACCTTGACGTAAACCTTGCGGATCACGCCCTTCGGATCGATGATGAAAGTGTTCCGGGCAGCGACAACGTTCTCGCCAAATTTCTGCGTGGAACCGTATGTCGTGACGACCTTCTTTTCCGGATCGGACAGCAGCTTGAACGTCAAATTTTCCTTGGTGCAGAACTCGACGTGCGAATCCACGCTGTCCACGCTGACGCCCAGAATGGCGGCCTTCTTGGCGTCATATTCCTTCTGGTCGCGCTGGAAATTGTGAGCTTCGATGGTGCAGCCCGGTGTCATGTCCTTCGGATAGAAATAGAGGACGACCCACTGGCCGCGATAGTCGTGCAGGCTGACTTTCTTTCCTTCCTGCGAGCTCAGCGTGAAATCGGGAGCTGTGGTGCCGACGGCGGGCACGTCATCGGCCGCGCGGACAACCGGGCGCGACATGGTGAACAGAAGGGCCAGAGCGGGTAACAGGCCCGTGAGAATGCGGGAAATTTTCATCTGTGTTTCTCCTCTTGTTAGGGCGCCGCCTTCGGCGGGCCCTTCTATATTAGACTGCACATGGCGACCGACCGTTCATCGTCGCAGACCGTCTTGTGCTGAATTCGACCTCTCAAAACGATTTTACAGCTTTAAAGGCGGGACGTGGCACCCCAAATGCGGAGCATTTCGCGTTTGGACGGGCTCGACCGCTGTCAAGGGTCCAGCTCGTTCCCGGCTTCCGGTAAAGCCGGGTCTATAGCTTTGAGCTGGAGATACATAAGGAGAGGCAATTATGGAAGACAAAAAAACGGCAGTATTTGGAATTTACTCCGCGGTGGCTCAGGCGGAAAGGGCTGTTGACACACTTGTGCAGTCTGGTTTCCCAAGCAGGAATATTTCGGTGCTGCTTCCCGACTATCGTGGCTCCAGGGATTTCGCCCATCAGAAAGAAACCAAGGCGCCCGAAGGGGCCACCATTGGAGTTACAACGGGAGGTGTGATCGGCGGCACGCTGGGAGTGCTTGCAGGCGTTGGCACATTGGCAATTCCGGGCATCGGTCCCTTCATCGCGGCCGGCCCCATTATGGCTGGCCTTGCCGGCTTGGGAGTCGGGGGAGCTGTGGGAGGTTTAATCGGAGCCATGGTCGGGATGGGAATTCCCGAGTATGAGGCAAAACGCTATGAAGGCCGCCTCAAGAATGGCGGTGTGCTGCTGTCCGTGCACTGCGATACCTCGGAGGAAATTAAGCGTGCGAAGAGCATGCTGAAGGGGACTGGCGCCGAGGACATCTCGTCAACCGGCGAAAGCTCCGATAATGTCGAGAAGGTCCGGACCAGCGGATCTTACTGAAGTAACTTTAAAGCGGGGCCGGACCCCATTCCTGCCCCGCGCTTTTACACCGAGCCTTATTCCCCGGCCGATTCCCTCTTCCCGGAAAGTCTCGTTCTGATACTCGCGGACTCCTCGCTGACATCGCTTTTGAGTATCTTGAATCAGGAAGAATACCTTGCAACTCAGACTCGTTAGCGGTTCAAATGGCACTGGGCGTGCTCTTCGATGGGAGGGACGACAAAATCGAACGGAGGACAATATGCAGTTGTTGGTTTTAAGCGGGACCTCTGGCGGGAAGCTTGGGGGTGGCGTGGGTTATCCAGCGCGCGATCCTCCAACTCTGTCTCAATGCTATTGACCCCAACAGGCGTTAGGCAAAGGACACGACTCGAAGTCGAAACGATTGGCCCGCTATTTGCGCGAACCGCGTGTGGTGTTCTTCAGGTCCGACTGCCGCTGCTTGTTCTTTTTGCGCTTCGGTTTGCTGATGAGGAAAGTGCCGCTGCCAACGTACTCCGCTTTGTAAAGCTTGTCGTTCTGGGGTGTGTCCACCAATTGTGTGTCTCTCCGTTCACGAAAAATTTTAGTGAATCTTTAGTGTACCGTGCGGACGGCGCTTCAGGGCGTGGGAATATCTGAGTAGATGCTTCGGGGCATGGATTCCGGTCGAATTTGGCGCGGTGCGGGGCTGGCGATCCTTGTGATCCTGGCGGGCGCCTGGCAAAAGCCGCGCGCTGCCGCCTCACCGAAGTTGCCAACCGCCGAAGAAATCAATGTGGTCCTTAAGGAGCTTTCGGATATCACGGGCTTCCGCATCAGGAAACAACTGCCGTTTGCGTTGATTACACGGGATCAGGTAAACCAATACCTCAAGGAACAAATTCAGCAATCGGTGAAGCCCGACGAGATCCGCGCCGAAGAGACGACTTTGAAGAAATTCGGCTTCGCCCCGGCCGATTTCAATCTGAAACAAACCACAATCGACCTTCTGACCGAACAAGCAGCTGCCTTTTACGATTTCAAGCGCAAGAAGCTCTTCATCTCCGACTGGGCAACGGTGAACATGCGCGATGTCGCTCTCATCCACGAACTGGCGCACGCGTTAGCCGATCAGAATTTTCCCATTCAGAAGTTCACCAACAAGGGTCCTGACAACAGTGAGTCCTCGCTCGCGCGCGAGGCAGTCGTCGAGGGCCAGGCATCGTGGCTGATGCTGGAGGTGGGAGCGCGCAGAGCCGGCAGAACGCTCGCCGATCCGCAAACCGCGCGGGAGTTTCTGGAAACCACCGGCGATTCGCAAACGAGCGAGTATCCGGTTTTCAATAAAGCGCCGCTGTACCTCAGGCGAACCCTGATGTTCCCGTACGACGAGGGCGAGAAATTTCAGCAGGCCGTCTTCCTCCGCGACGGAAAGCCCGCATTTGGCCGCGTCTTTCGCGATCCGCCAATCTCAACTACGCAAATTGAGCACCCGGACCGGTATTTCGAGCACACACCTCTTACAAGCCCCGATCTGCCTAAGCCTGTGAAGCATGCCAAGCCCTTCGTGGAAGGCGTGATGGGCGAACTGGAGACGCGTATCCTGCTCGAACAGTATGTAAGCGCGGAGATGGCGGAGGCGCTGGGTCCCAAGCTCAAGGGCGCGGATTATCGCGTGGACGAAACCAAGCCCGGCCATCGCATGACGCTGGTCTATGCTTCCGAGTGGGCGGACGAGGATACCGCTTCCCGATATTTCGAGGCCTACGAAAAAGTGCTGCGCGGAAAATGGAAGAGCGTCGAAGTGACGGCGGAGAGCCCGGATCGATTCTCCGGCAAGTCCGAGGACGGTTACTTTGCGGTCACACGCGCTGGCAACACCGTGCTGAGTAAAGAAGGATTTGAGCGGCCCCTCTAAAAGGCTCTTGATACCCAGCATCGTTGTCTGGTGCGCCGTCCTCGTTGTCTCCGCCATTCTGCGGCCTCTCCAACTCGACGAAGTGATGCAGCTGATGAGCACTCGAGCTCCGCATCCGGCGGCAGTTCTGGATTCGCTGGGCGCCCGGCCAGGTTCCGTGCCCATCGGTTACCTGCTCCAATGGGCTCTGGTCCGGATCGCCGGTTTCTCGAACCTCGTCGCGCGATTGCCGTCCGTCGCCGCCGCGATTCTGACGGTGTTCGCAATCCGACGGCTCGGGCTTCGGCTCGGGCTTGGCGGTTTAACCGTGCTGACTGCGATTGTGGTGGTGATCCCGATGCTTTTTCGCTACTCGATCGAGGGGCGTCCTTACTTACCCGCGTTCAGGCTGACCGTTTTCGCGACGTTACTGTTGCTGGAGTTGCCCGAGCGTCCGTCGCCAGGGCGGCTGGTTGTGTACGGGCTAACCCTGGCAAGCGCTCCTTTGTTGCAGGGAACGGCGGCTACTGTGACGATCGCGCACGGTTTGTTTGTGCTTACGGATCGTACGATTCGACGCGATCGCAGCCGGCAGCTCGCATTACTCGCGGCGATTGGCGTCGGCGTCCTGATCCCTGTCGCGTGGTCTTTGCGCATGCGAAACGCATGGGCTCAGGCGATTGTGCACGATCACTACACCTTTGCGGTGACATTCCGCACGGTCGCCGGGTTTCTGAAAGATCTCACCGGAGGCGGTCTGGTATGCACCGGACTCCTTGTCGTCGGAGCGGTTTATGGGTACGCCCGGGCCAATCTTCCAGAGCAAGGGAAACATCTGCTGGTCCTGACGGTATTGACGGCGATCTGCGGTGCAGTGGCGTCGGACGCGCTCGCCGGCTATTTCACTTCTCCCCGCCAGGCGATTTATTGCCTCTGCGGGCTGATCGTGCTGGCAGCCGCAGGTGGGGAGCGCTTGCAGAGCCGATACCCGCTGCCGGCAATACTGGCCGTTACGGTATTCGCCGCAGTCTCACTGGCCAGGGATGTTTCCGTAGTCCGGTCGAAAGAGGACTGGAAAGCCGCTAGCGGGATGCTCGCGCAAGCGGTCGCCCAGGGCTTCTGTCTCGAACCCGACTCGGACCTGACGTCGTCCCTGCCGTTGTACAGCCTCTTTGATCCTTCGTTGGAGGGGCATCGATGCAGTGGGTCGGACGACAAAGTCGGCCTGGTCCACAGTTCTTACACGTCCCGCCAGACACACGACTCCGCTGCCGCGGCGCTCGAACGCAGGGGCTTTCTCGTAGCTGGCACACGGGCCGGGGGAGGCTCAACGCTTGACTTGTATTTGAAAAGGCCATCGTGAGTTGACGCACAGTCGTTCGGTCGCGCTCGAGTCCAACCCTGTGTAAACTGGTTTCAATCTTGCCAACCGAAACCACGGAAACTCTCGACAACCTCTGCATCAACACCATCCGTATCCTGTCGGCCGACGCCGTGCAGGCCGCGAACTCCGGCCACCCCGGCATGCCGATGGGCGCGGCGGCCATGGCTTACACACTTTGGACGCGGTTCCTGAAATACAATCCGGCGGATCCTCAGTGGTTCAACCGCGACCGCTTCGTCCTTTCGGCGGGACACGGATCGATGTTGCTCTACAGCCTCCTTCATCTCACCGGCTACGATCTGCCGCTCGCCGAACTCAAGCGCTTCCGCCAGTGGGGCAGCAAAACGCCGGGGCATCCCGAACGCGGCCACACGGTCGGCGTTGAAGTCGCTACCGGTCCGCTGGGACAGGGCTTTAGCAATGGCGTCGGGATGGCGATTGCGGAGGCATGGCTCGCCGCCACATATAACCGGCCGGGACATAAGATCGTCGATCACTATACTTACGCCATCTGCGGCGACGGCGATTTGATGGAAGGCATCACGCAGGAAGCCGCGTCGCTTGCAGGTCATTTGCGGCTGGGCAAAATCATCTACCTCTACGATCAAAACCATATTTCACTCGCCGGCGCTACTAATTTGTGTTTCACCGAAGATGTCGAGGCGCGCTTCGCGGCCTATGGCTGGCACACCCATACGGTCGCGGATGGCAATGACACGGCCGAAGTCGCGGCCGCGATCGAGGCGGCGCAGAAGGAGGTCGAGCGACCATCGCTGATCCTGTCGCACACCCATATTGGTTACGGCAGTCCCAAGAAGCAGGACACGTTCGGAGCGCATGGAAGTCCGTTGGGGGAGGAGGAACTACAGGCCGCCAAGAAAGCGCTCGGTTGGCCCACCATGGACAAGTTCTTTCTGCCGCAAGCGGCCGTCGATCATTTTCGCGAAGCTCTCGGCCGCGGCGCCGAGTCTCAGCGAGCCTGGCGCGCGCAATTTGAAGCCTATAAGAAGGATTTCCCCACGGAAGCCGACGAATTCGAGCGGATCGCAAACGCCAAACTCCCCGCGGACTGGGCTGCGGACATTCCGAAATGGTCTCCGGCTGACAAACCTGTGTCGACGCGCATCGCCGGAGGTACCGTGATGAACGCGCTCGCAAAACGCATCCCGAACATCGTGGGCGGTTCGGCGGATCTGAATCCGTCCACGGAAACGGCGTTGAAAGGGCTGGGTGATTTCCAACCTTCGGAGTTTGCGGGTCCGGGGACGCAGGGTGCAGTGGGTGGAATCTGGGCATACGGCGGACGCAACGTAGCGTTCGGAGTCCGCGAACACGCCATGGGCGCGGCTGTGAACGGAATGGCGGCGCACGGTGGTCTGCTTCCGTTCAGCGCGACATTCCTGGTGTTCTCGGATTACATGAAGCCATCGATACGCCTCGGCGCATTGAGCGGACTCAAAACGTTTTACGTCTTCACTCACGACAGCGTCGCGGTTGGAGAAGACGGTCCGACGCATGAGCCAGTGGAGCAACTCGCGGGACTACGCGCGATTCCTGGACTGACCGTCATCCGTCCCGCCGATGCCACCGAGACGGCGGAAGCGTGGGCCTTTGCGGTGCAACACAACGGCCCAACTCTCTTTGCGCTATCGAGACAAAATCTTCCCCACCTCGATCGCAAGGCCGCCAAAGAACCTGGTGTGTCGCGAGGCGCTTACATCCTGTCGGAAGCCGATGGCGGAACGCCGGACGTTATTCTGATCGGAACCGGATCCGAAGTTTCACTCTGCATGAAAGCGCAGGAGAGTTTGAAAGGTTCCGGCGTCCGCGCGCGCGTCGTCAGCATGCCGAGTTGGAACCTCTTCGACTTACAGGACGAGGTCTACCGCGAAAGAGTGCTTCCGTCATCCATAAAAAAACGAGTAACGGTGGAAGCCGGGTGTTCCCAGGGCTGGCACAAATGGGCGAGCGAGGGCACGATCATAGCCATCGACCATTACGGCGCATCGGCCCCAGGCGAAGAGATCATGAAGAACTTCGGCTTCACCGCCGAGCACGTAGCCACCGCCGCCCTGCAACTACTGGGTAAAGCGTAGCGCGCGCACTCGAGCGTGCCGCGTCGAGACTCATCTCGACGCTGTCTTTGTGATTTGCAGCAACGGCCTTAACTCTCGTATGTTCCTCATACTCTCAATACTCAGCACTCTCTCAATCAGCTTCGCGCTCTTCTCCACACCCAGCTTCGGCGCAGTCAGCTCCCGGCACTTCGCCACCACCTCTTCGCGCGTCATCGGATTGTCCGTCGTCCCACGCACCGCCTCAACCCGCTCACTCAGCACAGTGCCGTCATTGAGCGTCACTTCGACCGCAGTCTCGCGTTTCGGATACCGCCGTTCCATCTCTTCATCCGGAACGAGCTGCACTTTCGCGCGCTGCCGCAGTACGCCGGCGTCCTGCATGCGCGGTTTGTCGTGCGCCGCCTGAAACGACGCGGTCTTGTCGATCAACATCACCGCGATCATGTGTTGCATGCAGATATCCGGCATCTCACGGTTATTGACCGTATTCGCCTCGCTGGTCGCCACCCGCACCACCACGCTCCGCACCTGATTGGCATCGAACGGCCGCTTCTTCATCATGATCTCGAGCGCATCGAGCGGGGCCTGGATGGGCGAGCCCACGGTCCACTTCTTGATGTTCGTGCGCATCACTTCATAGCGTTCCCCGAGTTTTTCGATTAGTTTCTCGGGATCGGCCTTCGGATTGAAAGCCATCAGAAAATTATCCGGTCCGGACAGGATGTCTTCCACACCGCTGCCACCAAGTTGAATTAATAACGCGGCGGTGACGCCGTTGCGCGCGGGCATTCCCGCGAAGACCAGCGATTTCTCCACGTGCTCCGTATCCCTTTCCCACGCCGCGATTCCCGAAGCTTGCTGCGCGGCATAATCCAGCAGCCAGCGCATTTGATGGGCATTTAATCCCGCGGCGCAACCTGCCGCTGCCGCCGCGCCGAAATCTTCCGCGATACTGTGCGAGCTTCGGTGCGTCTCCATTTGATAAGGCAAAGCCCCGAGAGTCATCGTGACTCGCGGACCGACGTCATAACCGAGCGCCACGGCGCGCAGAAATCGCGTCCCATCGATCCCGAACTGCTCACCGGCCGCCAATGCCGCTGGTATCACGGCGCAGCCCGGGTGCGATTGCGAAGGAGCGTGCGAGTCGTCGGTTTCGTCGGAATGCGCCAGCATCCCATTGGCGAGCGCGGCTTCAATGGCGCCGCACACTACGCCCGAAGCCGCAACAGTCGCTACTTTTTCTCCCGGATGCGCGCGCGCAAACTGGAGTGCAACCCGTCCGGGCGGTAAGTCGACGCCCGAGATCATCGCCGCAAATGTGTCGAGTATGTGCTGTTTCGTCTTCTCGACAACCTCATCGGGAAGTGCATGAGCTGCGGCGTCACTCATGTAAGTGCTAAGCCGCGTCATCACGGGGCTCACCGGCACTTCCGCTGCGCGGACCGGAAATGCAGCAGCTGCGAGAAGGCCTCCTGCTGTTTTGAGCGCCTCACGCCGGGTCATGCCCGCATATCGGTACATGTGCAAAGCCACCTCCTGATGACTGTCAATGCTATCAATCCACCGGTCATCAGGAGGACGCTCCTTTCATCCTGGGTATATACTCTTCAATTCCCCGATGAAATTGGAGGTTCATCCGATGCCGTCAAATTCTGGCTTCACACTCGCCGTTGGATTGCTCGCCGTCGCTCAAGTTGCGCTGCACGCCCAGGGCAACCGCCCCGAGGCGCCTCCTTTCAACGCCGGCCTGATCGACGTGCAAGTCCCTCCCCCGCAGGGCGTGGCGATTCGCGCCGGCCGTTTGTTCGATCCGAAGTCCGGCACGAATCTGACTAACCAGGTAATCGTCGTCAAAGGAGATCGCATCGTCGATGTCGGTCCCGCCGACAAGATCCAGATTCCACAAGGGGCGCGCATCATCGACCTCACCCGAGCCACCGTGCTGCCTGGTCTGATCGATCGCCACGTCCATCTGATTCAGGATCAGCAACCAAATGACAGCCGCGCCGGATTCCTGGGTCTTAACTACGCGCTGAAAGACCTGAACGCCGGCTTCACCACATTGCAGGACATGGGCTCGCCCTTCACTTACGCCACCGTCGAACTGCGCGATGCCATCAACAAAGGTCTGGTACCCGGTCCGCGTCTTCAAGTCGCGGGGCCGCAACTCAACCCACGCGCCGCAACCTATTATCCGGCTCCGTCCGTGGTTACTCCATTCGGCATGGGCCCCGGGGCTCCAGCGTGGCGGGAGGCACAGAATATCAATTCACCGGACTTGGCACGTGCGGCGGTGCGCGAACACTCCCATTACGGAACCGATTGGATCAAAGTCTATGACACGGAGGATTACGAGGGTGGCGGCTACCCGCAGCCCGATGGCGCAGGCGCATTCCTGCCCAACGGGAGGATGATCAACGTCCCATCGCTCACTCTCGAAGAAGACAAGGCCATCGTCGATGAAGCGCACCGCCGCGGTCTTAAGGTCGCTTGCCATGCCTATGGTGGTGAAGGATTGCGCAACTGCCTCAATGCGGGTGTTGATATGCCCATGCATGTGATCGTGGGCGTGACCGGAGCAGAGGGACTTGACGACGAAACTTTGCGGCTCTTCAAGGTGCCGCTGGCCGACGGCACGATGCGTCCCGTGATCCAGACTCTTTGGGACTTGATTGGCGATCTCGAAGCGAAAGATAAGAAAGCCACCGGCGGCAAGGTCACTCGTTTCCAACTGACCGAGCAAAGCTTCAAACGTCTTGTTGCGGCGGGCGTCACAGAGGTATTCGGCAGCGGAGCCTACACCGTAGGCCACGGCGTGCAGGCATTTCAGTTTGCGTATTACGTTAAGTGGGGGATGTCTCCCGTGAATGCGCTGCGGATGGCCACCAGCAACGCCGCCGCGAGCCTGAATTTCGACCTCGGCAAACAGCTCGGCAGCGTTGAGAAAGGCAAGTTCGCCGACATCGTTGCCGTGTCCGGAGACCCACTCTCCGACATCACGGAAATGGAACGCGTCAAGTTCGTCATGAAAGGCGGCGTCGTTTTCCGCAACGACCTGAAATAGCCGATTGCCAACGCTTCGAGAGCAGTTCGGCGAGATCGATATCTACTTGTTCGACCAGCTCCTGCGCGGGCGTATTGCGCCCGGCATGAAGGTCTTCGATGCAGGCTGCGGGTTCGGTCGAAACCTTCATTACCTTCTCGCTTCGGGGTACGAAGTCTTTGGTGTGGACGCAGATCCGCGGGCTATCGAAGCTACGCGCCGTCTCGCCGCATCGTTGCCGCCAAACAACTTCCGGGCGGAGCCGCTGGAACGAATGTCCTTCCCGGACCATTTTGCAGACGTGGTCATCAGCAGCGCCGTACTCCACTTCGCGCGCGATGACGATCGCTTTGACGCCATGTTGCAGGGTACTTGGCGAGTCTTGAAACCGAACGGCCTGCTTTTCTGCCGCCTCGCGTCGTCCATTGGAATGGAAAATCAGGTCAGGCAAGTCGAGGGAAGACGATTCCGATTGCCTGACGGTTCCGAACGCTATCTGGTTGACGAAACGCTTCTGGTCAACCTCACAGAGAAGCTCGGTGGACAGCTAATCGACCCTTTGAAGACGACTGTTGTTCAGAACCAACGCTGCATGACGACGTGGGTCATTCGTAAGAACTCCTGATGAACTCGAACAGGAGGCTGCGGCTTTCTTTTGCTAACGGCGCTTCCGCTGGTGGCGGACGATCCTTCCTGGAAGACCAAGCCGGTCGAGCCACGCTTCAGCTCGCGAGCCAACTCGAACTCTAACGCCCGGTTGGCGGCGCCGAAATCAGCTCCAGAAAAAGATTGTTCGGATCGCGTACCATCGCCAGCCGAAGATTTCCCCTGGTGACCGGCTCGCCTCCGGCCGTAATGATCTCCGCGCCGCCCGCTTTGAGCTTCTTCACCAGCGCATCCACATCCTGCACCCGAAGCTGAAGCAGCGCGGTGCCCGGGTCCTGCAGCCGCGTGTGAAGCGGTTTCCGATCGATGTCCTTGAATTCGATGAACGTGATTCGCACCATCGATCCCGGTATCTGCCCGGAGCTTTGGCGGAACTGCGCGCCCGGAGTCCCCGCGGTTTCCGCCATCAGCTTGTTGTTGTTGAATGCATCGCCCACACGAAGCTGGAAACCCAGCAGATCGCGATAGAACTTCACCGTCTGTTCGGTATCCACCACGGTGGTTTCGAAACCCGCGCCCAGTAAATTGCCCGTGCCTGCTTCCGGTGGTGTAACGGGTTGAGCGACTTCCACCACAAAGCCATCCGGGTCCTGCAGAAACACGTTACGCGACGCGGTTCCGATGGCCACAGGTCCGCCGGCAGCTGTCAGAACTTTTGCCCCAGAGATCTTCACGCGCGCCATCACCGCATCGATATCGCGCACCCGAAGCGTCAGGTTGGCGGCTCCCGGATCCTGAAATCGCGGATGCGCGGGCTTGCGGTCGATGTCTTTGTACTCGATCAACTCCACTCCCAGCGGCGATCCAGGAACCCTCAGCACCGCGATCCGGTTCTGTGCGCCGATCGTGTTGCCCAACTGCATGATCTCGGGCTTAGCACCAAATGGTTGGGCGCCACCAGGGAGATCCAGCCCCAGCACGTCGCGATAGAACTCGATGGATTTATCGAGATTCGTAACGATGTGGCTGAAATTGCCGGATCCCACGACGTTACCCTGGCCGAAGGCTGGTTGAAGACCCAGGCAAATCACGATTGCGGCGGAAAGATGTCGCATAAGTTTCTCCCAAGACATGATACTGGTTCCGGAGTACGAGAACGCACAATTATCGAAATTGGTCTCCGCAGTTTTGGGGTTTCATTCGTCACTAACGTTTGTGGATGTTTCGACTTTTTACAACACTGGCCGTTGGCGCTGTTTGCGCCACGGCCCAGATCCAACCGATGGCGCTGAAGCAAGCGCGGTATGAGATCAAAGCCGGAGCACCCGTCCCCCTTTCCGCATCGAGCGATACAGTCGATTTCCTCTTAAAGGCGGCCAAACTGAGCGTCGCCCCCGCAGTCGGACTTACGGTTGGTCCGAACAGGGCGGGGAATCAGCTGATGGTCGCTGCGTCGTTGCGAGCCAAACCCGGCGAATACTCGGTCACACTTTCAGCTGCGAGCGCGAGTGGCGAGCAGCGACAAACCACAATGGACATCGTTGTAAGTCCCCGGGCACCGGTGCCCTCCAACGCCACGCGGCCTCCTGTCGTGCTCCTGAATGGATGGGAAACCGGCTATGTAAACTCCTGTCCCATCTCGAGCGACTCGACCGATACATTCGGGAATCTGGCTCAGTATCTGGTGTCGGATGGCGTTCCGGTGGTGTACTTCTTCGATAACTGCGCCGAAGACCCCGACCAACCGATTGAAGTGCTCGCTAACGATCTTGCTGCTTTTCTGGGCACGGTCAAGTACGACAACGGCGCGCAGGTGACACAAATAGATCTGGTGGCCCACAGCCTCGGCGGGCTAATTGCGCGGGCTTATCTCGCCGGTCTGCAGCCAAATGAGACTCTCATCCCCCCGGTTAATACGCTTATTCGTGATCTCGTGTTGATCGCTACGCCCAACTTCGGGTCGTTCGTGGCAGCTAACTACGCAAACATTATTCCTGTCGGGACGCAGAGTGCCGAGTTGAATCCGGGCAGTTCTTTCCTATGGAATCTGGCAACGTGGAACCAGCACGTCGACGACCTTCGCGGGGTTAACGCCATCGCCATCGTCGGCAATGCCGGCACTTACATCAATGACCTCACGGGAGTGTCGCTTTCCAATGCCAGCGACGGTATCGTATCGACGACCAGTGCCTCTCTCGACTTCCTGGCACAGAACGCTTCCGTCACGCGCATCGTGCCTTACTGCCACATAGACCCGAGCGCGTTCACGAACACGAGCCTCGAGCCTTACAATTGCAATGCTCCTGGCATAGCGAATGTGACCAGTGAATCTCACTACACCGGCCAGATCGTTCGCTCTTTCCTTGCGGGCACCTCGGCTTGGTCATCTATCGGATCTACGCCTTCCATCGACGCTTATCTCGATATCGATGGTGGCACCTTCTTCGCACTGGTGAACGGCACCGGCAGTTTCGTAACCGACCTCACGCAAGTGGCGTGGGGAACCCTCTTGTTACTTGCCGGAGGCGATACCGGCACGATCTTCTACAACGATTTCGTCGCCGGGACAGGCGATTTTGAGGCCGCGAGCCAGTCGTTGGGAACAATCGATTGCGGTACGGTCACTGAAGCGGTGGGCTACTTTGCGGCGGCGCGGTGCAAGATCGCGACGGCAATCATCTCCGTTGGTCCTCTGGCAAGTACATCACCGAGGGTCATAAACGCGGGCTCCGCAATCACCATCACCGGGGCCGATTTCGGCGCACTGTGCAACGGCTGCAAAGT
>Ga0182024_10013733_pt1 | contig 15761 bp, 16 predicted proteins | sample P32metaG_FD_120480 | JGI IMG/M metagenome (GOLD analysis project Ga0182024, IMG submission 120480) | Permafrost microbial communities from Stordalen Mire, Sweden - P3-2 metaG (Illumina Assembly) | ecosystem: Environmental > Terrestrial > Soil > Wetlands > Permafrost | place: Sweden: Stordalen... | reverse complement strand
CATCGTCCGCGGCCAGGAGATCGCCATCGTATCCACCCCCAATCAGGACACCCCCACCTCGCACTCCCTCTCCCTGCCCGTCGTCATCCAGACCGCCTCCTTGCCCCCTGCCGCCGCCCCCCCTCTCCTCGGCCTCGATGTCTGGGAGCACGCCTACTACCTCAAGAACCAAAACCGCCGCGCCGATTACATCGCCTCCTGGTGGAACGTAGTAAACTGGGACTTCGTCTCCGATAACTACAAAAAAGCCCTCACCTAGTCTAATCTCAGGTGGATTTTCCGGATAATTCAAACTCCCGCCCCGGCTTGCCACTCCGCTGACAATAGCCCCGCCATTTATGGCTGGGCACCCACCGCGCTCTCTCCGCAGAGTCCCTTCAGGCACGACAGAACGATTCACGGCATTTCCGTGACAGTACAATGGAACAGGCGAAATCCGAAAGCGCCCCCCCCTTCAAACATAACTTACTCCATATGGGTGAAACCAACCCGCACGGCAAAGCCGCCATAGTCAAACTCAAATATCTGAATAGCACTTATCCAATACTTACCTCCGAATTACCCTCACTTCCCCAGCCTCGCTTCCCAAAACGTCGTTATAATTACTCTCCCGCATCCCTATCCTAACTACCCCTCCCCCCCTTTTTTTTGCGCCCTTTGCACCCTTCTGTTAAACCTCCCCGCAAAAATCATCCCCTGCCATCCCTCAGCGTCACCACCACATACTGCTCCGGCTTCCCCGTCCCCCCGCCACCGTCCGCAATACCACCCACGTCGCACTCCGCGCCGCCCCGTCTACTCCTATTCGGACTCCCAACGCATCGCTCGCATCTATCGAAAGCGCGAGCCCCTCGCCGCCCGAATAATCTGCGGCTACCCCCCTCCGTCCCCCATCTCCCTCGGTCCACTTCCTGCTCCCGTTTCACCCCAAGTGAAATTCCTCATCTTCATCGGCACCAACATCGGCGCCTCCATCGGCTGGGCCGCCGGCGAGCCCTATGGCATGATGACCGCCTTCATCGTCAGCGGCATCGGCAGCGCCATCGGCGTCTACGCCGGCTGGTGGCTCGCCCGCCGCTTCCTCGATTAGCCTTTCTCATCCACCCTCCCCCCCAAAACCGCCTGACGCCGCCCAACTTTGGATTTATAGTGCCTCCGATGAAATCCATGCCCCGCTCCATCCTAATCATGAGCCTCCTCGCCTTCCTCGGTTTCACCCCCGCCCGCGCCATCGATATCGGCGCCGCCGCCCCGCAGGTCTCCGGCATCGATCAGGACGGCAACCCCGTCTCCTTCGCCGATGTCTACAAAAAAGGCGTCACCCTCGTCTACTTCTACCCAAAGGCCGACACACCCGGCTGCACCAAGGAAGCCTGCAGCCTCCGCGATTCCATCGCCGACCTCCGCTCCCGCGGCCTCCAGATCCTCGGCGTCAGCGAGGATCAGGCCGGCGCCCAGAAGAAATTCCAGTCCAAATACAGCCTCCCCTTCACCCTCATCGCCGATCACGACGGCACCGTCGCCCGCGCCTTCGGCGTCCCCACCACCCTCGGCTTCGCCAAGCGCCAATCCTTCCTCGTCCAGGATGGCAAAATCGTCTGGCGCGATCTCAGCGTCTCCCCCGCCACACACTCCGCCGAGGTCAGCCAGGCCCTCGATTCCCTCCCAAAGAAATAGCGCCCTCCCGCCGCGCAGCCTGTCTTCACGCCGTAGTTCATGATCCGGTTGCGCCCCCTCCCCCTCCTCGCCGCCCTCCTCCTCGCCGACTCCGCCGCCGCCGTCGCCCAGGGCGGCGATCCCATCGGCCTCCAGGCCCTCCGCAACCTCGATCCCACCCTCACCGGCTCCGGCATCATCGTCGCCCAGCCCGAGGCCATCTACTCCGGCACCGATGGCTACGAGGTCAACCCCGCCACCGTCGGCCAGGCCGCCGGCAAGATCATCTACACGGACACCAACGGCGCCACCGGCTCCGGCTTCCCCAACAACATCGGCCAGGAGTCCGGCCACGCCGGCTCCGTCGGCGAGAACCTCTACGGCGACCTCAACACCTCGGACCCCGAAGGCGTCGCCCCCGGCGTCGCCCAGATCGATAACTACGAGGCCGATTACTTCTACTACACCCTCATCTCCGGCTCCCAGCCCATCGCCGCCCGCATCGTCAATCAAAGCTTCGTCTTCGGCGGCGCCACCCTCGCCCAGCAGGTGCAGGCCAATCAGACCTACGATAACTACGCCGCCACCTTCAACACCCTCTTCATCTCCGGCGTCGGCAATGGCGGCGCCGTCCAGTCCCCAGCCTCCTCTTACAACGGCATCGCCGTCGCCGCTTACGACAGCGGCTCCAACTCCAGCACCGGCCCCACCTACGACGGCCGCTCAAAGCCCGATATCACCGCCCCGGCCACCGCCACCAGCTACTCCACCCCCTTCGTCTCCGGCGCCGCCGTCCTCCTCCTCCAGGCCGCACTGCGCGGCGATGCAGGCCCCGGCACCGCCTCCGATGCCGCCGATTCCCGCCTCCTCAAGGCTCTCCTACTCAATGGCGCCGTCAAACCCGCCGGCTGGACCCACACCGCCACCGCCCCCCTCGATCCCACCTACGGCTCCGGCATCCTCAACGTCTACAACTCCTACCTCAACCTCCGCGCCGGCGAGTTCGCCTCCGCCACCGCCACCTCCGGCTCCCTCGCCGCCATCGATACCGGCCCCACCCTCCCCGGCCAGGGCTGGGACCTCGCCTCCATCACCACCGCCTTCAACGGCGGCTCGTACACCAGCCAATCCGCCCACTACCTCTTCGATCTCACCACCTCCGGCTCCCAGCAGTTCACCCTCACCAGCACTCTCACCTGGTGGCGCCAGGCCGGCCAGGCCGCCATCAACAACCTCGACCTCTACCTCTTCAACGCCACCACCGGCACCCAGATCGCCCTCAGCGATAGCCCCGTCGATAACGTCCAGCAGCTCTACGTCCCCGGCCTCACCCCCGGCCGCTACGACCTCGTAGTCCTCAAGAACGGTGGCACCCCCCTCTCCGGCGGCGGCACCGTAGTCTCCCCCTCCGAGACCTACGCCCTCGCCTTCAATTTCGCCCCCATCCCCGAGCCCTCGACATTCCTCCTCCTCTCCGCCGCACTCCCCCTCCTAACCCTCCTCCGCAAACCCGCCCGGTAGCCCGCGCCCCCCCGAGTCGCGTCAAAACCAGTCTCCCCCTTTTTCGCCTTTGCCCTGAGCTGTCCAAGGGCGTGAGGCCCAATCCGCCAACAGTCCCACCCCACCCGCGGCGAAATCTCGCCGCGCTAAACCCAAACCAAATCTGCGAGAATCTGCGTAAATCTGCGGCTAAAAACAAAACCCGGCACCCGCGATTTGCACCCCGCCAAAACAGGCGTACCTTAAACTTGGGCGAGCGGGCCCCTGGCTGCCAAAGCCCGTTTGGTTGGGTCAAAGGGGCTGTCTCCCGTGAGGCAGCCCCATCCGGTTTCAGGCGAGGCGAGTCCGCCCTATTACCCCCCATTAAAAAACCCAAGCATGGGTTGCACCACCCCCCCGGCCGCCATTTAATCAGCGGCTCCCCATGCTCGCCTACTACCTCCACACCCTCAGCCCCTTCATCTGGGAGATCACCCCCGGCTTCGGCCTTCGGTGGTACGGTTTCGCCTACGTCCTCGCCTTCCTCGTCGGCTACCTCGTCTACCACTGGCTCGCCCGGCGCGGCTACTCCCAGCTACCCCCTCAGCAAGTTGGCGATTTCATCACCTGGGCCGCCCTCTTCGGCGTCCTCCTCGGCGGCCGCCTCGGCAGCATGATCTTCTACAACTGGACCCAGTGGATCCACGATCCCCTCATGATCTTCCGCGTATGGGAGGGCGGCATGTCCAGCCACGGCGGCATCATCGGCCTCACCCTCTTCACCTGGTGGTTCGCCCGCCGCCATCGCCTCTCATGGACCAGCATCGGCGATAACCTCTGCGTCGTCGCACCCATCGGCCTCTTCTTCGGCCGCCTCGCCAATTTCGTCAACGGCGAGCTCTACGGCCGCGCCGCCCCCGGCGTCTCATGGGCCGTCCAGTTCCCCAAGGAGCTCCTCGACGATCCCGCCCTGGCCTCCCGCGCCGCCGCCGCACTCGAGCACGACCCCGCCGTCACCGCCTGCGCCGCGAAACTGAGCATCACCGAGGCCATCGCCACCGCCGCCCATACCAGCGAGCACGTCCGCCAGGTCCTCCGCACCATCCTCACCCCCCGCTACCCCTCCCAGCTCATCGAGGCCCTCCTCGAGGGCGTCATCCTCTTCTCCGCACTCTGGGCGCTGCGCACCCTCGTCAAAGTCCCCCGCGGCGTCATCACCGGCGCCTTCTTCATCCTCTACGCTCTCCTCCGCATCGCCGGAGAGCAATTCCGCCAGCCAGGCTCCGATTCCCCCTTCGCCTTCGCCTTCGGCTTCCTCACCTACGGCCAATTGCTCTCCCTCTTCCTCATCCTCATCGGCATCGCCTTCCTCATCTGGGGTTTCCGCACCCGCCAATACGAGCCCGCCTTCGACCCACCCCCCGCCCCATAACCAAAGCCCCAGGGCCACCCTCTTCCCACTTTGCGCCCTTGCGTAACGCCCGTCCACTATACCGCAACTCTCACGCTTCATATCCGCCCCCTTCCTCTTCGAGTTTCTGATTTCGAATTTCGAGTTTTTCCCCCTCCCCCGCCATTGAGCTTCCGCGAATCTCCGCCTATCATCACCCCCTGACCAACCGGGAGGGGTGGCAGAGCGGTCGATCGCGCCGGTCTTGAAAACCGGAATGCCGCAAGGCATCGTGGGTTCGAATCCCACCCCCTCCGCCGGTCTCCCAAGGCCCTACCGTTTAGCCTGTTATGGTTCCGATTGGGTGGTAAAATCGTTGAATGCTCGGGCAATCGAGCATCGTTACAAATGCTCGCTCCCCTCAGAACCGGAAGCGCGAGTTTCCCCTAATCCGGCTCAGGCCAAACCAATGCCCTGCCAAAAAGGAGGCTTTGGAATTCCAAACGGTTTCCGTACAGGCCCGTCCATGGAGGGAAAAATCAATTTTGCCGATTCCCAATCTTTTGCTAGACACGCATACTATTGAGCATTAGAATGATCAATAGTAAACATCATGACGCATGCACGACCCCCACGTAAATTTGGAAAATTCTCGCTCACCAAGGCCACTCCGCCCGGGTGGCCATCCTAGCTTCAGTCAAGGGGTGAGCGCAGCCGTGAGGGAGGAAGAACTGCAACGGGTCGAGGGCATGAAGATTGCCCAAACGGCGGTTCAGAGCATCGGCATGTCCACCAAGGACCCTTGGGGACCACCCATAAGCCGTCCGCAATACACTTTGGCCGTATCACTCATCTTCACAAAGGCGACCAATCAGACTATCATCCTCGGAACGCCGCCCAAACATGTCCTCAGCACATCCATTCTCTGGAGTTCCCTGGCACATGACAAACGGTTCATCCAAATCCCCATGAGCGAGGCTGCGCCCGGAGATATCATCATAAGATCTGGCTGGCAGCAAGGGGCAGACGGCTACGCCGGCATCGTCGTGGACCACGGCAGGATTGTGAGCAACAGCGACCAAGGGGTGCAGAACAATTCCACCATCGTGGAACTCCAGCGCAGCAGCCAGGCAATGGATGCATTTCGATACGTCGGGGTGCAAGGACACCGGAGCCATTCTTTGGCAAATCAAGGCTATAATCCCAATGAACCTCGCGTCCCCGCTGGTCAAAAGAGTGGAGGGCAATGGACCGCTTCGGAAGCGCCGCCAAGGCAAGGCGTTTCAGACTCCTCCCCTTTGAGCGCGTCGAGGCGTCTTATTGACCGCGCTTCCAATCCAGATAGCGCGAAAATTTCTTTGGAGAAGAATTCAGGCCAAAACTACCCTCCACGATTTTTGCGCGTGATGCAGTTTTTCTTCAAATGGGAAGGCGGCTATGACGATGACCCTGATGACTCTGGAGGAGAGACAAAGTTCGGCATTGATAAACGCTCCCACCCAAATTTGGATATCAAGAACCTAACCAGAGAGCAGGCCATACAAATCTACTGGGAAGACTGGCTCAAATACGGGTGCGACCAATATCCTTGGCCGAAGGGGGAAGTGCTTTTTAATACCTATGAAAATGGCGGGAAGGGCTTGGTGCAGAAAATTCTAAAGAGATTAGAACCCAATTGGACTGCGGACGAGTTCTTAGATGAATTGGAAGCATTCTATCACCGACATGCGGCGGCTGCGCCAAAGGACAAGAAATGTTTGCAGGGCTGGTTGAATCGCACGGAAGATTTAAGGAGATTGATTCACGCCAGCGGTAACAACACCTAATGCTCGGCAAATGTGCTAACGCTATTCAAAGGTCAAGGCGTCTTTGAGATATTTCTTGAGCTGATTCGTGCGCTCGTCGGTCACTTCTTGCAGCACTGTTAGGTAAGACAAATCAGACATGGTGCCTTCCGGGGTGTTGATGTCATTGCGTATCCTAGCTTCTAAAGGACGATACTTGAGCCAGGCAGCCTGGGATTGTTCCAGTTCGGTTTTGAGTCTTTTCCGCAAATCCGTATCCTCTATCCTCTTGTCAAATTTCGCTAAAAGCTGCTGGTAAACTTTGTCCAGGTTTTCCTCACTCTTTCGAAGATCCTCCTTTGCTTCCTTCCTCATATCCACCGTCGATTGAGCGGGCGATACAGCCGCGGTGAGAAGCAGCGAAAGAAGAATGGCAAAGCATTTCATTCGGATCGATGTTGCAGGCTTCTAAACGATAAAAAAAGCTTGAAATGAGCAAAAGCTTTGTCGAGGGCTGGTTCGACCTTTTCAGCCTGCTCGGCCCGACTAAGAGGGGGGGTGGTCAGCTCAGTGGACTCTTCATGCCTATCCGATTGGTACGAGCGGCGATTATTGAGGGGAGAGCGACGCCAAAAAAAGTTCGAGCGATTCCGGGGAAAATTCGATAATACGAAGTCTGATTCGACCTTTTTTGAGCAAAGGATTTGAAGTCTGCCCTTGGCTAAAACCTGCCGAAAGAGGCGAGGAATCGGTGAAAGCACTGTCATTGAAGGTCTCAGTATCTGGTAGTCACGACTTTTTTGAGCGTAGTGACGGATTACTCTCGAATAGCGCAGGAAATCATTGAAAATGCCCTGAGAAAAAGGTGATTTTGGGCACGGATCCCACCCCCTCCGCTGCTTCGTAAGCGGCTTATAATAAGGCCATTGCTTTATTGCTTCTTCGTTTTGGCGTGGAGTTCCACCGTTTTTTTCAGCAAAGGGAGATGCGCCAGGTCTTTTTCCCGCCCCACAGCTTCCTTGCTGCGGATAATGCTTTCAAGCGGAAGTACATCAATTTTCATTCCAAACCATCTCAGCCGGACTGCCTTTTTTGCTTCAACCTTGAAAGCGCCGAGCCCATCCACTTGATAGAGAAAATTTACCAGCGTGTCATCACGAAGCGAGACGACGGTTCTGGCCAGGGTTTCGCCGCCTAGACGCCGGCAGACAGCCAGCACCTTCACATATTCTCTCTCCGGCAAATCAATCCAAATATCCGTGTCCAGTGTCGTGGCGGGCACGCCCTGTAGAACGGCCGCGGACATGCCTGCTATTTGAAACCGTATGCCTTTCTCGCTGAGCGTGTGTACAAGTTCAGCGAGCGGAGAAAGTTCTCGTGCATCCGCCACCGCTCGTCTGGCGTTGCCGCGAGGCTCCGTGCGAACAGGATTTTTTCGTCCTCCCCCAAGCCGTTGTCCAGCTCCTCCAGGCGTTTTCTCATCGCCTGGAATTTTTTTTTGCTCACGCATGAATCTTACGCACCGGATATCCCCCTGCAAAGATGAAACTTTGCGTCGCTCTCACAGCGGTGCCCAACGTCTGGTTTTCTTACGATCCTTGGAACAGCATCCCGGGGATCGCAGACCGGAAAGGTGGCATTTCCTCCATGAGCACCGTCGGTGAAAGTGTCAGTAAAACTGTCAGTAAAGGGTACTCCCGAATTATGCGAGGTAATGAGGGAATACGCTGGAATAACGCCAGCATTCAGGCAAAATACCATCAGAAAAAAGGCGATTGTGGGCACGAATCCCACCCCCTCCGCCATCTCGCCGCCCCGCGCCGCCGGGGAGTTCCCAGTTTCCCCCTCGAACAAACCGGAAGCCCCAAGAAAAACATCTGCGATTCGGGCGCTCGCCGCCGGCTGGGCCGATGATAACTTCATCGGCCAGATGCCCCTCCTCGAGCAACACTGAGCCCATTCCCCGGAAGCCCTCAAAACAAAACGACCGTCAACCCCGCCACGCGCTCGAACTCGCTGGCATTGCGCGTCACTACTCCCATGCCGTTCACCAGCGCCGTCGCGGCGATCCACATATCATTTGCGCCAATCAGTTTCCCCGTGGATTGAAGCTGGCGGTAAATCTCTCCGAACTGCCACGCCACATCCATCGTCCACGGCAGCACCGGGTAGGGCCGGCACAATTGCTGCCAATCGCCCAACGCGGAAGCCGACCGGCCACAGGCCAATTCCCCTGCCACAGTGAAAGTAATGGCAAATCTCTCCTCCTCCCTTGCGGCAAGAAACGCGTCCGCCGCTCCAGGCACGCCGCGGCGTGCCTCACGCTCCGCCGTCAACACGAAACTTGTGTCGAGGATCAGGCCCACGCGTCATCCGGCGGTTGGTCGCTTCTCTCCGCAGTCTCCACAGCATCCAGGTAATCTTCCTTCACCCCGCTTCCGCCCTTGCGAAAATACTGCCGCAAACTCGCACCCGTCACCGCTCCCTCCTCGAACCGCGCCCGCCGCACCACCTCGGTAAACGATTCCCCCGGCCGCTTGGAAAGCCGGAGTTTCTCATAAGCATCGATCTCAAGTGTAATCGTCTTCGTTGCCATACACGAATCATGCATGAAATTTGGCTAGGGTCAATTTCTTCCTGCAGCCTGCCACCAGGCGTCTGCGCCACATCCTCGCGGCCGCATGAGTAGCAAGAGACCCAGTGGAAAAGCATCGTCCGATTCCATTCGCCTCCTGGTCGATGAGATCCACTCGATCCCGTCCATTTCAGTGCTCTACGTTATCGTGCCCGCCCTCTCCGCATTTGTGAAAAATAATTGTTGCAGCTGGACTCCCGAACCTGTTGCAGTTTTTTGAATCCCCGACACGTTGGAAAGGCCTCTCCCCCGGGCCGCCCGGCGGGAGTTCCTCCTCATCTTGAAAATCTGGCAAAAGATCGTCCTCGGCTTCGGGCTCGCCCTGCTGATGCTGGCTACTGTCGCCGTCATCACCTACCAGTCGACCTCCGGTCTCGAGGCCAACGCCGAGTTCTCCTCCCGCCGCCACGATTTTCTCGATCAGCTCGGCGCCTTCGAGCTTCACCTCACGGAGATGGACAGCGCCGCGCGTGGCTACCTCCTCGCCGCCGATCCGCAATACCTCCCCGCCTACGAGCACGCCCGCACGGTCCTCGTCAGCGATGCAAAGACGATCACCGATGTGGTCCAGAGCGATGATCCCTCGTCCATCCGCGACTACGAGATCACCCTCGCCAGGCAGCTCCTCCCCCTCCTAGTCAAGAAAACCTCCATCCTCAAGGCCGCCATCTCCTCCCGCCAGCAGCATGGCCTCGATGGCGCCGCCCTCATGCTCAGCGATGGCCACGACGGCGATGTCACCCGGGATTTGCGCGCCATCCTCAATCGCCTCCGCGCCAGCGAGGAGTCCCAGCTCAAGTCCCGCTCCAATCTCTCCACCGCCATCGGCCACTCCTCCACCGCCGTCGTGGTGATGGCCACGGTCCTCAGCGCCGTCATCCTCTCCCTGGCCACCCTTCTCATCCTTCGCGATATCGCCGTCCGCCGCCGCGCCGAGGAGGCCCTCGCGGAGGAGCACAATCTCCTGCGCAGCGTCATGGACGCCATGCCCGAGCAGGTCTTCGTCACCGATCGTAACGGCTACTTCATCATCGATAACATCTCCCACCGCAATTTCCTCGGCGTCAAACGCGCCCGAGACGTCGAGGGCAGGCGCCCCTCCGATTTCTTCCCCTCCGCCATCGCCGAGAGCATGGTCAGGGACAACTGGATGATCATGCAGACCGGACACTCCGTCCTCAATCAGGAGGATCTCATCGTCCGCGGCGATGGCGACGTCGTCTGGATCTCCACCACCAAGGTCCCCCTCCACGACGTCGAGGGCCGCTGCATCGGCCTCGTCAGCGTCAGTGGCGATATCTCCGTGCGCAAGGAAGCCGAGGAGCGCCTCCGCCTCGCCGCCGAGCAGCTCCGCCGCAGCAACCTCGAGCTCCAGGATTTCGCCTCCATCGCCTCCCACGATCTCCAGGAGCCCCTTCGCAAAATCCAGGCCTTCGGCGATCGCCTCCGCGGCAAGTGCTCCGAGGGCCTCGGCGAACACGGCCGCGATTACCTCGAGCGCATGCAGGACGCCGCCCGCCGCATGCAGATCCTCCTCCACGATCTCCTCACCCTCTCCCGCGTTACCAGCAAGGCCCAGCCCTTCAAGCCCGTCGACCTCAAGCACGTCGCCACCGATGTCGTCTCGGACCTCGAGGTCCGCATCGAGCAGACCGACGCAGAAGTCGAGATCGGCCGCCTCCCCACCATCGACGCCGATCCCGCCCAGATGCGCCAGCTCTTCCAAAACCTCATCTCAAACGCCCTCAAGTTCCAGAGCGCAGGCACCCGTCCGGAGGTCTCCATCTCCGCAAAGCTCCTCGACAACGCCGAGTCCCTCCCCGGCGCCATGCCTACCGACGAAATCTGTCAGATCATGATCCGCGACAACGGCATCGGTTTTAACGAGAAATACGTCGACCGCATCTTCCAGGTTTTCCAGCGCCTCCACTCCCGCAGCGAGTACGAGGGCACCGGCATCGGTCTCGCCGTTTGCCGCAAAATTGCAGACCGTCACGGCGGCACGATTACCGCCAAAAGCGCTGAGGGCGACGGAGCTACATTTATCGTGACATTGCCTGTGAAACAACGCATGAGTGAGACGAATGAAGAAGCACGGTGAACCCATTACCATCCTCATGGCGGACGACGATGCCGACGATCGCCGGCTCACCCGTGACGCGCTGGAGGAGAGCCGCCTTGCGAACGATTTGCGCTTCGTTGAAAACGGCGAGGAACTCCTCGATTACCTCCGCCACCAGGGCAAGTACACCGACGCCGAAAACGCCCCCCGCCCCGGCCTTATCCTCCTCGATTTGAACATGCCCCGCATGGACGGCCGCACCGCCCTCAAGATGATGAAGGCCGACCCCGATCTCCGCCAGATCCCCGTCACCGTCCTCACCACTTCCAAGGCCGACGAAGACATCTTCCGCTCCTACGATCTCGGCGTAAACTCCTACATCGTAAAGCCCGTCACCTTCGAGGCCCTCGTCGATATCCTCCAGACCCTCGAGAAGTACTGGTTCGAGATCGTCGAGCTCCCCCCCGATGCTCCCCTCGGCCGCACCGCCTCCCACGTTTAGCCCCGCTCCGCTACTCCCGCGCCACGGCTGGATGCTTCCCGCGCATCGCTTCTGATTCCCCGCGGCACGGCGGCACCCCGCACAGCACCAGCGCGGCGGCCACTATCCGATAACCTCTCCCGGGCAGCCCCGGGGTAAAGCGGCGATACGGCGATTCATCGGCGATAGCTCTCCGCCCGATGGTCGACCACCCATCAACAACCGCGCGTCTACCTCCCGGCCGTCCCTATTACCGCAACATCAGGGCCTTCCCCTATGGATTTATTCCCCGTTCCCGCTACCGTGCGCCGTGTAACCGGCCCAGGGTTCAACGGGCGGGCCGCTTACGGATCGGCTGCTTTCCTTCGTGGGAGGCAGCCGATTTTCTTTTCCCCCCTCTTTTCCCCCCGCCCGCCGCCCCCCCGTTTTCCCCACTCCTCCGCGTCACCCAAATGTAACAATGAACGGCTTGGGAAGCCCGAGCCCCGGGTGGTAAGTAATCCGGCCTTTTATTCCAGAGGACGCTCCGCAAACCGAGCGCACTTCGCCGCAGTTTTTGGGGTCCTTGCGCAGCGCCGGATGACGGCCGCCGCGCCCCACCCGCCGCGAGGTCACCCGGTCGCCTGCGTTTTCCCCTTGAATGTCAAATTAGTAGAAATTAGCGCATGCATCGGCCTTTCCACTCCGCCGTGCCGCTCCGGGCACCCCGCGCCCGGCGCGCCCTCGTCGCGCGTGCCATGGCCGCCGCTATCGCCCTCGCCGCCCCCGGCGCCTGGTCCGATACCACCCCCGCCCCCCAACCCCAGCCCTCCCAGGCCCCGCAGCCGGATGCCCTTCCGGAGTTCTACATCCGCGAGTACCGCGTCCTCGGCGCACACGCCCTCAAGCCCGTCGAGATCGAGGCCGCCGTCTACCCCTTCCTCGGCCCGGGCCGCACCGCGCGCGATGTCGATGCCGCCCGCGCCGCCCTCGCCAGGACCTACCAGGACAAAAACTTCACCTCCGTCGAGGTCGTCGTCCCCCCGCAGAAGGGCGCCGGAGGCATCGTCTACCTCCAGGTCAATGAGCTCACCGTCGGCCGCCTCCGCGTCCACGGCTCCCGCTACTTCGATCTCAACGAGATCAAACGCGCTGTCCCCTCCCTCGCCGAGGGCAAGCTCATCGACTTCACCCAGGCCCAGAAGGACCTCGTCGGCCTCAATCAATTGCCAGATCGCCGCGTCACCCCCGTCATCCAGTCCGGCGCCACCCCCGGCACCATGGATGTCGATCTCAATGTGAAGGACACCCTCCCCCTCCACGGCAGCCTCGAGCTCAATAACCGCTACAGCGCAGATACCCCCTCCCTCCGCCTTAACGCCTCCCTCAGCTACGATAATCTCTGGCAGCTCGGCCATTCCATCGGCGCCAGCGCCCAATGGTCCCCGCAGAACTTCGACAAGGTCTCCGTCTACACCGGCTTCTACACCATCCGCATCCCCAGCGTCGATTGGCTTTCCTTCACTCTCCAGGGCACCAGGCAAAACAGCAACGTCTCCACCCTTGGCGCCATCGATGTCACCGGCAAGGGCGATATCGTCGGCTTCCACACCAGTTTCAAGCTTCCCACGCTGGGCGACTACTTCCACTCCTTCACCGTCGGCCTCGATTACAAGGAGTTTAACCAGACCGTCAATTTCCCCACCCCCGGCGTCTCCGGCACAACGACCCCCACCACGTATCTCCCCATCACCTTCGATTATTCCGGCACCTGGGTTGGCGCCAATTTCCTCACCGATCTCGATCTCCAGGTCGTCTTCAATATCCGCGGCATCGGCAGCAACGCCGCCCAGTTCGATGCCAATCGCCTCTTTGCCGACCGCAATTTCATCTACTTCCGCGGAGAGCTCTCCCACACCCAGGACCTCCCCCACGATCTCCAGCTCTTCGCTAAAGTCTCCGGCCAGGTCGCCGATTCCCCCCTCATCAACAGTGAGCAATTCAACGTCGGCGGCCTCGGCACCGTCCGCAGCTATCTCGAGTCCGCCGTCCTTGGCGATGATGGCGCCGTCGTCAATTTCGAGTTCCGCTCCCCCTCCCTCCTCTCATGGCTCAAGGGCGTCGATGCCTCCAAACCCGGCGACGAGTGGCGCTTCTATTTCTTCACCGATGCCGGCGTCGCCACCATCCAGGACCCCCTCCCGGAGCAGACCGAGCGCTACTCCCTCGCCAGCTTCGGCGGAGGCACCCGCATGACCCTCTTCGATCACTTCAACGGCTCACTCGATCTCGCCGTCCCTCTTTTCAATCAGGCCGGCACAAAAGCCCATAACCCCTTCCTCACCTTCCGCGTCTGGACCGATTTCTAAACCCCGCTCTTTCGCGCAAAATCCGCACCGTTCCATGCAACACTCATCCCGCCCCTTCGCCCCCCTCCTCCTCGGCGCGCTGGCCATCCTCACTCTCTCCGGCACCGCCAATGCCTGGTGGGATGGCGATTGGACCATTCGCAAGAAGATCGTCATCGATACCACGGACAAAGGCGTCGCCATCGATGCCGCCATCGGCACCGCCCCCATCCTCCTCCGCCTCAGCGATGGCGACTTCCAATTCCAGGCCGCCAAGGAAGATGGCAGCGACATCCGCTTCGTCGCCGCGGATGACAAGACCCCTCTCACCTTTCACATCGAGAGCTTCGATTCCCTCATGAGCACCGCTTTCGTCTGGGTCAAGGTCCCCGACCTCAAGCCCGGCTCCCAGACCACCATCTGGATGTATTACGGCAATAGCGGCCCCAAGGCCGTCAAGGCCGATAATCCCAAGGGCACCTACGATTCCGATACCGCCCTCGTCTATCACTTGGCGAGAAAGCCTCCCCCTTCACCGATTCCTCCGGCAACTCGAACACCTCAAAGGCCGCCGCCCCCACCGCAGATGCCCTCATCGGCTCCGGCCTCCGCCTCGCCGGCCACACCTCCCTCATCATTCCCGCATCCCCCTCCCTCCAGGTCGTGCAGGGCGGCGCCTGGACATGGCAGGCCTGGATCAAACCCGCCCGCCTCGCCCCCAACGCCATCCTCTTCAGCCGCCGCGATGCCTCCGGCTCCCTCGTCATCGGCCTCGATAACGGCATCCCCTTCGTAGAGGTCGCTGGCCCCAATGGCACCCAGCGCTCCACCCCCGGTGGCGCCCCCATCGCCGTCAATACATGGCATCATCTCGCCCTCGTCGCCGCTCCCGGCAAGCTCGCCCTCTTCCTCGATGGCGACCCCTCCGGCGCCCCGCTCGCCACATCCCTCCCTGCCCTCAATACCGATCTCACCCTCGGCGCCGATCTCCCCGGCGGCGCCCGCCCCGGTTTCTCCGGCGATCTCGACGAGCTCCAGGTCGCCAGGGTCGCCCGCCCGGATGGCTTCGTGAAATTCGCCTCCCTCAGCCAGGGCGGCAGCGATAACTCAAACAGGCTCGTCGCCCTCGGCCAGGACGAGCAGGCCTCCACATGGCTCAGCGGCAATAGCACCTTCGGCATCCTCATCCGCTCCCTCACCCCCGATGGCTGGGCCGTCATCTGTCTCCTCTCGGTGATGGCCGTGGTCAGTTGGACGGTCATGTTCACCAAGGCCTCCTTCCTCAACAAGAACTCCCGCGGCAGCGATCATTTCATGAAGGCATGGCGCCACGTCGCCACGGATCTCACCGCCCTCGATGGCGGCGATCTCGAGCACGCCAAGAGCCTCGGCGGCCGCGTCGATAAGAAAGCGCAAAAAGCCCTCCGCCACGCCTGCATCTACCACATCTATCACACCGGCGTGGAAGAGATCCGCCACCGCATGTCGACGACCGGCGGCGAGAAAGTTCTCTCCGCCCAATCCATCCAGGCCATCCGCGCCACTCTCGATGGCGTCATGGTCCGCGAGACCCAAAAGCTCAACAAACTCATGGTCTTCCTCACCATCGCCATCTCCGGCGGCCCCTTCCTCGGCCTCCTCGGCACGGTCGTCGGCGTGATGATCACCTTCGCCGCCATCGCCGCCGCCGGCGATGTCAACGTCAACGCCATCGCTCCCGGGATCGCCGCCGCCCTCCTCGCCACGGTTGCCGGCCTCGCCGTCGCGATCCCCGCCCTCTTTGGCTACAACTACCTCATCTCCCGCATCAAGGAAGCTACCAGCGACATGCACGTTTTCGTCGATGAATTCGTAACCAAACTGGCCGAGTTCTACCGCCCCCGCACCGACCAACCACCTCCATATATAACCCCCAATACTTCGAATTTCTGACTTCGAATTTCGAAT
>Ga0182024_10013732_pt1 | contig 15761 bp, 18 predicted proteins | sample P32metaG_FD_120480 | JGI IMG/M metagenome (GOLD analysis project Ga0182024, IMG submission 120480) | Permafrost microbial communities from Stordalen Mire, Sweden - P3-2 metaG (Illumina Assembly) | ecosystem: Environmental > Terrestrial > Soil > Wetlands > Permafrost | place: Sweden: Stordalen... | reverse complement strand
TCGCACCGCCTGGTTCGGTAACGATAACTCGATACCGCCGCCGCCATCAGCAGACACGCCCGCCGCTCGCTGAAGGCATACTCTTCGCAAACTTGCCCCACAGCCGCCTTTAAGACCGTGAGCTCCACTCGTTTTTTCCGATCACCGACTGCAGCGCATCCTGGTCCAAACTTAAATCCGCCACTAACTTCTTCAAACGCCCGTTCTCCTCCCGCAGCTGCTTTACTTCCTGCACCTCACTGACCTCCATCCCACCGTACTTCGCTTTCCAGCCATAGATCGTGTGCTTGGACACCCCTACTTCCCGCCCCACATCCTCCACTTTCCGTCCTGCCTCCACCTGCTTCAACGCTGCGATCATTTCCGCCTCTGTGTGTTTGCTCCTCGACATACTCCTCCCCTTTCCTTCGGCCGAATCATACTCAGTTGTGTTCGGAAAAAGGAGCGCAGGTCACTGTGATATTGAAAACAAAAAGGTTGGAGCCGAGGGGCGGACTTGAACCGCCGACCTGCCGATTACGAATCGGCTGCTCTACCAACTGAGCTACCTCGGCGTTATTCAGCTACAAATGCGCAGCTACCGAATGCAGCGACTCATTCTGCGCTATTTTGGGGTGAGTCAAATGCATTCGTGTTTGTCAGTTGCCCGCATGCTTCGGCGTCGAATGTCTCAAGATAATACATAGCACTGTTAATGCGACGCCTAGGTCCGGAAAGTGCTAGAGAATGGCTCGAATCGCCTTCGGTCCAAGGCCCATGCTCGATTTTAGAATTGGACGGGACGAGTGCCATCCATCCTTACGGATAATTTCTCGAACTCTGCAATGATAACTCGGCTTGCAAGGTTCGCCAAGTTCAAAGGCGTATCGCTTTTATTTCTCCGGTAGCTGGTGCCAGAGATCCGTCTTGTCTTGCGCGCCAGGCGCTGCGATGGAGATAACGCAGATGGCCTGGCGGGCACCGCCGACGGCGGAATAATCTTCACCCAGGAACAGCCCAGCCGCGTCATCAAGATCGACAAGAACGATTAGGCTTCCATTTTCTTTGAGGACACGCATGGCACAGGCGCCTTGGTCATCGATACCAAGGGGCGGGTTCTTGGCGTGGAGAGAGAACGTGCACTGATCCGGGCGGGCATCCGGACCAGTGTAAGGAACCGACGGCGGCGGCGGTGCTCGCTCCAGAGCGGAAGATCCTGACAGACAACTGCCAGGGCAAGAGTCTCGGCCGGCTCAGCGACGTGATCGCAGATACAAAGGGCGGTGCGTACTTCAACGGAGATGCCGTCTATTACGTGAGAGCGAAGGGGCAAACCACGTGTTTTGGCGAGGATCTCCGCACCAATGGAATCATGCTGAGCCGCGACGAGAAAACGTTTTATGCCACGAACGATGCGGTTCTGGTGGCGTTCGACGTCCTGCCGGACGGCACGGTTAAGAACGAGCGAAACTTCGCGAAACTGGAAGCGGGCGTATCGGGCGACGGCATGGCCATCGATTCTGAGGGCCGGCTGTACATCTCGACCGGGCCGGGCATTCAGGTCATCAGTGCGGAAGGCAAGCATCTCGGCGTTATTCCGCTGCCGAGGGCGGCTTCGAGTATCGCTTTTTCTGGGCCGGACAAAAGGACGCTGTATGCGAAAGGCGCAGGGTCACTGGGTCCAGACGGACAGGAATTTAGAACGCCTGCCGGCGTGAGGAATAACGCAAAATCGATATACAAGGTCACCATGTTGTCGCAGGGTTACATGGGACGTCCGAAGTAGAGAGTGAAATTTCCCTTTTACAAGCAGTCGCGGGAGCGCGGTATCGCACAGCACCTATGGTGGCGCGGTAAGGTACGCAGTTGAGTCACCGCGATGCTATGGACAGGAGGAGTAGGACTCGACAGGCTAACGTGTTCAAGTCAAGGGACCAGGATGGGCGACCTGCCGAGACGTCCTCGAAGTCAGAGGCAGTTGGCCGCAAAGGCAATGAGTCAGCGCGAAAACGGATACATCAGCCATCCAATGCCAATGGCCACGACTAGAAATGCGAAAAACGCCCACACGGCGTAGCGCACGCGCTCGGAGGTGGTGTTCTTTGACAGGAAGGCGAAAGCCAGCGAAACCGCGAGCGCGAAGAGAACCATGGCCTGGAAGTGATTGAGAATCATTCGGGACGATGCCCCTGGTTCTTGTGTCCCATACCAATCTGAAATGCCTCGAGCATGCACAGCATGTTGAGGACTCCCGCGGTGGCAAAAAGGCGCGTTCCATTGTCACCCGCGGCGCGCGATACGTCGGGTCCGGCGGCATTGATCGTATGCGACAAGAAGTAAAAGATGCCGCTGCCAATGTCGGCGAAAAAGCCGAGCATATCGAACGCATCGCCGCCGGCGGGAGTGAAAACGTTTCCGCGCATGAGCAGTCCGGCCACCGCGAGCGCGCCCACGGTCAGGAAGTACACAATTGCTTTGTCCCACTTGCGCAACAGCAAGTGTCCTAACCCCGGAACAATCCACCCCGCGACGGCGGCACCAACCGCCAACGGCGGGCTGCCTTGAGTTTGTCGTTCCTTCATTTCGAGGGCCTTATTTTCCAGAGTGCTGTTCATGGCTGACAGTTTCTTTCTTTATTGCGAGTCAGGCCAGGCGTTCAGGCCAGCAGCGGCAAAATGCCGGTCTGTACCGGCCCTGTAACGCGAGCTTCCTGGCCGTCGACATAGACATTCACTTCACTGCGCACGCCAAATTTCTGCAGGTAGATTCCCGGCTCGACGGAGAAGCAGGTCTGCGAAAGGATTTGCCGCGAGTCGTGAGTCTCGAGGCTGTCCATATTCGCGCCGTTGCCGTGGACCTGCTGGCCGATGTTGTGACCGGTGCGGTGCACAAAATACTTCGCGTATCCGGCATTACCGATCACGTCACGGGCGATCCGATCCACTTGCCAGCCCTGAAGAACGCGTCCGGCAGCGAGAGACTTCTGCACAAACGCTATCACGCGATCGCGCGCCTCGCTGACCACACTGAAGATTTTCGCATATTCGGCAGGAACCTTTTTCCCCAGATAACCGACCCAGGTGACGTCGTAATAGACGCTGCCCGGCCGGTTCAGCTTGCCCCAAATATCGAGCAGGAGCAAGTCACCCGCACGAATCGCAGACGATCCGGCAGCGAGAGGCTCGTAGTGCGGGTCAGCCGTGTGGGCACCCACGGCCACAATCGGGGGCTCCTCCGTGACCACGCCCGCAGCGCGAAATTCCGCGAGAATCCACTGCTGCAAATCGTACTCGGTAAGCCGGGATTTTTCGCGGACATGCTGCGCGGCGTGGAGAAATGCCTCCTGGGCCACACGGTCGATCACGCGTCCAGCCGTTAGGTGCGCGCGATATTGTTCCGCACTCCAGCAAGCCTCAAATTTTTGCACGAGATCAGCCGAAGTGAGCACCTTGCAGCCGTGCGCACGCACCAATTCCACCGTTCCGGCGTCGACCATCGATACATAGGGAATCGCATTGCGCGGAGAATACTGCATGGCGACTTTTTTCACGCGCCGCAGCAGGCGCGTAAGATTACGGCGCAATTCGTCGAGACCGGCATAGACCAGCTTCGCACCGGGCAGCGCATCAAGTGCGCGAGACTCGATACGGTGGACAAGTTTTTGCGGATTACCGCGCGCAGGAATGAGGTAGAACCAACGACGCGTGCCCAGGCCTCCAGACTCGAGACCCAAAATGTGAGCGGCGATAGGATCGCGGTGGTGAAAATCGTAGAAAAGCCAGCCATCCAGGCCCTGCGCGCGCAACTCATTCTGAATGGCCTCAATTTGCGGCATAGGGTTCTCGTTCCGAGCGGCGGCTACCCAGCGTCACGATTTTCGCCGAGGTGTGCTCTTGCCGGCTGATAGCCGGGTGATAGAAGGCGTATCTGGAGCGTGGTGGCGCCGCGAACTTCGATTTGTTTTGTGCGGCCACGCTCACCCCGAACGATTCTAACAGCGGCCACAGGCAGTTTCAAACACTCGGCAAGCAACCGTCGGAGCGCCTCATTTGCGCGATTATCCACCGGCGGCGCTGTTAAGCGAACGCGCAGGGCACCTTCCCACTCGCCCGAGATTTCGTTCGAGCTGGCGCGCGGCTGAACCCGGACCATAAAGGTCACGCTGCCCGCTGTCTCATGAACCTCGATCATGCCCAGGCAGCTTTATCGCCTGGGAGCAGGGTCGTTAATGCGTATCGCATCATTAATGTGTATCGGGTCAATGTGTATCGGGCCGGGTGCCAAATAGCGCCGTACCCACGCGTATCTGAGTTGCACCTTCTTCGATTGCGACTTCGAAATCATGCGACATGCCCATGGAGAGCTCGCTCAGCGGCCAGTCGAGCAGAGTAGCCATCTCATCGCGCAACTCGCGAAGGCGGCGAAACATGGGACGAGCATGTTCGGGGTCGGAGGAAACCGGAGGTACGGTCATCAACCCGCGCAACTCAAGATGAGTCATCAGGAGGACGCCCTCAGCGAGGCGGGGCAGGTCCGCCGGCTCGCAGCCGGATTTTTTGGGGGCGGTGTCCAGGCGAACTTCTATCAGCACGGGCAAGCGCCGGCCTTCCCCGGCGGCATGATCGAGCTTTTCGGCGAGGGGAAGATTGTCGACCGAATCCACGGTGTGAAAGAGCGCGAGGGTGCGCGCGGCCTTGTTCCGTTGCGGATGACCGACAAAGTGCCAAACAGCCGACAGATCCTGCACCAACGGCAGCTTGGCTTCGAAATCCTGGACGCGGTTTTCTCCGAAATGCCTAACGCCCGCGTCAAAGGCTTCACGGATACGCTCGGCGCGAAAAGTTTTGGAGACGCCGACCAGGGTTATTTCCTCCGCGCGACGGCCGGCACGTTGCGCGGCATGCTCAATACGCTCGCGGATTCTTGCCAAATTCTCAGCGACAGTACTGGATGCGTCTTCCATGTTGTGGGATTCTAGCAGAAGCGCCGCCCATGTTGGTTGCGGCATGCTAACACTCACGGTAGACTGCCGGCTGGGATGACGCAGCGCGGGAAGTTCATTGCCATCGAAGGGATTGACGGCTCAGGTAAAGGAACCCAAGCTGAGCTGTTGGCCAGAGAGTTCGCCACCCGCAGAATCCCTTGCGCGCGGTTCAGCTTTCCACGGTACGACTCGTCGTTCGGCAGACTCGTTGGGCGCTTCCTGAATGGCGAATTCGGCCCTCTGAGCGCAGTAGATGCACATTTTTCGGCACTTCTCTACGCGGGAGACCGCTTCGAAGCCAAAGGCGCTCTGGAAGCGGAACTGGCTGCGGGCAAGATAATTTTGGCCGACCGTTACGTGGCCTCAAATCTGGCTCACCAGGCGGCACGTGTGCCCGCCGAAGACCGCGCGCAATTTATGGCCTGGCTGCGACAACTGGAATACGGGATCTATGGACTGCCACGGGAAGACCTGGTGATCTACCTGCGCTTGAATCCTGAACAGGCATATCGCCTGGTAGGCACCAAGTCCGCGCGTCCGTATACAGGTCTGACTCATGATCTGCAGGAAACCGACCGGGGCCATCTGGAACAAGCCGCAAAAGTTTACGAAGTACTGGCGGCCGAATCCAACTGGGTGACCATCGAGTGCGCGGACTCGCAGACAGGCGGCCCGAAGACGCCCGAGGAGATCCACCGAGCGGTGATGGCAGCGGTCGGATCGCGTGTACTGCGGCAGTTGTCATCGGCATCGACCTCCTCGCTGGAGTTGCCGTAGCTATTTTCTCGGGGCTTTGCAGCACTTGAAGGTGTAAACCTACATGCCTTTTTCCGATTTTTTGGGACACCCGCGAATCGTTACCACATTGCGCGGCATGCTTGCTTCCGAACGCGTGCCGCACGCCATGTTATTCGGAGGACCTCGCGGCGTGGGCAAGTTCACGCTGGCGCGCATGTTCGCACAGGCGGCAAATTGCGAACGACTTCGCGACGATTTTTGCGGCGAATGCGATAATTGTCAGCGCATCGGCAGGCTTACGGACCTTCCGCGGCTCATCGAGCGGGGCCTGGCAGAACGCGGCGAAAGCGCTGATGCAGGTACCGTCGAGCGAGTGCCGCTGCTGATCGAGACGCATCCCGATGTATGGGCCGTGGTTCCCGATCCCGTGCGACTGAAAAGCCCGGTGGTCCGACCCGTGCTGCACGTCGGCCAATTGCGCGCGGTGCAACGCGCAGCTTACTTTAAGCCCGTGGCACGGCGACGCGTGTTTATTCTGGATGACGCGGATACCATGCGCTCCGACCATGCCAACATTTTTCTGAAGATTCTCGAGGAGCCGCCGGAGAGTGCCACGCTGATCCTGCTGGCGACTCGCCCGTACGTGCTGCTGCCAACGATCCGCTCCCGCTGCCTGCAATTTTTCTTCGCGCCTTTGGGAACAGAACTGGTGGAACAAATTCTGATCCAACACGCAGAGTCTCAATCCGGTTCTCGATCGGCGACATCGTCGGCGACATCATCGGCACTCTCCCCCGCTGATCGGAAGGTGGCGGCGCAACTGGCCGAAGGAAGCCCCGGTGCGGCGCTGGCTCTGGACTTGAAAGAAGCGGTAGAACTACGCCGAACGGTATTAGGAGTGCTCGCGGCTGCGGCCGAAGAGCGTTCCTCGGCAACACTGTTCGCGCAAACGACGCTTCTGACCAAGGGACAGCGGGTGCCGTTTGAAACGGTTCTCGAAGTGTTTTATAGTCTTCTCACGGACCTGCTGGAACTCTCCGCTGGTTGTGCAGGCACGGTTCTGCGGAATCCGCCGCTCGAAAAAGAACTCATCGATTTGAGTCACCGAGTCGACCCCTTATGGGTGTCGCGGGCGGTGAAGGATTTGGACGAACTGGCGAGCAGGTTGCGCCGAAACATCAACAGACAGCTGGGCCTTGACGCCGTAGCGATGTCGCTTTCCGGAAGCAAGTAATCGGGCCAGTCCGCTCCGCCTGCAAGATCTCGTAACTGAAACTCGGCGTTGCGCATCTTAAACAACGACTCGCGACGCTTCCATCATCAGGTCACATTCAGGATCGCGCATCAGGACCACGCAAACATAGAACGTAGAAGGAGTATCGATGGTACATCGCAAATTATTCCGCCCTACTTTAACCGAAGTGAAGGAACAAGTTCCGGCGCGCCCCCACGCTGGGCCGCAGCCTCACAAAAAGCCTGCACCGCCGGAACAAACACATGCGGAGAACTTCTATTGGGTCAAGCAAATGCAGGCCCACACGGCAGTCGCCGTTGTGCTGAGCGACGGCGAAGTGCTTCGCGGCACGGTGGAATGGTACGACCGGGATTGCATCAAGTTGACGCGGATCGGCAGCCCTAATCTGCTGATTTATAAGCAGGTGATCAAGTATGTTTACAAGGATGGCGAGGAAGCGGCCAAGGGCGGGGCGAATCTGCAATAGTCTTCAGTGGGGCCATCGGAACTCTCAGGCGTTTTATAGCCAACCACGCGTGGCGCCAGGAATCTCCGACACCAGCTCCGGCACCTCGATGCGCACGAGCGTGCCGGCACCTTCGTGGCTGGAGATATGCATGCGAAAGTCATCGCCATAAAGCACGCGCAGGCGTTCGTGAACGTTGCTCATGCCGATGCCATCGACGTAAACCTGGGACATGCGGTCTTCCGGAATACCCGCTCCATTGTCTTCCACTTCGATCACCAGCCGCGCATCGAGCGATGATGTTCGTATGGAGATTTGTCCGCCTTCCAGTTTCTCGGCTAGCCCATGCTTGATGGCGTTTTCAACGAGGGGTTGCAGGAGCATGCTGGGAATGAAGGCTTCCAGAGTGCGGTCGTCGACTTCCTTGGAAATTCTTAGATTGTCGCGGCCGAAGCGCGCGACTTCGATATCGAGGTAGTCATCGAGGAAATCGAGTTCCTCGCGGAGGGGCACGAACGTTTCGTGCTTCCGCAGCAAGCGTCGCAGGATGTTACTGAGTTTGAGGACGACGCCACGCGCCAAATCGGGGTCGTAGCGAATCAGCGAGGAAACGGTATTCAGCGTATTGAACAGGAAATGAGGATTGATTTGCGCGGCAAGCGCGTCCATGCGTGCTTTGAGCAACAGTTGCTGGTGCTGCTCGAGGTTCATTTGAATGCGTGTGTTATTCCAAATCTTGATGGGCACCGCCACGGCCATCACGGTTGCCAGCAGGAGCAGCGCGGTCGACCACCAGTTCTGCACATTGATGAAAAAAATCCAGTGAAGTTTGGTAGCGCGGCCCAGCGTCAGCCGAACAAGTTCGAGCCCAATGCAGCCGGCGAGCGGCAACATTTCCCAGGAACCGCTCATGTGCTTGGCCAAACGCGCCAGCCAGCGCGGGACACTCAGAAATGTGAACGGCCCAAAATTCCAGATGTCCTCTTTTCTTGGCATTCCCTGGCGAATGAGCCCGCCCGCCAGCCCAGCGAACGCTGCCATGGGAGTTGACAGCCATTCGTGATTTAGGAACGCGGGCAAGCTTACGATCGAGCCCCCCAATGGCCCGACGACGCGGCCTCCCAACAAGCCCAGGAGAAACGATCCCTCAAGCATCAAATCGGCAAAGCGATACTGGGCTCCTACCAGGCGGAGCATCACACCAAGCGCCAGACTGGGAGTGAGAAAAAGCATCAGTCGAATCTTGAGGTCGGAATCCCGGACTTCGGTGAACAGCACTTTACGGAAAATGGCGGAGCGCGCCAACAGAGCCGCAAGCGATGCGGCCACCCCCACCTTCAGCAGAAGCGTGAGGAGGAGGTCCTTACCGGAAATCGTGTCCACCGTCGTCATCGTCATTATCATCGTTATCATGGCGGGATCGCGGTAGGATCGATCAGGCGCAAAAGTTTTTCACAGCTGCGCATCGCCGGCGCACATCGCCTGCCTAAAGTAGCCAATCGCACTGTCGATGTAAAGCCGCCGATGCCCACCGACGCTGTGAACGCCAATGCCACCTTGCGGAGCGAAGTGGAGTGTCGGACGCAACAGGTGCGCGGCTGCTATACTACGAAACTCCCCATGGTCAAACATCACCCTGGAAAACCCAAGCGTACGAGGCGCGGCCTTAAACCCGCCGCGGCGCGTACGTCGCGCGGTGCACGGGTTTCCCGGCGCAGTCCCGTGCGCATCGTAGCGAAAGCGGACCTGCCAACGCGGTTCGGAAACTTCACAGTGCTCGGCATCGAAGGCCGCACACCCGAAGAAACGGCGGTCGTGCTTTGTCACGGACAAGTAGGAGGACGAGTCGTGCCTCTGGTTCGCGTGCACTCGCAATGTTTTACCGGGGACGTCTTGGCTTCGAGGCGCTGCGACTGCCGCGCCCAACTGGAGCTATCGCTGCGAAAAATTGCCTCGTCACGTGCCGGAGTTCTGCTTTACCTGCCTCAGGAGGGGCGCGGAATCGGCCTGATGAATAAGCTGCGCGCGTACCAGTTGCAGGACGGCGGCATGGATACGGTCGAGGCCAATGAGCGGCTTGGATTTGCGGCCGATTCGCGCGATTATCGTTTTTCCGCTCAAACATTGCGGCTGCTCGGCGTGCGGAGCGTGCGGCTGCTCTCCAATAATCCCGACAAGGTGCAGCAACTCGAGCGATATGGCGTCCGCGTAGTGGAACGCGTGCCGTGCCAGCCGCCCAATTCGAGGGCCTCGCTCGCGTATCTCCGAACCAAGAGCGCCAAGCTTGGACACATTCTCGCCGGACTGTGACGGGCTGCAGGGCCTGAGAGGCGTGCATTGACGGATGCGAAATTCTCAACCGTGGGGGCCATGTTGCCTGCGGCGACAACACAACCCGCCAACGGATACGCGAGGCGACAACGATGACACCCGCCATACAGCAGTCCGCGCAATTTGCATGTTCCCCCAAACAGCTTTTCGAAATGTACATGGACTCCGCGAAACACACTGCCGCTACGGGAAGCCCGGCGCGAATCAGTCGTAAAGTTGGAGGGACCTTTACGGCTTTTGACGGAAAGCTCCTCGGCCGGAATCTTCTGATCGTTCCGGACCGCATGATCGTACAGGCGTGGCGGTCAGCGGGTTGGAAGCGCGGCGATCAGGATTCGATTGTGGTGCTCGCGTTCAGCAAAATTGCCGATGGCAGCCAAGTGGACCTGCTGCATGTCGACGTGCCCGAACACGATCATGAAGGCGTAACGAAAGGTTGGCGCAAATTTTACTGGGAACCTTGGGAGCAGTACGTCGCTGAGAAAACCAGGGCAAAAAGGAAAACTGCTCGTGCTTAAGCGAGTGATGAAATTACATCGATGCAATGGTGCGATGCGGAGGGATTACCCTCCGGCACCTCCTAAGTAACCACCACCGACGAGATGCACAATTTCAAAGCGGTCACCCGCGGAGACCGCCGTTTTATCCCACGCAGCCCGCGGAAGAATGTCTGAGTTGCGCTCGATCGCCACGCGGTTAGCGGTAATACCAAGGTGCGCGAGCAAGCTCGAGACATGCAACCCCGGTGGTACGCTCCGGTGATCTCCGTTGACCACGATTTGCACGGCGGCATTTGCTTCGTTCATTATTCAGCTTTCGGCATGACGGGGTTCAAATACCGGACACGCACGCATGGGGGACGACAATTTTTTAGACATCCGAATATTTATTTTTGAAATATATTTTTAACCGCCCGAGGGCAATTTGACCCGCCGCCTATCGCACCGCTATTATATCTTGTGCACCCAATGACAGGGAGCCTAGCCCAAGCCTACGCCCCCTTACTTATCCACTTTCTTCTGGCGATGACGCTTGCTGGCCTGATTTTGCTGGCATCGTCTCTGGTTGGCCGCCATCGCCCCAGCCGCACCAAACAACAAGCGTATGAATGCGGCATTACGCCCACTGGGGACGCGCGGGAGCCGTTCTCGGTGCAGTTCTATTTGGTCGCTATGGTATTTATCCTGTTCGATGTGGAAGCAGTGTTCCTCTATCCGTGGGCGTATGTCTATCGAGCGCTTGGCTGGTTCGGGTTTTGCGAGATGCTCATGTACATCGCCATCCTGCTGGTGGGATATGTCTATCTTTGGAAAAAAGGCGCGCTCGATTGGGCGCGCGCCCCGGTGCGGGGGGAACGCCAGCCATGACGGAAGCTCGAGTGGGCGGCCAGGAAGGGACCGGTCAGGAAGAGATTGGTCAGGAGACCTGGTCACAAAGGCTGCGTGAGTGGAATCCGGCGGCTATCTCGGAAGTAGTGGAGTTTCGGGGCGAGCTGACAGTCACGGTGGGACAGGAATACCTGCGTGAAGTAGCCGAACATCTCCGCACCGACCCAAGTCTGGCGTTCGATTTTCTATCGGATGTTTGCGCCGTGGACCGTTTCCCGATGGAGCCGCGTTTCGAGCTGAACTACCATCTGCTTTCACTTGCCAACAGGCAGCGCCTTTGCATGCAGGTGCGTGTACGTGGCGGGGTGCACCCGGTTGTCGGCACTGTGACGCCAGTATGGCCCACGGCGAACTGGCACGAGCGCGAGATCTTCGATCTATTTGGCTTGCGGTTTGAGGGTCATCCGGATTTGCGCCGCATTTTGATGCCCGAGGATTGGGAAGGTTATCCGCTGCGCAAGGATTATCCAGTCGAAGGCTTCCGCTGATGGCCCCCACCACCACGAGCGCCACGGGCACCACGCAAACAATGGTCCTGAACATGGGGCCCCAGCATCCCTCGACGCATGGCGTGTTGCGTGTGGTCCTGGAACTTGATGGTGAAACCGTGGTCAGCGCGCGCTCAGAAATCGGTTACCTGCACACTGGGATCGAGAAAAGCTGCGAAGCGCTTACCTATTCGCAGGCGATCACCCTGACCGATCGTATCGACTATCTCGCGCCTCTTTCGAATAACCTAGGCTACTGCCTGGCGGTCGAAAAGTTGCTGCAGATCACCGTGCCCAAGCGTGCGCAATACATTCGCGTGCTGTTGACGGAGATGACGCGCATCGCTTCGCATCTGGTATGGCTCGGCACGCATGCGATGGATCTCGGCGCGACTTCCGTGATGCTCTATTGTTTCAGGGAGCGAGAAGAGATTCTGAAAATTTTCGAGATGGTCTCGGGACAGCGGATGATGACCAGCTACTTCCGCGTGGGCGGGCTGGCGCTCGAGCCGCCGCCACGGTGGCTGGACCGTGTCAGTAGTTTCCTCGAGGCATTTCCCTCGCGGCTGGATGAATATGAGGAACTGCTCACCAATAACCGCATCTGGCGCCTGCGCACGCAGGGGGTGGGAGTGTTGGACCCGCAAGATGCGATCGCCCTGGGTGTTTCCGGTCCCGCACTGCGGGCGTCTGGCGTGTCGTACGACGTGCGCAAATGGTTTCCGTATTCGAGCTACGAAGAGTTCGAATTCGACGTCCCCACGAGCACCGAATCTGATTGCTACGCCCGGTACATCGTGCGGCTGGGCGAGATGCGCGAGAGCCTGAAGATCGTACGCCAGGCTGTGCCGAAGGTGCCCTCCACTGGACCGATCAGGACCGAGGCGCCGGGCATCGTGCCTCCGCAGCGTGAGAAAATGAAGACGGAAATGGAGGCGCTCATCTACCATTTCAAGATTTTTACCGAGGGATTTTCTCCACCAGCCGGACAAGTGTACCAGCGCATTGAATCGCCGCGCGGGGAGCTGGGCTTTTTCGTCGTCAGCGACGGATCGCCTAAACCGTATCGGGTTCACGTGCGGGCACCTTCGTTCGTCAACCTGCAGGCGCTGCCCAAGTTGGCCGAGGGGCGCCTGGTGGCCGACCTGATCGCCTGCATCGGCACCATCGACATCGTTCTGGGGGAAGTGGATCGCTGATGGAGTTGCCGCCAAAACTGGAGCAGAAATATCAAACCCTGCTGGGACGCTATCCCATCAAGCGATCGGCGCTGGTGCCAATGGCTTTGTACGGGCAGGACGTGCTGGGTTACGTGAGCGACGCGCTGATCGAAGAAATAGCCCGGCGTCTCGATCTCAATACTCTGCAGGTAACGGAAACACTGGCTTATTACTCGATGATCCGGCGCCACCCTGCCGGGAAATATCACGTGCAGGTGTGCACCAATGTTTCGTGCATGCTGCGCGGAGGCAACGCGATTTACGAGTCCGCCAAAAAGAGACTCGAGATCGGCAATCATGGAGTCACGCGCGATGGCCTGTTTTCGCTGGAAGAAGTGGAGTGCATCGGCGCATGTACCGGCGCGCCGGCAATGCAGATTAATTACGATTACTACGAAAATCTGACGCCGATCCTGACGCATCAACTGCTCGATCAGTTCGACAGAGGACGCACGCCGGCTACTTCGGTGCCTACCAGTGGCGCGGTGCACGACCGGCATCCCGCAGAAGTGCCGGTGATCAGCCGTTTGTTCGGCGTTCCGAATGCACACAAGCTCGCCGTTTACCTCGAGAACGATGGATACAAAGGCCTGGAACGCGCGCTTAAAGAGCTATCGGCAGAGCAGGTAATCGAAGAAGTAAAAAAATCAAATCTGCGCGGACGCGGCGGCGCGGGTTTTCCTACGGGCATGAAATGGAGTTTTGTGCCCAAGGAATCGGCCAAGCCCACCTATATTTTGTGTAACGCGGATGAAAGTGAGCCCGGTACGTGCAAGGACCGGCCCTTGATGGAGTTGGTTCCGCATCAGTTGATCGAGGGTGTGATCATCGCTGGACGGGCGGTGGGCGCCCACAACGGGTACATCTACATTCGCGGCGAGTACCGCTACGTTATCGAGATCGTCGACGCTGCGATTGAAGAGGCTTATGCGCGCGGCTACCTGGGGAAAAACATTCTCGGCAGCAGTTTTGATTTCGATTTGACGACTCACACCGGCGCGGGGGCTTACGAGTGTGGCGAAGAATCGGCGCTGATGGAATCGCTTGAAGGTAAGCGCGGATATCCGCGCATCCGGCCGCCTTTCCCCGCCGTAGTGGGGCTTTATGGGTCGCCCACGGTTATCAACAATGTGGAGACGCTCGCGTCGGTGCCGGAAATTTTGCGGCGCGGCGGTGAGTGGTACGCGGGCCTGGGCTCGCCCAAGAATGGCGGCACGCGTCTTTTTTGCATTTCCGGTCACGTCAACCGACCCGGAATTTACGAATTGCCCATGGGTTTCAACTTGAAACGGATGCTGGAAGATGTCGCCGGAGGAATGGCCGGCGGCAAGAAATTAAAGGCGGTGATCCCGGGAGGCAGCTCGTGCCCGCTGCTTAAGGCGGATGAAATCGACCTGCCGATGGATTTCGATTCGCTGGCGAAGGCTGGCTCGATGCTGGGATCGGGCGGGGTTGTGGTCATCGATGAAGACACCTGCATGGTGGACATGGCGCGGCGCATCATGCACTTTTACGCGCATGAATCCTGTGGCTGGTGTATTCCCTGCCGCGAAGGAACAGCGTGGCTGCGGCAGCTACTGGATCGTTTTCACGCCGGCGGCGGGCGCGCCGAAGATATCCCGCTGGTCGGTGAACTGTCGAAAAACATGCTGGGAAAAACATTTTGTCCCCTGGGCGACGCCGCAGCGCTGCCAACCATGAGCATCGTTAAGAAGTGGCAAAATGAGTTTGAAGAGCACTTGACCGGCAAGTGTCCTTATCAACCGGCCGACGTCCTGGTCGCGGCACACTAGAAACTTCCCCGAAGACATGGCCGACGCACCACAAGTTAAGTTCAAGCTCGATGACCGCGAATTAACCGTGGCGCCGGGCACGCTGGTAATTGAAGCGGCGCGCCTGCAAGGGATCGAGGTGCCGTCGTTCTGTTATTACGCCGGGCTGTCGCTGCAGGCGGCGTGCCGCATGTGTCTGGTCCAGGTGGAGAAAGCGCCGAAGCTGCAAACCGCTTGCACGTTGGTAGCGATGAACGGCATGGTGGTGCGCACCGATACCGACCAGGTACATGAGGCCCGCAAAGCGATGCTCGAGTTCCTGCTCGTCAACCACCCGCTCGATTGCCCGGTCTGCGATAAAGGCGGCGAGTGCGAGCTGCAGGACATGACGTTTCGCTACGGGGCGCAAAACAGCCGGTTCGTCGAAGAAAAACTCCATACTCCCGAAGTCAAATGGTCGAATCTGGTTTATTACGACGCACCTCGCTGCATTCTTTGCTTTCGCTGCGTCCGCGTATGCGATGAGGGTATGGACGTCAAGGCCCTCGGCGTAGGACAGCGCGGCGCGCAGTCGGTGATCATTCCGAACCTGGAAGATCATCTTGATTGCGAAGAGTGCGGGATGTGCATCGACATATGCCCAGTGGGCGCTCTAACCAGCGGCACGTATCGGTATCAGACGCGTCCGTGGGAAATGCAATACGTTCCCACCGTCTGCGCGCATTGCTCCAATGGCTGCAAGACAACGCTGGGCGTGCGCAATCACGAAGTCCTGCGGGCGAATAATCGCGATCTTTCGGGTTTTAACAATGATTTTTTGTGCGCCAAGGGCCGATTCGCCTTCGATTTCACGCGTCATCATGAGCGTTTGACGACCCCTCTGGTACGGCGTAACGGTACACTCGAGCCCGCTACCTGGGAAGACGCTCTCGAAGAAACCGCGAGGCGCTTGGCGAGCGTGCGTGAACGACATGGAGCGGACGCCGTGGCGTTTTATGGCTCCAACAGAACCACCAATGAAGAGAATTACCTGCTGGAGCGGATCGCACGCGCATCCATTGGCACGAATAATATCGATCATCATCGGACGGCCGACTACGCAGGCCTGATGGACATGGCGGCAGAACTGAAGCAGGCATCCGCAGGAAAGTCAGAACAAAT
>Ga0182024_10013731_pt1 | contig 15763 bp, 13 predicted proteins | sample P32metaG_FD_120480 | JGI IMG/M metagenome (GOLD analysis project Ga0182024, IMG submission 120480) | Permafrost microbial communities from Stordalen Mire, Sweden - P3-2 metaG (Illumina Assembly) | ecosystem: Environmental > Terrestrial > Soil > Wetlands > Permafrost | place: Sweden: Stordalen... | reverse complement strand
CGACATCCACCAACTGCTCTTAGAAGACGCCATCAAGGAGATCCACACGCGCTCGCGTGGCACCTACGGACGACTGCGCATCAAGGCGGCCTTAGAGATCGAGCAGGGTCTTGTGGTGAGCGTGAAGGTCATCACCAAACTCATGAAACGTCTGGAGATCCATGGTCTGCCCGGACCGCGCAAGTTCGTTCGCTCCCACACCAACGAGGCCACCAGCACCGACCTGCTCGATCGCTCCTTCGTCGCCGCGGGCCCTAACGAGATCTGGTTGACCGACATCACCGAGCACCCGACGCTCGAGGGCCGGCTCTTCTGTTGTTGTGTGCTCGATCTCTTCAGTCGCAAGGTCGTGGGCCGGTCGATCGATCGACACTGCGACGCCAACTTGGTGAACGCGGCATTGACGCGCGCCGGCAACGAGCGCGTGACTTCATCGTCCACCGTGATCCACTCGGATCACGGCAGTCAGTTCACCTCGTGGGCCTTCACCGAGAACGTGCGGCGCATGGGGCTGATCTCGTCGATGGACAGCGTCGGCGACTGCTTTGACAACGCACCCATGGAGTCATTCTGGGGATCGATGCAGATCGAACTGCTGAACCGCCAACGCTGGCGCACCATCGTCGAGCTCACGGGCGCCATCGCCGACTGGCTCGAGAATTTCTATAACTCCGAGCGGCGCCACAGCGCACTCAACTACTTGACACCGGACGAATTCGAAGGTCTACACTCAACCCAACCAAATCAGGTCACGTTGTCATAAAGACGTGGTCCAGTTTTCGGGGCTCAGGCTACTTGGAGCGGGCGACGAGAATCGAACTCGCGTTCTCAGCTTGGGAAGCTGAGCGACATAATTTGAATAGCGTCCGGTAACTCCTGATGCGGAGCTGGAAACTTGGTCGCCTTCAACCCCGACTTTCGTCCGCGGGCATACTGCGGGCATACCGTCGCCACTTACTGGTCCACTTCACAGAGAAACTCAAGATTTGAGTTACCGCTGATCGAAGCTGCGTGCGGGTTCACGTCGGGCCCACGAAACGAACCAGCACGGTTCAGGCCAGGCTCCAGTGGGTGGTAGCAGACTCGTTGCGTCGGGCCTCCGATAATGAACCCGCGATTGACGAAGACCGTCCCGATCTCGTTTACTACCTTGCTACCGAACTCGAACTTTCCCCGATCTAAAGAATTCTCTGTAATGATTCGGCTTTCGGGCTACGTATAGGAAGTAATGGAGCATTCTCGTCGATCGGACAACGATGAAGTTCTCGATCGATTCGAGGTCTTCTTTCGCGAGAACTATTCCCAACTTTTTCAATACGTTGCTCGTCGAGTACCGCAAGCGCACGTAGACGGCTTGGTAGCCGCCAGTTTCGTCGTGGCGTGGCGCAAATTCGAGAAGGCGACAACACACCCAACTCTGCCGTGGTTGCTCCGAATCGCGAGTTACGAGATCTCCAACCACCGACGGTCGGCCCGCAAGTGGAACAACGTTGTCTCTTTCGAAGTGTCGGGAGAACCCTCGTCATCCACGATCAATGACCTCGACGAGACGGAAGTGGTCGCTGCACTTTCTCGCCTCTCTCCTGCGGACCAGGAGATCCTCCGACTCATCCATTGGGATGAGCTCACGCGCGCCGAGGCCGCGGTAGCTCTCCGCTTGACCCCCAATGCCACCAACGTTCGCTATCACCGCGCATTGCGACGACTCCACGATCAGATGCCACCAAAACAACTCAGGAACGGCGTTGAGAACACGAACCGGAACTTGAGCTCTCCTCCCATCAAAGGAGCATTACCGTGAACATCGACACCGTCATTGAGAAACTCGAAGCCGCGAATCCTGAGGGACCTCCCGGCGAATCACGAGTTGACAACGCCTGGAACTCATTGAGAGACAACCTGACGGTTTCCGAACGTCGCCGCGTCCCACGGAGCGCTCGACTGACGGGAGCGGCGGGCATTCTTGTTGTAGCGCTCGTGGCCGTCGTAGTGTTCCAGGCGTCGCCAATTCCGCACACAGCGCCCACCCCATCGTCGTCGGCGTCGGCAGCACCTTTCCTCCGGCGAGCCGCACACGCTGTCCTGACGGCACCGACTTTTAATGAGCAGAACGGTGTCATACCTCAAGCGAACCAGTACGTGTACTCAGAGACGGAAGACCCGAGTGGAACGCTGTATCAGTTGTGGCTGTCGACTAACGGAAACCTTCCCGCGATTCACCGCTATGTGTCGAGCAGTGGCGACGTGATTGCCCCTGGGATGGCGTCCAATGCGGCGTGTACGGTCGCCCAATCTGAGTCCGGACCCGCTCAGTCGGCTTGCATTCCAGAAGCTGGCTACCTTCCCGATCTGCCCACAGACCCCACGATGCTGCTGGCGTATCTCAATCAGATCGGCGAGGTTTACACCAAACCGTCGTCGTCCGACCCGCCGGGCCAGTTTGACAATGAATTGTCGTCGGGCATTACGAACTTGATGCAGACCTGCTACTTGCTTCCCGCGCAGCGGTCAGCACTATTCACACTTATGGCGCAGACTCCTGGTTTCACGATCATTCCCAACATGGCGGACGCCATTGGACGCGTGGGCGTAGGAGTCGAGTGGAATTTCCAAGGAGATTCGGGAGCGCTCATCTTTAACCCCACTACCTATGCGCTTCTGGGTCTTCGCACGTGGCCCGGGCCGCCCATCCTCAGCGCGCCGTACGACGGAGATGCGCTGCTCGGGATCAGCATCGTTAACTCGGTCCCCTCAACTCAGACTCCACCGGCCACTTGACGTCACAAGACGTTCGTCTTGGCGACAGCAAGCCTGCGGCGTCGGCTCACCGACACTAAATCGCGCCAACGTTCAAGTCGCCAGCCGGAGATTGTGGACGTCGGCCCTGTGAATCATGGCCAGACCGTGAAAGTATTGCCTAGATGGAGCTAGAGCAGTCACGACCGCTTAATGAGCCCGAGCAGGAAATGTTGGACGCCCTGCTAGCGCCAGACTTCGCCGGAGCAGCCGCGTTGCGTGTTCAAGTGGCAGATGCGCGGGTTGTGGGTGGTTGTGACTGCGGTTGCCCCACGATCAATATTGAAGTAGCCCGCTCTCTACCGCCAGCGGAAGTCAATCGGCGACCTCTCACGCCTTACGAGGGTCACGTCCGGCCATTGGGAGACGAGCCACCTGGCGAGATCATTCTCTTTGTGCGAGATGGATATCTCGACTCATTGGAGTACGTCTGGTACGGCGAGAATCCACCAACTGAGTGGCCTCACCGCGAGCGGGTGGATCTAATTGGTCCTCTCACCTGAGCGGGTCGCAACTTTGTGCTGGCCAGGTTTGGAGCCGCCAGTCGGAGAATGTGCAGGTCGGCCCGCCAAGCAACTTCAAACGGGCTTGTTGAAAGGTTCGGTATCTGGCTTAGTTCGCAGCCCCGGAATGCCTCGTTTCGCGCACCTGCTGGATCCTCAACAAGAAATTTGAGTGCTCGACCCGGAGGTAGCGGAGGTTGATCGTCGGCTCCTGAAATCACTTGCTGGTCGTAGGCAAAAATGGAAGCGTTCATTGGAGGGTTTCAAGCCTTGAGTCAAGAAGGTTACGAAGCGACGGGACTTCGCTCTGCTTTGGGGGACCCGCGCTCCCACTGTGGCGCATTGCAACGACTCGGCAACCGCTGATGCGATTCTCGAAAACTCCCACTCTGCGGGAGGGGGTTTGATTGTCCCAAAGATCTGTGCCCGCACCCCCAACCTCGACGACCCGGTCGAATCCGATGCGTGGCAAGACCTCGAACCATGGCTTCCCGAACGCGAAGACCCAGTCTGAACCAAGAGCGGCAATGGGCTGAGCAACATACTGATCTATGAGGTTCTGCACGTCCGCGTGCCGCACATCGATGGAACTCCACGACTTGGAATGCCAGGGGTACAAATCAAACCACACGACTTCGTCAGGTTCGACAGTCTCGCCGGAAATCCAATCGTTTACAAAGCGCATTCTCGAAGTAACAAACGGATGAGGTGATCCGCCGTTCAGTGCTGGCCAGTCGAAAGGCTGTCGCGCCCATTTTGTGTACGACCCATCACACTCTTCATTTATTTGGAAGGCGAACTTTCCGTGGCGACTTTGCAGGTCAGGCATCAGTTGCTTACCCATCCAGGTTTCATTGCCCATGAAGGCGTTTCCCGGATTTAGAGCCAACAAGATCGCTTTGGGTTTACGATCGAGCCTCCCATTGAACGGTTCCGGCATCGCCTGATCCACCATCTTCGTGGCAGGTGTGGAACCCCGATACGCGTCGACCCAGGGTTGCAGCTCCATCGTCCAAGGCGGATCACCTTGTATGAAGTTTCCTACGACGTCATCCCACATCGAGGCCAACCGTTGCAACGCCGGGTGGAGCGTGCTCTCGGTCACAGAATTGACTTTATGTCTCCAACGGTCGGACCCGAGACAACTATTCGTACTTCGAGTTCACGATCTCAATGTGATTTCGTCGTTGAGAAGATTCGTGTCTCCTCGCAAGTACTCCTGATCGGATGACGAGCAAAGGAATGATTGCCAGAAGGATTAGATACACGATGCCGAGCCAACGAGCCTCGGGGAAGAAGTATTCGTTATCGGACGGACCACCGACGGCGCTCCATGCGATGTAGGCGACGAAGAACGCGCCGGTGAGAGCGCCGAGAAGCGCAACGGTCGAGAAAACGAACCGCTCGATTACTTGTGGAAACTCAACGCGTCGGATGAGTAGGGCCAGCGCAATGCCAAAGATAAGCATGGCCAGCGGGATGCAGTCATCCACCGTAGTTTGGATGGTTGATTGGCCGATTGGCCCTTGACCCCAAGGAGCTACCCACCGTTGAGTTAGTTCCCAGATGACCTGCGCCAAATTGGTAATGACCGTGCCTGGTTGAGACAGGCTCATTCCGTGCAGGCCGTGGGTGTGGTGGATGTACGGAGCGAGCAATCTCGGCAAAATGCGCCCCTCATAGAGAAGAAACCCTCCCGAGGCCACTGCGAGTATTGAGGGACCGACGAGGTTGCGGGCACGACCACGGAGAATCTGACGTGCGACAAGAACGGCGACAGCCAGGACAACTATTGCGAGTATCAACACCAATAATCCCATCGCTGCCGTCAGAACTCCAGTAGTCGCCGAGACGGGAATCGGATGATAGCGACGTCCGCTCCATGCGAGCATGGCCCTCGACCACATGTCAAGCATGATCACGACCATCAACGCAATAAACGCGAGGCTCGTTCCGAGCGCGGCTCGCGTTTGGCCGCCGAGCTCCGCGTAGGAGCTGGATAGGCCAACGTCACCTAACCGAGCGACGAGTCCCTTGTACGCGACGTTCAAACTTCGCCTGAGATCGACAGGCCGGTCTGCGAATTCTTGCTCTAGGTGGTCAACGAACTCCTCACCGCATCGGTCTCGCCACGAGCGCGGGTACCAACGAAGCAGGCGAATCGCTCGCCGCGCGTCGTGGAGCTCGCCGCTCACGCGAAGTTCCATGAACGCTTGAGACGAGCTAGTCCGGTCTTCAAGATTCGCTGCTGGGAGGTGATGTACTCGGCGAGCACCGTCGCGCCCTGCGCGGTCAAGCGGTAGGGACGTCGGCGATCCTCAGGAGCAAGAGCAGTGATCAGTCCTCGACTCTCAAGCCGAGCGAGTACTTGGTAGAGCGTGCCGGGGGGGAGGTGTACGCCCGCAAACTCCTCTACGTCTTTCACGAGGGCGTAGCCGTGCTTGTCACCTCCCGCGAGGCTAGAGAGTATGAGGACGGCGGCGCCAGCGTTTCGCCCCAGTCCGGCTAGGGAGTCTTTCGAGTCGGTCATCGAGTTACTATACCGCTAAGCGATCTATCCGTCAAGGAGTTAGAGTGCCAGCCCAAACCAATCGCCGTCGGCCACGGAATGTGGTTTACTGCGAGTGCCTCGTTGCGACAGTGGCGCGACAGTGAGAAGTGACGAACAGGAGCGAATGGTGGCGAACAGTGGCGAAAGCCAACAGCAATGTTTGCCACGACTTTGTCGGTCGTGGCAACGAAATCAAGCCTGGAGCGGGCGACGAGAATCGAACTCGCGTTCTCAGCTTGGGAAGCTGATGTTCTGCCGCTGAACTACGCCCGCGTAATCGTCCATCGTATCGTCGCAATGGACGATGCTCGGGGCCGAAAGTACGCCGCGGGTGGTAGTACGAGGTCACGCAAGGGGCTGGCACCATATCGATTCCCGTCCTAGGTAGTCATACTGGGACTGAGTACGGGGGAGGACGATGCGCTCGATCGGGGTGGTGTTCCGGGCTGAACTCGTGCGGCGCTGGGCATCATGGTTGGCCCTTTCGCTACTCGTCACCTTGATCGGCGGGACCGTCCTGGCTGGAGTGTCGACCGCCCAACGGACCTCGTCGGCGTTTGCCAGTTTCACCAAGCACTATGGGTACGACGCCGAGATTTTCTCATCGTCGAAGTTGCCAAAGAGTTATTTCAACGTCCCCTACGTGACGAAGGTGACGACCGATCTGTATTACGGCAACGGCAACGGCACTGCTCGCGGACAGTTCATCCCGAACCAGGACCTGAACGTGGAGAGTCTCCCGGCAACGCACGTGTCCTCCTCCATCAAATTGTTGTCCGGTCGTCTCCCGACGGGAGTGCACGACGCGCTCGTCGGCTTCTCCATGCAACAGCAATACGGGCTGGGAATTGGATCGATCGTATCGGTGCCGCTGTACAACAAAAGCCAGGGACATGCGGTGATATTCGGCAACGGCTACATCGTCCCGCACGGACCAGTGGTGCACTTTCGCGTGGTGGGAATCGAAGCCAGCGTAGATGACTTTCCCTCCAGCACGCCCTACTATTCTCTCTTCACGAGTCGAGCGTTCGATCGGAGCGCTGGGCGGTCCGTGGTGCGACTGACTGTCGACTATTTGCGTTTGCTCCACGGTCAATTCGACATGCTTCAGTTCCAGCCGTACGTCAACCACCACCAGAACAAGGGATTCGTTTACCTCCAAAACGAGGATACGACGTTGACTTCGGTGGGCCAATCCATCCAACCGCAAGCGACCGGCTGGTGGTTCTTCGTTCTCTTCGCCGTTTTGGCGGGGCTGGCCCTGGTGGGCCAAGCGTTGTCGCGCCAGAGTCTCGTGGAACGTGAGACGTATCCGACGCTCTCCGCCCTGGGTCTTCGCCCTCGACAGTTGTGGGGCCTGGGCCTGTTGCGGGCTGGAGCCATAGGAGTCGTCGGCGCGATTGGCAGCGTGGCCCTGGCCTACGCACTCTCGGACTTGACGCCCGTGGGGGAGGCGCGGGCGGCAGCGTCCAATCTGGGATTCGTGTTCAGCGCTGAGCTGTTTGGCCCCGGCGCCCTCGCGGTCATCGCGATCGTCGTGGCGTTGGCGATCGTGCCGTCGTGGCGAGCCGCCCAGAGCCGTCGCGGTCAGGACGCGCACCAACTCCCCGCGGGCCACACCAACGCCGCCGTGACACTGGTCGCCAAGACGGGGGCGCCGGCGAGCGTCGTGGTCGGCGTGCGAAATGCGCTCGATCGAGGGAAGGGCCGCACGAGCGTCCCGGTCGTGACCGCGCTCATCGGGGCCACTGTCGCCGTGATCGCACTCGTGGCCACCTCGGTGTTCGGCGCCAGCCTGACGCATCTCGTGAAGACGCCTCCGCTCTACGGTCAGAACTGGCAACTGGACTTGGGCAACCTCACGACGCCGCAGTTGAACAGGGCCCTGAGCACGATGAAGCCCGACCCTGAAGTAACGAAGATCACCTGGGGATTTACCGGAAAGTATCTCGACGTCGGTACAGTTCCGGTGCAAGGAATCTTCGTCAACGTCGCCAAAGGCCCCATGGCGTTCTCGTTCGTTAACGGACACGCGCCGCGCGGTGACTCGGAGATCGTGCTCGGATCAACGACGATGGCCCAAGCGAAACTGCACCTCGGCTCCGAAGTGCGAGTGGCACTGATCATCAAGGGCGGCAAGACGCTCCGGCACGTATTCCGGGTGGTGGGCACTGTGGCATTGCCGAACACGTTCAGCACCGGCGGGCTCGGAGAGGGCGCAATAATACCGCTCCCCGCGGCGTTGAACCTGGCGTGTTCGAGCAGCCCTATCAAGTCCAAGTCCAAGTGCGAGCAGACGCTGATTAAGTCAATCGGCGGATGGGGAATGGCCGTGGGGATCGCGTCAGGTTCGTCGGGCCACCACGCGTTGCGTCGACTCCAGCGCCAGTTCTCGCAAAACGTGGACGTGTTATCCGTGCCCGTCAACCTCCTCAACTTTGGTCAGGCGGTTGACTTTCCGCTCCTGCTCGGCGTCACGTTGGCCCTCTTCGGCGCCGCGACGCTCGCGCACCTTCTCTTCGTCAGCGTGGCCCGTCGACGACGGCAGGTCGCGCTGCTGAAGGTGCTGGGCTTCGTACGTCGCCAAGTGCTGGTGGCGACCTGCTGGCAAGCTTTGACCGTCGTGGCCGTCGGACTGGTCATCGGCGTGCCCCTAGGAATCGTGGCCGGTCGAACGGTGTGGCGCCTCTTCGCTACACATCTCGGAGCGGTACCGGTGTCCGTTATCCCTGTCGGATTGATAGCAGCGGTGTGCGCCGTAATCACCGTGGGCGGTGTCGCTCTGGCCCTCGCGCCCGCGGCCTTCGCCGTACGGGTTCGTCCGGCCGAAGCGCTTCGAGAGGCCTAGCCCCAGCGTCAGTCGACTTCGCTCGAGAGTGAGGCGTCAACGTCGACCTCATGGAATTCTTCGGGTGGGGCACCCAATGATCGCGACTCTCACCGAAAACGAGCAATCCATTCGAACGGTCTTCGATGGTACGTTCTGTTCGTGACTATCCGGGTGGTCCTGGCCGAGGACAATGCGCTGTTGCGCGAAGGCATCACCCGATTGATCAGCAGCGACGCCGAGTTCGAACTGGTCGGCGTGGGCAGTGACTATCCCGAACTGATCGAACTAATCACCACCCACGAACCGGACGTGGTGGTGACGGACATTCGAATGCCCCCGACCGGTACCGACGAGGGCATACGCGCCGCGGCGTGGCTGCGCGAGAATCGACCGAAGGTGGGGGTGGTCGTGCTCAGTCAGTACACCGCGCCGGCCTACGCGCTGGCCCTGCTCGAGGACGGTTCGGCCGGTCGCGCCTATTTGCTGAAAGAGCGGGTGGCCGGCGCCAGTGAACTATCGCGCGCTATTCGAGTGGTCGCCGAAGGCGGCTCGGTCATCGACCCCCTGGTGGTCGATGAACTGGTGAAGGCCCGTTCCCATCGCCCCAAAAGCGACCTCGATTGGTTGACCCCGCGTGAGACCGAGATATTGAGCGAGATGGCCCAAGGCAAGTCCAACGGAGCGATCGCCAAGAGCCTCGGCGTCTCGGAACGAGCGGTGGAGAAGCACTCGAACTCGATCTTCGCCAAGTTCGGCCTCTCCGAAGAACACGATTTGAATCGTCGGGTAAAGGCCGTTCTGGTCTATTTGGGGGAGAACGCGGGAGGCTAACCACACCCCCGGGTGGATGGCACCTCACTGCCCCTGCGAGAGTTGAAGTGAAATACTTGACGCATGGAAGAGCCCCTCTCGGTCATGGTCGTCGACGACCAGGCACCGTTTCGAATGGCGGCGCGCGCCGTCATTCGTAGGTCCGAGGGCTTCTCGCTCGTCGGCGAGGCGGAAAACGGCCTGAAGGCGCTCGAGCTCGCGATGGAAATCCACCCGGACGTCGTCTTGATGGACATCAACATGCCCGAGATGGGCGGCATCGAAGCTACCCGACGCATCGTCGCCGAGCTGCCGGACACGTTCGTCATCCTGTGCTCGACCTACGACATCAGCGACCTGCCCCCGGATGCCACGGCGAGTGGCGCCCGGGCCTACGTGCACAAAGAGCAGCTCGGCGCGAAGACGCTGCGGCGTTTGTGGGATCAGCGCAACGAGGTCGCGTTCGCGACCTGATTTAGTCGAGCGGCAACGAACCCCGCACCGCGGTGCCGTGTCCGATCTCGGACTCCCAACGCACCGCGCCGCCAATGGCCCCGAGTCGGTCCATCATGTTGACGTAGCCGTGACCGCGCTGCGCCGTTCGAACGTCGAAGCCCGGACCGTCGTCACGCACCTCGAAGAGCAGACTGCCCGACTCCTCCCACACGCGCACGACCACGTGCGCCGACGGGGCGTGCTTGCCGGCGTTCTGCAGCGCTTCGAGGCAACAGAAGTACACGGCCGCTTCGACGTCGCCGCCGTAACGACCAATGCCCCCGGTGATCAATTCGACGTCGAGGGGCGAACGGTTGACGACCGCCTTCAGGGCCTCGCCGAGTCCGCTGTCCACCAGCAGCGGCGGATAGATGCCGTGCGCCAACTCGCGCAACTCTCGGATCGTCTCTTGGACCGCGGTTCCGAGTTCGTCGAGCATCTGAACGGCCGCCTCGGGGTCTTCGGTGACGACGTCCTTGGTGAGACGAAGGTTCACCGCCAAGGCGACCAGGTGCTGCTGGGCGCCGTCGTGGAGGTTGCGTTCGACGCGCCGACGCTCCGCGTCGCCGCTGGCCACGACGCGAGCCCGGGAGGCGCGAAGTTCATCGGCCTGGCGTCGAAGTTCGTCCATCGAAGTCTGCAGGGCGGTGTCGAGCTGCGCGTTGTGCAGGGCCAGTCCGACCTGTCGGGCGAGGTCCGCGAGAACTCGGTCGTCCTCTTCACGAAACGCCACCGCGCCCACGACTTTCGAAACGACGATGATGCCGAGGAGTTCCCCGGCGTGACTGATGGGCGCCACGCGCAAGGGACCGACCGCGTCACTGGTGGCGATCGACGGCAGCCACACCGAGGCCCACGCGTTGCCCGATACGCCGGCGCGCGAGATCACCAGACGTTCGTCACGAGTCACGTGCAAAGAGCGCGTCGGTCGGTCGGGGACCGAGACGACGAGATCCAGATCTTCGCCGTTGCCGGTGAAGATCTCGGCCGACGCGAGCGACAACGTCTTGCGAAGTGACTCGACGAGTTGCAACAGCAACTCGTCCATGGGTATGGCGCGCGTCATGCGGGTACCGAAGGAACGGACCACCTCGTCGGGGGCCTCACGGGCCCCGTAGGTGAAGCTGGTGGCGATGCGCGAGAAACGACCGCGCAGCCCCAACTGGGCGACTGCGGCGACCGCCGCCGCCGCCATGGCCCACCACAAGAGGTCCCGGTCCGTGTGGGTCGTCGGCGCTTTGGCGAATCCGCGCACGGCGAGGAGATAGGCCCCGGCCACGATGGTGACCGTGCCCAAGGCGGTAATGAGGTGCACCAATAGACGGTCCACGTGCGACGAGAGGTTCGAGGCTCCGACGGCCAATCCGAGCGGCACCAGACACGAGAGCGCGAGGAGTGGCGCCCCCACGTCGACGGGCCAATCGACCAGCGAGTGCAGCGTGATCAAGATGACGACGAAGGTAAGCGCCAGCGCGGAGCCGGCGACGAGCGACTGCACCAACTGACGGGACCGGGCCGAGGCGTCCACGTATCGCCCCCGGAGGGTCGGCAATGCCGAACCGACGGCGACACACCAGCCGAGCGCGAGGGGCCACGGAGAGAGGGCCTTCGCTCCGGCGAAGTAGTACGCCCCGAGGGCGACGGCGACGCCATACCAGGCGGCCGCGCTCAGTTGGCGACCCCTGGTACTGAGCACGCCATCGGGCAGGGAGAGCACGACGTGGACGACGGCCGCCATCGTCAGCAGGGCGGCAACCTCGGCGAGTCGTCGAGCGGCGTGGTCGACGCCGAGACCCTGTCGGTCGCCCACGCGCATGACGAGCATGGCGAGACCGCCCCCGAGTGATACGAGTGCACAGGTGAAACCGAGGCGCGTTGTTCGGGCCACTAAGACGACGGCCGCGACGGCCCAACTCGCGATCGCCACTGCGCTCACGCCCCAAATGACGATGCGGCCCGCGTGTGGTGCGTCGACGAGCGCGATCACGGCCGCCAACACCCCAATGACGGCGGCGACGAAACAGGCCATTCGGTCCCGTGACGACGTCGTCGGACTACTCCTCGTCGAGCCGGACGATCGCACCGTGCTCACGCCCCGGGTGCTCAGAGTGACCCGATCGACGTCACGGAGTCACCGTCGGCGTCCGCGCCGTCGTCACTCACGATGCGCCCGTCGCGCATCCGCAGCACCGTGTCGGCCGCGTTAGCGACGTTGGCGTCGTGCGTTACCAGAATGATCGTCTGGCCGGCGGTGTGCAGTCGACTGAGCAGTTCGATGACCTCTTGACCACCGACCGAGTCGAGGGCCCCGGTCGGTTCGTCGGCCAACAAGAGCGTGGGCTCGTTGGCGAGCGCTCGGGCGATGGCGAGTCGTTGACGCTGGCCTCCGGAAAGGACGCCGGGCATCTCGCTCGACTTGTCGGCGATGCCGAGGAGGTCGAGTAAGTCGCGAGCCCGCGATTCGGCCGCCTTGCGATTTCGTCCGGCGATGATGGCGGGCAGGGCCACGTTCTCCAGGACGCTCATGCCCTCCAAAAGGTTGAAGAACTGGAAGACGATGCCGATGTGCTTACGGCGAATCAAGGCGTGATCGTCTTCCGATCCCTCGGACATCGATTCTCCGGCGACGTCGATCGATCCCTCGTCGACCTCTTCGAGGCCGGCGATGAGGTTCAGTAACGTCGACTTCCCGCAGCCCGACGGTCCCATGAGGGCCACGAACGTGCCCCGCTCGACCGTCAGGTCGACCCCGCGTAGGGCTCGAACGGGCGCCAACTCCGCCTCGAAGGTCTTGCGCACGCCGCGCACTTCCAGCGCCGGGAGCGACGAGGCCTCGCGCGGGTTCGAGTCGGATTCGGTGGTGGTCATGAAATTTCTCCTTCGTTGGCTGAGCTGAAACTTGGTTCTTCTCGCACGAGAGCGAGGATCTTGTAAGAAACGACGGGCGTGTCACGGCCCTTGACCAGCCGGGCGTCGAGCTCGACGGTGTTGACGTCAAGGGACAGCGCATTCTTGGTGGGTTCCGAGATCACCGTCTCACCGGCCGACGCGAGCTGTTGCAGTCGCTGGGTCAAGTTGACCGTGTCACCGACCAGCGTGTACTCGAGGCGCTCTTCTGAACCCAGCAGCGCGGCGGCGACGTCGCCGGTGGAGAGGCCGATGCCCAGTCCGAAGGCTGGCAGTCCTTCGCTGGCCCAGGTGACGTTGATCTCGTTTTGGAGCGCGTGCATGCTGGCGGCCGCCACGACGGCACGGTCGGCGTGATCGCCGCTCGGCACCGGGGCCCCGAATACCGCCATCACCGCGTCGCCGACGAATTGCATGACCGTTCCCCCCTCCCCAATAATGGCGCGATTCATCGCGGCGCGATGGGTGTTGAGTTGGCCGGCCAGTTCGCTGGGGTCCGCGTGCTCGGCGATCGACGAATAGGAGCGGATGTCGCTCATGATGACGGTCACGTTGAGTCGCTCTGTTTCGCCGATCCGTCGACCCTCCGTGCGGAGCTTCTCGGCGATCCCGCCCGGGAGCAGTCGCGAGAGCGTCTCGCCTTGCTCTTCGCGGTCCACGATCGCGCGGTGGAGATTGCGCAGGCGATCGAGCGCGCCCTGGTGGCCCGCACTCACTTCGGCGGCGAGCTTCCGGAAGAGATCCTGCACCTGGGCGTCGATGGCTTCCGGTGTCGTTCGACGCGCGGCGGCGATGGCTTTGATCGGTTTGCCTTCGGCGACGAAGGCGAGGAGCGACTCTTCGGTGGCCGAGAGTTCGCTATTCGACGCGACCGGTCGCACCAACGATTCGACGATCGACGGGTCGAGGGCGGTGCCCCCGGTCGCCACCATGCGAATCGCCTCGATCAGTTGATTGCCCTGGGCGAGGTTGTCCTTCAGGAGATAGCCGTAACCGGCCGAGCCTTCGGCGAGCAACGCCACCGCGTATTCGGGGTCGTCGTACTGCGAGAGGATCACGATGCCGGTGCCCGGGTGGCGCTTTCGGACCTCCTTGGCCGCGTCGATGCCTTCGCGATTGAACGACGGCGGCATGCGGATGTCGGTGACCAGCACGTTGGGGGCCGTCGCCGTGGCGCCCGCCACGGTCTCGTCGTAGTCGGCGGCGACCCCCACGATCCGCAGGTCACTCTGTCGATCGATGAGTGCGCGCACGCCTTCGCGCACCAGCACGTTGTCGTCGGCGAGGAAGACGGTGATGGCCGAAGTGTTGTCGGCGCCGGGGTCACTCATGGTGAGCAAAGTCTCGGTCAACGCCGGGGTTGTCAAAAGGGGGCAGACCCCACATTTTGAGGGGGTGTTAGACCCCCAGCACTCAGTGCGGTACCACTATTTACGACGAACTCGACGAACGCGACGATGGTCCCATGCGATACCAAAGTTCAGTCACTTCACTGTCATGGATTCCCTCCGAGGCGATTCAGGGTGGCACTCGCCTGCCCTTCGACGTCGGGATGGCGCATTACGACCCCGCGCCACCGGACGAGATCGACGACCTCGACGACCTTCGTCGCAACGATCGATTTCGCTTCGCCAATCGACTTTCGGCGTCGATTCAAGTGAACGCCAGTGGCGAGATCACCGCGGCGAGCTACACCGGGGCCGGCATGATCGGCAGCACGACCGTCAAGGTCGGACCGGTGAGCAAGGTCTTCGAGGCCGTGGCGTTGCCCGACATCAAGACGAAGCCCGTCTACGGCGATGGCTGGGTCCGTTTCACCCAGACTTCCGGCGGACGCACCGGCATGCCGGCGCCGCGACGAGTTCGGCGCGCGCCGTTCGTGCAGTGGCAGGCTCCCCTGGCGTGGACCACGCTGGCGCTCACGATGTACACCAATGGTGAAGCCAAGGGCTCACTGGTCGGGGCCAGTCGTTTTCCGCGCCACTGGGTCTACGACGACAATGGTCAGCTGAGTGCGAAGTCCGGACTCATCGACTTCGGCGACTGGTATCGCAAGTCCTTCGGCAAAGCGACGCCGTGGGGACACCAAGACTCCGACGCCTTCGTCACGACTGTCGAAACCGCCCTCGAACGAAACCTCTCGCACAAACTGATGAAGGGCGCGGCCAAACCTAAGATTAGAAAGGTGAAGCGCGGAACGGTGCTGGTTGCCCAGGGCGATCGCAGTTCGGAGGTCTACCTGATCCTCGACGGCGTCTTGCGCGTCGAGGTCGATGGCTCGCGCATGGCGGAGTACGGACCCGGAGCGATGCTCGGGGAACGGGCCCACCTCGAAGGTGGCACGCGTACGTCGTCCCTGGTCGCGGTGACGGACTGTCGCGTGGCCTCGGTGCCCGCTGAATCCCTCGACCGCGAATCACTCCAAGAACTCTCCACCGGACACCGCCGAGAAGATTCGAACGCGGGCTAACCGCGTGCGGGTCACCTTCCTCGGAGTCCGAGGTTCGACACCCGCACCGGGCGAGGAGTTCGTTCGCTACGGCGGTCATACGTCATGCGTGGCGATTGCCCACGACGGCGAAGCGCCCTCACTCCTCCTCGACGCCGGTACCGGCATTCGTCGAACCAGTTCGTTGATGAACGGCGAGCCCTTCCGGGGTTCAGTCCTCCTCTCGCATCTCCACTGGGACCACCTCCACGGCTTGCCCTTTTGCGACGCCACCGATCGCCTCGACTCGAGCGTGACGCTGTTCGTGCCCGATCAGCTCGACGGTTCGGATCCGTTGGAGATGCTCTCGCGCGGCATGTCGCCCCCGCACTTTCCCGTGCGCGCCGACGAACTGCGCGGCGACTGGTCGTTCGTCTCGCTCT
>Ga0182024_10013730_pt1 | contig 15763 bp, 13 predicted proteins | sample P32metaG_FD_120480 | JGI IMG/M metagenome (GOLD analysis project Ga0182024, IMG submission 120480) | Permafrost microbial communities from Stordalen Mire, Sweden - P3-2 metaG (Illumina Assembly) | ecosystem: Environmental > Terrestrial > Soil > Wetlands > Permafrost | place: Sweden: Stordalen... | reverse complement strand
GAGATAAAAAAAATTCAAATGTGCAGTTACATCCCGCCGTCGAAAGCTCTTAAAAGTCCGGCCGCTTTGTGCCAGGTTTCTTCATATTCGCGCTGCGGATGCGACTGGGCCACGATGCCGCCGCCGACCGGGGCCTGCCACCAGCCGCGGCCCGCCGTGACGGTGCGGATCAGCAGATTCGTGTCGGCCGACCCGTCGAAGCCGACATAGCCCAATGCTCCACAATACGGGCCGCGGGCGGTCGGTTCCAGCTCGGCAATAATTTGCATCGCCCGCACTTTCGGCGCGCCGCTGATTGAGCCGCCCGGAAATGTCGCCCTGAGCAGGTCGAGTGCCCCGCGGCCGGGCTTCAGCCGACCGCGCACCGCCGAGACCAGATGCTGCACGAAGGCGTAGCTCTCCAATTGGCAAAGCTGAGTGACCCGCACGCTGTCGGCGTGGCAGACTTTGGCCAGATCGTTCCGCATCAGGTCGACGATCATCACATTCTCGGCCCGATCTTTTTCGCTTTGCGACAGGTCGTCGCCGGCAAACAGATCGGCCTCGGGCTGGCGTGTTCGCTGCCGGGTCCCTTTGATCGGCCGCGTCTCCACTTCATCTCCCACAACTTTCAAGAATCGCTCGGGCGAAGCACTGGCAATCTGAAATTCGCCCAAGTCGAAATAAGCCGCGAACGGCGCCGGATTGCACCGCCGCAGCCGCAAGTAAAGGGCCACGGCCGACTCGCGCGCCGGAAAAAGCAATCGCTGCGAGAGGTTCACCTGAAACAGATCGCCGGCACGAATGTACTCGATCGCCCGCTCGACCATGGCCACGTAAGCGGCGGCCGAAAAATTGCTGACCAATCCCGCCGGCCCAGCCGTGGCAAAACTCGGCGCCAGGCAATCGGCCGCAATGGCTCGCGCTGCCGAGTGGGCTGGCAGGTTTGCCGGCACCGGCTCGGCCAGCCACGACTGAAAGTCCGCGGCACGCTCATTGGCCCGGCGTCGCCGCGCGGCCGGCTCGCGCTCGGGAAATCCTTGCGAGATGATCCAGGCCTCGCCCGACCGATGGTCGAAGGCCAGCACCACGTCGTACAGTCCGACGGCGAGTGCCGGCGTTCCAAATTCGTCGAACGCCGGCCGGTCGATCTGTTCCAGCGATCGATTCAAGTCGTATGCCCACAGGCCGGCCGCTCCGCCCTGAAACGGCGGCAACCCCGGCACCGTGTCGGCCCGCCAGGGGGCCAGGCGTTCGGCCAGTAGCGCCAAGGCGTCGGTTCCGTCGGCCGGCGCTGAAATCGTGGGCACTGATAAAAAGTCGAATGGGTCGGCGGCCAGAAACGAATAGCGCCCCAGCTCCGGGTCGCGCAGCGCACTGTCGAGAAACAAGGCGTGTGGCCGCCGGGCCAAGCGCAACAGTGCCTCCTCGGGCGCGAGATTCGTGCCGAGCGGCACGACGACCGGCTGCCACCGCTCTTCGCTCACCGAGTCGCGAGGCTGGTCTTTCATGTCGATTCCGCCCCGCCATCGCCTGGATCGTCCCTGGTGGTTTCGTCGCCGGCCGTTTTTTCACCGGCCGTTGCCTCGCGCGTTTTTTGCCCACGCGCGAGCCGATGCGAGGTTTCGGGCCGGGTCAAGAATCCCCAATCGAGCGCTTCGTCCTGGCGATAATCTTTGCCCAGGGTGAGGGCCGTGGCGGCTTTGGCCATTTCGTAGCCGAGATAAAAGGCGTGGTTCGCGTCGATCGGTTTTTCGGCCGCGGCGGCGATTTGTTCGAAAAGCAAAAAAGGCTCGGTTTCGGCCCAGTGGCCGCCGGCAGTCACGGCGTGGATTTTGTCCCCTTCGGCAAACACCCGGTAATTGTGATCGCGAATCCCGCTCGCTAGTTTCTCCAGATATTCCTCGCCGAACTCGGGCACCACCGCATCGCGCAGCATTACCAGGCCGGCGTCCAAACGTTTGGGCGGCAGTCGATGCCGGACCGCGAAATAGACCAGCCGCCGCGCCAGGTCGCATTCGCGCACACTCGTCCGCGACCAGTTGATCACTTCGGTCGTCAACACGCTGCGGATCGACAGCTCCTGACAAATGCCCAGCAGCAGCACGTTGATCGCGGCCGAATCGGCGTCGGTCAGTTCGGTCAGATTGCCGATCCCCATCAACATCTCGGCGTCGGGATAGCGCCTGCGCACGTCCAGGTAGCGGCCCAAGCTGGCGGCAAAACCGCAGCCGATCGGTTCCAGGATCGGATCGATCCGCAGCGGCACCTTGGCCGCCGCCAGGTGCTCGATCGTTTCATCGAGACCTTCCAGCGTGGCCGGCACGTCGGGCACGGCAACCACCGCACAGCCCCAGTCGGCCGCCGCGGCGCGATTCGTGCTATTGACGCTCAGCACCAGTTCGGCCCCGGCCCGGACCGCGGCCCCGATTTCGATCGTGTTCATGCTGTCGATCGAAACGCGATGCCCCGCGTCGACCAGGGCCCGCACCGTCGGCCCGACGCCCGGCCAGGCGTCTCCCGGATCGCAGCCCAAGTCGATCAGGTCGGCGCCGGCCGCTCGATACGCGGCGGCCTGCCGCAGAATCGCGGCGAGCGACAGCCGCGGCGCGTGGTTGATTTCGGCCAGAATCTCGATGTCGTACTGGCCATAGTCGGCCGGCGTCTGGGCCGCCTGGCCAAAGAATTCGCCCAGCCGGCGCAGATCGTGGGGCCCGCGCTCGACCGGCACCCCGAGCGCCGCGGCGATCGGCGCCAGGTCGCCATGGCAATAGCCGGGCAGCACCGCCCGGTCGGCCTCGACCGGACCGGCCACGTGCCGGGCCACCCAATCGGTGCTCATCAGGGCCGCCACGGTGATCGGCAGCACCTCGATGCGATACGAAAAACCGATCTCGCCGGCCAATCGCGCCAGCTCTGCCCGCAGGGCGAATTCCGCCAGGCGTCCGGTAATGAAATGGATGCGCTCTGGCGGCATGCGAACGTTTTCAATGCAGTGGGGAAGGATGGCGTGCGGCGGGGCTCGCTCAACTTCCATCTTATTCCAAGCCGCTGGGCCGCGACACCTGCGCCGGGCTCGGGCGGCGATACCTCCCTGGCGGTCCGGAAAAACGCACGTCTGGCCGAGCCCTGGGCTTTAAATCGCCTCAACTCTCCTTGGGAATCTCGTCCAGATCTGCTCCCAACAGGCCGACCTGCACTCCCGCCCTTTCAAGCTTTCGTGTGGCGATTCGCGTGATCCTTAGCAGCACGATGAGCGAAATGCACGGAAAGATGAGGCACGCCGCCCCGAGGCAAATCACCGCCTTCGGAATCCCGAGCGCCACCCCCAATTTATAATAGGCCCAAATAAAGAACACGATGACGCACAGCGAAACGACCACGGACAGCGCCGTCAGTATGCGGGCGATGGGTGACTCATTAAGCTGGCCCAGAAACGCGCTGGCGACGAGCGTGAGAATATTCACCAGCACCGCGTAAAGGACCAGTTTTTGGCGGTAGGCAACTTCGTACAGCCGGACCGGCTGCGACTGCGAAGGAAGCGGCGGAGAAGGCGTTGACAGCGTTCCTAGTTCGGAAACCGCGGCGCCGCAATGGGGGCATGTCTTCGCCAGCAGGCTTATTTCGCGTTTGCACTGGGCGCAACGCATTGTCACCATGGTCGCGCGTTCTCCACAAACAGGGTTGTCTCGTCAGACCCTCGAATCCCCATGCACCGTGGGACGGACGCTGGGCAATGTCACGTATTCGAGTCAGCGGCCGGTCCGCCCTACTCGCCGCCCGGCATTGCCAGCCCGCCGTTGACCGGCAAGATGTGCCCGGTGATAAAACTCGCGGCGGGCGAGGCGAGAAAGACGACCGCCTCTGCCACGTCTTCGGGCGTACCCCAGCGGCCCAGCAGCGATTCGCGCTGCGCCCGGTCTTGCCAGGCCTGCGAGGCATGCGCGCCCCAAGCCGTTTTGATCCAACCCGGCGCCACGCAGTTCACCCGCACCTTCGGCGCCAGCGATCGGGCCAGGCTTTTGCTGAACGCCATCACGGCCCCTTTGGTCGTGCAAAAGGCTTCGCCGCTGGCGCCGGCCATGCCCGTCTCGGCCTGGTCCCAGCCCATGTTGACGATCGCCCCCCGGCCCCGCTCCACCATCCGGGCACCGCACAATCGCGAGAGTCGAATCGTCCCTTCGACGTCGACTTGCCACAGCCGCCGCAGCTTGGCCTCGAACGACCAGCCGGCGGCCTCGCCGGTCAGCATGTCGGCGCCGGCATTGTTGACCAGGATGTCGATCGCCCCCTGCCAGTCCCAGGCCCGACGCACCAGCGGCTCGTGCGTGGTGTCGTCGGCCAGATCGGCCAAAAACACTTCGGCACGGCGACCCTGCGCGGTGATGGCCGCCGCCGTGGCGTCGGCCCCGGCGCGGTTTTGACGGGCGTGAACGATCACGTCGGCCCCGGCGCGAGCCAGCGCAATCGCGATCGCCCGACCGATGCCGCTCGAGGCGCCGGTCACCAGCGCTCGTTGACCGGTCAATGTCGTCGGCGGTTCGGGCATGATCGAAACATCTCGCGCTGGTGAAGTCCCTCTGGCTTGCCGAGGGGGAATTGGGTGGCCGGCGGCAATGACTGGCCGAGGATGATTCGAGCGGTGCGATCGCCCACGGCGCCGCGTCAAGCGGGGCGCGGACGGCAGGCCAGTCCCCACAGAGATTGGATGAACACGAACGCCAAAAAGACGAGGTCCGGTTCGGGGGCGGCCACGTTGCCCAAGACGAAGGCCACCTCGGCCGCCACAAAACTGTCGTGCTCGCGCAGATTGGCGTCCAGCGGCCGCACGTCGAGCCGTGTCGTCGAGCCGTCTAATTCTTGCAGTTCCCAAAAGGTGTCGCGAGCCGCTTCCGACGCATCCGTCGAATGGAGCGCGGAGACCGCCAACACGAACGTGTCGACCAGCGGGACATCGCCATACGGCAGATTGGCGGCGATCGGCAACCAGGTGGCAAGGCTGCAGACGCCCAGCCAGTCGGCATCCCGCTCGGCACGCCTCAGGACGCCGGCCGCTTCGTCGGGCGATTGGGCTTCGTCGGCAGCGAGCAGGGCGGCGGGCGAGACCGTCTGGGCATCGAGAATCGAGTTCGCCGCGGAGAAATCGGCCGGCGAAAAATCGGCCGCGCGATCGGCCACCTCGGTGGCGATTTCGCTTGCGCGGCACTCGGCTGCGTGAGCCCAGGCAATGGCGGTGACGATCGAAAAGCCGATCAGCACCAGGCGCAGGGTTTTGAAATTGGGCGGGTTCATTCGCTACTGCCAAGCTGGGTTGCCAAGCTGCTGCGGGACCAGGCAAGTTTCCCGCCGGTCGCCTGGCTCGCCGCCGCCCGAGCGACGCGCCAGCGCCTAAGCAACACACTACCGTGGCAGCACCCTGCGAGTCAACGGCGGGCCGCGACGAAACCTCGGTTCAGCCGATTTTCGCCTTCAGCCCCTCGAGAAGCGCGATCGCCTGGCCGATTTCGGTCTTTTGCCGCTCGGCTTCCGCGGGAATCTCCCGTTCGATCGTCAGCGGACCCAGGTAGCCGATCGCGTCGAGCGTGCGCAGATAACGCTCCATGTCGACGTCCCCCTGCCCCAGCGGAACCTCGGTCCCCCACTCTTCGCCCGGATGGGCCGCCCAGCGAGCGTCTTTGCAGTGGACGCTATGGACCAGCGAGCCGAGCTGCTGGAGCGCCGCGATTGGCTCGCCCGACCCATACAGAATCATGTTGGCCGGATCGAAGTTCACGAACAGGTTGTCGCGCTCCACGTCATGCAAAAACCGCAGCAGGCAATCGGCCGGTTCCTGGCCCGTTTCCAGATGCAAGTTCTGGCCGTTCCGCCGGCAGTGGTCGCAAACGTCGCGCGTGACGACGAGCACCTCGCGGTAGAGCGGATCGGCGGCGTTGTGCGGCACAAAGCCCAAGTGGAGCGCCACCACGTCGACCGCCAGCAGCCGCGAGAAATCGGCGATCTGCTTCATCTCCCGCGTGCGTGCGCCGCGCGTCGTGGGAGGGACCAGCCCCACGGTCCGAGCGACCGTCGGAATGTCGGCATAGCTTTCTCCGGCGAAACCGCCGAAGACCGCCGTGATCGTAATGCCCAAGTCGGCAAGCGTGGCCAGAAACTGCCGGGCCGCGGCCGCGGTCCGCGACGCCTCGCCGGGCGCGTGAAGCTGGATCGTCGAGACGCCCAACTCGCGGGCGACTTCCAGCTTGGCCCCCAAGCCGGCATCGATGCTGGCGAATACGCCAATCGGCCACTTCTTCATGCGCGGGTCCTCGGTCGTGTGGTTTGGGCAGTGAATCCGCCGTGGCGCGAACGTCAGGCCCGTTTCAAGATCAGCGGGTTCAAGACCAGCGGGTTCAGGACCAGCGGGCAACGTCGGGCTTGATCCCTTCGGGCGTCTCGTCCGAATCGATGTCGAACCACTCGCTCTTGAACTCGATCCGCCGATCCTCGCGAATGGCGATGTTCGTCGTCAGGGCGATCACGGCATCCCCCAGCGCGATTTTCGGATTGCAGCGCGGTTGATGCGCCGGGTCGGGATTGCGGATGCACCAGGCCCAGTGCTCCATCTCCTCGGTGTAACCCTTGCTGGGAGGCCCAGTCTCGATGGCCGCTTTGCCGACGGCCACGGCCGGGCCGCCGCCGCTGGCGGTGGTGTCGAGGACCGGTTTGCCCGACTCGGCCTTGCTGACGGTCACCTTGGTGTCGGTCGACGCGTCTTTGAACAGCATGACTTCCTTTTCTGTTTCCAGCAGCAGCGTCCCCTTGGTTCCGAGCACGGTTTCGCCGTAACCGCCAAAACCGTTGCCGTTGATCGACGAATAGGTGACGCCGATGGTTTTGGTTTTGTCTTCTTCATACTTGGGACCGGGGAACTGGTAGATGCAGTAAACGTGGTCCTCGCACTCGCGATCGAGCGGGAAGATTTCGCGTCCACCCATGGCCGACACGCTGAGCGGCAAGGCCTTTTTGCCGTCTTCGCGCAGTCCGCTGATAAAGATGCCGGCCGCATCGAGCTGATGGCTGCCCAACTCGGCCATCAAGCCGCCGCCGGTGCGGTTCCACAGCCGCCAGCGGATCAGTTCTTCCATCGCGCTGCGGGGTTTGCCGTTGCCCAACGTCTTTGACTCGTAGCCGTAGTTTTCGGCGTTCAACTCGCGGTCGGCGTATTGGGCCTTGAGTTGAGCCAGCCGCGTGATCAGCGCGTCGATCTCGCTGCCGCTGGTTTTATTCAGTTGCGCCTCGAGTTCGGCGACCTTCTTCCCCATCTTGTCGTCGGGGAGTGGCGGTTGCCAACTATCCTTGCCCGGCAGGTTGCCGCGATGCCACTGGGCACGAATGTAATGGATGTCGCCGATCAGACCGCGGCGAATCATGTCGACGGCGTTGTCGTACAGGATGCTGTAGTGGCGCTGGTGGCCGACCGTCAGGATCTTGTCGGTCGCATGGGCCACGCGCCCCATTTCTTTGCACTGCGCCACGTTGTGGGCCATCAGCTTTTCGGTCAGCACGTGCTTGCCGGCCTTCATCGCTTCGATGGCCACCTGGGCGTGCAGATGCAAAGGAAGCGCGACCACCACCGCTTCGACGTCGGGATCGGCCAACAATTCCTTGTAGTCTTTGTCATAGACTTTGACGTGCTTGCGCGCCTCGTCTTCCGACTTCCAACCATATTTCGTCATCAGCCCCGGGCGAACGGCCAGCACGCCCGGCGAAGAATGGTCGCCATTGAAGGCCCGCCAGACGTTGTAGGGACGGATGTCGGCGATCGCCACCACCTGGATGAAGCTGGGCGTGATCGCTCCCAGCAGCACGCTCCCTTCGTCGCCGGTGCCGATGAAGCCGACCCGCAGCGGATCGCCGAGCGTCTTCTCGTAGCCGAAATACATCGCTCCCAGCCCGGCTCCCGAGACGACGCCGGCCGCGATTCCCTGTTTCAGAAAATCGCGCCGGGTGTATTGCGAGCCGATGGCCTCGTAAAAGTTCTCTTTACCGGTCAAGCGCTCTTCAGGAGTGAGATTCATGGCTCTTGCCTTTCGCCGAACAACAGGGGCGTCGGAATAAAAATTGAAGGAAAAAATCGAGACCGGCCCAACGACCCACCGGCACCGTGGCCAGCGTGACGAGGGTCAGCATTTCGAGCATTTGGGGATACGTCGGCAGCGTGTCGCTCAGCCAGGGGGGCTGGGCCAGCACGATGCTCAGCAAAAAGACCGCGCCGGCCGCGGCCGCCAGCCGCGCCAACAGGCCCACGATCAAACAGCCGCCGACCACCGTGATGCCATAGGCCATGAAGCGGTCGATCTTTTCCAGCGAGCTGCGCGGAGCCACTGCCAAACCGGCCTCTCGTTGCTCGGGGGTCAACACCGCCTCGAACTCCTCGAGCATCCCGCGTTCGATTCCACGGACGTGGGTCGTCCAGGGACCCGCTTGTGCTTTGAGTTTCGCTTGCGCTTCGGCGATCCGCTTCTTCTCGAAGGGGACGTTGTCGGCCGAAGGGGATTTTTGAGCCCACACCAGGCGCTGCCACCCGTGGATGTGGTCGGCCAGGTCTTCACGCGTGTCGGCCAGCCAGCTCAAGAACTGCGCCTGCCGGCGTTCGACGATTTCTTTCATCGCGGCTTTTTGATCGGCCGAGGGCTTGTAGATTTCGACAAAGTGCTCTTCGGCCGCTTTCAATCCCGCGATGACTCGATCGCGCCAGGCTTCGATCACATCGGTGGCGTCGGCCGAAGTCGTCGAGGCGACGTGCATCGTGTCGTCGAATCCATAACCGGCCGGAACCAACGGTGCCTGGTAGTAGGGGGCCAGTGGCCCCTTGGCCGCCCGCAAGAACCCTTCGCTCGACCAGCGAATGTCGGCCAGGTGCTGGCTTCCTTCGCTGAAAAAATGCCAGCCGACGACCAGTCGCAGCGCGACCAGCGCCAGGACCGTCGCCATGCCGTATCGCGAACCTCGATTTTGCACCGGTAGATCCTCTCTCACGCTGTGGAGCGTGCGGGCGGACGCGGCCGCTCGCTTGGGTCCTGTCGAAAGCAAACCCGTCGAGGGACCGGCGGGCGCCAGCCAGCGGGTGATTGTCGCGAGCGGTTTGGCGATCGAGACGCGCAAAGATTTGGTCTCGGCGGATCGATCGCCCCCGCGAGCGGACAATCATCGACAGGGGGGTTGATCCGGTTCATTCTAAACACTCCCCAGTCGCGCCACCAGTATCTTGATCACGCCACGCGTCGCGCGCAGTGCCAGCGCCGGCCAGCCGGCGCTGGCGGCTCGGCGCGTGGGAGGGGCGGGACACTTGCCTTACGGCCTGCTGTGCCGTCCGGTTCGAGCCGTTCTTGCGGCATTGGGCCCACGACCTATAATTGCGCTGCTTTCGGGTCGACTTTTCGTTTCGCTCGTCACAGGCCACCCAACGGTTGGGGATACCAGCCGGCCTTGCCCGGAACGTGGCTGGGGGGCGAAACCATTTTTGACCCACCAAAATATTCTCTCGGGGGATCTCTCGATGGCTGAAGACCGCGGCAAGGTAACGACAGTGGTCTGGTCCGAGATCTTTCCCTGGCTCAACCTGGTGACGGCACTTCGGCTGGCCTTCAACCCGCGGGCACTCGTCTTTGCGGCGCTGGCCTGGGTGGCCATGACGGCCGGTTGGCGGCTGTGCGGGTCGATCTTCACGGGAATGTTTTCGCCCCCCCCCGAAAGCCACCTGGCTCAGACGATCGATTGGTTCAGCCAATGGCCCTGGTCGCAGCGCCCCCCGGTCGGCACCTGGGCACGCCACGAGATCCTCGATCAGGGGCTGCTCGGGTTTTGGACGGTGTCGCCGGTCGTTCAAGCCCATCTGCAATTGGCCTCCCCCTTCTTTCGCATGTTCAATCCCGCGATCACGTTGGCCGAGTTCTTCTTTCTGTTTGTCTGCGGCGTGTGGGCGTTGGCGGTTTGGTCGTTCTTTGGCGGCGCGATTACGCGGCTGGCGGCCGTGGCGCTAGCGCGGGAGGAATCGTTGTCGTGGGGCTATCTGGCCCAGTATGCGCAAGCCAAGTGGCCGTCGTATTTCGCGGCGCCGCTTTTCCCGCTCGTCGGCGTGGCGCTGGCCGCCATTCCGCTAGCCCTGTTGGGACTGCTGCTGCGCAGCGATATCGGATTGGTGATTGCCGGCGCGCTGTGGTTTTTGGTGCTGCTGGCCGGTCTCTTCATGGCGGTGCTGCTGGTCGGTCTGTTCTTTGGGTTCCCGCTGATGTGGGCCACGATCAGTTCCGAGGGAACCGACGCCTTCGACGCCCTCAGCCGGTCGTATGCCTACACCTATCAGCGGCCGTTGTTGTACGCCCTCTATTCGATCGCGGCCGGCGCACTCGGAATGTTGGGCTGGATGGTGGTGGTGATTTTCACCTCGGCCGTTTTCGATCTTGGCGCGTGGGGCGTGAGCTGGTGCAGCGGCGACCGGATTGTCGCAGAAACATTGGGAAGCATTTCCTGGGGAGCTGCCTTGCTGGGCGATGGCCTGACGGCCGGCCCGCTCGATGCCGACGTGACCAGTCCGGCCGGCCGCCTCGGACTGCGGCTGATGAGCTTTTGGATCGACTCGGCCGTGACGGTGGCGATGGCCTTTGAGTTCAGCTATTTCTGGTGCGCCAACACGGCCATCTACCTCTTGCTCCGCCGCCACGTCGATGCCACCGAGATGGACGAGGTCTATATCCCCGACGAAGGCGATCGCGGCCTGCCGCCGCTCGAGCACGATGCGGCGGGCGTTCCCGGGGTCGGCGATGCCGCGGTGCCACAGGCCGCGGCGGTCGGACCGAGTGCGGAGTCAGGCCAGCAGGCCTGACCCAATTCTTTGAGCACGCTGCTAACGACGGTGCCCACCACCGTGTCCTCCGCCACCGCCATGTCCGCCGCCACCATGACCACCTCCGCCACCAGGATGGCCGCCACCGCCGCCGTGGCCACCTCCGCCACCTCCGCCTGACGCATGTGCCTGGCGCGATCGGGTCATGGCGGTGAGCCGCGCCCGGGCGATTTGGGCCGAGGCGTTCGACTTCGACGAGCCGCTGGTTTTCGCCGTGGTGTGAGCCGTGTTCAGGTTTTTGTGGCTGGCGGCTTTGCTCCCGCTGTTGGCCTGATGCGCTGCAGTGGCGGTTGAAGATTGCCCACTCGCACCCTGCTTGGTGAGTGCCGTCCCCTTGGTGGCCGCCACACTGGCGGCCGAATTGTGCCCCGCTGCCGTGGCAGTGGCTTCGGCAGCGGCACTCGCCGCTTTGTTCGCGTTGACCGCCGCCGTCCCTGCCGAGAGTGCCCCCGCCGTGCCTGCCGAGAGGGCCCCCGCCGTGCCGGTGGCAGAAACGGTCGGTTGGCTGCCGGTGAGGTTGCTCGTGCCCAGCCCGCCGGGCAGGCCGATGCGGGTGGCCAATCCCCCGACCACACCACCGCCGCTGCTGGGAGCGGTGACATTCGCAGCCGACGGGGTCTGGTTGGCGGCCGGCTTTGTGGTCGTGGTGGTCGTCGTGCTGCTCGTGGTAACATTTCCGGCACCGGTCCCCGGGCGAGATCCGCCGTGGCTGTAATAATTGTTGCCGGTGCGGCCATAACCGTTGCGGCCGTAGCCGCGACCGTAGCGGGGGTAGGCCCGGCCGTTCGTGCGGCGGTTCATGGCATAGATTTGTCGCCAGGCGGCGTCGGCCCGGGCGACGGCATTGCGAAAGTAGTTGGCAAATTGCGGCTCCGTGACATGGTTGGTGTCGGTGATTTGCAGGCCGAACATGCCGTTGGCCTGGGCCAGCATGCCCCGTTGACCGAGCGGACCGGCTGGCATGGCCACCGGCAGCGGCCCGCTCACCAGCGAGCGGCCGTGGCCGAGAAAGCCCGACCGGCCCAGATTGGCGATGGTGCTTTCGGTGAGCAGTTGAGCCGTGCTGAATTCGGTGCGGCTGAGCAGGCCATTTCGATTGTGGTCGGCTTGGGTGAAGATTTGTTGGGCCATGGCATTGAGGTTCAGTCCGCGTTGCCGGCCGCCGCCACCGACAGCGCCCGCTTGGCCGGCGTTTTGGGCCCAGCTCGATGCGCTCGTCGCCAACACGATCGCCAGGCTGGCCAGCGCTAGCGAAGTCCTTGTTACCGTGGAATGTCGCATGGAGGTCTTCTCCTCGTCTTTTCGCGGTCAGTGCGCCGCGGGGGGCGGCCGTCAATCGAGTGAACTCGCGGTGGGAAATTTTGCAGGCAAGGGATGTGACCGGCGGGCCTTCCTCTATCTTAGTTACCAAACCCCGCCGGCCCGAAAAAGTATCTGAATAAAAAACTGACGCCTCGTCGTTCAGCCCCCCCTGGCGCTGCACGGTTTTGAGCCTGGATCGTGGAACGGCCGCTTGATGCGAATCTTTGTTTACGAATTTGTCACCGGCGGAGGATGGCCGGCAGTTTTCGAACATCCCCCCCCGATTGGCTTGACCAACGAAGGTCGAGCCATGCGCAACGCCTTGGCTGCCGATCTCGAGGCAATCGGCTCCGTCGAAGTGCTGACGATCGCCAATGGACTGCCCGAGCGCGAGGCCTTTGCCGAGGCCGCTCGCCTGGCCGATGCCACCTTGATCATCGCACCGGAGTTCGGCGAAATCCTGGCCACCCGGCATCGTTGGGCCGCGGCGGTCGGTGCCCGAGTGCTCGGCTGCAACCTCAAGACCGTCGAACTGGCCACCGACAAACAGCGCACGGCCGAACATTTGGCCCGTCATGGGCTGAACGTTCCGCAGGGGCAATTCTTGGCCGCCGGCCAGCCGCTGCCGCGCGATTTCGGCTACCCGGCAGTTCTCAAACCGATCGACGGCGCCGGATCGCTCGGAATTCGTTGGCTCGAAGGCTCGGATGATCTGGCGGCAGCGCCGCCCGACGCAGCGCCGCCCGACACAGTGCCGCCGGCTGCGGCGCCGCCGGCCGGGCGCGGCTGGCGCCTGGAGCGGTTTTGCCCGGGCATGGCCGCCAGCGTCGCGCTGCTGTGCGGTCCAAACCAGGTCGAGGCGTTGCCAGCCTGCCGGCAACTCTTGGCCGGACTGGCAGACCATCAGGCACCGTTTGCCTATCGCGGCGGACAATTGCCGTTGCCGCCGCCTCTCGACGCGCGCGCCCGGCGTTTAGGCCAGCGTGTCGCGGCGACACTCGGCGCGGGCACACCCCACGGCCCCGTCGGCTGGCTGGGCGTCGACCTGGTGCTGGGCCTCAATCCCACCGGCGCCGACGACACGGCCATCGACGACACAGTCATCGAGATCAATCCCCGCCTCACCACGTCTTATCTGGGACTGCGGCGACTGGCACGCGACAATCTGGCGGCAGCACTGTTGGCCATCGCCAGCGGCCAGCCCGCCCGTTTGTCGTTCCGGGCCGAGCCATTACAATTCGCTGCCGATGGCTGCGCAATCGAACCACCGGGGTGCAATGTTGCGGATTTTGGCGTTTGACATCGGTGGCGCGAACCTCAAGGCGGCCGACGGCCTCGAGTTTTGCGCCAGCCAGCCGTTCCCACTGTGGCGGCGTCCGACCGAATTGGCCGTCGCGCTCTCCGCGCTGGCTGCCATGGCCCCGGCAGCCGACGGCTGGGTCGCGACCATGACCGGCGAACTGGCCGACTGCTTTGCCACCAAGGCCGAAGGAGTGACGGCGATCGTCGCGGCCCTGGTTCACGCGGCCGGCCCGCGCGACGTCTCGATCTATTTGACCGATGGCCGGCTGGTGCCGCCGGCGGTCGCCATCGATCGGCCGCTGCGGGCCGCGGCCGCCAACTGGCATGCTTTGGCACGCTTCGCCGGGCGCTACGCCCCGAGCGAATGCGGATTGCTGGTCGATATCGGCTCGACGACGACCGACATCATTCCGCTGGTCGAAGGCCGGCCGGCCGCCACCGGTCAAACCGATCCTGATCGATTGCTCAGCGGTGAACTGGTTTATACCGGGGTCGAGCGGAGTCCGGTCTGTGCGCTGGCCGCCGAGCTGCCTTGGGCCGGCCGCACGTGCCCGACCGCACAGGAAGTCTTTGCCACGGCTTGGGACGTCTATCTGACGCTCGAAGATTTGCCCGAGGAGCCCGCCAGTTTGCATACGGCCGACGGCCGGCCGGCCACGCGAGCTTGTGCCCTCGATCGGCTGGCCCGGCAAATTTGTGCCGACCGCACACTGTTCGGGCCCGCCGACGCACAGGCCGCGGCCCGCGCGGTCGCCGAGCGTCAGCGACTGCTGATCGCCCGCGCATTGCAGGCCGTACTGCGGCGTCTCCCCCGTCCGCCGCGGACCGTGATCGTTTCGGGCCGCGGAGAATTTTTGGCTCGCCGGACAATCGACTCGCTGGGACTGCCGGCCACGGTGGTTTCGCTCGGCACGATTCTCGGCGCCGAAAAATCGCGAGCGGCCACGGCCCATGCCCTGGCCACGCTGGCCCGGGAACAATTCTTTATTGCTCGCTCCGGCGAGGAGCGCTAGACGCGGCCCAGGGCCAGAACAGAACGGATCGCGAGAAAATCTTCATGCATTTGCGAATTGTCAAACTCGGCGGCAGCTTGCTCGATTTGCCGGGCGTGGCCGACCGGTTGCGCCTGTGGTTGGCCGGCGAGCCGCCGGCTGCCACACTGCTGGTCGTCGGCGGCGGACAACTGGCCGACGCGATCCGTCAGGCCCAGACGGTCCATGCCTTGAGCGACGCGGCAGCGCATCGGCTCTGTTTAGAAGTAATGGGAGTGACGGCTGCCCTGGCTGGCGAGCTGCTGCCCGAGGCGACGCTCGTCCGGCGACCGGCCGAGATCGATCGTGCCGCGGCGGGACTGCAGGTCATCGATGTACGCGAATTCTTGATCGCGGCCGAGCCGCTGCCGGAATCGTGGCAGGTGACCAGCGACTCGATCGCCGCCCACCTGGCGGTTTCTCTGGGGGCCGATGAATTGGTGTTGCTCAAATCGACGCTTGCGAAACTTGAATCGCCAGAGCTGCCGGCCTCGCCACACGCCTTGGCGGTTCACGGCCTGGTCGACGAATTCTTTCCGCTCGCGGTGAAATCATTGCTGGCCGGCGTCGATCGGCGCGGCGGCGGCGATGCCCGCGTCCGATTGGTCAATCTGCGTGACGCGCATTTTGCCGACGTGGCGGTTATGGTGATCCGCGTCTTGCCGTCGGAAAGGGCCGGCGGGCTCGCCAGATAAGCCTGGCCCAGTCGCCGAAAGCCGTTGGCGTCGAGTCCCCGGATCAATGCCGGATAAGTTACCGGTGGGTCGCCGCCTTCGGTCGCCGAATGGACAAGCGTTCCAGATTCGTCAGTTCACCGGCGGCCTGCACTTGCGGGTGGCTCGCCAGGATCTGCTCGAGGCGCGTGAAGCCGGAACGGTTCATGCCGATGATGAAGATCGGAACCGGCGAGGGATCGCCCGGCGCTCGAAAGCCGCCTCGGCCAGTCGACCGGCAGCCTGCTCGCGCTGTGCCAGGGCGACAAGAGCATCCAACTCGGCTGGCGAGCCGGACTTTGGACTGGCCGTCGTCATACCGTTTGGTCCTCGCTCTGGGCCGGCGAAGTGCCAATGTCCCGAGGGGCAATCAACACGCCGCCCTCTTCAGTTCCACCACCAGCGACCGTCTTGGGGCAGCATCGCTTTTTCGCGCACCGGCGCCAAGTCGGCACTCGGCTCGGCCTTGTCGGCCAGTTGCCAGCAGTACATCTGCACTCCCCCCGACGCGCTGATCAGCCAGCTCGTCCCTTTTTGCAGCACGCTGGCCT
>Ga0182024_10013729_pt1 | contig 15764 bp, 12 predicted proteins | sample P32metaG_FD_120480 | JGI IMG/M metagenome (GOLD analysis project Ga0182024, IMG submission 120480) | Permafrost microbial communities from Stordalen Mire, Sweden - P3-2 metaG (Illumina Assembly) | ecosystem: Environmental > Terrestrial > Soil > Wetlands > Permafrost | place: Sweden: Stordalen... | reverse complement strand
GGGAGATAACCAAGTTTTACGAGGAGTTTGTCAGAGGAACTTTGGAAGAGCTGAAACAAAACTTCAGCAAGCGAGAGATTCTGGGCGAGTTCGTTCTTGTCGTTGCAGGCGCCCATGAGGATGCGCAAGATCATGCCAGCGAAGAGCTGCTGCGAAAAGAAATCAGCGCACATCTGGCAGCCGGACTCTCGGTGAAAGACCTTTCCGCCGCCATAGCTGAAAGATACGAGCTGAAGAAGTCGGCGATTTATAAGTTGGCCATCGACGTAGCGTCGCAAGAATAGAAGTGCGCGTCCTAGCCATGAAACTGGCGCCCACGAGGTAGTCTTTTGCGAATCGTTATACGTATAACGTATAACGATCTGATACCGATCGAAGTGCGATCGAAGTGGCTACACCGTTAAGATCAAGGTTTGTCTAAATCGTCGGACTGGGCAGTAAATCCTGCTTTCTTCAAGCCTGTATTCAAATGATCGTCCTTGCCCATAACCCGCCAAACAGAGCCATTGCGATAGTTTTCCAGCATCAACAAAATCGGACCTTGATCGATTCCCAGACAATCAGGATCAACCCAACCTGAGGGCTTCGATTTGTCGAAGGTGGGATTGAAGGCATCTTTAAATCCAAGCGGTCCAAATATTTCCGGACGGTCTTGCATCCAGTGGCGCAGAGTCGGCATGACAATTTCAGGAGCAAAAGGAAGTGACGCTGCTACAGCTGACGGGGAAATGGTGCCGTCATCCAGTGCATCAGGAAACCCTCGGGCAGCGTAAGAGTGAAAATCCAGGTTGTGTCCGTCAACTGATTTCGTTATATCAGCCGGGCCGTCCGAAGCTGTCAACCCCCAGTCAACTGCACCATAGCCACGAAATCCATTTGGATTGTCGACCGCATAGTCATGTTGCGCAAGCGTCGCTTGCCGAGAATTATGAAAATAGCACATGCCCATTTTCTTACTGGTGGCGTCCATGGTGCCTCTGAAATCGAGCCAGACTTGTGGAAACTGGTGTCCAAACAAGGGACCAAAACTCAAATGCTTGTGCCCATATGCCTGGCTGACAGTGGCTGTAGACATATAAGTGTCCCAGGCTTTTGCTGGAAGAGGATGAGTGGGAGAGCCCATGCCCATAATCATCATGATCGGCGCTTCATTGTATGCTCGCCAGTCGGTTTTTATGAAACCACTTTCTGGCAACCAGCCCATACTAATGAAACCATCTTTATCCATCGGCCAATTCCAATCGACCCTGTCATAGAGCTTTTCGGAAAGATCCCTGATCTTGGCTTCTTTGGCATCTTTGCCGTTGAAATAGTTTTTCGCATAGAGAATTCCGGACATTAGAAGCGCCGTGTCTACTGTCGAGATCTCATCCTTACCCGGGGCGCGTAAGCCCGAATGCGGATCCAGAAAGTGATAGAAAAATCCGTGGTTCCCAGACTCGCCGGTAGCCTGACCACCCTGAGGAGTTGACGAGAGCGTGTTCAGCACTTTGAGGGTGTAGTCCGCGGCTTGATCCCGCGACACCCAGCCGTGATCCGCTGCCACACCATATGCGGTGAGTGAGAATCCTGTAGCAGCGATGCTGGAGGGTGAATCGTCCGTCGATCGGTCCTTTGTCAAACCTGTGATGGGGTCGCTTTCTTGTTTGAAATACTCGAACTGTGCCTTCTGTATTTCATCAAGCATGCGATTATCGGCTGCACTCAGGTTTGGCTGTGCCTGGTTCTTGCCGGTGGCGACTTTTTCAATTGGAGCAGAATCTGCGCCCATCATCATCCTTTTCCGGAAACGAACTGGCGGTGCGAGTTCTGCCTAAAGGGAAGCATCTCAGCTCAGGGAAGCGGAGGGTGCTAAAGGTATCGCAGATATTTAAGAGGGGGCACAGCCAAGTGTCTTGATGTTAAATGACGATGCTGCTTCTGTCATTGTGGAAAGTACGAACAGGAAGATTAATCGGAGCAGGCGGGACGCCTGCGCTCCCGGGATTATTCCTCAGGGAGCAAAACTCAGTGACTTCTTCACTGACTGGAACGCTCGCCCAACGCCATAAGTGATAGGCGCAAAGTAAGAGACAGAGGGCATTTGTCGCTGGCTAAATCCTGCTCTTTCAAGACCGGTGTTGAAGACGGGCTCCCTGTCCATGGTGCGCCAGACGCCATTTGTCCGATAGTTGTCAGCCATGAGCAGTATCGGACCCTGGTCAATTCCGAGGGTCTCTTTATCGACCCAACCTGATGAACCGGCCTTGTCTGGAGGCGATGAAGCTGTTTTGCCTGCTTCACCGAAAGTAGGGTTGAAGGCATCTGCGAACCCGAGTGCGCCCATGATTTCAGGGCGTTCTGCCATCCAATGTCTGAGGGTCGGCATGACGATCTCAGGTGCGAAAGGAAGCGAAGACGCCGCCGCAGTGGGAGCGATGGTGCCATCGTCAAGCGAGTCTGGGAAGCCCCGGGCGCTATAAGTCTGGAAGGTACGGTTTATGCCATCTACAACTTTGGTCAGATTAGCAGGACCGTCGGAGGCAGTCAGACCCCAGTCGAGAGCGCTGTAACCGCGGAATTTCTGCGGATTATCAACGGCATAATCGTGCTGAGCAAGTGTTGCCTGTCGGGAATTCTCGAAGTAGTCACTGCCTAACTTTTTCATGGTGGCATCTTTGATGCCTCTTAGATCCAACCAGACTTGAGAATATTGGTGCCCAAACAACGGTCCGAACTCAATTCCTTCATGTCCGTATGGATCGCTTGTCTTAGCCGTGGCCATGTATTTCAGCCAGGCGTCAGCCGGCAGAGGATGAGTGGGAGAGCCCATGCCCATCAGAAGCATGATTGGAGCTTCGTTATATGCTTGCCATTCATATGGAATAAATCCACTTTCAGGATTCCAGCCCATGCTCAGCCGGCCATCGGGTTTCAAAGCCCAGTTCCAATCGACTCGGTTAAACAACTTTGTCGAAAGATCGCGTATCTGTGCATCTTTCGGTGTGTCTTCCGTAAAATAATTCTTTGAGAACAACACGCCAGACATAAGCAAAGCAGTATCGATAGTTGAAAGCTCGTTTTGCCCGGAGCGGGTGCCGGTTTTTGGATCCAGGAAGTGATAGAAAAATCCGTGGTCGCCCGAAGTGCCTTCCGCTTCCGGACCCTGTTTTGAATTCCAAAGAGTGTTCAAGACCTTGAGCGTGTAATCGGCTCCTTCATCATGAGAAATCCATCCATGATCGATAGCCACACCATGGGCGGTGAGCGAGAACCCGACGGCAGCAATGCTGGCAGGCGACATATCTGTCGACCTATCCTTAGTCAATCCTGTGATTGGATCACTTTCTTGTTGGAAATATCTAAAGTGCGCTTCCTGGATTTTCTCGAGCATCTGTTGATCCGCAGCACTGAGCTTAGGCAGTGATTTTTCCTCAGCTTCGTCAGCAGCGCGGACACGCGCTTGCGCCAGAGCACTTTGATAATACTCGCCCGCTATGTGAGCACTATCAAGAGCAGCACCGGTGACCATGAACGATGCCATGGATTTTCCGATCTGCTCAGGAGTAGCGGCGCCGTTACCATTAAGGATAGAGTTTGATTCAGCGCTGAAGAAACCGCCAACTGAGCCGCCGAGGGCGTTTGACCCCATGCGCAAGCCGATGCCCTTCAACGAGAGATTGAATGCTGCATCATTGACGGGCACATGGAATTTCGCTTCTGCACCAGCCATGATACCACTGCTGGCCAGACCCATGGCACCGAATGTGATGGCAGAGCTGCCGGCGGCAATACCGAGTTGCGTCCAGAAACCCTTATTGGGATCGTTGGATGGCGTCATTACTAATCCATATACGGCTCCGTTCAGGGCCATTTTGGAGGCTGGAGCGGCGAAGCGCACACTGTCGGCCAACCAGCCAGCCGATGCAGCTTCTTCAGCGCTCATATTCATGGTCTTCAACAAATCGGCGCCCATGGGCACTTTCTCAGCGATAGTGCCGAGCCTACCTAAAGTGACGTTGGTTGCTCCCTCAACTGCCAGATAGGGAACGATCATGCCAAATCCAGAGCCGATGGTTTCTGCGAACCAGTCGCTTGAGCCAAATTTGGCTTGAGCAGGGGCATCGACGAAGTGGATGCCTGGGATTAACTGATGACCAGCAACATGATTTACAAGTTGGCTAACGCCGTCGAGCGGATCCTGAAAGGCTGAGTGCAAGAATGCTCGCCCGGCAGTTTTTAGCGCACCCTCGGGTTTGGCTATGCCTTCAGCTTCTGGAGAATCAAATCCACCCATAGAAACGGTCACTCACGTGAGGAAGTTCTGTCACGGTCCTGATCTGGTTGCTGGTTGCTGGTTGAGTTGCGCGTTCACCCAGTCCTTAGCAGTTAGCGTGTGGACCACTGCGCCGCAATGAAGCGATAGTAGGTGAAGCTGGAGGCCTTGTCAGTGTTGTAATTACGATATGGGCCAAGAATCGACAAGAAAAGACAGAAATTGCCAAAGCACCTCATCTGCCCGTTTATTTAGATAGATAGAGGTTCTTGTTCATGCGATGGAGGTTGCCCAAAGGAACCTACACTGAATTGCCGAAATCGGCAATTTTCGTCGATACAAGGGAGAAGTCTAAATAACCTTAGTAGCAAGCTATTTCCGGGATTTGAGAGACCGACTTACCTGATTTTGAAAATTGCCGATTTCGGCAATTCGAGGTAGGGCCGCACATCAGCCCTCCTGCTACAAAGCTAATCCAGCTCCGGAGCCTATCCACTTCTGGGCTGGGTAGGTTTCGAAAAGAAAAAAGATCTCCCTTAAAAGCTCAGCACCACCGACGGTGCACAAGGCAGGCGTGGAAACTGCCACCCATCGATGCACACTGAAAGACCCACGACCAACCAGTGAAGAGGCAGCCGCCAATGATGAAAGCAGGGGCAAATCCGTGCAGAGATTGAGATTGAAGGTGCGATAATTGACGGCGGCTGGGATGATTCAAAGTGTCTCATCTGCACTGAAGATTAAGCAAGGAAACCCTATGTTCGAGGCCGGTCGAGTCTATAAAGTGAAAATCGAATCTTCTCCAGGAGAGATAGGTTTTGGGCGCGCCACAGTGATTGAAAAGGCAGGCAATCAGCTGTGCATCCAGATCAAAACAAGCAAAGAAGCAAACAAGAGTTTTCCCAAAGGCACTCGCATCTGGTTTGTCAGCGATTCCACAGACAGCACCTTCAACGGTCTCTGGTCGTCGTCGGTGGTGGGGGCTCAGATTGCCGGGGGCAAGACCAGTCTGCTTTGTTCGGCACCAAAGCTGGACCCCCTCCTACAGCGCAGACGCACGCCCAGAGTCAATCTTGACGTGCCTGTACGGATTTCATCGGTGACAGGCGACAGCATCACTGCCGACGTACGCAGCGTAGATATTTCTCGCTCTGGCATTGCTCTGGAAACGTCGCGAGCACTTCCTGACAATGTGGGAAATGAATTGGCCATTGTCGTCGACTCTTCAGTGGGCGAAATTCCTGCGCTCTGCCGAGTTATACGCATCGAAAAAAACTGGCTGGCCAACAAAAGTGTGATCGGCCTTGAGTTCACGGAGTTATCTGATGACGCTGTTTCCACTTTGGACAACCTTCTCGTTTTGCTAGGCGGCAAGCCGCGCCACGCAGACGCTGTAGCGATGGCGCCAGACCCGGCCAAAGCAATACGCTCAACAAGAACGGGCTTGGCTGCCTGGATTGGTGGCAGTCAGCAAGACAACGTCGAGAAAAGCCGTTTTGTCGGCGCCACTGAACAGGCGCAAGGGAGCAAAGTAGAAACCTCCCAGTTGAAACCGGAAGAGACTGAGGAAACCAATGACCAATGATATGTCCTTGCTCGAAGCAGTTGTGCTTGGCGTTGTACAGGGAGCGACCGAATTTCTTCCCATCTCAAGCACAGCACACCTGAGAGTAGTGCCGGCGATACTGAACTGGGCAGACCCGGGGGCTGCTTTCTCCGCCGTGATTCAGCTTGGTTCGGTGGCGGCTGTGATTACCTATTTTTGGAAAGATATAGTCAGCATAAGCGTGGGCGCCTTTAAAGCCTTGCAAGCCAAAAACATGGAAAGCCAGGACTTACGCATCGCCGGCGCCATCATTGTCGGCACTGCCCCTGTTAGCATCCTTGGATTGTTGCTGAAGCACCTCATCGAAGGTTCGTTGCGCTCCCTAATTGTGGTCGGTGTTGCCTCGATTTTCATGGGATTGTTGCTTTTGCTAGCCGAGAAAGTTGGTAAACAGAAAAGAGAGATAAGCACAATTCGAGGACTGGATGGGCTGCTTGTCGGTCTCGGTCAGGCCATGGCCCTGATTCCAGGCTGTTCCAGAAGCGGCTCTACCTTGACTGTAGCCCTGTTGCTTGGATTGAAACGAGAGGATGCCGCTCGCTTTTCCTTTTTGCTGGGCATTCCTGCGCTGGTTCTTAGCGGTCTGGTAGAGCTATACCAGCTGAAGAAAAATGGAGGTTTGAACGACGCCGGCGGCTTGGATCTGGTGGTCAGCCTGATTGTTTCTGCCGCTGTCAGCTATGCTGCCATAGCCTGGTTCCTGAAATATCTGCGCCACCATTCGACCCTGGTGTTCGTCGCCTACCGTCTCCTGTTTGGGGTTACGGTGGTTTTTCTGGCTGCCAGATCAATCATCCACTAAGAAGAATCAAGTTTGGACTGGCTAATTGCTCTTGCCACCGAAAAGCTGGAGCGGATTGTTGGCATGGCCGCTGTCTTCTTCAAGAGGCGCCAGCCCCTCCGGATCGGTCAGCTGAGCTTCGTCGGTTTCACGAAAGGCCTTGGGTAACTTAGAGGTTATGGCTTGACCGGTGGGCGGTTCGGTTACGGGCGTTGTTGTGGTAGTTGTATCCGTAGGCTTGGGATCGGGAATGGGTGGTGGCACGGAAGAGGGAGGAACAGGAGAGGGAGGAACAGGAGAGGGAGGCGTATCTTGCGCCACCTTGGGTGGTTGCTGCGTGGCGCGCAACTGATACTTGCGCAGATTTTCCAGATCTCTATTCTTGTTCTCGCGATCAAGTTCAAGTTGCAACTTCAATTGCTCATTCTCTTGTTTTTCCTCAGCCAATTCCCTACTTTCTTTTTCGGGCCTTTGCCCGCTGACGACTTTGGCGCCCTCGTACACGGCAAAACAGAAGAACAGAAGGGCTGCTGTACCAGCAGCCACCCACTTCACAGGTTTGAAGGGCGCTTTCACGGGCGGTGAGGCCAGATCTTCCAACATCTCATCGGCGCTTTGATAGCGCAGCCAGACATCTTGAGCGGTTGCCCGCTGTACTACGAGATCGGTGCGCTCGGAGACATTAGGATTGATTTTGCGTGGACAACAGGTCTGCAGCGCCAGAGGCTCTTGCCCGGTAAGCAGATAATGCATTGTGGCGCCCAGGGCATAGATATCAGATCGAGGATCAGCCGCTCCCCAATACTGCTCTGGTGGTGAATAGCCGGCAGAGACCACATGAGTGTTGTCAGAGTCTTCCGCATAAGGCCGGGCAATGCCAAAATCAACGAGCTTGACCCGATCTTTGGTGTCGATCATGACGTTGCTCGGCTTTAAATCGCGATAGATAACCTTAGGATCGTTGCTGTGCAGAAAATTCAGCACATCTGCGATTTGCCTTGCCCACTGCAATACCTGGTCTTCGGCAAAGGGTTCGCCGCGCTGAGTGAGCATTTGATGAAGGTTTTCACCCTCCACATACTCCATGACCAGATAGTAGTTTTCGGCTTCATCAAAATAATCTGTGATGCTGACAATGTTTGGATGCTTTAACGGGCTCAGCACCATCGCTTCCCGATTGAAGAACTCGAGGGCCTTTTGCTTGTCTTCTTCGCGGAAGAAGTCGTCTCTTAACTTCTTAACCACGCAGAATCGATTAGCCAGCCGCAAATCTCGAGCCATGTAAACAGTGCCCATGCCACCCTGACCGAGGTGACTGACGACCTCATAGCGGCGTTGCAAGGTAAATTGCACCTGCCGTTTGTCGCCAGGAGAATTTGCTGGAATTTCTGAATTAGAGGGACGTACCATAGAAACCAGGCAACCCTGAAAATTACCCTTCTCAGTATAACAACGTTTAAGGTTTACGACGCATCAATCTTGACAACCACCCGAGCCTAGCCAGCCCTCCTCCATGCACCGCATACAGTGCTAGGGCGGGCGCTCTTGCGTGCTGAAACTGCCAGGATGATGTTCGTCTTCAGCGTAGTTGAAGACCAGCTTCTGCTCAGCGTCGTGCGCTAAAACAAGTGGTGCGCCGACCCGATCGCCGGCTAGCTTCTCATAGGCGCGCCACCACAACTCACCGCCATCTAATACAGCTTCGTGAATCCAGACGACCTTGTATTTCGGGTCTTGCCTGGCGAACTCAGTGTCATGGGCAGGATTGCTCCACCAGGTTCGAGCGAATTGCGCACGTTTGGAGTAGCCCAGGTAGGAATTCCAATCGGCAGTCATATTTTGCCCTGACTGCAAAATCAAATCATGATAGTCCATGGCAAAAGCGCTCTTTTCCTCGGGTTTCGTCCTACCGTAACCACTTTTGAAAACGCGCGCTTCTTGCCCGTAATACCATCCATCCACCAACTCTTTGTCCGAAGCAGCAGCTAAATCAGTGCATCCTTTCCTCAAGACTTCATCGCTGAATCGTGGCATGACAATAGTTTTAACAGATTCCCTGGCGCAACCGCCAAGCAATAACAAGCAAAGAAAAGCACCAATTCTTGGCAGCGCTTTCATCGCACGCGGTCAGTCAACAATCTATGTTTAAGGCAAAGATCCCTGTACAGGAGCAATCCGCGCTCATGCTCTTGGCTAAAATCAAAGTTCAATTCGCGCAAAAAGTAACGCTGTAATCGTTGCTGTGAGAACGCCAATCTTGCCATCGACTCGGCAATGACATCGGGCAAGCCAGACGTCAAGCCGATTTCAGCAGAGCGTTTGAGCACAACGCTCAACTCCTCAAAAGTATTTTCATGGGCAGCGGCCCAGTCATTTCTTGCCGCCCAGACACCGAAAGTCATCGGTAAGCGGTAGTTGCGATACCACCATTCGCCCATGTCTACTCGCAAGTAACGGTGCGACCACTCTTCATCAACTGAGAGGGCACGATCGCCTATGACCAGGGCTGCGTCAATTTCATCGTCCTTGAGATCTGGCTTTTGGGCAGCCACAAACGTTGCCGTAATGCCAAATTCCTCCTGCAAAAGCACATGCAAGAGATTAATGGATGTGGCCGATGATTGTGGCACCGCAATTTTGGCATCTTTGAGGTCGCTCAATTTTCGTTTGCTAAAAAAGAGCACGCTGCCGACTGCGCCAATGCTGGAGATGGACAGCCCTTTGATCAAGGTCATGGTTGGCTCTGGCAGATTGGATTTGAGATAAAAGAACGAGCTCATCGCTCCCAGATCAAGCTTATTTTCAGCATAAAGCCGGTTGAGTTCAGAAGGGGTACCCAGCACAATGCGCGCTTGCAGGTCGTTCACTTGTCGCAACAGCGGCACCACAACTGGCAAGCTGTTGATAAAGTTGATCTGTCCCAGTCGCGCCACTTTCGTGGCGGTTTGCCCTTGCTTGGCAGTGTTGAGGGTTTGCATTGGTATCCGGCACCGAGTCTCAGTCACCCGGCAGAAAGGATAACACTTCAAAGAGCTGTGTTTTGGAAGGTCTCATTAAGGAGACAAAAACGTAATACAAAAAATGCCAAAAAATGGGAGGAGACCGTGGAGACTTCATAATATGCTTCGTGGGTCCCACTCCCTAAAAACCATTATGCAGGTATAGCGCCCGTCGTCAAGAGGGTGGGGCAAAATTTCATGCAAAGGAGCAAGCTGATTGTGAGAATGATTGATCTCATCCAGACCAAACGAACCGGGCGCGAACATAAACAGTCCGAAATTGAGTACCTGATCAACGGCATCATGGACGGTTCTATACCTGATTACCAGGTATCTGCCTGGTTGATGGCAGTCTGTTGGCAGGGCATGTCCAGCGACGAGACTGCCTGGTTGACGGATGCAATGTGTCATTCAGGCGCCGTGCTTGATTTGAGCGAAATTGGCCCCCTGGTGGCTGATAAGCACTCAACCGGGGGAGTTGGAGACAAAACCACTCTTGTTTTCGTGCCCATGCTTGCCGCTGCAGGCATTCCTATGGCCAAGCTCTCGGGTCGAGGATTGGGTCATTCAGGAGGGACTATTGATAAATTGGAGGCCATTCCTGGTTTCCAAACTGAGCTTTCAATTGAGAAGTTCATCAAGCAGGTCAAGGACATTGGCATGGCGGTTATCGGTCAGACCAAAGAGCTGGCCCCGGCAGACGGAAAGATATATGCGCTGCGCGATGTTACAGGAACAGTAGCCTCAGTTCCCTTGATCGCTGCTTCGGTAATGTCCAAAAAGATTGCCTCAGGCTCCAATCTAATCATTTTGGATGTGAAGTGTGGTCGTGGTGCTTTCATGGAAACGGAAGAGCAGGCAATAGAATTGGCCGAAACAATGGTCGCTGTAGGGCATCGCTTGAAACGGCCGGTGACGGCAGTGGTCACAGACATGGAGCAGCCCCTGGGCATGGCAGTTGGGCACACGCTGGAGGTGATTGAAGCAATTGAAACTTTGCGTGGTAAGGGACCGCCCGATCTGCAGGAGCTTTGTCTGGAGTTGGGGTCGTTAGCCCTTGTCACTGCAGGAAAGTGCAAAACAGACGTTGAAGCCAAGGCAAAACTGCAAGAAGCCTTTGACTCAGGCAAAGCGTTGGAGATGTTTAGAACGCTGGTTAAGACTCAGGGTGGCGATCCACGTGTGATCGACGATTACTCTTTGATGCCCACTGCAAAAATGAAGCGGGAGTTCCTGGTGCCTGGCAAGGGCACCAAATGGGTGCAACATCTGGATGGGCGTAAAGTTGCCGAGTCGTGCAAATTGATGGGGGCCGGACGCGAGAAAAAGGGCGATGCCATAAATCTTGCAGTAGGTATTGTTTTGCGGGCAAAAATTGGCAGCGAGGTCCAAGGTGGCTCAGCGGTAGCCGATGTCTATGCCGATACGGAAGAGCAATATGCAGCCTGCGTGAAGAAGTTGGAGGAAGCTTTCACTTTTAGCGATGAAGCCGTGGATACTCCCCAGGTGATTATGTCCACTGTGGCTTAGTCCCGGGAGCAACGAGATCCGGGAGCGCAGGCGTCCCGCCTGCATCGAGATCCGGGAGCGCAGGCGTCCCGCCTGCATTTAACATTTTAGTATCTGAGCGCAAGAAAGGAATCGATGAATTCGCCCTGGCGACTGATCCCTTATAAGGAATGGGACGCCGCCACCAACATGGCGATAGATGAGGCTATTCTGCAATCGCATTTAGATGGGATAGTGCCCCCTACTCTGCGCTTCTATGGCTTTGCACCACCAGCGGTGTCAATTGGCTATGGGCAAAAATTGAACCAAGAGGAAGAGCAATCGATAGGCAATGCCGGTTTGGATCTGGTGCGCCGCCCAACCGGCGGGAGGGCAGTGTTGCACCTGGCCGATTTGACGTACAGTTTTATTGGATCATCGTTGGCAGCAGATGTGGTAGCGGCCAAAATCGCTCAGCAGGCACCATCTGCGGTAGCTAGTGGTGGTGATAGTAGTACTCATCCAGGCTTTCTCAGCTGTAGTGTATCAGTCTCTTACAAACAAATTTGCCAGGGATTGATCGAGGGTCTTAAAACATTTGGCATCGACCTTGAGCTGGGATCGACCAGTGCCGACTATCGCGCCAACTACGATTGTTTCGTCGCTACCACTGGTGCCGATTTGCATTTGCAAGGGAAAAAAATGATCGGCAGTGCCCAGATGCGTAGAAAGTATGCCGTTCTCCAGCACGGCTCCATTTTACTGAATCAAGACCAAGACAAAATGTCCTCCATCTTCGGTGATACCAAAACCGCTATTCGACATGCTAACCTATACGACGTTCTTAACCGAACCGTTCCGTTGCAAGAACTGCAGGCTGCGATTGTCAGCGGCTTCGAATTAGTGTTTGACACTTCTATTGTGCCTGGCGAATTGTCCGCATATGAGGAAGATCTGGTCGGAAAATTGCGTCCCAAATACAAAGCATACAAGCACAGCAATCAGATCGAGGGCAAGCAATGATTACGACGCAAGTGTGGAAAGCGGACAAATCTCTTAACGTAAGATCCATCGCACTTAGAGCAGCCATCTATCGAGCGAACTGTGCCCGGCTAAGACGTCTGCCTTGAAATCGTCTTCCGTTGCCTCCGCTAAAGAGTCGATGCGACGATGAGTCTCTCGAGTAACGGCGGCGAATCTTTCCCGATGGGGATCTCTTGTCGCATAACCTGCATATAGTCTCAGTCCTTCCACGCAAAGTGGTCCAATGAACCTCGACTCTGATGCCAAACCGGCTGTCAGGGCTGTAAGAGTCTCCAAATCTGTCAAGTATCTGCGAATTAATTGGCGCACTACAGAGTAATAATAAGTAGACGGAAACGAGCGCACCACGCTTTGCACTAGAGCCTTGGGGATCACTATGCCGTCTTTAATGTCTATCAAGGCATCTAATTCCGATTGGTTGCGCGGTCGATTCTCAAGCAAGCGGTCGGGGTCAACACCGTCATTGATCAAGACCAATCTCAGACAGCAGGTGGCTAGATACGTATCGCTCTGGGTCGGGTTTTGATCAAGCTCATTGGCAGCACAGCGTGCCTCAAGCACAGAGACAACCACGTTCCTAATTTCACTGTCACCAAATTCAGCAGTGAGAAGCTGCAGGTTACTGCGAACCCTAGAATAGTCGGATAGATACTTCCAGCCCCAATATTTTGGGTCACGCTGGTCTTGTGGAACATTGAAAATCTCAATTATTCGTTTGACTAGAGGATTTTCCATGTAGACATTATATTCGCAGGCGATTTAACAGATTACTAACGCAAATTCAACGCAAAGTCAGGGTTAATCCGGTCGTGGAAACCTATCAAGCCCTTATACTCGGAAGATGAAGTACTTGTGGCTCCTGGCTTCTTTTCTGATTGTGAGCGTTGCGTCGGCGACCGCAGCACCAACTGAAGCTGGAAAAAAGATTGCCTGCGCAGCGCAGCTCTCTGTCGGCAAAAAAATGTGGAAGGGTTACGGCTTACCCAACGGCACCCTGGGATGCGCTGCCGCCCTGAGCAATGTCTTAAAGGCGGCGGGAGTGTCTACCGCCCATTCGGCAGCAGTGGTTCAGGTGCGAAGACAGCTGTTGACCGATAAGAGTAAAGTGCAAGAGTTGATCATCAGGAATGGTCCTCAGGAAGAGCTAAAGGATGATAAATTGAATGCGCTTGCCCAGCCGGGTGACATAGTTCTGGCCTTTGCCAAACCGCCGAGCAATCCAAACGGCGGACCGGATGCGCATTGTGGAATCCTTGCCACGCCGACGGACATTTTCACAAATGATTGGAATGACGGAATCTGGAAAAAAGTAAACATCCACCAAATGTTTGATTATTATCCCTACCTTCGCCTTGTACGAATTGAAAAACTGTGACTGAGAATCACACAGCCTCGGAAACAAATGAGCAAACAGTTGCCAGTGCTCTATTGTTCAGCGCCAAAACGCGAGTCTTGCAGTTGCGCAGACTATTTAGTGACACCGTATCTGGTGCCTGTAAGCGACATGAGAAAGGCGATGTTTACGCCGGCAATGATATCCTCGCGGAATCGATAAGTCAGATTTGGACAGATACAGATCCATATGAAAAGAAATTGCAGTTGGGAAAGGCCCAAAATCTGCGACAGGCTCTGCGCTCTCTCAACGGCGTCGAAGTGCCCGCCGACGCCACCTTTAGCTTTTGGAAACAGGTTGGCGCCGCCTCCACCTGGAAAGGATATGTGCCCGGAAGGGAGCTGCGGCAGGGATGCATAATCCCCACCGTCGGTGGCGGACTGTGCCAACTGTCTAATGCCTTATATGATGCGGCACTAACGGCCGGATTCGAAATTCTCGAAAGACACGCACACTCAGAAGTGATTCCTGGTTCCCTGGCCGAAGAAAATCGCGATGCCACCATTTTCTGGAACTATGTAGATTTAAGATTCAGATCGCAGAACCCATTTCGAATCGAAGCTTTGATGGACTCCCGATCGTTGACGCTTCGTTTTCGCGGTCCCGTTAAGACTCAACGAAAGCTTTTTCAAATCATCCAAACTGTAGATGAAGGCGTGAATCAGTCGCATGATCATCAGCTCAATGACCACCATGGTCCCAATAGCTGTTTCAGCTGTGGTGTCACCGATTGCTTTCGCAACGTCAAGCCCAGCCAAACAAAAATCGAAAGCCGCAATGCTTATCTTCTCGATGAGCTCTGGCCGGAGTTCGACAACTATATCCAGTCTGAAAGGGGCAAAGACGACCTGCTTTTTCTTCCAATCAATGGAAAGGACTTCGGCAAGCAAAACTACGCCTGGTCGACAAACGGTTTCTCTAGAGTCCACAGTGCCCCACTGCAAACGATTTTACGCTCATATGAATCGCGAAAATTGGCCAGGCAAGGGGCTGATCGTCAGAAGGCACTGCTCAAACACCAGAGCAAGTTAGCAACCGCATATGGTGCCCAACTCAAGTTCGATGTCACACATCTAGTAGTAATGCAGGGGCTGCTGCCGTTTCTGTGGTTGGACGGCACGCTCGGTGGTCGCACGTTTGACGTCTTGATGACGCAGTTGCCGATGCAAAAACTGCATGAACGCCTCAACTTTGCCCACATGCTGCACATGGAAAGTCCGACTCTGGCTGATTTTCGAGCTGATGATCGGCTTCTCAAAGCAGAAACAGAAGCCTTGAGATCCGCCAATAAGATTATTACTCCTCATTCCGAGATTGCCGAAATATTTCCCGATAAAACCGCCGTTTTGGATTGGCAGATGCCAAATCTGGCAGCTGCAACCACCATGATGTCGGGTGCAACCACAATGTCGTCAGGCGCGCGCAATACTGCAGCTGGTGGCAACGTTGCTGGCAAGGTATTGTTTCCTGCTTCCACTCTTGGGCGCAAAGGCGCGTACGAATTGAGAGAGGTGGCGCGCAGTTTGAGTATCACAGTCGTTCTGGCCGGGGCAGAATTGGAGGGCGACGGCTTTTGGAACGGAGTCAACACACAGACAGCTGACAATGCGGATCTTTTCAGGGATGTCGATGCCGTCGTTCTGCCTGCATTCGTCGAACATAGACCGCGCCGATTGTTAGAAGCCGTATGTCGTGGGTTGCCCGTAATTGCTTCAGAAGCGTGTGGATTGGCAAACGTTGACGGTGTAACTTCCATACAAACAGGCGATGTCGATGCGCTTAAAGCCGCGCTGGCAGACTTGTCCGGTCTAGCGTTAGAAAAACAGCTGTTTATCTAACAAACTCCCAACTGTCAGAAAAACCGTTTCTCTGACACATATTCTTCAGCCTATACCCGGAGTGCACCCGTGAGGATTCAGACTTGGTGATACCAATTACACTTTTAAAGTTCAGGCTCGTCGATACGCCCATTTTAAAAGAGGATTTTTTAGTCGGGTTCCGTTTGTCAGAGAAACGGTTTTTCTGACAGCGCAGCAGAGGAAAATGTCAGAGAAATGTTTTTCTGACAGCGCAGCAGAGGGAAATGTCAGAGAAACCGTTTTTCTGACAAAGCAGGAGAGGGAAATGTCAGAGAAACCGTTTTTCTGACAAAGCAGGAGAGGGAAATGTCAGAGAAACCGTTTTTCTGACAAAGCAGG
>Ga0182024_10013728_pt1 | contig 15765 bp, 9 predicted proteins | sample P32metaG_FD_120480 | JGI IMG/M metagenome (GOLD analysis project Ga0182024, IMG submission 120480) | Permafrost microbial communities from Stordalen Mire, Sweden - P3-2 metaG (Illumina Assembly) | ecosystem: Environmental > Terrestrial > Soil > Wetlands > Permafrost | place: Sweden: Stordalen... | reverse complement strand
TTCACGCTGTCGGTGAGGTCCTTCCAGGTGCCGGCGACGCCCTTCACGTCGGCCTGACCGCCCAGCTTACCTTCCATGCCGACTTCGCGAGCCACGCGGGTTACCTCCGCGGCGAAGGAACGAAGCTGGTCTACCATGGTGTTCAGCGTGTTCTTCAGCTCGAGAATTTCGCCCTTCACATCGACGGTGATCTTGGAGGAAAGGTCGCCGTTGGCGATGGCCGTGGCCACTTCGGCGATGTTGCGCACCTGGCCCGTGAGATTTCCGGCCATCATGTTCACGCTATCGGTGAGGTCCTTCCAGGTGCCGGCCACGCCTTTGACGTCGGCCTGGCCGCCCAGTTTGCCTTCGGTGCCGACCTCGCGAGCCACGCGGGTCACTTCGGCGGCGAACGAGCTAAGCTGATCCACCATGGTGTTGACCGTGTTCTTCAGCTCGAGGATTTCGCCCTTCACATCGACGGTGATCTTGGACGACAGGTCGCCGGCGGCCACGGCCTTGGTCACATAGGAGATGTTGCGCACCTGGGCGGTAAGATTGCCGGCCATGAAGTTGACGCTATCGGTGAGGTCCTTCCACGTGCCGGCCACGCCCTTGACGTCGGCCTGCCCGCCGAGCTTGCCTTCGGTGCCGACCTCGCGGGCCACGCGGGTCACTTCCGAGGCGAAGGAGCCGAGCTGCTCCACCATGGTGTTGATAACGTCCTTGATCTGCAAGATTTCACCGCGGGCATCGACGGTGATCTTCTGCGTCAGGTTGCCCATGGCGATGGACGTCGAGACCTTGGAGACATCACGAAGCTGCACGGTCAGGTTGCTGGCCATGGAGTTGACGCTATCGGTGAGGTCCTTCCAGGTGCCGGCGACGCCTTCGACGTTGGCCTGGCCGCCGAGCTTGCCTTCGGTGCCGACTTCACGGGCCATGCGCGTGACTTCCGAGGCGAAGGAACTTAATTGGTCAACCATGGTGTTGACCGTGTCCTTGAGTTCGAGGATTTCGCCGCGCACGTCCACGGTGATCTTGCGCGACAGATCGCCGCTGGCGATGGCGGTGGCCACTTCCGCAATGTTGCGCACCTGGGCGGTCAGATTCCCGGCCATCATGTTGACGCTGTCCGTCAGGTCTTTCCAGGTCCCGGCAACCCCGGGTACCTGGGCCTGGCCGCCCAGCTTGCCGTCGGTGCCGACTTCCTGGGCGACGCGCGTCACCTCGGCGGCGAAGGAACGAAGCTGATCCACCATGGTGTTGATGGTGTTCTTGAGTTCGAGGATTTCGCCCTTCACGTCCACGGTGATCTTCTTGGAAAGATCGCCGGCAGCCACGGCCTTGGTCACGTCGGCGATGTTGCGCACCTGGCCCGTCAGATTCCCGGCCATGAAGTTCACGCTGTCCGTGAGGCTCTTCCAGGTACCGGCGACGCCGGGCACGTCGGCCTGGCCGCCCAGCTTGCCTTCGGTGCCGACTTCACGGGCCACGCGGGTCACTTCCGAGGCGAAGGAGCTGAGCTGATCCACCATGGTATTGATGGTGTTCTTCAGCTCGAGGATTTCGCCCTTCACATCGACGATGATCTTCTTGGAAAGATCGCCGTTGGCCACGGCGGTGGTCACGTTGGCGATGTTGCGCACCTGGGCCGTGAGGTTGCCGGCCATGAAATTCACGCTGTCGGTGAGGTCCTTCCAGGTGCCGGCGACGCCCTTCACATCCGCCTGACCACCAAGTTTACCTTCGGTGCCGACTTCACGGGCCACGCGGGTCACTTCCGCGGCGAAGGAGCTGAGCTGGTCCACCATGGTGTTGACGGTGTTCTTGAGTTCGAGGATTTCGCCCTTCACATCGACGGTGATCTTGCGTGAGAGATCGCCGTTGGCCACGGCGGTGGTCACGGCGGCGATGTTGCGCACCTGGGCGGTGAGGTTACCGGCCATGGAGTTGACGCTATCGGTGAGGTCCTTCCACGTACCTGAAACGCCCTCGACGCGTGCTTGACCGCCCAGCTTGCCTTCGGTGCCGACTTCGCGGGCCACGCGGGTCACTTCCGAGGCGAAGGACCGTAGCTGATCCACCATGGTGTTGATGGTGCCCTTCAGTTCGAGGAATTCGCCCTTCACATCGACGGTGATCTTCTTGGAAAGGTCGCCATTGGCCACGGCGGTGGTGACGGCGGCGATGTTGCGCACCTGGCCCGTGAGGTTGCCGGCCATGGAATTGACGCTATCGGTGAGGTCCTTCCAGGTGCCGGAGACGCCCTCGACGCGCGCTTGCCCGCCCAGCTTGCCTTCGGTGCCGACCTCGCGGGCCACGCGGGTCACTTCCGAGGCGAAGGAGCTGAGCTGATCGACCATTTTGTTGATGGTCTTGGCGGTGCGCAGGAATTCGCCTTGCAGGGGCCGATCGCCGATTTCAAGGGCCATGGTTTGCGACAGATTGCCCTGGGCCACGGCGCCGATGACGCGGGCCGTTTCGCTGGTCGGATGGACCAGGTCGTCGATCAGGTCGTTGACGGAATCGACGGATTCTTGCCAGAAGCCGCCGACGTCGCCGAGTGAGAGACGCTGGCTGAGCTTGCCTTCCTTACCCACCACGCGGCGCAGGCGATCCAGCTCGACGGCCATGCGTTCGTTGAGTTCGACGACGTCGTTGAAGGCATCGGCGACTTTACCGGCGACACCGGTCCAATCGAGCGGCATGCGTACGCCCGGCCTGCCTTTTTTGAGGGCGGTCAAGGCATTCAGCAGAGCCGTCATTTCGCTATTGGTCACCGCGATGGGTTCCTGCAAGAGTTGCATGGATTCTCCTTTTGAAGAGCCAACGAAGGGACTGATTCCCATTTGAGAACACATGGATTGCACGAAATCTTCGGGTGCCGCGTTCGTGACGGCGGAACTTGAACGACAGGCTGAAGCCGCAAATCATGGCGGCGGAGACGGGCGACCGGAACGCGCGAGCCGTGACGCGTTTGACTGTTGGTTGCCTTGGTGTACTCTATCGGCCAAGTGGAATTCATGCAAGGTCGCACTGGGATGGCAAGATCATTTTCCATCCACAAACCTTGCCTGCGCAGCGGAACCCAGCGTCTCCACCAATTCGCAGCGCAGGAATGGCGCCTTGCGTGCCGCGAGATCCACGCCGATTGCGATTGTGTGCACGCCTCGATCCAGATCCAGCGTCATTTGCTGCTGCACCGGCACGCTCTTGCCGTCGAGCCAAATCTTGAGGCCTTCGAGGTCGCTAGGGGTCACCGTGATTTTGCCCGGCGTGACCACTTCCAGTTGAGTACGCACCGAGGCTCGTTCCTTGCCGATCGAACGCGGCAGCTCAGCCACCGGCAGCAGTCCGGACACCTTGCTGTAAATGGGCGACCAGGTCAGCCGGCCGTCTTCCTGCAGCGCCTTGCCGAAGGGCCCATCGTCGAGCAAAGCCAACGTTTCGGGGGCCCAGGTGAGCATTTGCCAGCGGCGGGCGACGCGCAGGTGGGTGACGACGCCGAAGGGGCCCGGTTTGCCCAGCTCAGACAGGAAGCGCGTCAGGTCGGCCAATTCGGCGTCGGTCAGCGATTGGTCGAGACCATTGGGCATCAGCGAGCCGCCCACTTTTTTCTCGTCGATGTCGCTTTGCTGAATGACGACGTCGTCGCGCACCGGATCGCGCAGGACCAGTTCCTTCGGCGTCTCGCGCTGGAGAATGCCGCTCAGGACCTTACCGTCTTTCGTGTAGACGTGGGCGGTGGTGTAGCCTTCGCGGACGATCTTGCTCGGCAGCACAATCGATTCAAGCAGATAGTCGAGCTGGGCGCTGGTGCCGATGCCGGAGAGATCGGGGCCCACCCGGCCGCCGGCGCCGCCCAGAGCGTGGCACTGGAAGCAGCCCAGCGAGGAGCGGCGGAAGATCAATTCGCCGCGCGAGGGATTGGCCATCGGCACCAGGGCGAGCAGACGCTTCACCTCGTCGGCGCCCCACTTGCGCGTTTGCCCCGGCTGCCCGGCGGACGCATGCAGCACGGCCGTCAGCTCCGGGGCCGGCGAACCCAGGCCGACCACCACGCGCAGGCCGATCTTGGCGGCATCCGCGGCGGGCTTCTCTTCCATCAGGACCCTCGCCAACGCCATGGCCCCGCCCGTGGTGCGCAGAAAAGCGCTGAAAAGTGGGGCCGGATCGACGCCGACGGGCGGCACTTGCCGAAGCAGGCTCCCGGCCAGGACGGCCGCCCTGGTAACGTCGAACGAAGTCAAGCCTTCAATGGCTTGCAAACGTATGGCATAGGGGCGGTCGGAAGCGGCCAAGCTCTCGAACGTCTTGACGCTGGCCTGGCCGCCAAGATCGACCAGCGCCTGGGCCGCCGCTTGTCGTTGGGCCGGGTCGGTGGTCTCCTTGGCGAGCAAGCCAACAATGTCCTCGCGCAGCGATTCCAACCGGAACGCCCCGGCCAGGCGAATGGCCGCCGCCGCCAGGTCGCCATGCGGATCGGCAAAGTTCGCTTTCAAAAGACCCATGTGGGCGGGCGCCGGCCGGTTCTTGTTCTCGCGCACCAGCGCGGTCAGGCCCTCCAGCAAACGGACGTGCTGGACGGGAGTGAGGCCCTTCGCATCCACGGCGCGGTTCCAGACGATCATCTGCTGGACGCCGGTGCCGAGCCTCGCCACGATCAGCATGATTTCCACCTGGTTCTCGGAAGGAACTTTGCCCTTCGCGAGCAGATCGACCAGCACCGGCACGGCATCCGGAGCGCGGATCGCTTGCAGGGCGAACGTCAGATATTTGGCATTGCCGTCGAAGGTCAGCTTGCCCGACTGGAACTCTGGATACCAGTATGGCTGCAAAATGATGGCCGTTTTCCGCAAGGCGAAGTCGAGCATGGGATCGACGGGTTGATCGAGGGCTTTGAGCACCGCGGGCAGCGCCTCCGCTTTGGGCACATGACTGGCCGCGAGCACCGCTTCGAGCCGAACGCGAGGCTGCACGTCGCCGGCCTGCTGCCCGAGCCAGCGGACCGCGTCGGGCAGCCGATCTTGCCACGCGGCCAGCACCCGGATCGCCGCCGCACGCACATGAAAATCCTCGGCCTTGAGCAGCCGGGCTAGCAATTTGGGCTCCACGCGGTCGATCGATTGATACGCCCACAGAGCCTCGAGCAAATGCCGCTGCAAGAGCACATCCTTGGCGTCGAGCTTTTGCGTCCATTCACCGAGCGCAGCCGCCGCCTTGGTCGCATCGCCTTCGGCCAGGACGCGCTTGGCGAACAGGCGCGTCCAGTATTCGGGGGCCTTCAATTGTTCGACGACCTCGGTCAACGACACGCCGACCAATTTCGGCGTCGGCAAGAGCGGCCGGTCCTTGCGAACGACGCGCCACACCCGGCCATGCTGATGATCGCGGCGCGGATCGCGGAAATCGACCTGGTTGTGCTGGATGATCTGCTGATACAAATCGGCGATGTAGATGGCGCCGTCGGGGCCTTGCTTGATGTCGATCGGGCGAAACTTGCGATGCTTCGACTGCACCAGCGGCGGCAGTCCCTTGGCCAGGAAACGCCGGCCATCGTCGTTGAGCTGGTAACGGTAGACGCGATGCGACATGAAATCGCCGGTCAATAGATTGCCTTGCCAATCGTCGGGCAGATGCCGGCCGCTGATGATTTCCAGCCCGCAATGCCGCTCGCCGCCGATCTGCGTCATGCTCAAGGGCGGAACGAGCTCGTTGCGCGGCTGCTTTTGCAAAGGGGAATCGGGAAGTATCATGTTGAGCGCTCCGGGCCAGGCGCTGGCGACGAACGATTGGCCCCAGGCGTCGAACGCATGGCCCCAGGTGTTGTTCGGCAGGATCGAGCGATCGAACACCTCGAGCCGAAGTCGATCGGTGCGCAGTTGCCAGATACCGCCGCCGAAGTGCCGGCGCGGCCCAAACGGCGTTTCGACGGTACTGAGCGTGTACAGTCCCTGGTTGAAATAGAGCGAGCCATCGGGGCCCCAGCGAAACGTATTCAGCGTGTGGTGCGTGTCGGCGGTGCCAAAGCCCGAGAGCAGCACACGGCGTTCGTCGGCCTTGCCGGTGCCTTTGGTGTCGCGGAAGTGCAGCAGCGCTTCGCCCTGGCCGACGTAGACACCGCCGTCGCCGGGAATCATGCCGGTCGGCACCATCAGACCCTCGACGAACTTGCGCGACTTGCGGGCCAGGCCCTTTTCATCGAAATCTTCAAGGATCACCACGTAATCGTTCGGTTCCTGGCCCGGCAATAACTGCGGATAGCGCGGGGCGCACAGGACCCAGAGCCGGCCCTGGGCGTCGAAGTTGATCTGCAGCGGATTGACGATGGTCGGCTCGGACGCGACGATCTGCATCTCGAAGCCATCGGCGAGCTGCATGAGCTGGCGTTCGTCGTCGGGCACGTCGCTCATGTCCTTGGCGATCTTGGCCTGGCCGAGCCCGGGCTGGACGAAAATGAACGAGAGCAGAGCGATGAGGTTGAATGCGTGATGAGTCATGAGGGAACTCCAGGTGGCAAGAGAAGAGGCAATTTCCATCAACGTGCGTGGCGATGTCACCTTTTTTCCTTGGCGAGCCATTTCTTGAGAGTTTGGCTGTCGGTGTTGAGTTCCTTGGAAATGTCTTTGATCGACTTCCCGGCAATCATCAACCGCTTGGCTCGGTCTTTGCGATCACGGTAATCTTTGCTCTTACATTGGTCGGAACAAAAAAGTCGCCGAACCGTTCGATGCTCCGACTGCTTGTGCGATAACTCAAACCATGTCCCGCATTCTTTACATTTACGATACTTCCTGCTTCCGTCGATAGCTTGGGCGAATTGAAGCCACATGGCACTCAGCAAGTTGCTAGGGACAATCTGCATGACCCGCTTGCCGCGGTCAAGCTGATACACGAGTCGAGGAGCTACATGTTCCTGGAGATGGTTGTTTATCCAGCGTTGTACCATGAATGAAGCAGGCACCAGCACGTCACCCGGCCTGAACAGATCCAGCACGGGTTGGATCAGCTGGGTAGTCCGCTGCGGTGAAGGCGCACCACGGACGGGATCGACCCAGATTGGCGGAAGGTCCGGATGACTGTCGTAGACCCAACCTGCCACCCCGCCCAATGAATGGCCTCGTGGTGGCACTGCATCTTGCCATCGAATGAATTTTTTGAGGGCAAGCTCGTCCCTATTTTCCACCATTTCCCATATGAAAATCGCCCGACGCATCTCATCGATTTGCATCTCCCAATCAGATAATGTTTCGCCCCAACCCATCGGAAACCCTTCGACTGTCGCCACTGGCTTGGCGTTGGTCCGCGGGAGGGCGAGAATCTTGCTGATACCTAGTACTCCGTACTCGTTGGCAAATCCAAGTATGGCGTCGCGACTTTCGTACGGAATGTTTGCAAATGTGCGGAACAAGCCTGTGAACTCGAAGAGGGGTGCATACTGTTTCATGCGGTATTCCTGGCCAACGGTTAGGTTGTCCGTCAGCACCCAGGTCGGACGATCTTCCAATTCGCCACCTTGCTTCGCTACGCGGCCCTCGATCCACTTGTAGCCCTTTTCAGGAACGCTCCACAAGAAGCTGAAAACGTCGTTCTGCATTGGTTTCGGAGCAGTCACGTTGATTCCAAATTGATGCGGCTACCATAAAGTTGTTGCGACACTGAAATACCATTATACTCCGTGTTGAATTGCAATTCAAGTCGTTTATGCTAATGATCAGTAACATATTTCCTACTAGCTCGAGAGGAGCGAGATCCATGTCACGAACCCAACGGTCTGCTCGAAACGCCAGAAATCTTGACGGACGACGACGCCTGGCCGATACTATCCTTGTGGCCACCGTCTTGTTAACTCCCGAATCGGCCGAGCAATTGGAAAGGTTACCCAAAACCATCCACGCCCGCGTGCTGAAGTTGATCGAGCGGTTGAAAGCATGGCCTGACGTGAGCGGGGCCAAGCCTCTTTCGGGGGACCTGGCTGGCAAATATCGCCTGCGTACGGGTGATTACCGTCTGCGATTTTCCGTAAAAGGCGAGACCGTCACCGTGGAAAAAATCGGCCATCGGAGCGACTTCTATGAATACTAAGTCCAAGCACAACGGCGTGGCCGTTCGTCATGTGAATGTCAAGGGTAAGCGCATGGTGATGCTTGAGGAAGCCGAATTCGAGCGCCTGCTGAGCAAGGCCGACGAATGGGAGCCGATCTTGCCGCGACCCAACGCGGATGGCAACTATCCCGCGATTGAGTATGCCCGAGTCTCGCTGGCCCGTAAGATCATTCGGGATCGCCGTCGCCTTGGCCTTACGCAGGCCGACCTGGCTCGCCGTGCCTCAATTCGCCGTGAAACGCTCCATCGAATCGAACTGGGCAAAGTCTCGCCGAGTGTTGCCACGGTGGAAAAGATCGACCGGGCCTTGCAACAGGCGCAGCGAGAATAGTCGTCCTTGGAAAAGCCGCATCACTCCCGCCCGATTTCCACAACATAACTGCGCGGCCGACGGCTCTCAACGATGATCTTTTCCTGCTCGGCGATCTGCTTTTCCCAAAGCTGAAAGTCGCCGCCGATGAAGCCCCAGTGGCGGGAGTGATCGTTGAGCGGCCGCCAGCGCCGATAGAATAGGTCATTCTTGTACGCGATCTTGCGGCACAGTTCCTCGCCTGCCGTGATTGGACCGCCGGCCGTCAGCGTGATGCCGGAGTTCAACTCCGCCGCCGAGGCTCGTTGAGCATCCTTGCCGTCGAGTTTCACCAGGTATTTTCCGGGCTTGAGATCCTTGACGCGCACCATGGGATTGTCGCCGGGAATCGGCAGCAGCGCGTCCTTGACCTGAAAACGAACACCGTCCGCGGCCGATTTGACTTCGTCGATGGTGCGGCCTGGCTGCACGGCGAACTTGCCCGCGGCATCGATCTCGAGCAATGTCGGGAATCCGCCAAGGCCAAGCTTGCTTTCGATGATGCGGGCGGCCTGGGCATAACCATTGCTGTTGAGTTGAATACCGTTGGTGGTCCAGCGCGTCTTGCCGTCTTTCTTGAACAGCTCGGCCAGGGGATGAAACAGATCGACGAAGACGGCTTTTTCATCCTGGGCGATCTTGTCCACGGCGGCGCTAAATTTTTCCAGGTGCTGATTGTGCTCGGCGGGGTCGGGCCAGGGGGCGCCGAGGTTTTCATGGCACGTGGGAGAGAGCAGCACGAGCCTGGCCTTGAGCGGGGCGAGCCTGGCGAGAAGCTGGCGATAATCCTTGTCAAAGCCCGGCAAGCCATCGGGGCCGTCGAAGGATTCGTTCATCCCGTAGCCGATGACGATGACGGTCGGCTTCAGCTCGGCGACCTCTTTGACGAGCCGGCCGAAGCCGTCGGGATTCTTGAAACCGCCGGTCCGGGCCAGGCCGCGGACGTTGTCGCCGGGCCAGCCGAGATTGCGAAAGACAATGTCGGCGTCGTGCTGGCGGCGCGTGAGCCTGGCTTCGAGATAGCCGAATTCGCGTTCGCCGCCGATGAAGCCGCCGCCGAGCAGCACGACGCGATCACCGGTCTTGAGCTGGAAGGCGGATTCCTGGGCAAGGGCGGGAAGGGAGCTGGCGAGCGCGAGGAGGATAATTGCGCGGATCGGTATGGCGTACATGGAGGTCTCATTCACAGAAGGAAAAAACCGCCGGGTCCACAGCGAAGAAAACCGCGAGAATGCCGATGTGGCGCCGGCTCAATTGCCGCTTGCCCGAAAGAACGGCGGAAATCGTTGACTCGGCAATGCCGGTTTGCCGGGCCAATTCCACCTGGCTCAGGTCGCGCAGATCCAGAAGAAAGCGAACCATGGCCCCGTCGGATGCCGGGGCAATCGGGTGATGGTCGTGTTCGAATTTCTCCACCAGATCGGAGAGCACATCGAGGTAGTCCCGTTCTCCTTCATCAAGGTCCCAGCGATCGAGAAGGCCATTCATGAACTTGATGGCCTCGTCGAGTTCATCGCCGGATCGAATGGGACGAAGCGGAAAGCGTTTGACCAAATCCAGATAGCGATCTCTCGTCTTTCCCTTGGCCCGCTGTTGGGTTCCACGCGTCATTTGTCGCCTCAATGGTCCTTTTTCGGCTTAGAATCGCTCGAAAAATAACTTCCCGATTTCGGACCCCGGAGGGGTCCCAGAAATTAGCCGGTGGTTGAGCGAAGCGATACCACCGGAACCGAATGCGGCGATGTCTTTCGACCCCGGAGGGGTCGCAGAAACCCGCAGCGCTTCGGTTTCTGCGACCCCTCCGGGGTCGGAGATCATCGTTGTGACTAAGACCGGTGGTATCGCTTCGCTCAACCACCGGCTAATTTCTGGGACTCCTTCGGAGTCGAAATCAAGAAGTTATTTGTCGAACGGTGCTTGGTATCACAAAAGGTTCAACTGCGGATCCACGATGGTCACGTGGATCTTCTGGGACAGCCCGCCGCTGGTCTTCACGGTCAACGTGAACGAACCGACAGCCGTCGAGCGCACACGCCAGGTGACGGGCACGGGACGACCGCCCTGGGGTGGCGGCACAAGCTGGGTGGGATTGCCGTCGAACAATTCCAGACCTTTGGGCAGTTCGAGCGTCATCGACTCCTTGGGAGCGGCATCTTTCATCATGGCGATGACGGAGAATTCGCCGCCCTTGCTGAGGTTGCCGCCTACGGAAATCGACAGCTTACCGCCGGTTCGCGCCGCGCTGGAACCCAGGCCGTAGGAATAGCCCACCACACGGGCTGCTTTGGGCCCTGGTTCGAGCGGCAGCACAGGCCAGTACATGACGACGCTGGAGTCCTTGGCGTTGGGGTTGCTGGCGATATCGACGAGGGGAACTTCCCATTTCTCCATCTGCGCCAGCCGCTCGGGCTGGCCGGACGCGTCGGCCCCCGGCCAGCGCGTCAGCAGCACCCGGCTCGGCGACTCCATGCCGGCGTTGCGCAGATTGAGCTGCACGACCATGCCCGGATTGGCCAGATCCTCTTTTTCCAGGGTGGTGACGAAGTCGGGCACTTCCCTGGGATTGGCAAATTCCTTTTTCGTGACGAGCCCCTGCAGGCCGGGGACGGTGAAGGGGGCGCCGTCATTGCCACCGATCAGCGTATCAAGCAAGACGCGCATGCCGACCTTGTGCGACTTCTTGCTCGTGTTCTCAAGCTTGTAGAAGACTTCGCAAACGTTTTGCAATCGTTTTAACTTGCCGCCCTCGGCGGGGACGGCTTCTCCAGGAACGACGCGAACCGTCTGGGTGATGTTGATGTTGTCGAAACTCCAGGTCCCGACGCCGGAACGCTGGAAATAGCTGGGCATCCGTTGGTTGGTGCCGATCCAGTTACCGAATGTTGGGCTCCTGACCCAGCTGCCAACCAGCGACTTGCCAAACGTTGCCTCGCGATCATCAACCTTGATCAGCGTGTTGTTCGTGTTGCCGCGCGGGCCAAACAGAATCTGCTCATACCGGTAGACATCGCCCGCGCCGCTGGGCACCAAGGCACGCATGCCGAAATTGAAGTTGTTTTGAAAGTAATCCGGCTCATCCGGTTCCAGCGGCTTTTTCCTGGCGGCGTTGTAGTCCGGACTGTAGTCAAACAGGACTACGAGGTACGGCGTCGGGTCGAGTGGCAGCGACTCGGCGGACGGTCCTTCCACCCATTTGCCGTCTTGGCTCACGAAGGCGGGCGCGGTCGCGACCGAGTCGCGCACCGGCAGCGCCGCCACGCCTGCGAGCAACAGGACCAAGGGCAGCGCATGCAGCCAGCCCGGCGTCTTGCGCTCCGGCCGTTTAGGCACGAGTACTGGGGGAAGGTGGGGAGCCGGCCGGATGCCGGTGGACGATGAATCGCTCGATTTGGTCGGCGTGTCCGCGCCGGCAAGATCGGCAAACGGGTTGCTCGACCTCGAACTGGTCTTGGCCGATGGTTGGACCGCCGCGGAGGATGATTTAGTCGCCGGCTTGATTCCAGAGGAGGAAGATGACGACGACGGCGCGGGTGGGGGCGCGGGTGACGTGCCCCCCAGGTCGGCGAACGGGTTGCTCGACGCCGGCTTGCCCGCCACGGTCAAGCTGAACGGGACGGTGAAACGCTGGTTGCCGTTGCCCGCGACGACGATCTTGGTTTGCAACGTTTCGCCGGGCCGGGCGGGCACATTGGGCACGGCCACGGTGATAGTCGCCAGACGCCCGGCCAGCTTGACCCTGCTGACGTCCACCCACGGCTGTTCACAGGTCGCATGAGCGTAGACCGGCTTCTTCTCCAGCGTGGTCACCTCGATGGTCGCGTGCACGCTTTGGCCGACCGCTCCCTTGAGCGAAATCGATTGCTGGTTGATCTGCACCTTGGGCGCCCTGGCCAGGCCAAGCGCTTCGAAGAACTGCTGAACGGCGCCGATGCCCTTGGCGGACGGGCCCTGCACGGGATAGATCCAGCCGTTGGCCTCGAACCACTTGCCGACGGTGCCATCTTCAAAGAACGGCGCCGCCCCGGCCGGGTTGGCCCGCGCCTTCTCCGCCACCTGTCGCGGCGTGAGACTGCCGCCCAGAAGGCCGCCCTTGAGCGGCATCACCGGCACCATGAAGCGGACCGCCACCGTCGCGCTGCCGCCGTTGGACTCGATCAGCAACTGCCCCTCGAGCGGCTTGTTGCCGGCCCGGACCTGTTTGCCCAGGACGTGCACCGGGATGACCGTCTCGGCTCCGAACTGGAAAAGCTTCTGCGAACTGCCCTGCCCATCGCCCAGCTTGAGCCATTTGCAGTCTGACGCGACGGTACCGTAGAGCAGCCTCATGCCCGCGTTGCTCAGGTGCAGCTCGAACGTGCGATCGGTGCCAATGGTCAGCTCACCCAGGTTGACGTCGCTCGGCTCGACCTTGAGCTTGGGCGCTTGCAGAGCCTGCGTCGGCAGCTTGTCGAGCAACTGGTCAAGTCCGCGATCCTGATCGGGAAAGCGCGAGGCTTCCTGAGCCGACATGGCCAGGTCCGCTCGGCCCATGCCGCCGAAGAAGTTCGACAGCATCCCGTCTTTGAGCAAGCCGAGAGCCGCCGCCCAGTTGCCCTGACAGGCGGTCGCGAACTGGTCGAAGTTACGGCAAACGAGCCCCGAAGGAAACGTGAAGGGAATGGGAAAGTTCTGCGTGGCCGCGTTGATCGGCCCATTGCCACCCGCGGCGCCGGCCAGACGCACGCCGTCGAAATAGCAGTAGGACGCCTCTGCTGGATTGGCTGCGGAACATTGGCTGCAGACTTGACTTGGCATGGCTCCGGTCCATCCTGATGTTGGTCTCGGTTCTGACCGCCGACACTTTATTATATTGGGCTTTCGGCGCGTGGGGAATGCAACCCTCAAGCCCGCATGCGAGGTACTCCGAGCATGCGGGGTTAGTGACCCCGCATGCTCGGAGTACCTCGCATGCGGGCTTGATGACTACTCATTCCTCCAGATGAAACAACTTCCGCAGCGCCTCCAGCAACGTATGCCGCTGTCCCTCCGGCGCCGTTTCCTTCGCAAGCGCCGAGATCGGTCCGTGCAGCAGGCGGTTTTGCAGCAGTCGAAAGGCGCCTTCGATTTCCGCGCGATCGTCGTCCGTCAGCTTGCCGTTGAGCCTGTGCAGCAATTGGCCGACGATTGCTTGCCGGCGCTCCTCGAACGCTTTCGTCAGCCGGGCGATGACCGGGCCATGGCAGCGGCGCTTCCAGTCGCTGACGAAACTTTTCACCTCCTGGGCGATGATGTTCTCCGCCGGCTGCACGTGCTTTTGCCGCTCCGAGAGCGTCTGTTCGCGGATGCGTTTCAGGTCGTCGATGTTGAACAGACAGGCCCGGTCGCCGTCGTGGATGCGCGGATCGAAATCGCGCGGCACGGCAATGTCCAGGATCACCATGGTGCCGCCCGTGCGCCGGGCCAGGATGCCGTCGAAGCGCCGCCGAGTCATGATCGGCTCCGGCGCCCCCGTCGTGCTCAGCACAATGTCGGCCTGCACCAGGGCGTCGTCGAGTTGCTCCCACGCGATCGCCTGGCCGCCGCAGCCTTGAGCCACGCTTATCGCCTTGTCCGGGCTGCGATTCGTGACCAGGATTTTTCTTGGCTGCAAATCCTTCAGATGCCGCAGAGTCAGCTCGCCCATCTTGCCGGCGCCGATCACGAGCACGGTCTTGTCGTTGAAGTGATCGAACACCTGTCGCACATAATCGACGGCCACGCTGGAGACCGACGCATGCCCCCGGCCGATCCCCGTCTGGGTGCGCACGCGCTTGGCCACGGCGAACGCCTGCTGAAACAGCACATGCAGCACCGCGCCGACGGTCCCCTGTTCCTGGGCGAACTCATACGCCCGCTTCACCTGGCCGGCGATCTGGCCTTCGCCGACGATCATGCTGTCCAAGCTCGAAGCGACCCGAAACAGATGCTTCACCGCCTCCGCATGACCTTCATGATACAGGTGCGGCCGAACCTTCTCCACCGGCAGTTGATGCTCCTGGGCCAGGAACTCGCCGATCAGTTCGACATCCGGAGCGTTGGGCGCGCCGTCGCGGGCCAGGTAGAGCTCGACGCGATTGCAGGTGCTGAGGATGACGGCCTCACAGTCGAAGCGGCTGTTCAACTCTTGCAGAGCGGACGCCAGCTTGGGGCCCGCAAAACCTAATCGTTCGCGAACGTCGATGGGCGCGGTCTTGAAGCTGGCTCCGACGACCAGAAGATTCATGACGTCCCTCCCTGCAAGAAGGGATGCCCGGAAACGAGGGCCAGCAGCATGAGCCCAAACGCCAGCAACGTCCACCACGCCGCCTGCCGGCCTCGCACATGAACGCCATAGCGCAGATACAGCAAAATGGCGAACACCACCCAGAGCCCGAGCACGCTGAGAATCTTGGGACTGCTCCAGCCCTCGGTGAACTCGTTTCGCTGCACCTGCAAACCGATGCCGACCAGCAGGCCCACGGTCAAGAACGGAAACGCCCAGAGAATGGCTCGGCGATTCATGGCCTCGATCCGCTCCAGGCTCAGCATCTTCATTCCCTGCCCCGGCGCCGTCTTCGCTCTCAGCTTTTCGACCTGTACCAGATACATGACGCTGGCCACGCAGCCGACGCTGACGCCGACGGCCGCACACAACAGCAACACGCCGTGCAAAATGCCCCAGAAACGTTCGCCGCGCAGATGAAGCAGGTCGTCCCACAAGGAGCCGCGCGCCGCGGTCAGGCCGGATGGAAACAGTTCGCCCAGGACGATGAGCCCCAGCACGAACGGCAGTACGAACAGGCCCCACGCCAGATGCCGATGATGCACGGAGCCATAAAGATAGAAGATCGCGAGGATCCACGCCAGGAACAGCACTGACCCGAGCGGGTCCGCCAGCGACGGCGGCTGGGCGAGGATGAACAGCGTGTGGGCGAGGAACCCCGCCGAGCCGAACCCGAGCCCGAGCACGCGCAGCAGCGGTTTGGGCTTCATGAGCTGCAGAAGCTCAAGGGCGAGGGCCACGGCATAGCTGGCCTCGAAACAGAAGATCGTGACGCGTTCCATCATTAAGAGGGATTATATCGCCTGGTGAGGACTGTGACAAAACTCGCATTCCCGCTGTCGCACCATTCCCATGTCACAACTCCTATCACGTCAAGGTGTTCGAACAGCGCCGACCACTGTGACACCATGGGCCCACACTCGACACACCTCCTGCGAAACAAGATAAGTTGGACAGATTTCCGGGTGGCACGCCCTTTTCTAACCAATGCAATAGCAGAATTAAAGGGATGCCACGCACGTTCTCTACGGACGCTGATCGCAGGTCA
>Ga0182024_10013727_pt1 | contig 15765 bp, 15 predicted proteins | sample P32metaG_FD_120480 | JGI IMG/M metagenome (GOLD analysis project Ga0182024, IMG submission 120480) | Permafrost microbial communities from Stordalen Mire, Sweden - P3-2 metaG (Illumina Assembly) | ecosystem: Environmental > Terrestrial > Soil > Wetlands > Permafrost | place: Sweden: Stordalen... | reverse complement strand
GATCGACCCCGAAGACCCCGACGCCGCCCCGGTCCTGAACGTCCTGTCTGGACCCGACCCCGACCTGGCCGTCGACAACCTGGTCGGGATCTTCCGATCCATCTTCGCCGCGTTCTGGGGGCCCCGTACCGATGACGTGCTGCGCTCCGCCTGCCTTACCCTGCTCCGCTACGCCGCGGCCACCGGGACCTCGACCTGCCTGGCCGACGTCCCGCGGATCCTCTCTGACGAGGTGTTCCGCGCCCCCAGGGTCGCCGCGGTGGCCGACGACACCGTCGGTCTCGGCGGGTTCTGGGCCTCTTACGAGGGGATGAGCGAAGCCAACCGGGCCCAGGTCATCGGGCCGGTCATGAACAAGCTGCGGGCGTTCCTGTTGCGTGACTTCGTCCGCCAGGTCGTCGGCCGGCCCGACTCCAGCTTCGACATGGGCCACGTCCTCGACGGCGGCGTGTGCCTGGTCCGGGTACCCAAGGGCATCCTGGGCGACGAGACCGCTCGTCTGCTCGGCAGCTTCGTCGTGGCCAAGGTGTGGCAGACCGCCACCCACCGGGCCCGGCTCGGTCAGGCCGCCCGGGTCGACGCATCGCTGGTGGTGGACGAGTGCCAGAACTTCTTGAACCTGCCCCGGTCGTTCGACGAAATGCTGGCCGAGGCCCGCGGCTACCGGCTCTCCATGATCCTCGCCCACCAGCACCTAGGCCAGCTCCCCAAAGAGCTGCGTGAGACCGTCTCGTCGAACGCCCGGACCAAGGTGTGGTTCTCCATGTCCCCCGAGGACGCCCACGTCCTCGGCCGCCACGTCGCGCCCGAAGTATCCGAACACGACCTGGCCCACCTCGGTGCCTACACCGCGGCGGCTCGCCTCGTCGTCGACGGCGAAGAGACCCCCGCCTTCACGCTGCGCACGCGGCCCGCCCCGCCGGCTGTACCCGGCCGGGCCCAGACGGTCCACGACGCCAATCGGGCCGCTCACCACCGAGTGCCGGACACCAAGACTGCACGTCCGGTGCTCGCCGGACGGGCGCTGCCCGCACCGCCACCCCGTGCGGATGCCCGCACCGGCAGTGTCCCCGAAGCCAATGTCCGTAGTGGGCTCCGTCAAGGCGTCCACGGAGGGATCCGCCATGGGCTCCGTCCAGGAATGGAGCCCTCGGGACTAGACGAACCAGCCGGTCAGGGCGACGGTGAGGGCTCCGTCGCGTCGGCCGACTCAAGGGGTAGGTGGTCGTGAGTTCGTCGAATCCATCCGGCCAAGGGCCGGTCCCCTCTGCTGTGGGTACTGGCTCCGCTGCAGGTGGCTCGGTGTCGACTCCTTCGTCGTCTCGGATAGCTGCAGCGCCGTCAGGCTCCGCTCAAGCAGTCAGTGGACGTCGTGGCTGGCGTGACATCGATGCTCGGCTCCTGGCGGTAGTCGGTCGGCTCACCGAACGGGACCGGACGATCTGCCGTCTCCTCGATGACCATCGTGTCCTCACCACGCCACAAGTAGCCGACGTCGGCTTCACCGGGGAACGCCGAGCAAGGATGCGCCTGGCCGAGCTGTACGCCCTCGACATCGTCGACCGGTTCCGACCTCAATCGTGGGGCAGCCCGGCCCCGTTCCACTGGGTTCTCGGCCCCCTCGGCGCTGCCCTCGTCGCGGCCGAAACCGGCCTCGACCTCTCCGACCTGTCGTGGCGGCGGACCCTGGCCCACGACCTCGCCGCCAGCCAACGCCTGGCCCACCTCGTCGGCCTCAATGGCTTCTTCTGTGGCCTGCTCCGTTCGGCCCGAACCCGGCCTGGCTGCTACCTCGATGAGTGGTGGTCCGAGCGGCGCTGCGCCCGCGAGTGGGGCGAGGTCGTCCGCCCCGACGGCTACGGCATCTGGACCGAGCACGGCACCGCTGTGCCGTTCCTCGTCGAATACGACAACGGCACCGAACCCCTCGACCGCCTCGCCGCCAAGCTCCCCGGCTACGCCCGCCTGGCTGCCGCGGCGGGGCACCCCAACTGGGTCCTCTTCAGCTTCGGTAGCGCTCGACGCGAGCGTGACGCTCGCCGCGTCCTCGAGCACCCTGCCGTCCCCGTCGCCACCGCCTGGCGCGCAGCGGGAACCGCTCCCGATGCCGCCATCTGGCTCCCCTCCGGAGCCGACGCTCCGCATGACGGCCGTTCCCGCCTCGGTCTCGCCCAACTCGGCCACATTCCGATGGAGGTGAACTGACCATCGACCCCGCGACACCATCTGGTGGCCTCACGAACAAGATCGCAGCCGGCGGCGCCGGCTTCTTGATGCTGGTGGTGCTCCTCGCCGCCGGAGCTGGAGCAGGCGTCTCGTCGCTCCTCACTGGCGGCGACAGCATCCCCAGCGAAGTCGCCCACGACATCATCTCCGCGGCCAGTCTTCTCGACTACCAACAAGCCGCCAGCACCTGTCCCGGACTGCCCTGGACGGTCCTCGCCGCCATCGGCACCGTCGAGTCCGACAACGGCACCTCCACCCTCCCCGGCGTGCAATCGGGGGCGAACTCGGCCGGCGCCGAAGGACCCATGCAGTTCGAGCCGGCCACCTTCGCCGCGTACGACGAGCCCGTCCCGCCCGGCGGGGCCAACCCGCCCAGTCCCTACGACCAGATCGACGCCGACTACGCCGCCGCCCGAGACCTCTGCGCCAACGGCGGCGAGAACGGCGCCAACCTCGACGCCGCCGTGTTCGATTACAACCACTCCGACGCCTACGTCACCCAGGTCATGACCCTGGCCCAGAGCTTCGGCCAGACAGAAACCCAGACCGTCGCCGCCGGCACCGCCGGAGGGATCGCCGTCGACTGGGCCCTCGCCCAAGTCGGCACCCCCTACGTGTGGGGCGGCGAGACGCCCGGTGTCGGTTTCGACTGCTCCGGCCTTGTCCAAGCCGCCTACAAGGTGGCCGGGATCACGTTGCCCCGCGTCGCTCAGGACCAATACGACGCCGGGCCCATCCTGCCGCCCGGCACGCCGCTCGAACCCGGCGATCTCGTCTTCTTCGGCGGCGGCCCCGATGGCATCGACCACGTCGGTCTCGTCGTCTCTCCCGGCGTCATGGTCGACGCGCCCTACACCGGAGCCGACGTTCGAGAAGACACGTTCCCCACCACTGTCGGCGCCTCCTTCGGGGACATGATCTACGTCGGCGCCACCCGGCCGGCCGCCGCGCCTGATGGTGCCCTCACCTGAGTACCCGACGGCGCGGCATCGCTCTGCAAGGTCAGGCGAACGGCACCGCGAAGTCGCACTCGGGACCACTCGCCTCGCTCGGCGGTCCGCTCGCCAGGTAAGTGATCCGCACACCAAGATCCGGGGGCTTCAGCGACAACTGCTTGTCGTCGATGCGATTCTTCTCAGCCCAGGCCCGCAACGCCTGCTCCGCCAGCGAGAACCGCGCCGGGTCGATCCCTTCGGGGCCGGCTTGCCCAAGGTCGACATAGGCCTCGCGGTGCGCCGGCTCCACCCGAATAGTGAGCTCGGGGAACTGCCCGGCCAGCGCTTCGGCCTCGGGATCGGGAACCGGCTTGCACCACTCCACAGGCCCGTCGCTGTCCGCACTCACCTGGCCCCAGTAGATGGAGAACACGGCGCCCTCCCGACCCTTCTGTCTCGGCAGACGGGGATCACGGATGATGCCGATGAACTCCTTGCCCAGCGCCCACGCTCCCGTCTCGTCGACGTTGCGCTTCAGGCACAGCAGGCTGCGCGCAGGCATCTCCCTACTTGCGACTTCGTACATGACAGTGCTCCTTCCAGTCAGTCGATCAACAAGGGCAGTGACAAGCTCCTGCCGAACGGCGTGATGCGCGTCGACCTGGCGCCAAAACACCGTGACCCGTTCGGCCACCTCGGCCGGGTCAAGCTCCACCAGCTCTTTGACGCTCGCCAGCGGGACGCCGATCTGTCGGCGCGTCGCGACAAGCCGTGCCCGCTCCAGCTGGACAGCCTCGTAGTAGCGGTAGCCGGAGACCTCATCGACGCGAGCGGGCGACAGAAGACCAAGCCCGTCGTAGAGACGTAATGCCTTGGCCGACAGTCGGGACCGCCGGGCGAACTCGCCGATACTCATCTCCTCCACCAGCCATCTCCCTCGTCCTCGGGCCGGTCGCCCGATGAACCCAGTGTGCGGGTTGCACCAGGGGAAAGGTCAAGCGCGGCTTGCCTTGCGGACGGCAAGCTCACCATGACCCATGGAGAGAGCCCGGCTCCGCGCTGCGAGAGATGTCGGCCGAAATCCTGCCTGGTCGAACGTCCCGGCGCGGGACGATATCTACGATGCCGTGAACGGCATCTCTCAATCTACGATGCCGTGAACGGCATCTCTCACAAGGTGCTAACCGAAACCTTGCGTCGCGCCGAGCGCGATGGGCTCATCACCCGACATCTCGACGGTGAACGCATAGAGACGGCCACGCTCTATGAGTTGAGCGACCTTGGCAGGTCGCTCGATTCGCCTCTGGCAGCAATGGCCGAGTGGGCGGATCGCAATCGGCAGGCAGTCGAGGCGGCACGTCAAAATTGGGACCGGCCACGGCGGGCCAACGGCTGACCGGACGTTCGACGCCTCTCATCCTGGTACGGGTACGTGGCAACGATCAAGGGCGACAGTCTTGATGGCCGCTATACCGGAATCCTCGCCGACACCACCTATCCGGTTGCCACGGTGCCTGATCTCAGCATCAAGCGCCACCTCCCAAGTTCTCTACGAGTCTCCGGAGAATGCGTGTCATTCATTTCTGGCCACCTCGGGTCCCGTCATCCGGTTGAGAAGCGGGAACGTCGAGCCGATGATCGCGAGAGACGCCGCGAGGCCGCCGATGACAGTGGCCCAATAGGCAATTCCCGGGACGCTGAACGCAATGCCGACCTGGGAGCGAAGGTAGAGCGCAGCGGACACGAGGCCGACCACGATCGAGACCGCGGCAACAAGGAGGAGTGGTAAGGCACTCTCCAAGGCAACGACGCGATGCAGGAGCTTGGTAGGGGCTCCAGTGAGCCTGAGCAAACTGAACGGGCGCTTGCGCTCGCCCAAGCCGGCGACGATATTCACTGCGAGACTGCAAGCGGCGATGATGAGGCTCGCCACGATGATCACGTCAGTCATGTCCTGGATCATCGTAAGAAGACGCGCGTTCGACGGATTGAGCGACTCGACTCCGATCGGCTGCCCCTGGAAGGGGAACGACCGTTCGAGCGTGGTCCGTACCTGTTCGAGCGAACTCGAGGACCCGTCGGTGGCGACGACAACCGCGACAACGGGAAGATGCGCGACGTTTGCCGCCGAGAGGTGCGCTGACGGCCAAGCCGTCGACGACGCGTGCGAGTTGTGCCCAAGGATGTTCGAGAGGAAGTAGCCGATTCTCGCCACGGTCGCTCCTGGAGCGCAGGTGCCGATCGCCGGCGTCTTCGTCAGCTGGGCGCACGCGACAACCCCAGCCGGACCGCCAAAGTTCGCGGGCTGACCTGACGGGACTTGGTGGATCACCGCCACTCCCCGCACTCCCGGCGTGGTGTGGAGTTCCGCCAGCACCTGGGCTGGGACCGAAGGAACCTGCGCGGAAGCAGAACAGTTCGACCTCGAAAGGCTGCAGAACGGGTCGGTGAGCGTGTCTCTTCCCGCGCTTCCTCCTCCTGAGTTCCCGACGAAGGCGATGGAGCTGAGCGCACCAATCAAGGCGCTGGCTACGAAAAGGGCGATCACGAGCCCACTGATGAACCGGAACGCCGCTTTGGGATTGTCGAGGAGCCGGCGACCGGCGATGAGGGTGGCCGGGCGACTAGCCCGCTTCGCCATAAGTCGGGAACCCGCGGTGGTGAACCACGGTCCAGCGAGCACCAACCCCACGACAAGGAGCACGAATCCCACCAGCAATTCGAGAAGTTGGCCACCGTTGCTGCCCGGCTTGCCGTGCGCGTCGAAGTACGCGAGCACGGCGATACCGGCGAGGAGCGGAACGATCCGTACCACTCGCGGTGGGCTTGACGACGCTCGCCGGGTCACGCCGAGAGGTGATATCTGGACCCTGCGAAGAGCGAGCCGCGCGGAGACGACAGCGGCGAGCGGGACGCCGACCACGGCCAGCACGATGTCGATGGGGTTCAACGAGAGGTCGCCTGGGGCGAATGGTGCTCCGGTGAAGGGCACGTGGTAGAGCAGCGGTCGGAAGACGAAGAAGAGTGCGAAGCCAATGGCCACGCCCGCAAGGGCGGCGACCACCGCCTCCACCGCGGAGACCACCGAGACTTGACGGGGAGTGGCGCCGACGAGGCGCATGGCGGCGAAACGCTGCTCGCGCCGGGCCGCCGACAGCCGACTCGCCGTTGCGATCAAGATGAGCACCGGCAGCACCAGGAAGATAGCGCCACCAGCCAGGATCCACTGCAGAACAGGTCCGCTCCCGATGGGGTTCTGGCAGGCGTAGCAGTTGGCCAGCGTGCTCTGGATGGCTCCCACCTTGACCGCACCAGGTGCCCGCGAGAGTTGGCCGGCGCTGTGGCCAATGACGATGATCAGTGAGTTCGGGGACGGAAGTGCCGCTGCGCCAAGGATCCCGATCTGCCGGCCTGGGTACCGGTCGGCTAGCTCATTGGCCGGTTCGGACTTAAAGAGGGTGGTCAGTGCCGGCGAGGCGTAATACTCACCGGGTCCGGGCAGGTGGGAAATCCCCGGCGGGACCGGAGCGTTCGGTCCGGCGGCGGCAACGTCCACACGATCGATTCCCTGGCTGCCGAACTGATCGACGCTCGACAGCCACCACAGCTGACCCGAAGTCGGCGTGGCCGACGTCGACCGTGACGTCTGCGCCGACGTGTCGAGCCACGCACCACGGTCAGTCTGAGCATGCAGACCGTTGACTCCGGCCAGCGAGGCTAGGAGGAGCCCGACGCCGAGAGCGACGGCTGCCGCGGTGACAAGAACGCGCAGCGCGGCTTCCTTGCCTCCGTACAGGCTCAGGCGAAGCCCAAGACGGATCATACGGGCACCGCTTCCATCGACGTCACAAGACCGTCGCGTACGATCACTTCGCGGTCCGCATAAGCCGCGACGCGGGCTTCGTGGGTGACGAGAACGACCGTCGTCCCCTCCTCACGGGCTGCCGTGGTCAGCAGGTCCATGACGAGCTCGCCGGTGAGCGAATCCAGCGACCCGGTCGGCTCGTCGGCAAAGAGCACCTCCGGATTGGCCACCAGTCCACGGGCGAGAGCGACGCGCTGTGCCTGGCCACCAGACATCTCGCCGCTGCGATGACGCTCTAAGCCATCGAGTTGGAGTCGTTCGAACCAGGTCCGCGCGACCCGCAAGGCCTCCACGCGACTACTTCCCCCGAGAAGGAGCGGGAGCGCGACGTTCTCCTCTGCCGTGAGTTCCGGCACAAGTTGGCCGAACTGGAAGACGAAGCCGAAACGGTCGCGTCGCAGCGCACTGCGTTCTTTCTCGCGCATCGTGTCGAGGCGCTCGCCATCGAGGAGAATCTCTCCTGCGTCGGGCACAAGGATGCCCGCCAAGCAGTGGAGCAGCGTCGACTTGCCCGAGCCGCTCGGACCCATCACCGCGAGGACCTCAGCCTTTTTGACCGCGACGCTCGCCCCACGCAGCGCCGGCGTTTCCCCGAAAGAGAGCACGAGGTCCCGAGCTTCAAGGACGGGGCTGCCCCCGAGGACAAGGTCCGAACCGTTCGGCGTGCTCACGACGCCACCATTTCGCCCAGTGCCGGAAGGCGGGCGGCAGTCATGTCAATCCACCGCAGATCGGCTTCGAGGTGGAAGAGACCATGATCGGCCAAGAGGGCGTCGACCAGGTCACCCGTTCGCTTGAGGGCGGTCAGTTCACGCATTCGGCGCAGATGGGCCGCCCGCTGGGTGTCCAGGTAGCGAACTGCTGAGTGGCCCAGCATGAGAGCAAAGACCACCTTGACGAAAAGGTCCGTCTGGAGATGGGGCGCGGGCTCGATGGGCTGGCCCAGCCACGTCTCGAACTCTTGCTTACCGCCCTCCGTGATGGAGTAGAGCTTTCGATCAGGCCCTCCTCCTTGTTCGATCTCTCCCGGCGCGACCTTCCCGTCGCGGGTCAATCGAGACAGAGTGGAATAAACCTGACTGAACTGGAGCGGCTTGCCTCGACCGAAGTAGGCGTCGTAGTCGCGTTTGAGGTCGTAGCCGTAGCTCGGTTCACGCTCAAGGAGGCCAAGGAGGGCAAAGGGAACGCTCATGGATACCAACAATAGACTGAGTCTATAGTCTGAGTCAATAGGGCATCGGGCGCCCTCCTCCGTCGTGACACGCCTTGCGTTTCGGGGTCGGCGGAGGTCTCATCGATGACAGGCCGACCGACAAGGAAGGGCTGCCGTGTGGCGAGTCGCGATCTATGCCAGAGAAGCGCCGGGGCGGACGGGCCGAGGCCGGTTGGATCGTCAGGTCGCCAGTCTGGCTGCCCAGGTTCTCCGTCAATCGGGCTGGCGCCACGTCGCGACCTATGGGGACCAAGACCTCGGCGCGGGTAGGCCGGGACTGTCACGGCTGCTTGCCGACGCACCGGGCCGATTCGACATGGTGGCCGTCGACAGGTACGGACGTCTATCGCCAAAGCGCCAAGAGCTGCGCGCACTTCTGGCTCAACTGGGCGCCGCCGGAGTGCGCGTGGTGGTACTCCGTCCGTCGACGGGCCGAAGGTTCGCCCTCATGGTGGCGAACCTGGCGTTGGCCGATGTGATTGGCGATGCCGCCCGCTAAACGACTGATCTGACCCCTCGGGCTATCTGCTGGCGAGCACGGCCGCGACGGCTCCCAACGTCATGAACGGAATCATTGGCAGGCTCGCCTGACGGCGACCGGCGGCTCGCATGGCGACGACGACCGCTGCTGCAGCGAAGAAGGCGATCAAGGTGCCGGTGATGACGGCGGACCAGGTGAGCCAACCGAGGTAGGCGCCGAGAACGACTGCCCATTTGACGTCGCCGAGGCCGATGCCCGCAGGAAAGGCGAAACCGAGGGCGAGGTAGAACCCGCCGAGCGCCGCCGCTGCCATCCCGGCTCGGGCCAGCGGCCACCACAGCCCCGACGACTTCGACGCGAACACGAGGAGGACGGCAAAGCCTGCGTAGGCGATCCACACGATCCGGTTGGGGACTCGTCGGACGGCGAGGTCGGTGGCGCTGACGACCGCGCCGGCGGCGGCGAGAAGGCTGTAGGCGGCGAGCGGCGAATGCCATCCGAACCGCCAGATCATCCCGGCCTCGATCGCCAGGCCGGCGATGACGGTGGCGGCGATGCGACCTGGGGTGGCAAGGGCGGAGAGCGCGCCGGTCGCGGTCATGACGACAGGCGCACCGGACGAGACGTCGAGGGCGTACTGCTGGTGGTGAGGGTGCGGTAGAGGTGGGCGGTGATGTCGTCCATGTCAACATCGAGATCGGCAAGGCGACCTTTCAGGAGTTGCCAAGTGATAGTCACGGCGTCGAGACGATCGTGGGCAGCGTGGAGGACCATGAGTCGGCGATAGGGCTCTTCGGCGTAGCGGTCTAAGTCGATAGCGCGTTCGAGGACGTCGACCGCGAGGTCCGGTTGGCCGAATCGCTCATCGAGCTCTGCGAGCCGGAGGTGGGCGTCGAGGGCGCGACGGTGGAGGTCTTGGCGGACCGGCTCGACCCAGGCGTCGCCTACGCCCGAGAGGAGGTCGCCGCGATAGGTCTCGATAGCGCGGCGCAACGCGGCCTGGGCGGTGGCATCGTCAGCTCGGCTGGCGGCGCCGAGCGCATGTTGGAAGTCCCATAGGTCGCAGCTGATCTCGGCCGGGTTGGGGCGGTAATGCTCGCCAGTCTTCTCCAGCACCTCGAGGCCGGAGTCGCCGCTGCTGCGCAGCCGGGTGCGCAGGTCGCCGAAGGGTCGCCAGAACTGGCGGCGAACCTGGTCGGGGCTGGTGTCAGGCCACAGCGCGTCGACCGCCTCGTCGCTGGTGGCGCCTTCGGGGCGCAGCAAGTACCAGGCGAACAGGGAGCGGGCCCGGCCACGGAGCCCCGAGGCAATCGACTGTCCGTGGACGGTAATGCGCAAGGGGCCGAGCATCTCGACGACGATCGGCCGCTCCGACTCGTCTGGGGCTTCAGGCGGCTCGGGCCACTGAGTAGATTCCGGCGCTCCGTCCGGTCCGGGGTCAGTGTCGTCGTCGGGGCGAAGTGGCGTGATCGAGCCGGGTGGCTCCGACAGGTCGACCTCGTCAACGTCGGTTTCGTGGTTGGCGTCGGTGACCGCGCCGAGCAGGTCGACGGCCTCATCGGCTCGCAACCGGTACAGCGATACGCCGTCGAGCGAGCGGGCTGCTCCGTCGCCATCTGTGGCGGTCCCGGCCGTGTCGAGATCGAGCCGGGTGGTGGAGAGCGGCGATTCGCCGAGGAGGATGACCGCGATGCCCAGGCGGGGCGCGTCGGCGAGCAGCGCCGCCCATCGGCCGATCGACTCGGGCGGCACGTTGTCGAGCAGGACGACGAGGAGCGGGAGAGGGTTTTCCGGGTTGTCGTGGCGGAAGGCGACGGCGTCTGGCGCGTCGACGCTCGCCAGGCGTCGGGTGCGGGCGATCCGTTCGCTTTCCATGACGCGGGCCGCCTGCTCGGTGCTCTCGACGCGGCGAATCGACCGGTCGAGAGTGAGACCCGGGAACAGCCGGTCGGCCAGTGCGCCGGTGAGGAGGATCTCGGTGGCGCCGGGGATAGCTCGGACCAAGAGGCCGGTGATGAGGGCGCGGGCGACATCATCGGTCACCGGACCGGTCAGGGCGACGCCGGACAGGTCGGTGACCTCGACGGTGGCGGCGATGCCGCCGCGCGTGCCGACTTCGAGCCAGCCGGGGTCCAAGCGGCGTTCGTCGTCGTCGACGGGGAACATTGGCACCTCGATCCGTTCGGTTTCGGCCGACCCGCCGGCGGCGGATTGCACGGCTTTGGCGAGGTGGTGCAGGTGCGGTCGCAGCGGAACGGAGGTCAGGTCGCGGCCGGGTTCGGGAGGCCGGTAGCGGTAGGCGTGGCGGCGGCGCAGGCGGCCGAGGGCGACCGTGGCGAGCACCCCCGCCGCGAAGGAGCCGGCTACCACCGACCCCGAAGGAAGCCGGACTGGGTCGCTGCTTCCCGAGGCGTGCGGTGCCGAGCCGTTCGTCGTCGACGTTTTGGTTGAGCCGGATGCATTCGAGGTCGAGGCGGGGACGGTCGTCGTGGAGGTCGCAGTGGTCGGGGTGGTGGTGGTGGTGGGGGCAATGGGTGTGGGTGTGGGCGTCGGTGGTGTCGGTGACGGCGCGGGAGGAGCGCCTGTGGGCGTGGCAGCAGGGGCGGGTAAGAGGAGGGTCCATCCGGCGTCGATCCAGTGGGGGTCGGTGAGGGTGAGCCCGCCGGGTTGGGGACGGTCCTCGTTGAGTTGATAGATCTCGGACCAGCGCAGCGGGTCGCCAAGCTCTCGCTGGGCGATGCCCCACAGCGTGTCGCCCCGTTGGACCACATAGGTCGTCGGCTCGGCACTCGATGCTGGTGGTGTCGTGGGAGCGGGTGACGTGGCGGTTGCCGGGATGTCCGGCGGCGATGTCGTCGGCGTGGCGGGGATGGGGGTGACGCTGGCGGTAAGGGTGGCGTCGCGGACAACGAGGGCGGCCACGGGCCGCTGGCCCGTCGGAACTGGGTTTCCTGACGTGCCGGGGGCGCCGGGGTGAGCGGGGCGGAGTGCGAGGGTGAGGCAGGCGATGATGACCGCGGCGACGAGTCGGCCAGTGACGGGCTGGAAGATGCCGGCGATCGGCAGTCTCGGGGCGTGACGGCCGGAGAGCGCGGCGGGGATCTCGACGAGGAGGGAGGCGATAAGGGTGGCCCAGGTGAGCCACACCACTACGGCGAGGGCGTCGACGAGGGTTTGGGCGGGGATGCCTTGATGGTTGAGCGCCCGGCCGACCTGGGCGGCGGAGGGGACGTGGTGAGGAAGGGGCCAGCCGACGAAGTGCCAGAGCGCCCAAGGCACGACGACGACCAGGCCGGCGAGCGCGGCCAGCGCGATGAGGCCTTTGACCAGTTGCGCGACCTTGGTCATGGGTTCGCCTGTTCGGCGGTGGCCGTGCCGCTGCCGGACACGGTGAGGTGGTCGATGCCGGCGAGGGAGAGCAGTTGGGTGGGTTGGGTGACGGTGATCGTCACGGTTACCTGATCACCGTTGACCGCAACTGTGCCGTGCTGTCCGGCCTCGGCCAGGTACTGCTCGGCGTCGGTAGTGGCCTGGGCGGGGTCGAGAGTGATCTGTCCGGTGGAGCGGTAGAGGGGAATGTTGATGGCCTGGGCGCCGGCTCGGGCGGCCGCTTGGGCGTCGTCGATGGCCCGCACCTTGGCCGACAGCGCCAGGCCGCCGTCGAGCACGAGGCCGGCCATGACCAACAAGGCGGCCGTGAAGATCACGACGAACGCGGTGACCATCCCGGCCTCGCGTTCTCCGCACCGCGAGCGGAACCGCACGAGGATGGCGGTCATGTGGCGGCCCGATAGACGTCGATGACTGACGTCGCGGTCGAGGAGATGGACTGCGACGCGGGGAGTCGCAGGCCGATCAGGTCGGCCAGGTCGACGTGGCAGGTGACGGTCACCTGTACTTGGCCGCCGGGAACGAAGTCGGCCGTGTCGGTAGTGATGGTGAGACCGGCGCAGGTGACGCCGTCCGAGCCGAGGGCGGTGGTGGCGGCCTGCTGGGCCATGGCCGTGGCGGTGGCCGGGTCGCGGGCGATCGACGCCGCCCGGGCGGCTTGGGCGGCAGCGCCGTCTACTTCGAGGCGGGCGGACACGGTGCGGCCGAGCGCGACGACGAACAGCAGCATCAGCAAAAGCAGCGGGGTCAGCAGCACCAGTTCGGTGGCGACGCTTCCGGCTTCCCGGTCGCTCAGCCGGCGCGACAGCCGCAGGCGGTTCATGGGCCTTGGCCCGGGTTGGTGTAGTTCTCGGTGGCGCCTGACGCGGTGGCCCGCACTGGCAGGCTGAACAGGCCGACGATGCTCTCGGCGTGACCGGTGACCGTGACCGTGGTCATCTCAGCGGTGCGCGTGGCGGTGATCTTGCTCGCGGTGAGCACCGACGGGCCGAGTTGGTCGAGGACGCTTTGGGCTTCTTGCTGGCCGGCTCCGGCGGTCTGGTTCTGAAGGCGTCCGACCGACACGCCTTGTTGGGCGACGGCGGTGGCGATGTGCTCGGCATGCTCCCATAGGGCGAACTGGATCACCGTCATGATCAAGAGAAGAAGCAGTGGCGTCGCGATAACGAGCTCGGCCGACACCGCCCCCCGGTCGTCGCGTAGCAAGCGCGGCTGGGCCCGTCCCGGGCCGCGCCGCACTAGCGCGTGTCCCGCGATGGAGCGACGTCCGGCCGTGATGCACAGCAGCAGCACGCTGGGCCTCATGGCGACGCTCCGCCGGTATTGATGTTGTTGGCCGATGCGACGACCTTGGCGACGATGATCCCCACCGCGGTCAAGGCCAGAGCGGCCAAGAGGGCGGTGACGATCACCGCCTCGGTGGAGTAGGCGGCCTCGGGGTCAGCCCGCAGCGCCTCCCACCGGCCGTGGAGCACAGTGAAGAGGTGGCGGAGGATGATCAGCTCGGGAAACACGTGGCTCTTCCTTTCATCGATGGACCTTCCATCTGTTGGTTACGTCGACGGTTGTCGGCGTGGTCGAGGCGGTGGGCATGGTCGTCACAATCCGGTCAGCACCTTTTGCACCGCCGGGTAACCCAAAAAGAGGAGGAACCCGGCGAAGAGCAGCACGACGGGGAGGCTCATGCGTTCGGTGGCGGCCTGGTCGACAGTCTCGGCTTCGGCCAGCTCGTGCGTGCGCAGCGAGGCGGCCTTGGCCGCAAGTGAAGAGCGGACTTTGGCGCCTTCGGTGCCAGCCAACGCGACCGACGCGGCCAGCTCGGAGAGTTCGGCGACCCCGAGCTGTTGCCCGAGTCGGCCGAGGGCGGCCCAGGGGGTTTGGCGAGCTAGGCGGGCCTGATCGAGCGTCCGGCTCAGGTAACCGAACGCCCATCCCGACCCGACCGACGCCGCGTCGGTGAGGGCAGTCTCTACTCCACCGCCCCCGGCCAGCGCGACCACGACGAGATCCAAGAAGCTCGACAGCGCATGGCGGAAATCGCGTCGGCGGCGGCTGGCATCGGAGTGGACACCGAGGTCGGGAAGGAAGAATCCGGCGACCATGAAGATGAGCGACGCCCACAGCGGTACGACCAGGGGGAGGTGGGCGCCGCCCAGGGCGAGCAGCACGGCGATGGCCGGAGCGAACAGCAGGCCGACCAGCGCGAGGGTGACCTTCTCGGCCAGGTGCCGTTCTGGGGTGCGTCCCAACACGGCGAGGTCTTGGCGGACCTTGGCCGGCAACAGCCAGCCCGCGTTCGTCCGGCCGAGCACCTCGGCGATCGGTCGACCGAGGCGCGCCGCCATCCCGCCTTCGAGCTCTGGCGTGAGGACGGGAGCGGGCTCGGGTAAGCGGCGCAACTCGGCGAGGGCCTGAGCCAGGCTCGGCCGGGGCGGGTACAGGCCGCGGACGACGAGCCACAGGCCAGCGCCGACCCCGGCCCCGCATACCAATGCGGCGATCATGGCCGGACCCCCGACGCCTCTTCGGGAATCGTGAACTCGGGTCTTTGGGTGAACCCGGTGCTTTGGGTGAGGAACCGGTCGACGACGACCGGTCGGGTCATGCGGGCCAACCACATGAAGGCCACGGCGAATACCGCACCGACCAAGACGAGGACGAGCTGTCCGGTGGAGGTGTCGTAGGGGGTGAGGTAGCCGCGGTTGAATAGCGCCAGGCCGGCGACGAGGGCGCCGGTGGCGCCGACGATGACCTTGACCGAGGTACGGGTTCGGGCTCGTCCGGCCTCGACCCGCAGCCGCATGGTGGCCTGGTCTCGGGTGGCGACGGCGAGAGAGCCGAGAAGCTCACCGAGCCGTCGGGCCTGATGCTCGGCGGCCAGGATGAGCGCAGCGACGACCAGGTCGCAGGTCGGGTCGGCCACCTCGTCGGCGAAGACCCGTAAAGCGGGGCCGAGGCGTTCGCCTTCCAGCCGGACAGCCAGGGTGGCGACCTCGGCCCGGATCGGTAACGGAGCAAGAGGGGCAGTGGCGATGATGGCCTGCTCCAGCCCGGCCGCTCCAGCCATCGTGTCGCGCAGCATCTCGGCCCAGCCGGCCACCGCCTCGATGCGCCCCACGGCGGCCTGATGGCGGCGTGCGCCGCCCCACATGCCCGGTGCGCCCCACCCGGCCAGGGCGGCCAACATGGCGCCCACCGGCCACCCGGTGGCCGCGCCGACCACGACCCCAGCACCGACGGCCAGGCCGATGCGTAGGTTGGCCCGCTCGATCCTTCGACGGTCGAGACGGCGGGCCGGGCGGGGCAGGTCGACACCGCGCCAGCCGGCCACGGCGAGCACTAAACCGAGCCCGATTCCGGCGCCGCACAGGGCGGCCAGCGCGCTCACGTCTCCCACCAACCCTGCGGGCGGTCCAACAGGCCGGGGTCGAAGCCGGCCGCGGCCAGCTGGTCCAAGGTGTCGTTGCGCATCGGGGCGCCCGGCACCGCCCTGCCGTCGAGGCCGGGACGGAAGATCTCGTTGCTGGTGACCATCGTCCCTTCGGCGTCGATCACCTCGCGGACTGAGGACACGTAGCGGCGGTCGCCGTCCTGCGCCAGGTGAATGACGAAGTGGACGGCGTTGGCGACCAGCAGGTTGGTGGCTTCCAACGGG
>Ga0182024_10013726_pt1 | contig 15766 bp, 9 predicted proteins | sample P32metaG_FD_120480 | JGI IMG/M metagenome (GOLD analysis project Ga0182024, IMG submission 120480) | Permafrost microbial communities from Stordalen Mire, Sweden - P3-2 metaG (Illumina Assembly) | ecosystem: Environmental > Terrestrial > Soil > Wetlands > Permafrost | place: Sweden: Stordalen... | reverse complement strand
TTCTTGGACTGTCTCAAGGCCGTAGCGGAACGTGCGAAGCTCGACGCGGATGGTTTCTGGCTGCACAAATTCAGAGCGACGTTCGCAACGAAATGCCTTTGGGCCGGAGTTGACCTTCGCACCGTTCAGCAGTGGCTGGGTCACTCCGACATGGAATCGACCATGCGGTACTTGAAACCATCACGAAGTCAGCAGACGCGGGATAAGGTGAACGAGATTTTCGCCTAGGTGCCTTTGGTCTGGTTTTGAGTGGAATCGGGACTTCTTTGGAGACTATCTCCAACCGCCTCGGCGTTATTGGTGAAAAATCGCGCCTCTAACAATGTCGGCGGTGTGAAAAACTTTTAGAGCACACTTGTCCGTGCACTGCGGACAGCGCGCCATCTCGCTCTTCATTGAAGGTTCGTGCCATCGCAACTAAGGCTCGATCGTAATCGGTTTCAGGTCAGGGGTTTGTTCCTCTTCAAGGTGTTCAGCGCGATGTTGCGACGGAGCAGCGCTCGCAGCGCAAAGGAATGCGCTCCACCTCTTTATTGCGGCGCGATCTTGAACACCATTCCGTAGCCGTTCACGCCACCGTAATAGGTGGTCCCGTACGGGTTGCCTTGGGAATCCAGTAGCAACCCACCGTAGGGAGAGACTCCGTCAACGCCGGCGGTAAATGTATAAAGAATCGTCTCCTGCCCGTTCGCGATTTCGAACACTGTTCCAGCACCATAAGCGCCGCCGCTTGAAGTGGTTCCGTACAAATTACCCTGGGAGTCCCTCACCAGACGTGCGTCGGGATTGCCATCTTCCGGCCCGGTAAAGTTGTAAAGGATGGTCTCTTGCCCCGCAGGGGTCAATATGAATACAGTTCCACCATACAAGCCTCCATATTGGGTAGTGCCATACAGATTGCCCTTCGAGTCGCGCACCAACCCCGCCGGCGGGGAACAGCCATCGTTTGGAGGCCCAGCAAAGTTGTAAAATACGCTTTGTTGGCCGGCGGAATTCACCGTGAACACAGTCCCGCAGTAATCAGCCCCGCCACCTTGTGTAGTGCCATACAAGCTACCTTGTGAGTCTGGCGTTGTTAGGCCAAAGGGGTAATATCCGTCACTGCCCCCAGCAAAGCCGTAAACCCAGGCTTCCTGTCCTGAGGGGGTAAGCATGAAGACCGTCCCATGACCGTAGGATCCGCCGGCTTGTGTGCTGCCGTAAAGGTTGCCTTGCGAGTCTTGTACCAGTCCTACCCAGGGATACTCGCCATCGCCTCCGGTCCCCGTAAAGGCGTGGAGCACGGTTTCGCTCCACACAGTTTCGCTCCCCGCGGGAGGGCTCAATTCGAAGACGGTTCCGCAGCCGACATCTGGGCAGCTTAAGTAGTCCCCGCCGGAATACGTCGTGCCATACAAATTGCCCTGCTGGTCGAGTATCGGACGGGCGACGGGGTATTCGCCGTCACCGTCACCATTTGCGCCCGTGAAGCTGTAGAGCACGGTCTCTTGGTTGCTGGCACTCACTTTGAACACCGTCCCGGAACCGCTAGAGCCACCACGTGCTGTCGTGCCATACAAGTTGCCCTGCGAGTCCTGTGATACACCCGCTTCCGGGTTGGCACCGTCATTTCCCCCCGCAAAATTGTAGAGCACCGAAAAATTGGAAGGGAACTGCGCTACCTGGTTGAGGGGCTGCGATGTGCTGCCCAAGAGATCTGGGTTTCCGCTGTAAACGGCCGTCATTGCATCGGTACCCACCGGCAGGAGCGTTGTGGTGTATTGTGCCGAACCGGAACTTAGCGTCAGGGTTGGCACCGGAAAATGGATGCCGGGAATCTCTATATATACTGTGCCTGTTGGCGTTTCGATCGCTGAGGTTACCGTGACTGTGAAGGTAACCGGCGATCCGTTCTGCGAGGGGTTCTGGGATGACACAATTGTGGTTGTGGTGGGAGCTAGTACAGTTTGGGATAAAGTGTTCGATACGCTGGGCTCGTAAAAACGGTTACCGCTGTAAGACGCGGTAATCAAGTCGGTACCAACGCTTCCAAAACTGACCGTCAGGCTCGCGCTATTGCCGCTCACCACAGCAGTTCCCAAGGTGGTTTTTCCATTCACGAGCTTAACCGTGCCTGACGCCTCTCCGCTGGGTTGTGTCGCTATCATTGCAGTGAAGGTCACGGGCTGACCAGAAGCGACTGGGTCCACGCTTGCACTCAGTGTTGTTATTGTGCCCCCAGCGTACACAGTTTGTTTTTCCGAAGCCGAACTGCCCAGGAAATAGGAATCTCCACTGTAGTCGGCTGTAATCAGGTTCTTGCCTATCGCGAGCACGGTATTCAAACTTGCTTGTCCGCTGGCGTCGAGCGAAGATGTGCCGAGAACCGTCCCTGCCTCACTGAAGGTGACGATGCCAGTGGGCGTGCCCGGGAGCTTCGGTGTCACCGTAGCCGTGAAGGTAACCCCTTGCCCGGAAAACGAGGGATTGGGAGAGGAACTCAACTTAGTTGTAGTAGTAGTCGAAACGGTCGTCTCGAATTTCAAGCTGAAGTACAGTGTGCCGTCCACACTAAGTGGATATGCGTAACCCGTTCCCACGAACGGTGGCGTCTCATACACCACAATCTCGTACGCCGCGCCTTGTGTGACGCTAAATGTCGTGACAGCCTGCAACGCCCCAGTCTCGGTATCGTCGTCGCACGCGGTTGTAGTCGCCGGATTGGCTTGGGGAAATACATAAAGGAGGGTGTCGTAGCGGCTGCCGGCGGTATTGATAGTGACGCTGCCATCACCCGGAGCGGTATAGGTGTACCAAAGCGTGCGGAATGTCCTGGCTTCATTTGCGGGATAACAAGACGGAAATGAAGAAGATGACTGCGGCGGCACTGGGGCCAGAGCAAAACTCGGCGCATAATTCATGCTGCCATCGGGGTTGATCTCTGGATAAGCCTGCGCTGTGTTGGTGTAATCCTTGAAACTTGTGCCGGTAATCGCCTTGGCAGTGGCTTGCGTATTATTCTGCGCCAGTTTGGTGGGCGATTTTGGAAGAGTGAAACCGCCCAGCTGCGTTCCATCGATCAGGGTAACAAGATAGTTGCTCGCACTGGTGCTGAGCTTGTTCTGGGCAACTGAATTTGCAACGACGAGTACCGCCTCTCCTAACGGCGAACCTGTGCAGGGATAGGGTTTAGCGTAGAAGCCCGGCTCGCACTGGAGCTGGTCAAAGGGAACCGCTGGCGGGGCAGGGTCCAATGGTGGGACCCCGCCAAAATCCCAGCGGGTATTGACGCCGGCGCCGGTGTCAGCGCTGGATATGGGAGTGGGTTCTTGAACGTCTGAATTACTGTCAGGCTCAGGGTATATAACGCACCCGATGCCATCACCCTCGTAGTCAGCGCCGCAAGAGACATAGCTAGGATTTGGCAACACTCCCTTGACCACCAGCGATTCAATTCCCGCCGGTTCGGTCCCGGTCAGCACCAAGTCGAGCACAGCGTAGTTGATCAAGGGTTCGGACTGACACCAATACTCTGTGCAGGGATAGTATCCCCAGTCATATAAAGAAATAGTGACGGTAACAGGGTTCCCGTACGTATCCGTTCCCGTGAGAGTTGCGGTTCCATCAAAATTCAAAAACGGACAAACGCCGCTGCCTCCTTCGGCTGGCGGGACGGCTGGGCAATTGCCAAAAAGGCCGTTCTGTGAGCTTCCGGTATCTCCTCTACTGCGGGCAAACAGCGGCAACGAAGCCAAAATAAGGAACAATACAAGTCCACGAACTGCTCTGCGAGTGAGCGCCATGCGAAATCCACTTTTGCATCTTGGGTACGAATAGGACGACAGGTCTGGATTGTCCTTGAGGAGGGTTAATACAGGTCAATACAGGGTCAATAGTGGGCCCAATACACCGTAGCGACTTTTGGCAGTTTGGTCAAGGCGTTTTGGTAGTGGTGCAGTTTGAATCGGTTTTGAAAGGACGCGGCTTCACGGCTTGCGGAAAAACTCCGGTTTCGTATCAGGGTATCGCTTTAGCGATACCGTAACGTTCGAAATCAGATGCTCCTTTAGGGGCTGCGCAGCCAAAATTCACTTTTTCCGCAGTCTCTTCAGCCATGCCGTAAACTGAGCCGCTAACGGCGTTTTCTCGGACAGATTATGTCCCGGCAAAAGTGTCAACCTTCGGTAGGCCCGTGCCTACAAGTCGCCCGTAGCGTCCCGCACCACCGAGCCTGGATAAGGATTGGCCCCCTCCATCCCACTCCCAAGCGAATGCAAGATACTGATTTTCGGATCGGCGGGCTTGAACTGGAAGCTGAAATACAGCGTGCCGTCGACACTGAGGGGATAACCGGTCAGTGATTCCGGGTCATTGGTCTGGAAAGTAGGAGTTTCACCTACGACGATGTAATAGGTCATCCCTTTGGTCGCGGTGAAGGTTGTATAAGCCTGCAGAGTGTGGCCGTTCGGAGGATCGTCGTCGCAACTGACAACAGTTGGTTCGGAGGCGCTTCCAGTAAATACGTAAATGAGGGTGTCGTAGCGGCTGCTCGCGGTGGCGACGATTATACTGCCATCGGACGGTGCGGTGTACGTGTACCAGGCGGTGCGAAACGTTCTGTTATCGGTTTCGCCGGTCACGCCATTGATCGGGTTGCAAGGTGGCGGATTCGTCAGTGGGAGCGGGGTAAAACCTCCGGGGTATTGCTCCGAGCCGTCCGCATTGATCTGTGGGTAGGCTTGCGACGAGTCAGTGTAATCCTTATAGTGTGTCTTGGTAATCACGGTCGCCGTGGCCTGCGTGTTATTCGTGTTAGCCACCTGCTTTGTCGGCGCTTTTGGAACCGATAAAGTTCCAAGCTGCGTTCCGTCGATCAGGGTGACAAGGTAGTCGCTCTCAGCGGTGCCCAGCTTATTGCTGGCGACTGAATTTGTAACGGCGAGTATCGCTTCGCCTAATGGGGAACCTTCACAGATAGGACTGATGCCGTCCGCATAACAAAGGAGTTGGTCAAATGGGATCCCGGGCGGTGGGGGATCTGAGGGCGGGACTCCGCCAAAATCCCATCGGGTATTGGTGGCAGCGTCCGCGGCGTTAATGGGTGTGGGCTCTTGCACGTCTGAATGGTCTGGCTCGGGAGCATAAATACAACCGATACCGACGGCGCCAAAGGGTCCCCCGCATGAAACATAGCTGGGAAACGACAGCACTCCCTTCACCACCACCGATTCGATTCCCGCCGCGTCACTCCCTGTCAGTACCACGTCGAGCACAGCGTGGTCGATTGTCGGTTTCGCCTGACATGTCTTCGTCGAGCATTTATAGAATCCCCAGTCGTAGAGACTAATCGTCACCGTAACCGGGTTCCCGCTCTTATCGGTTCCATTCAGTGTTGCGGTTCCTTGCGGATTCAAAACAGCGCAGGTGCCGCCACTTGGGGTGGGTGGGCAATTGGAGAGAAAACCGTTCTGTGAGGCGCCGACATCTCCTCTACTGCGGGCAAACAGCGGCAACGAAGCCAAAATAAGGAACAATACAAGTCCACGAACTGCTCTGTGAGTGAGCACCATGCGAAACCCCTTTTTGCGTCTTGAGTAAGAGCAGGACGACAACTCTGGATTGCCTTGGGGGGGGTCGGTACAGTGTAGCGGTTTTGGCAGAGTGGTCAAGGGGTTTATTTGGCAGATTATGTCCCGGCAAAGTGTCAGCGGCCCTGGTAAAGTCGGCGCCAGCCTGGTCGACAACTATTTGCAAACGGTTTCGCTTCGGCAGGAAAGCCTGGACACACTAGATGCGGAGGCTTTTCGCTTGCTGGACCAGTAGGCCGAACCCTGCGCGCTGGGCTTCGGCTCGGATGGAAGAGAGTTCTCTACGTAATTCGGCGGGCGGACGCTGCCCAATTTTGAACCGCACCAGTTCGAGACGCGCTCTCAGAGATATAAAATTCATCCCCGCATTTTTGGCCTCGGCTGGGAGCGAGGCAAGGCGCTGAATTGCCTCATCACGTTTTCCTGTCGCACCCAAGTACTCCGCTACGCTCAAACGGCCTTCGAATTCGGTTTCCGGGTCTTTACTTGCTATCTCCTGAATCCGCTGCACGTGAGCCACGGCGTCCGGCGTGTCTTTCTCCGCGATGAGCACTCTCACCAGGATGGAAGTGGCCTCCGCTTCATTATCCGCATCCTGATTCTCCTGAAAATCTTTGATAGCTTGTGACGCCTTGTCCTGGGCATCGCGCAGGTTGCCGCGTTCAAGGTCAACCTCGGCGAGTGAGATCAAGTCCATCGCGATGTCATCTTTATCCTTCAATTGGGTATCGATTCCAAGCGCTTCCCGGTAGTTTCCCTGAGCGGCACTGAGATTGCCACTGCGCAAAAACACATTCCCCATGTTCATAAGGCATGTGGCCGTGGCTGGTTGGTCGCCCTTTTCTCGCCTCAAGCGCAGCACCACACGGTAAGTGGCCAGCGCCCGCTCAGAATCTGTCTCCGCTTGATATCCTGCCAAATTGCTTAAGGCGATTGCTTCCATCGACTGGTTCTGGGTGTCGCGAGCGAGTGTTAGTGCGCGCTGGACCTCGTGCTCCGCCTCTGTAGGATGTCCCTGCCTGGCCAGAATTTTTCCGCGAAGGATACGCGCGAGAGCCTCATCATTCTTATCTCCAATTGGAAGTGCCGCTTCCAGGGCCCGGTTGATGTAGTCTTCAGCGTCCTCAGGTTTTCCCATGAGGTCGAGCACCCGAGCCATGTTGACGCATGCTCCGGCGAGGTCCATTTGAGCGCCCGCTGCCTGGTTCACTTGGATCACGCGATCGTAGAGTTGCTTCGCGTCGGCGTAGCGGCCCCGATCGGAAAGCCATGTGGCTTCGTCATTCAGAGCCACAGCCGCACTGACATTGTCACCGAAGGCCGAAAACAGATTCTGCGCCTCATTGCAGGCCGAGTAGGCTTCCTCCACGTGTCCCAAATTGCGATGGGCCCAGCAGAGCTCCAGTTGCGCCCGCGCTTGCATCAATCGGGCGTTGCGCTTTTGGGCTTCTTGCAGGCCGGTCTGCGCGGCACGCAGTTCAGAAATGTAGTCGTTCATCGTTCCGTAAGCTTTTGCCTTGGTCATTTCAATGCGCGGATCGGTTCCCATCGGCGGCGGAAGCTTAGCCAGTTTGTCGAGCGTAGCTAGAGCATCGGTGGCCTTGGAACCTTCAATCTGTACCGAGGCCAGACTGAGACCATAATTCAGATGTTGTGGAAACAATGCGGACAGGGATTTGTAGTTATCGATCGCGACGTCCCACTGCTTGTTCATTTCCGCCGCCCGAGCCTGGGCAAGCACAACGTATTCCTGCGGAAGAGAGGCCTTCTCGGCCAGCGTGGATGCTTTTTGCGCTTCCCGAGCGGCCTCGGCATCGTGCTTCAACTGCCCCCAGGCATCGGAAAGTCCCCAATGGATGGAGACGTTATCGGGATCAAGATCGGACGCCTTTTTCAGGAGCGGAAGAGCCGTCGTCGGGTCGAAGGAACGAAGCTTGTCGAGCGCCTCGAAGTAGAGATGGGACGCCTCCGGGACAGATGGGTATAGATTCTGTAGTTCGCTGAGTTGAGTGCCGGACAATCGCTCACGGCCCAGCTTCTCGCGAATCTGCGAGGCGGCGTCGGCGATAAGCTTGCGGTAGTTGGCAGCAGAACCGCTTTCATGGATGTCATCGACCGTTCTTCCACGCGAGTCTTGCAGCAGAACATTCATCTCGAGTTTCATATCGGTTTTCATGTCGACGTTCGGGCTCGGAGAAACGACCGCGTACCGTCCCAGCAAGAGATAATTGGCCCCCAGCGCCTGGCGTACGCTCGACAGGTCTTCGCGCTCCAAGCTTTGGCTCTGGTCCACCGAGAACTCGGTCTTAACGCTGGAAATTTCGTCAGTGGGGACCGCGTGAATACCTTTGGATCCGCCGAGTTCAGTGGTCAGACTTTCACTCAGTTCTGTGCCCAGCCAGTTGTAGCTCGGATCCCCCGAGTTATTTCTGAAACCGATCACCGCTAAACTGGGCTCACCCGCCATCGCGCCTGTTTTTCGCCACTCATATCCGGCGATGGTCCCCAGTGCGGCCAGGATGAGTCCGACGGCTACAAAAGCCGGCCAACGCCGGCGCGGAGGAGCAAGCGCTGCCACCACCTCGAGAGTGCTGCCGAACCTGTCCTCGGATTGCCTTGCGAGGCAGCGAAGCAGCGCGCGCTCCACGCGAATCGGCAAATCCTGAATGTACTTCGAAGGTGCGACCGGCGCCTGGCTGAGTTTCTTCGCTTGCAGCTCTTCCAGGGTCCGGGCGTTGTATGGCCAGTGGCCAGTAATCAGCTCGTAGAGCACAACACCAAGGGCATAAACATCCGTGGCAACCGAGATGGCTCCGCCCTCAATCTGTTCGGGAGCCATGTAGGCGGGAGTGCCAACGCTTCTGCCACTCTCCTGCTCGACGGCGCGGACATTATGGGCCAGGCCAAAGTCTGTAATCACCGCGCGAATAGGGGAGCCATCGCCGGCATCCATGAGGATCACATTGCTCGGCTTGAAATCCTGATGAATCACGCCCGCGCGGTGGGCGGCATTCAGTCCTTCCGCCATTTGGTCCGCTAAGGTCAAAGATTCATTGAGTGGAAGGCTCCCTTTGTTCTCGATGTAAGTGGAGAGCGTAATTCCATCGAGCAGTTCCATGGTCAGGAACGCAACTGGTCCGGAAGGCCGCGGGTCGTAAACGAGATCGAAAATGCGGCAGACATTGGGGTGAGTGACTCTGCGCGCCAACTGGATTTCACGCTTGAACCGTTCAATGGCGACAGGACTGGTGGCAATCGACGCCAGGACAGTTTTCACCGCAACGTGCTCACCCAACTCCAGGTCTTCCGCTTCGTAGACTTCCCCCATCCCCCCTTTTGAGATGAAGCGGATAATGCGGAAACGGTTGGCGAGCAAATCGCCGGGAGCAAAAGTAGGCCCGTCCCGCACAGACGGGAGCTGGACCTCGCCGCTGTAACTAAGCTCGGCTAAGCCAGTGGATGGCGGAAGAGAGTCTTCCAAATTCCGCTTGGAGTCGTCCGGGCCGCCTGTTCGCGGGGGTTTAGAGTCCTGGTTCGCCATTGGCCTCGTGACGCCCTTAACAGGCATTATCCCATAGCGCATGCGCAGCCCGAGGATGGGCACTCGATTCCATTGGGTAATAAGGCATGTTTTGGTTCAGGAAGTGTGCGAAATTAGTGGCATGACAAATTTGGCCCTGTCTCCGGGCGTCAAACTGGCGTGGCAACTGGCCGGTGATCTGGCGGTTCGGGAGACGTCGCAGATTCTGCCGCGGCACGTGTTGTATGGAATCTGTTCACTCGAAAAACTGCTGAATGGGCAGGAAAAGGAGAGTAACGATGATGATGCGGTACTGCTGGCCAAGCCCGAAGTGGATCGGTTAAACGAAATTTCTGGACGGCACGGGCTGGACGTTATTTTATTAAGGCGGGCGCTCCGGCTGTCTACCAACACAGTAACGAATGCCCCCCTCATCGCTCCCAGCCAACGCGTAAGCCGAAGTCCTGCGGCCAAACAGATTTTTGAGGCCGCCGCGCAAATCTCGGTTCAGTCAGGATTGTCCCAGCTGGACTTGTCCTGTCTTTTTCGCGCTGCGCTGCAAGCTCGTGATCCTGAAATCGAAAATGCTGCCGTCCACCAGAAGCAAGCCTTGTTGCATGTCGCGCGCGAGTTAGCCGCATCCCAGCCGCAGCAGCCACAATTTTCCATTAGCCTAAATAGTAGTTTGAGGGATCTGGATGCGGTTCTTTCCCGAGAGGCCAGTCGGCTGCAGATCGCGGAGACCCTTGATGCCAGCGTTGCGATTGAGACGCAGCCCCGTCCGGACGCCCTTGAACGACTGGCTGCCTTGAGTGAACTAACCTGGGAGTACGGCACTCGCAGTGTTCTGGATGCAATGCTGCAGAAGGCGGTAGATATGCTGCTTCGCATCGTGGGCAAGGGCGAGCGCGGGGTCATCCTGGTTCGTGATTCGAAAGACAGCCAACTCCTGCTTAAGGCTTGCGGTCCCTCGGGCGCGGTTCCCATGATCAGTATGACTTCGGCGAAACGAGCCATTGCCGATCGAAAAGGCTTCATCTGGAAGCGGGGCGAAGATCTAACGCTGAGTCAAAAGGAATCGAACGTCGAGTCGGGAATGTATGTGCCCCTGGTGGTCAATGGCCAGGCCATTGGCGTGATTTGTATGGATTGCTTTTGCCTACAGCAGTCTTTTGGACGGGACGATCTACTGCTGGTCACTTCGTTCGCGCATCAGTTAGCGCTGGCCATCGCCAACCACGAACTGCAACTCACGCTGAAACAGAATGCCGACGTTCTTGAAAGGCTGTTAACCAATTTCTCGCCGAAAGTACGGACCCATTTGTTGCAACGAGCCCAGATGGGCCGCTTGCGCTTGGGCGGCGAGAAGTCGATCGTATCGGTGTTGTGCGCCGACATTCGGGGATTTGCTCGGTTGACCGCCGAAATGCCAACCGATGAGGTCGTTACCTTGCTGAACGAATATTTCGCCGCGCTGACGGATTGCATTTTTCGCCATGACGGTACCGTCGACAAGTTTGTGGGCGATGCCATTCTGGCGGTTTTCGGAAGTCCCGAGGAAGACCCCCAACATTGCCGGAAAGCCGTGTTGGCAGGCATGAACATGCAAGCGGCGGCGAAGGAGGTAAGCCGCCTGCGCGCAGCGAGAGGGGAGGTTTCCTGTGAAATCGGAATCGGAATCCACACCGGAGAAGTCTTGCATGGTTTCATCGGATCGCCCGATCGGATGGAATACACGGTTATTGGAGACGCCGTGAATCGGGCCTCGCGCTACTGCGATGGGGCAAAAGGCCGCGAGGTACTGATTAGCCCGGAAATCCATCAGCGCACGTGGAACGCGGTCGAGGCGCAGCAGATTTCAATTCCCACTAAACACGAAGGCGATCTGGTCGCCTATCGCGTGGATCGCGTCCGGGAGCGCAGCTGAGCGTGACTGCGCAGAATTGTCGCCATCCCCGTAGTCATCCCGACGGACTACGACGTAAGGTGGGTCACTCTTCTGAATGCTGCTTCCGGAGTGGTCAATTCGTAATTAACGAATTGGAAAATAGCAAAATGTTATCTAAGAGGAGGTGGCGGTGGTTTCCAGCGAAGATTTTGATCTCGTCGTGATCGGTTGCGGCCCTGCAGGAGAGAAGGCTGGAGCGCAAGCTGCCTATTTTGGCAAACGGGTGGTGGTGATCGAGGGCGCCGAGCATGTGGGCGGGAGTTGTATCAACACCGGCACGGTCCCCAGTAAAACACTGCGAGAATCCGCACTCTACTTTTCCGGTCTCAAACAGCGCGGTCTCTACGGCATCGATTATTCGCTCAAAGAGAATCTTACCGTCCATGACTTCATGCACCATGAGCGAGAAGTGGTGGAAATGGAGCGGCAGCGCGTGCTGAAAAATCTCGCACTTCATCAAATCGAACTCGTCCGCGGTCGGGCTTGTTTCGATAACGCCCACACTGTGTCCGTTTCCGGCGCGAACGGAAAGCGCCAACTGCGCGGCGATGTGATTCTTATTTCCACCGGAAGCAAGCCACACCGTCCGTCAGAGATAGCTTTCGACGACGTAAGGGTTTTTGACTCCGACACATTCTTGCGGATGGATCGCATCCCACAAAGCCTGGCGGTGATCGGCGGCGGCGTCATTGGGTGTGAGTACGCGTCGATTTTCGTCGCACTGGGTGTGAAGGTCACGCTAGTGGATGGGCGGGAACGCCTGCTGCCATTTCTTGATGCGGAAATTTCCGAGAGGCTGCGCGTGCGGCTCGCCGCGCTGGGCATGCAGTTCTGGTTCAACGAACGGCCAGCGAAGGTGCAAATTGCTGAGTCCGGCGTGCAACTAGTGATGAAGAGCGGTAAGACGCTGGAAACTGAATCAGTGCTGTTCGCTGCCGGACGCCGCGCGGCAGTAGACGGCTTGTCTCTCGACAAGGCGGGTTTAGCCGTCAACCAGCACGGATACATCTCCGTCGACGAGCATTATCGTACGGCGATGCCACATATCTATGCGGCAGGAGACGTCATCGGGTTTCCCGCGCTGGCTTCGACATCGATGGAACAAGGCCGCGTTGCCGTCTGCCATGCTTTCGGTTTCCAATACAAGCAGCGAGTCGCCTCGATGCTGCCGATTGGGATTTATACCATCCCGGAGATCTCCAGCGCGGGCGAGACGGAAGAATCCTGCCAAGAGAAAAAGATCGACTACTGCGTCGGGCGGGCTCTCTATGCCAACAATGCCCGAGGCCATATCATCGGTGACACCGCGGGAATGCTGAAGCTCGTCTTCGCGCGCGCCGACAAAAAGCTCCTCGGAGTGAGCATTATCGGCGAGAGCGCTACCGAGCTGATTCACATCGGAATGATGGTTCTCGACCACAACCAAACGATTGACGAGTTTATCGAACAGGTCTTCAACTACCCCACGCTTAGCGAGACCTATAAGTACGCTGCGTATGAAGGACTAGGCAATCTGGCCGGCCACAAGGTACGCGAAGGCTAGTTGCTTTCGTCAATTGTGCTCCGTTGACTCTTTCGCCGGGCGATTAACGGTCGAATCAGGTGTGACCAGCAATTCCGCGCTGGTAAAAGCCCGGTTACATCGTTACATCGGCTTAGTGAAGAAGATATGCGCGGATAGCGTGAAGACTAGATGAAATCAATCCGTTCTTTCGCTCAGTTTCTCAGAGACGGCGCAGCCTGATCTGCGGTGCGCGGTCTGAACGAGAAAGAACCTCGCTTTCCGGTCGAGGTCGAAGTTTTTTCTTGACACCCCTTTTGATAGAACTCATTGACCCGCAAAAAGACGAACAAACGGCGCAAAGTTGTGAAATCGCCTGTGGCTGTTGAAAAACTCCTTTTCTCAAAATCGGCAAAAATAAAATTGCGTCAGGAAGCCCCACAATCGATTCTCTCGGGTCGCCCAGACATTTTCTATCCCCCATTTCTCGGCTGATTGGGGAGAAAAGGGAGTTTTTCAACAGCCACTCCCGATTACACTCATTGACCAGGGCAAGCCGATAGAATTTTTGGGTAGTGGGCCAGTTTTTGCCGATGGTCATTGCGTCCCAATCATGTCATAGACGGGATGCTAAAGCGAGCCTGTGGAAATTGAAACTGGCCCACTACCCAATTTTTGGCTTAATTTGACTTAGCGCCCTGTTTTATGCACAACTGGCGCAACAAGACCATGCAATAGAATCAATTAGTTGCTTTGTTTTCAATATCATACGAGGTTCGAGTCCTACCGCCGCCACCAGATTCAAACGACAGTAAACAGAGGTGTTTACTGGATTGCAGCAGCGTCGGCGTCAGCCGCTTCTGTTGCCACTTCGAAATTCTCGTGCTGTTCTGTTTCGGCTGATGCCTCGTTGCCAATCACAAGCCGTTCTAGCTTCGCCATCGCTGCGCGGGTGTCATCCGCTGCACTCTTGATGTAGTACGTGTTGGTTGTGGACACGTTTGCATGGCGAAGCGTCAACCCGTCTACGAGCGGTAGCAGCAAATTTGAGAGTACAAGGTTGATTCTAGTTCCTGCGGCCAACCGTTCTATTGCTGCTCCACCGTCTGCTGCTTCCCGGCGATCGAACCCGTCTCTAAACAGCCAAGGAACTATGATGTCCCGGATGGGCTGCTCATCCTCGACCAGCAGGACTCGTGGGAGGTCGGGGTTGGGTCGTGCCTCGGCGAGAATTCCGGTTTCGTTTTTGACTGAACTGATCAACCTGCTGAATCTATCACGGGTGATTCTCTGGCACGCTTGAGACAGGCCACCTGCTATCAATATCGCCAATGAAATCAAAACGTCTTAGGCATCGGACGCGCCCCTCATCTGGGGGTTATCGTCCTTATAGGTTTCAAGTGTAATCGCCCTGAGTTCGGACAGTGCTTCGTCCATGGTCTTGCCTCCGGGCAGGGTCAAAGTTATGAACGGCTTGCCATCATGCCGTTGTAGAATGGTCTTGCCATCTCTCGACGGCTCGAAGCTTGTTACCATGTGAGTTTCCTTACCATTGGTGGATTTCAGCACTTATGATCCGCTAATCCGTTCACCCGCGCTGTATCACTTTGCACAGGCGCGGCATTTCCTATTTTCGGATCACCTGCCAAGAACGACGGAATTCGCATTGTGTGGAATGGAGCGATATGCACTGTAAAGCAAACGACTGGATCGAGCATTCGGCCTTCGGCTTGGGACGTGTGAGCGAAGACCGGGGTGACAGGCTAGACATTCAGTTCATTAACTCCGGTGTGAAGACAATCCTAAAGACCGCCGAATTCAGGCCCGCCGTGTCGCCACCGGATTTTAAGTTCCCTCGGGGGTCGGGAAACTCTCGCGCTCCTCGGGTCAAGGTGGGACGTGCCCCTAGCCGACCTCGATTGGATTTCGACTATCACGTTAGCTGCTTCCTCAACCATTTCGCCGAGGGCTTCGAGGGACAAGGCTTTCACATCGCTGAGCGCGAGTACAAAGGAATCGCGGCGAGCATACTCAAGGACAAGCTGGGCAGGGATGCGTTTGAAGGTCTGCTCCGTGACGGACATTACGCGGAGGTCTGCGCAGTTGCCAAAACCATCTTGCAGGGCACCAATCTTGTCTTCCGTATCGAGAAGGCAAAGTTTGTCGATGGCATTGACAACGCTGCCAATCAAGAGTGTTTTGCGAATGCCCTATACGACCTGCTATACGGCTCCGGTGACATGGACGAACGGTTCACGAAGTTTTGCGTTCTCCTCTCGGAGATGCGTGCAAGCACGTGGCCGATAGCCACCTACTATCAGTTTCTTGCGACCGATGGCAGGTGGATGTTCATGAAGCCTTCGATCATGAAACGCATGGCTGAATCGCTCAAGATTTCGCTGAACTACAAGGCGGAACCGAATTGGCCCACCTATTCAAAACTTCAGGAATTGGCTGATCGTGTGGAACTGGAGTTACAGAACCGAGGGCTGAAGCCACGTTCCCGGATCGATGTGCAGGGGTTCATCTGGACATGCATCCAAATTGAGGGAGGTAAGTACGATAAGGGCGAATAGCGTCTGCGCCAAACCCCGCACCCACTGCCGCAAGTCACTCCACTCCTATACAATCATCCCGCTGTCAAAATACCCGAGGGGGTAACAATGTCGAATTTAGAGAATGCACTAAGGGAGCTTCGCGAGAAACGAAGCCAAGCACAGATAGAAATTGAGAAGTTAGACCAAATAATTTCTGGAATTGAGTCTCTGAACGGAACGGGAGCAGCAGTACCCAGCAAGACAACCCAACCGAAACGAATTATATCGGCAGCTTCGCGGCGAAAGATGGCGCTGGCGCAGAAGGCGCGATGGGCGAGCATACGGAAACAGTCGCAGCCGGTTGTTTTTCCCACCAGTATCGTTTCCGTTCCTGCGAAACGCACCATGTCAGCGTCAGCCCGCAAGAAGATCGCCGCCGCCCAGAAGGCACGGTGGGCAAAGGTTAAGGCGCAGCAGAAGAAGGCGGCATAGGTCTACATTTGCAAGCCGGGCTGGCTGCTGCCTAAGCCGTTGCTGCTCATTGTCTCCTTATGAGCGTTTCATCGGCTGGTTGCTGTAACCAGATGGGATGAGAAGGCCGGTCTCCGACGGGATGCTGTAGGCTCCCAAGTTATCGACGTGCTCGAAGCACAAGAGATAAAGGAGACCGGCAATGAAGAAGGTTAGCACCGT
>Ga0182024_10013725_pt1 | contig 15766 bp, 10 predicted proteins | sample P32metaG_FD_120480 | JGI IMG/M metagenome (GOLD analysis project Ga0182024, IMG submission 120480) | Permafrost microbial communities from Stordalen Mire, Sweden - P3-2 metaG (Illumina Assembly) | ecosystem: Environmental > Terrestrial > Soil > Wetlands > Permafrost | place: Sweden: Stordalen... | reverse complement strand
TGGTTGGTTTTTTGGGTAAGCTGCGCCACGCGGGCAATCGTATCGGGCCCGACCGGCGCGATCAGTACTTCCTGCTCGAGGGAGCGATAAAAATCTTCCAACGAATTGACGTTCTGCGCGAGCTGGGTTCGCCGCTGCTGCTCGTGATACATCCGCGTGTGTTCCCGGTCTTCCGCGGAAAGCTTGAGCCGTTCAAAGTAAGGGAACTCGCGCAGCGCCTTGGCGTAGTGTTGCGGCTGGCCGGGTACGGATATCACTTTTACCTCGGGCATTTCGCCGCGCACGCGCTCTCGCTCGACCGGGTTATCGTCAAAGAATGCGATCGAGTCCGTGCCAAGGTTCAATTCGGCGGCGATTTCGCGGATGTTTTGCGCTTTATCCTGCCAATTGATCCGAAACGCCGCGAAGTGTTCAGGGCGCAGAAGCATGTTGGGATGGTTTTGCAAAGCGGACATCGCTGCATCCCGGTTGTTCTTGCTGCATACCGCGAGCAGAATGCCGCGCTGCGAGAGATCGAGAATGGCGCGCTGCAACGCCCGGTAATATGCGCCGGGATACTCCGGACCGACCTGAATTCCATCGATCCCGTCCTCGCCCAGAATTCCGCCCCAAAGAGTGTTGTCAAGGTCGACGGCCAAAACTTTGCAAACCACGCCCGTCAGAGGGTGGATGAACTTCATCCATTCCGAGACCATGGGCAGAAGACTCTCGGTCGCGAACGGCATGCGCATCGTGAGCCATTTCCCTTCGTCATGCCAGCGCGCGCGGCCGTGGCCGGCCACGAGAGAATCGTAATCGAGCGCGTACACACCATGATGTTCGTTGCAGAGCGCGCGCAATTGCCTATTGATTTGCTCGATTGAGGCAAGCTGCCCGCGAGTACTTTGGGCTTCGAGAACGCTTTGGCCGGCGAGCGGTTTCTCAAGCAAGTGGATCACAAGCGAAGCATTGCTGCGGTCGCGAAACGCGCGAACCCAACTTGAGAATGTCTCGCGCACGCGGTCAATACTAGCTTCCACTTGCTCCGGTGATAGGTCCGCATAATTTTCCCAGAGTTCCGGTGCGATGTTGCGCGTTTGCACCGCGAGGAACACGATATCCGGATTGAAGGAATACAGTGCGCTGTTCGAATCCAATATTTCCTGCGCGTACGAATTAAACTGGCCGACCTGAATCGTTGGGTCGATGCCCGCAACCAACGCGGCGCTGCGCAGAATCGGCATCAGCGGCTCAACTGTCATGGACCGTAAGAAACTGATCCGGCAATTCACGGCGTTCAACCGGCCCTTCATGCGGTCGTAGCAGGAGATCACGTAACTTGCGGCGCCGGCTTTTCCTTCGTGACGCCAGAAATCGCCGAGGCGGACGTGCGCATCAGCCCATCGGCCTTCGCCAAGGAGCGCATCAATTTGTTTCCGCAGATCGTTTGTGTTGGTTTGTGTCATGGAAAAAGCCGATTTACATCTGGAATCCGCCACAGACCGGAATCTCGGCGCCCGTGACAAAGTCGCCCGCGCCGGCGCACAAAGCCGCCACTACGGCGGCGATGTCGGCAGGGGAAGCAAGACGCCTGAGCGGAGTCTGCATCGCCTGCAGCTTGCGAAGGCGCTCGGACAATCCCGAAATCGATTCCGTTTCCACCAGCCCCGGAGAAACCATGTTGACGCGAATACCGAGCGGTCCGAGTTCAGCAGCCATACTGCGCGTCGGCGATTGAATGGCGGATTTTGCCAGCAGCAGGCCGCTCCAATTGACCGGAGGCGTGCCGTGCGCGAAGGCGGACCCGATGTTGATGATGCGCCCCGATTTTTGTTCCATCATGCCGGGAATCACAGCCTGAGAGCAGTGGAAGGCGCCTCGCACGTGCACATCGATAATCGATTGAAGTTCGTTCCACGTCATTTGCGTAAACGGCCGCGGTTCCGGAAGGCTGCCCGCATTGTTCACCAGGATGTCGACGGGCCGATTGAATTCCTGGCGGGATCGCGCGATCGCCGCTACTACGGAGGCTTGGTCGGTAACGTCGGCGCGCACCGGCAAGGCGCGTCCACCAATCGCTTGAATCGCCGAGCAAAGTTCGTCCGCGGCGGCGTCATTGCTCCGATAGTTGACGACAACCATCGCGCCCGCCTGGGCCAGCGCCGTCGCAATGGCCGCGCCAATGCCGCGCGCGCCACCGCTCACGAACGCAACGCGGTCGGTGATAGCAGCTTCTTTGGTCTGTTGCCGCTCTTCGAGCGCGGTTACCGTCCCTTCGCCTTCCATAACCACCTTCCCGTCCTGATTCAATGCCTTCGCCTCGATTTTTAATGTCCGTGACCCCACGGACTTATGAGTGATGCGGAGCGTGAGGTCAATCCGGTCTCCGATGAACACAGGCGCCGGCCACCGGAAATTCTGCTGGCTCCAGAGCGCGCCGGGCCCCGGGCAGCTCATGCCGATGAGGGCTGAGACGTAATTCGCTACGAGCATTCCGTGAACCACGCGCCGCTGAAAATGGGTGCGCGCCGCAAAGCTTTCATCCATGTGAAGAGGATTGCGGTCGCCGCTCAGCTTCGCGAAAGCTTCCAGATCTTCCGCCGCAATTAACTTGGAGAATTTGGCCTCGTCGCCCGGCTGTATTTTTTCGAAGTCGGCGAAAGGCACAGGCTCATCGCGAAGGCCCGAAGTCTCCTTCGTCGGCGGCAGCACGAAAATGTTTGCCTGGCTCATTTAGGCGCGGGGAAGAGGTGACTCGACCTCGTCGAAAAGATCGGACTCGCTCAGCATCGTCCCGGCGGAAAGCGGGCGCCGCAGGCGTCGCCCGATCATCGACGGCAATCGATCGGCCGGTATTCCTGTGCCGGGTTTCTTGAGCGTCAAGCAGTCGTGGGTAAGCACAGATCCCACCGGTAGGTCGAGTTCCACCACGATGCTTTTGGTAAAGAGATCCCGCACGGGCGACATCTCGACGGCCATTTCGTCCTTGTCAACGGTGTTTGCCCGCATGCGCTCGATATAGCGGATGCCTTCCACGAGGGTCTTCAGTTCAGCGCTGGTGATCGAAGCGACGACATCGGGCCCGAAGCACTCACGACTCAGCACGGCATGAATTTCCAAAACTTCAATTCCCAGGGCCGCAGCCGCCAGGCCGGGGAAGATCGTCCCCGAATGGTCGGAAAGCCCGACCGCGCAGCCATAGCGCTGGCGATAGTACGGGATCATGTTCAGGCCGATTTTTTCAGGGGGACATGGATACATGGAAGTGCACTGTGAGACGGCTACGGGAATTCCGGCTCCTTGAATGCGCGCAACCGCAACATCGGTTTCCTCGATCGTGCTCATTCCGGTCGACAGCATTACCGGCAGGCGAGTATCAATTATAAAATCAAACAGCGGATTATTGCTGACCTCACCGGAAGCGATTTTCCACGCGCGCACTCCTATACGCTGAAGCATCTTCGCGGCTTCGATGGAAAACGGCGAACTCAGAAATTCGAGGCCCTTTTCGTCGGCATGGCGTTTAAGGCCCATCCATTGTTCTTCGGTGAATTCCATCCGCTTCCAATAGGCGTAACGCGACGCGTCCTGGTAACTGAACGGAATCCTCCACGGTTCGCCGGGCGTGCTTTCGGCCGCGGCAATATGGGTTTGAAACTTAACGGCATCGGCGCCGCTGCGCGCAATCGCATCGATATAAGCGTGAGCAGTCCCTAAGCTGCCGTCGTGCGCTTGGGCAACTTCGCCGATAATCAAACAGTGTGTGTTGTCGAACTGCATGTTTAGTCAGCCGCCGACGCTGCCATTGCTCTTTTGTTCAGTGCTTCCCGCCACTCACCGCTGGGCTCGTACTCGGGAACAATCTTCTTCATGTGAACCAGGATTCCCGTTTCGTCCCGCCGGGCCAGAAGAGCCCGCAGTTCAGCGATCCAATGCTCCATGGATTCCTGAGGAGGAGTTGAACCGCAAAAAATCGTAATTTTTTCGTGGCGCGTTGGCTGCACCTGATCGCTTGCGGTAGAAAGCTCTTCAAACAGCTTTTCTCCCGGTCTCAAGCCAACGAACCGGATGGGTATGTCGATGTCCGGCTCGTGTCCGGAAAGCTTGATCATGTTGCGCGCCAGTTCCAGGATTCGCACAGGTTCGCCCATATCGAGGACAAAGATCTCGGACCCCTTACCCATCGTGGACGCCTGTAAGACAAGTTGTACAGCCTCCGGGATCGTCATGAAATAGCGCCGCATTTCAGGGTGCGTAATGGTTACCGGACCTCCGCTCGCGATCTGGGCTTTAAAAATCGGCACGACGCTGCCGTTGCTTCCGAGCACATTTCCGAAGCGAACCGACACGAAGCGGGTCGCCGCCCCCATGCCTGAATGCGGCATGGAGGAAACGATCAATTCGGTGACGCGCTTCGTCAATCCCATAATGTTCGTGGGATTTACGGCTTTGTCCGACGAAATCATCACGAACGAGCTGACCCCATTTCGGAAGGCCGCCTGAACCATATTGTCGAGCCCGATCACGTTATTGGTGACCGCTTCGGTGAGGTTATGCTCCATCATGGGCACATGTTTGTACGCGGCTGCGTGGTAGACGGACGTAACGCCGTACTGACGCACGACTTCTTCCATCCGCTCGTAGTCCCGTATATCGCCGATCACTGGGCAGACCTCGATGGTGGATGGCGTGTTCGTCAATTCCAGCTCGATCTTAAAGAGGTCGCTTTCCGCCTGATCGAGGGCCACGAGGCGTTTCGGCTGAAAGTGCATGAGCTGACGGCATAATTCCGAACCGATCGACCCGCCTGCTCCGGTCACCATGACGGAACGGCCGGCAATTGACTCCTTGATGAGATCGTGCTCCAGACGCACGGGCTCGCGTCCGAGCAGGTCTTCCACCGCGATTTCGCGGATTTGACTCACGCGGACTTTTCCCGAGAGCAATTCGCTCAGACCCGGGATCGTCTTGCACGGCACGCCCGCCGCCCGGCAGTTCGCGAGAGCCTCTGAAAGCTTTCTTCCCGAAGCGGAAGGCATGGCGATCACAATTTCGTCAATGTAAATCGAAAGGCTCTTGTATCGTTCGACGATGCGAGATGCATCCCGGCCGCATCCGAGCACTGGAACGCCAAGCAGGCTTGCATTGCGCTTACGCGGATCGTCGTCGAGGAAACCGACGATCCGGTAGTTCAAGCCGGGCGAAGCCCTGATTTCACGTACCAGGTGCAGGCCGGAAACTCCGGCTCCGTAAATCAAAAGTCCCTTGGCCGTGTTGGTCGCCGCTTTGGTTCCCACCTCGTGCAGAACCATCTCGTGATACAGCCGGACGCCAAAACGGGCCCCGGCCGTACAAAGGAAACAGAGGAGAAAGTCAATCAAGTAGACCGACCGCGGAAACCTCTTCCCGACTAATATTGCCGTCACTATCGTGAAGACCGATGAGGCCATAATATTTGCGACAAATATCTTGACAAGGTCGGCAAGCCCCGAAAATCGCCACCAGCCGTGCTCGATACCCACCAGGTAGAAAATCAGCATTTTCGTTACGATCGCGATGCCGATTCCGAACCACAGCCGCTGCATCTCGGCCCGAGGAAATATGAAGTCGAACCGCACGAAATAAGCGGCGGCCAGAGACAGGGAGATTGTGAAAAGTTGCCACGCGCGAATGAAGATCAATCGATGCGACAGAAACAATCGGCGCAAAGCGTCCGGGGCAAACGCGAAAAGGTTGGCGTCGACGATGCGCCGGCGCAGTTGTCCGGCGACTCGATCGCTGTAGATTGAAATTTGGAGTATCGCGTTTCCCATATTTCAGCTCTTCTTGAAGACGAATACGGCGCTGGCTTCCGATTCCGTGGGCACGCCGTCGATTTTCGCGGGACTGTAGCGCCACTTCCGGACTGCTTCGATTGCCGCCTGCCCCAAGGCGTCGAAGCCGTTGACTACGTTGACGTCGTAAACCTGGCCGTCTTTGCCGATTTTGAAATGCACTTCAACCGTTCCCGCCAAGCCGAGCTCTTTCGCGGGTTCCGGATAAACGGGATCGTCGCGTGACATCAGCCGGGCCACTTCGATGGCATTCCCTTGATTTGTCGGTTTCTCGGGCACTGCGGCCGATGGTGTTTGCGCCGGGCTCGCGGGCCAGGTTGGAACTGTTGCGGTGTCCGCCTGAGACGCGGGAGCCGGATTTTGCGTGATCGTGCGAGGCCTCGGTGAAGTGTCGGCGGCAGCCACGAAGGACGTCTTCGTTTTGGAAGCGGTCTCCACAAGGTTGCGGGATGTTTCCGGTTTTGTATGGATCGTCTTCGTTGGCAGTAGCGCCGCTGTTAATGCTTTGTCTGACTTCACCGCGGGCGCCGCAGCCCACTCAGGAATCGGAACCGCCGGCGCGGGCGGGACAGAGCGAGGGAGAGGCTCGCGCAACGCGCTCTCATCGAGCGGAGGAACATTGGACGTCACCAATGGCGGTATACCGGGGGACACGCTCGGGGGTATGCCCGGGGAAGGCATCGAGGTCGCGGACACTGAAGAGCCCCCGCCGCCGAGCGTGCGCACCGACGCACTCAGCGGTTCTGTCGCGCCGGGAGTGTCTAATTGAAGCTGCAAGACCACATCATCGGTCAGCGGTGTGTAAATAATCGTTCCGCCGCGCAGGTCGGAAGATGCGAGTTCCAAGTTCCGGTGGAGCACGCCGTCGGTGATCAACAGATGTCCGTCCGTCGCGTCCCGTACCGCAGGGGAATCGGCATCCCAGCTTAGCTTCCAGGCGGACCCGCTCCTGTCCAGCTTCAAGCCGAGCACAGAATCGGTCGAGGGATTTAGGGCAACGGGAGCGTGTGGAGCAGGAGCAGTCTGGTTATTGCGACTCGACACAAAGACCGCGATCATGAGTGGCAGCGCGGAGAGCCCAAAGAAAACCCACTGGTAACGTTTCAGCCATGGCATGAACTTCGTCGATGCTGAATCCCGCGGCGCGGGCGGCTTGCTTTCGCGTGAAACAGGAGGTTCCTGTGCCGTATAGGTGGGGGGCCGGTACTGTTCCGAAGCTTGAGACTCAGTGGATGTGCCCGTTTTCGCCAGTTCCGTACGATTGAACGGGATTCGCGGCGATTGGCAAACTACGACGCCCTTCCGGGCGAGATAAAGACACGCGGTACTGAGCCGGCCCGCGCGCGGTTCGATGAGCAGAAAGATTCGCTCGGGATCTTGAATGGTTGATTGGGCTGGTGCCGCGGCCTCGCCCCCATTGCGACCGGCATCCGTTGTCGGCACCGGATTTGTCCCATTGCCGCCGGCGTTCGATAGCGTCGCTTGCACGGCGGACAAGTCCGTCGCATTGAGCGCTGCTTCCTCGGCGCATGATCGGTAAAAGCCGAGCACGGACATTCGGCTACGGCCAGGACGCCAGCGATCGAGCATCGTTTCGACTGCCTGCGGATTCGCGAAAGGAGACTCCGCGCCGCCACGTTCGGGAGTCGCCGATTCGTAGTGTTCCACGATCAGCGTAAGTTCCCGCCCATGGTGCGTGCGCCCGAGAAGAACTCCCGCCGCTATCTTGTCTGTTGCGCGCGCGGCGTCGCGCTCGAGAAGCTCGATAACGTTTAAGCTCAGGTGGACGCCGACGGCCTCTCCTGCAATTTCCCAACGGAAAAATGCTCCGACGGGCTTGGAGGCAGGACTAGCGGCTAGGTAGGGTTTCGCGTTCATTCAATGAAAGGAGTGCGATTGATCCGATGAGAGCCGGATAGGTTGCTAAATAATTTCACTTCGCAAACGAAAGAATCGGTGTACTGATCCCGCGCATTGTCGAAACCGCGGATCAGAAGCGCGCGAGAAGAACGTAGGCTCCGCTGCTGAGTGCGGCGCTTAGGCCGGCTGTGGCGGCAAGTTGGGTATACGCTTTCAGATTGCTCGATGGGACAACAATGATGTCGCCGGGTTTCAACAACCTGTCCTCACCCTTACCCGTCATTACTTTTTTCAGGTTTATGGACGCAAACTTTTCATAGAGTCCTTGCGAATTCACGCGCATGATCCCAGTGTTACCGGGGGCCGCGACCTTCGTCAGTCCTCCGGCTGCCGCAAGAACCTGCATCACGGATACGGAATCCTGAGTAGCCAGCTCTACGGCGCCGGGACGCGAAACCTCGCCCATGATGTAGACCAACCGAGCCTTCATCGCCACCGAGACCACATCGCCCGGTTTCATTCCGAGATTCGATTCGGGAGTGCTGGGATCGAGCACGTCTTTGAGCTTTAATTCCACGCTGCTGTGTTCTCCTCCGGGATCCAGGTGGGCGCCCGGAAGAGGAATCGGACCGGCAAGCACCGACCGGGTCAAGATCAGGGTCGGACCCGAAGCGTCGGGTCCTCCTGTCAACATAACCGCGGAGAGAAGCGTCTTGCCGTCTTCGATCTGATACGTACCCGGCCTATGGACGGCTCCTGCTATCGTCATCGGCTGGCTCCTGAAATCGGAGACATATACGGTGACCTGCGGATTGCGAATATAGCGCTTGAGTCCTTCGTCGAGGGTTTTTTCGAGTTGTTCCGTACTGAGTCCGGCAGCGTGCACCTTTCCAATCATCGGCAAATCCAGGTCGCCCGAACTGCTTACTCGCCACGTCTTGCTGCTTTCGTCGGCATCGAGGGCCTGAATCGTCACGGTATCGTCTGGGCCGATCATGGAGTTCGTTGGCGCGGCCGGTTTCGACGGAGTTGTGGGCGCGGCAGGGATCGGAGTGTCGTCAGGGACGTTCTGGGCCGCAATACCTCCGGGAGTCGCAAGGCAAAGCAGGCTGCAGAATGCAAGTAGTCGGATGGTCATCGAGACCTCCCTTGCGCTACGCGAATCGGTTTCTCGGCGGTCCATGATGTTTTGCCCACATGCTTCCGTTTCTTGAATGTCCTTACAATTTCCCGAACCGAGCGCGCAACGTACTGCACTTCGTCTTCGGTCATGGCAGGGTAAAGCGGCAGGGAAACCAGGCGCGGATAAAGATCGAGCGCGCGCGGGCATTGATTTTCGGGACGGTTCGCCCATTTCTTGAAGAAAGGATGAAGCGGAACCGGTATGAAATGAACGCTCGCGCCGATTTTTCTGCTTTTCAGTTCGGAAATAAATCGCGACCGGTCGATTGTCATTAAATCCAGATTCAGACGCAGAACGTAAAGGTGCCAGGCGTGCCGTCCATTGCGAGGAATTTCCGGCAATTCGATCTCGGAAATGCCCGCGAAGGCTTCTTGATAGAGGCCGGCATAGCGCGTGCGGAACTCGATGAAGCGTTCCAATTTACGAAGCTGGTGAATGCCAACCGCTGATTGAAGATCGCTCAGGTTGTACTTGAAGCCCGATTCAACCACTTCGTAATACCAGCTTCCGTCCTCACGGTAGCGATTCCACGCATCCTTGTTTATTCCGTGAAGGGTGAGCATTTTGATGCGGCCGGCGAGCGCGTCGTTATTTACCGTGATCATTCCTCCTTCGCCGGTAGTCATGTTTTTCGTAGCGTAAAAGCTGAAGCAGACTGCATCGCTGGGAGACTTCTCGTTGCCGAGCTGCCGGCCGCGATAAACGGTACCGGCGGCGTGCGCGGCATCCTCGATCACGAACAGCTTGTGTTTCCTGGCGAGCTTCCAGATCGCAGCCATGTTGCAGGGCGCTCCCGCCAGGTGGACCGGGATGATGGCTCGCGTGCGCGGCGTGATTCTCTTTGCGATCCAGGAGGGGTCGATATTGCCGTCCTCCAGCACGTCGGCCAGCACGGGAGTTGCGCCGACGTGCACAATCGCGCTCACCGTCGCGCAGAACGTCAGCGGAGTGGTGATTACTTCGTCTCCTTGGCCCACGCCAAGCGCCGCCAGGGCAACGTGAAGAGCCGCCGTGCAGGAACTCACGGCCAACGCATGCCGCGCTCCGGTATATTCCCGGAATTCTCTCTCAAATTGCGCGGTCCGCTCGCCGGTTGTCAGCCAGCCGGAACGAAGTACGCTGACTACTTCGCCGATTTCCGCATCGTCGATTTCAGGGCGATTGAACGGTATGAAATTTTGTGGGTTCATTCCGGTTCTTTCTGGGTGATTACCCCGGACTCCGTGGTGTCGTACGCTCCCGGAAAGGTCGCGCAGTGCGCGGTTCGCGCGATCACTTGCAGGTCCTGCCACAACGAACGGTTTCGCAGATAGGCAACATTGAGGGCCAGTTTGCTCGGAAGCACTGTTTCCCGGTAATAGCGGATCGGATCGGCGGCTTTCGCCAGAAGGTCTTCCTCGTGCCGGTAGGCGATCGAAGCGGGATCGGTGATTCCCGGCCGCGCTTGAAGCACCGACAGCCACACAGGGCTATTCACGTCCACAAATTCCGGCACTTCCGGCCTTGGACCTACCAGGCTCATTTCACAGCGCACGACATTCCAGAGCTGCGGCAATTCATCCAATTTGAACTTTCGCAAAAACCGGCCTACCGGGGTCACTCGCGAGTCACCGCCGGATGTGATGGAGGGTCCCGATCTTCCGACCCGCATGGTCCGGAACTTAAACAGGCGGAACAGCTTTCCTCCTCGGCCTACCCGGCTCTGCGTAAATAAGATTGGACGACCCGTTTCGCGCAGCACGGCAGCGGCGATGGCCAGCAACACCGGCGACAAAATCAGCAGCGCAAACAACGACACGGAGCAGTCCAGTAGCGTTCTTCCCCAACCGGCCTTCGAAAAACTCACGGTTGAGCTATGCGTATCGAGCGTTTCCATCAGAGGAATTCGAAAGTGCGCCGCGATTTCAGATTTAGGACGGAGAATTGGAATAGTACTCATACGCGCCGTAACCGTAGTAAGGCCCGGTTTTCACATCCCAGGCATTCAGGATGGTTCCGAGCACTGGAATTCCGTCGTCCGTCAACCGCCGTTTCGCCGCCAACGCAGCGTCCCGGCTCGTGCTGCCGGCGCGGAAAACGAGAATCGCGGCGTCAACCAGGCGCCCCAGAATTCGCGCGTCGGATATGTCCAGCATGGGGGGAGTATCGATCAGTATGATGTCGAATTCGGATCGCAGACGCTGCAGCAGCTCCAGCATTCGATGGGAATAGAGCAAGTTCGAGATGCTGTTTGTTCCCGGACCGCTGGTCAGAATGCTGAGTTCCGGCATTTCGGTTGGTTTTACGAGTGCTTCGAGGGGGCAGTCACGCAATGCGCTCTTTTCCCTCAGCAGATCGCTTAAGCCCCAGTCGTTGGGCAAGTTAAAAACTTCATTCAATCGAGGCTTTCGCATGTCTCCGTCGATGAGAAGCACTTTGTGATTGATCTCAGCCAAGGCGATGCCCAAATTGCTGACGATCGTCGTCTTTCCCTCGGCTCGGATAGCGCTGCTGACCATGATTACCCGCGGGGCAGTGCCGTTTTCAGCGGAGTGCAGAATCGACGTGACCGTGCCGCGGAATGATTCAGCGATCGTCGACGATTTATCCCGCCAGGTGACCAATTCGACCGACTGCGGTCTTGTTCCCATGGAGGCGTTGGCGCCGGCCGGCAGCGTAGCGCCCCGTCCGTACCTCGAGCTCTTGAGCGAAGCCAGAGTGCCTTCCGGTATCACGCCGAGCTCGGGCACCTTGAGATGGAAGCTGACGTCTCCAGGGGCCTTGAAGCTGCGGTCCATGCTCTCGAGCAGAATCACCAGGGCGACGCTGATCATCAGTCCTGAGATCGTGCCCATCAGCGTGTTCCACATGAAATTCGGTTTCGACGGAGCCCCGGGGATTTCCGCGGGATCGATAATTCGAGCATTGCTCCCGCGCATGGCCGTCGCGATATCGGCCTCGCGAGCTTTCTGAAGCAATGTGTCGTACATCTGCCGGTTGGTTTCGACGTCACGTTCGAGGATGCTGTAATTGACGGTTTTCGAAGTCTGCTCGGAAACAACTTGAACCTGCTTTTGATAGGTTTCCGCCAGCAGTTTTTCCTTCATAAGCGCGGATTGGTATTCGTTCCGGATGCGCGTGAGGACGTCGCTGCGTTCTTTATTGAATGTCGCCTCGACCTCGTCAATTTGCGCCTGAAGTTGTTTCACTTTCGGATGCTCGGGAGTATAGGTGGCGGACATTTGCGCGAGCTGCCGCCGCAAATCAGCCAACTGGACCTCGTATTCGCTCAGATGAATATTGTCGATCACCTGAGGAACGGAATCCGCCGGGGTCGTCATTGCGATTTGGTAAGTGGACTGTTTCGAAATACGCTCTGTTTCCGCGTCCGAGTAGGCTTTTTGGATTTCCTTGAGTTTGTCCTGTTCGGCACTTTCCTTCCCGTCCGTGAAAGTCAGATTGGAGGCGCGGCCGTAGGCTTGTAGTTGGTCTTCCGAGTTCTGTAGTTTGGTTCTCGTATCGTCCAGTTGTTGCGAGAGCCATTGCCGGGCGTTGTTGATCGCATCCCACCGGGATTGCAGGTTGGAATCGATGTATTCGTTGGCCAGGGCGTTCGCGAAAGCCGACGCAAATTTCGGATCCGTGGATTCCGACACAATTGTGACGATGCGGGTATTGAGCCCTATCTGCACCGTGAGTTCGGCTCCAGGGAAGGCTTGCGCGGCCGAGGGAACAGTTTTAGGAACTCGCCCGAACAGGCGGCGCAGTGAGTCTAATCGTATGGGTGCCTCTTTACTTGGTTGGAAGTTCTCTTTCCTCAATCGCGAGACAGCCCGGCGGCGGAGCGTGCGGCTTTGCAGGATCGCTACTTGCGTCGGCAAATAAGATTCCGGGCTGGCAACCGACCCATCGGGCAGGTTTGGCGTGATATCGGTGGGATTTTGAATTTCCAGCGAGACCTTCGCTTCATAGGACGGCGTTTGCGAAAGGCTCAGCAGGAAGCCGCCGAACGAACCGATGAGAATGGTGACCACGATCCAGGTCAACCGCTGCCGTATAACCCTCCACATCTCCAACGGCAATGCTTGGGTTTCCTCCGCGGTGGTGCCCGCGCCCAACGGTTCGAGGTAAAGCACGGTTTGCGGGCTACGCAGCGAGCGGGTTGGGTGAACGATCAATTCATTGCGCGTCGGTTTTAGGGGTTCTTGCACGATCACTCTCTGGGAATTGCTTTTGGGTATGAATGAATTTTGATCGGAAGTTCGAACGCAAACGGGTGGCTGCTGCCGGCCGAGGCCTATATTGAAAACATTAAGTGCGAATGCCCGGAGAATTCAGGAAACGTTCCGGATGCTTGACCGTCGGAAGCGCGGATTCGCAGGGTGAAACCCAGTTTTCGGGAACTTCCACAGCAACCGCGCGTTGGAGCAACTGCACCCCGAGAATCAAATGGGCCGAGCCCTTGAATCGCAACACGACGCCTTCCAGCCCGCGCAGCGATCCTTCTTCGATCCGAACCGACCTGCCGACTTCCAGGCGCGGCCAAGGAACCACCTGCTGGCCGGAATTCAGTGCCAACCGGACGGCGTCTACCTCTTTCGATTCGATCGGAAGGGGAGTTCTTCCGCGTCCGACGATTAGAACGACACCGGGTGTCGTGAGAATTGGAACGCGATCGGCCAGATCAAAGCGGCAGAACAGGTATCCGGAAAAAAGCGGCAACTGCATCACCTTGACGCGATCGGACCACCGCCGTCTTGACCAGTACAGCGGCAAATATTCGTCGTAACCCTTATGGCGCAATGCGTCCGAAACAGCCCGCTCGCAACGCGATTTGACTCGAATGGCGAACCATGAAATGTTAGGGCTCGTCACAAGAACTCCTTTGGGCAGCTATCTTTCTCAAATCCTAACTGGTTTCTTCCGGTCTAAATCGGCTGGTACCGCAACTTCGAGGCCAAAGCGGGGAAGTTCTGGCCATTCGATGTCTTACACGAATTCTTGGTCAGCTACCAATACAATGAGCGGACATGCTTCCGCCCCTTCAGTCCCAATTCGTCAAGTTCATTCAGCACGCACACAAGCACCCGGCCGCGCCGCTTTTTTAGGTTGCTAGACGAGTTACAAATATGCACCTTGCGTGCCAGCGTTATCTGGTTTGCCTTCAGCGCAGATACGGTGCTTCGTGCGCAAATTATTTCCCAGCAAGGACAATCATTTGGCACTCGCAGGAATTGTCAAATGGCTGCTTTTTCCGTAACTTCCGCGAACCTAAATTCGATCTCTCATCGGGTGTGCAGGGTTGCTACCATTGCAACTAGATGTAAGTGGTCCTGAGGGAAGTCTTTTGATTCAGCGCTCTAACGCGCATTCTTCGCAAGAGACCAGCACCGTATTGCGCGCGCATCGCGTTTCGCGCTTGAGGATGTCGCTCACGTAAAACTACTAGTACGTGTAGGAACTCAGAGGAATGAGTTAACAAAGTGGGGGTCTGATACACGCTGAATGTGCCCCCCCAAAGGTCCCCGATAAAGGGGCCTTTGGCGCGGGGAAGGAAACTAATGTAAACGTTAGGAGACGTTTCGGCGATCCTCGTGTCCGAGAATGTGCACAAAAAGAACGGAACCTGGATGACTCAGATTCCCCAAAGCGCTCCATTCTCTCGCTATGGCTCAGGCGCACGCCGAGACGTGACGGTGACCGTCACCGGCTGTTCAAGCTGGAAATCCAACTTGGTTTCCGATGGTATCTTTACTTGCTTGCCCCTTGTTGCTCCCTGATATATTCCTCCGCCCGCCGCGCCGACGCCCGCCCCGATGGCCGCGCCCTTTCCTCCACCCGCCAGAGCTCCGATAATTGTGCCCAGGACCGCGCCGCCGCCAACCTTCTCCGCCGTATTCTTTCCTCGAGAGCTGCCGGAGAGCGAATACGTGCTGCTCACGAGCGGGTAGGACTGTCCGCGAAACTCGATCTTGATGAGCTCCAGATGAAGCTCGCTCTTGCCCTTCAGGTGCCCAGCCGAGCTTGCGCTCGCCAACCGCACGTATATATCAGCGCCTTTCGGAACCACCACTTCGTTATCCACGACGATGGGGGCGTCCAGCGACGCGTGGAAAATCTCTCCGGACTGATTCACCGAAGAATCGACGCCGTCGATCAACCGGACCGTCATCGTCGAACTCGCTGGTATCACGACATTGCGCGGCGGTGGAGGAGGTGGTGGCAAAGGGACTGGTGCGGCTTGAGGAGGCGGTTGCGGCGCCCCCAGAGCATCCTGCGGAGGTGGTTCAGCCTGTGAAACCGGAGCCGCTTGATTTGGCGGAAGGGCGTTACTTTGCTGAAATTGCGCGTTGTCCGCCGTTTCAATTGGCTGCTTGTGTCGAGGAGCGACCGGCTTCTTCACGGAATTTTTGCGCCTTGACTCGGGATACGGCTCAGGCGTCGCCGCGTGTGCGGGCTCTGGCTCGGGCTCTGCCGCCCGCACCTGCGTCTGCTGCACGGAAATCCGGTCGTTTACTTTTGTAACTCCCGGAGTTTGGCTGGCGATCTTGAAAGCATCGTAGCGCGCCGCGTCGCTCGGGACAGTGCCGCTCAACGTGACTTGCCCGTTACTCGACGTCACTTGCAGGCTCGCATCTTTCAATTGCGAGTCAGAAAACATCTGAGCCTTGATGTTTGTCAGCAGCGCCGCATCGTCCTGCTTTTTAGCGCACCCAATTGCCAACACAACCCCCAGCAATGCGATCGAAAAGGTCGACCTTTTTCGCATTTACTTTCCTCCTGATCGCCCACGCACGCGAGAACGCGAAAATGCCCCGAACACAAAGATGCTTGAATGACACTAGTTTACTATGATGCGGCACCGCGCATAAGCGCTGTTTTGATTTGTGGAACGTCCAGATGCAGCGCCGAAAAGGGCGACGCGGGAACT
>Ga0182024_10013724_pt1 | contig 15766 bp, 15 predicted proteins | sample P32metaG_FD_120480 | JGI IMG/M metagenome (GOLD analysis project Ga0182024, IMG submission 120480) | Permafrost microbial communities from Stordalen Mire, Sweden - P3-2 metaG (Illumina Assembly) | ecosystem: Environmental > Terrestrial > Soil > Wetlands > Permafrost | place: Sweden: Stordalen... | reverse complement strand
GTGCGCGGGCGATGCGTGCCATCATGCGCCCGTGATTTGCGCGAGGCGGGCAAGACCATGACCACCCTGGTGACCGGCGCGGGCTTGATCGGGACGGAGTTCGCCTGCTGTGCGCTTGCGCGCGGCGAGACGGTGGTGTTCCTCGATCCGGAGCCGCGGGCGGATTTTCTGCGCATGAAGCTCGGCGCCGGCGACTTTACGCTGGCCCGCCACGATGTGCGCGATCTGGCCGCCCTCATCGCGGTCGCCAGGGCGCATCGGGTCGACACGCTGGTGCACACCGCGGGTCTCATCGGCCCGCGGGTGCAGGAGTCGCTCAGCCTCGCCTTCGACATCAATCTCGCCGGCACCCGCAACGTGGCCGAGACCATGCGGCTCGCCGGCGTGCGTCGGCTGGTGCATCTGAGCTCGCTCGCCGTCTATGACCGCCGGCGCGAGACCCCGGAAACCACGGCCCGCGGCCTGCCTGAGGATTTCCCGCGCGGCGGCGCGCGCGGCTACGGCAATTTCAAGGGCGCCAAGGAGCTCATCCTGGAAGCCTATGCGGCCACGCACGGTTTCGAGCTGATCATGCTGCGGCCCGCCAACGTGTTCGGGCTCGGCCACTATTGGTCGGGCTCCAGCGGCGGACAGAAGATGCACAACCTGATCGAAGCCGCCTTCGAGGACCGCGCCGTCCGCATCCCTTTGTCCGAAACGCTGGCCCACGAATACGTCTATGCCAAGGATGTGGGGCGCGCCGTCGATCGCGCCGCGACGGTGCCGCTGCCGGCGGAGACGGTCTTCAACATCGGCAACGGCTACGTGACCTCGTTCGACGAGGTGCTGGCGGCCGTGCAGGCGCTGTTTCCGGCCATGAGCTACGAGATCGAGGCCGGCGAACGGCCGCAGTCGAGACCGGCACCGCTCGACATCTCGCGCGCCAAGCGGCATCTCGGCTGGGAGCCGCGCTTCACAATGGCGTCGGCTTTCGCGGACTATTTGGCGGAGCTCACCCAGGCCGGCGGCCCGGCCCGGCCGGCTGCCCCCCATCGCAGCGGAGGCAAGCCCGCATGATCGCGGTTCAACGCATAGGCCACGCCACCTACGAGACGCCCGACCTCGCGCGCCAGATCGACTATTACACGCAGGTGATCGGGTTTCGGCTCGCCGACCGCGCCACCGACCGTGCTGTCCTGACCACGCGGCTGGGCGAAGAGGTGCTGGTGCTGGAATCAGGCACCAGCGCGCGCTGCAGCAAGCTGTCGTTCCAGCTCGGCCCGCAGGACGATCTCGCAGAGGTCGCGGCACAGCTCGGGCGCAAGGGAATTGGTTGCGAGTTGCGCAGCGACATCACGCCGGCGATTGCGAGCGCCGTGGCGTTCGAGGACCCGAAGGGGACGCAGGTCGCGCTGTTCACGCGTTGCAAGACGGCGCCGCCGGGCGAGACGCCGGGCGTCTCCCCGATGAAGCTCGGGCATCTCGCCCACGTGGTGCCGGACGCCAAGGCGATGACCGATTTCTACGTCGAGAATCTCGGCTTCCGGGTCTCCGACTGGATGGAGAATTTCTTCTCGTTCCTGCGCTGCGGCCCCGACCATCACACGGTGAATTTCCGCACCGGCGACAAGAATTTCATGCACCACATCGCGTTCGAGCTCAAGGACTGGGCCCATCTGGGGCTCGCCTGCGAGACGCTGGGGCAGCACAAACGGCCCATCCTGTGGGGGCCTTTGCGTCACGGCATAGGGCACAATCTGGCGATCTATCATCGCGACCCGGACGACCACATCATCGAGCTCTACGCCGAGCTCGACCAGATGAAGAGCGAGGAGCTGGGCTATTTCGATCCGCGGCCATGGCACGAGGATCGGCCGCAGCGGCCGAAGGTGTGGAAACGGGAGGACGGCGCCATGGTCTGGGGCGTGCCGCCGGCGCCCGACTATCTGCGCAGCCGTCCACCCATGCCGGGGCATTGAATGTAGAATGCAGGGTGGGTTAGGCGCGCTCTCAGCGCCGCGCGCTCTCAGCGCCGCGACCCTCCGGCTGAGTTTCGGTTGCGGCGTGAGTCGATGGGTTTTCTGTCTAACGGAAGCGACGATGAAGAAATTTCTGGGTTGGCTCCTGATCGCCGGATCGGCCGCGCTTTGCTCCCTTCCGGCCGGCGCGCAGACTTATCCGGTCAAGCCCATCCGGGTGATCGTATCGACGTCGCCGGGCGGCATCACCGATATCGCGGTCCGCATCCTGGGCGCCCACATCAGCGCCCGCACCGGCCAGCCGGTCGTCATCGACAACCGTCCGGGCGCGAGCGGCAACATCGCCATGGAGGCGGTGGCGCATGCCGCGCCCGACGGCTACACGCTCGGCTTCGCCAATACCGGCAATATCACGATCAATCCGTTCCTGTTCGCCCACATGCCGTTCGATCCGCTCGCCGACCTCGTTCCGGTCGGTCCGGTGGGGACGGTGCCGCTGTTCCTGGTGATCAACGGCCAGGTACCGGCCAGGACGCTGGCTGAATTCATCGCCTATGCCAAAGCCAATCCGGACACGGTCAATTACGCGGGCGCCGGCGCCGGCACCACACCGGATTTGGCCGGTCTCGAATTCATCCGACGCGCCGGGCTCAAGCTCGTGATGGTTCCGTTCAAGGGCACCTCGCCCGCCACCACAGCCGTGGTCGCGGGCGACGTGCAGGCCACCTTCATCTCCATGGGTCCGCACATGGACTTCGTGCGCTCCGGCGCCTTGCGGGTGCTGGCTGCCGCCACGCCCAGGCGGGAACCCTATATGCCGGACACGCCCACGTTCGCGGAGCTGGGGTTTCCGGGCTTCGAGACCTCGACCTGGTTCTCGCTGTTCGCGCCGCGCGGCACGGCGGCCGAGATCGTGGATCAGCTCAACCTCTACACCCGCTCCGTGCACGAGGACGCGCAATCGCAGCGGCGGCTGGATGCCAACTTCGTCGATCCGCTGATCATGACGGCGGCCGAGTTCGCCGCCCTGGTCAAGGCCGACGCGGTCAAATGGGAACGCGTCGTGCAGGAAACGGGCGCCAAGCTCGAATAGCGCGGCCTGTCATTGCCCGAGATAGCGTTTGGCCTGGTCGACCAATTCCCGCGGCGTGGCCGCGACGGTCCTGACCATTTGCTGCACTTCCTCGCCGCTCAAGGGCTCGAGCGTGAGATGCCGCTTGGCGATCTCGGCCACGAATTCGGGGTCTTGCATGGTCGCCATGAAGGCGCGGCGCAGGGCCTCGGCGCGCGCGGGCGGGATGCCGGGCTCAGCCACGATGGTGCGCCCGATGTCGGGACCGCTGCCGAGCAGGCCCAGAATCTGTCGCGAGCGCTCGTCGACCGCGAGGTCCAGGAGGCCCGGATCGTCCGGCAGCTCCGCGATCCGATGCGCGCCCTGTGCGTACAGGATCCGGATCTTCTTCTCGGTCAGCCAGTCCTGGTGGTTGGTCTGGATGGCTTCCCAGGCCATTCCGCCGATCGAATCGGCCTCGCCGCGCATCATCGCCAGGGCCTGGTCGGGTGAGCCGCGGAATCCCAGGATCACCTTGATCTTGGTCCCGATCAGATCGTTGAGGGCGGTCGGAATGAAGCTCGATGTATTCGACGCCACGGTGCCGGCCATCAGCGGCTCGCGGTGCCTGGCCTCCTCGATAGTCTGCACCGGCGAGGTGTGCCAGACCACCGAGACGGTAGCGGTCGAGACGATGCGGCCGATCAAGACCAGCTTGACCGGATCGAACTCGCCCGGACCGCCCAGCACTTTGCCGAGGGTGAGCGCGTCGATGAAGACGCCGAGCGAGGTGCCGTCCTGGGGCGTCACCGTGCTCATATAGCCGGCAGCCTTCATGCCGCTGCCGCCCAGCATGCTCTTGATCACGATCGGCGGATTGCCCGGGATATGGCGGGTGAAATACGGCGCGAGCACGCGGGCATAAAGATCGTAGCCGCCCCCGGGCGGGAAGCCGACATAGAGACTGATGGTCTTGCCGCGGTAGAAATCGGCGGTCACATCCGCCGTGGCGCAGCCGTACGCCGCCAGCACGAGGGTGCCGGCACAAGCCAGACGCCGCAACATCCATCCGCCGATCATCGCAGCGTCCCCATCGTTGCGCCGGCCATCCTACAGCTTGAGCAGCATCTTGGCGGTGCCACCCAAGATCCTGTCCTTGTCGGCCGCGTCGAGGTCGAGGTTGCGCACCAGGTCGAGACCGCGCTGCTTGAGGGCGACCAGCATCGGCGCATCGGTGCCGAAGATCAAACGGTCGGCCCCCACGGTCTTGATCGCGCACTCGACCGCGGGAGCGTGGTAGCAGACGGTGTCGAAATAGATGGTTCGCAGATAGTCGCTGGGCTTGCGCGTGATATGCAACGGCGGCCCATAGGGACCCAGGATATACGGGTCGTCGCGCAGCTCGTAGGCATAGTCCATGCGCCCGATGATCTCGCAAATGCCGCCGCCGAGATGGCTGGCGACGAACTTGAGCCGCGGAAACTCCTCGAACACGCCGTTTACGATCAGGCGCGCCAGCGCCAGGCAGGCGTCGAACGGACGGCCGACGCTCGAGGCCAGCCGGAATTCCCGCATCCGCTCCTCGCCGAAGCCGACCGACGGCGGATGCATGAAGACCGGAATGTCGAGCGCGGTCGCGAGAGCGAAGAAGGGCCGCGCGTCGGCGTCGTCCGGATAGGCGCCGCGATGGCTCGAGCTGATCAGGACGCCGCGCAGGTCGTCCTGCTTTACCGCGCGCTCGAGCTCCTCGAGATGCCCGTCACCGCCGCCCGGAATCGCGGTCGCGATCGCGACCAGCTTGTCTTTGTGCCGGTCGCGCAGCGACGCCATGTATTCGTTCGCCGCCCGGATCACCGGCAATGCCTCCGCGCGGGTGAAGCTCTTGAGATAATGGCCGGAGTTCGAGATCACGCTGATGTCGAGACCGACCTCGTCGTGCAGCCGCAGCACGTTCTCGACGGTGGCCGGACAATGACCCTGCCAGAACGGCAGCGCCTGCTCGCGGGGAGAATGGACGTGGGTATGCCAGTCGATGATCATGTTGCCTGCCGTCGCGATGAGGGATGCGTGCGCGCCGAGCCGATGGATCAGAATCCATAAAGGCGCGCCGGATTGTCGACCAGGATGGCGTTGCGGGCCGCCGGGTCGGGCGCCCAGACCGGGAGCTGGTTCATCAGCGCCCCGTCGTCGATCTGCCGCAGCGGCGTGATATCGGTGACCTTGCGGCCCGGCGCGGTGACCGAATTGGGGTGCGGCCAATCGGTGCCCCAGACGATGCGCTGCGCATTGGCGGCGATCAGCGCCTTGGCGAGCGGCGCCACGTCCGGATAGTCGGGCGCCCGGGTCGAGGCCCGATAGCCGCCGGATATCTTCACATAGGCCTTGCCGGAGCGGACCAGCGCGACGAGATCGGCGAAGCCCGGCTGCCCGGGTCCAAGCGCAGCCTGGGCGCCGCCGAAATGGTCCAGCACCACCGGCACCGGCGCCGCCAGCACCAAGTCCTTGATGCCGGCGATCACGGCGAGGTTGGTGTAGATCTGAATATGCCAGTTGCGGCCCGCCATGCGGGACAGCGCGGAGCCGAAGCGCTGGCGGGCGAGACCGGGATCGTTGCTGCCACTGGTCGCGAGATTGAGACGGATGCCGCGTATGCCGGCCTTGCCCATGGCGTCGAGCTCGCGGTCCGCCGTCTTGTCGTCGATCACCGCCACGCCGCGCGCGTCCGCGCCGCGCGCCTTCATGCCGTAGAGCGTGGCGGAATTGTCGGTGCCGTACACGCTCGGCGTCACGATCACGACGCGCTTGACGCGTAGCGCGCGATGGAGCGCCGCCATCTCCTGCGGCAGCGCGGTCTCCGGCGTATAGACGCGGCCCGCGAAGAACGGAAATTGATCCGGGTCGCCATGGATGTGGGTGTGGCAGTCGCAGGCATCCGCCGGAACCGCGAAGCTCACGGGCGTCGCAGGCTGCGCCGGCTCGGCAAGGCTCTCCTGGGTCATCATCCGGGCCCCGTACTCATTGCGCCGATCACCGAGTCGCGTCGGCATGGTCTCCTCACGCGTCCAACCATCCCGGACCGGACCTAGCGCCTGGAATCCTGCGCGTGCCCCCCGAGGCTCCGCAACAGTTCGGGCAGGCGCAAGAGCGTAGCGAATTTCTCGACCCCATCGAGGGAAATATTTCGTCGCAGATGGCTGCTGTCGCGGAACAGGAACTCGCCCCCGATGGAGGTGATGCAATCGGGTCGGCACATTTGGTCGGTCGGAAATACCGCAAGCACGTCAGGGTGGCCGGCTGCGACCGAGCGCAGAACCGCATTGGTCGCAGATTGTCTTTCCAAGAAGCTGCTGCGCGGAATTGACGCGGTCATCGCCAGGCAATGCGCGCGCTCGCTCTGATCACGCCACAAATGAACGTCTTGCAGAATGACGCAGGGAATTGGATCGAATCCCATCTGCGGCATCTCGCCGAGCAGAATGATCCTGCGCCGCAGCGGCGCAATTTCGACGACGAATTCCTCCAGCCCCTGCTTGAGCAATTCCAAGCCGCGCGCCACCGACCGCGCGTCGCCCTGGTTCCTGTAGGTGACCGAAAGATAGGCGGACCAGCGCGCCGCCAGCATGACGAATTCAATTTCAGGCGACGACTTGAGCACGTCGAGATAGTGGGCGCGCTGCGCGCATGACGTATCGTATTCAGGGCTCGCCGGTATGTAGCGCTTCAGTCCGCCGTCGTGGAAAATGGGAGGACAGTCGCCAAAGAGCGCGATCGATCGCCCGGTCTCTCGCCCGGCGAGATCGAGCAAGGGCAGAAGATGCTCGGCGTGGCTGTCTCCCCAGATGACACCCCTGCCGGCGGCGGTCCGCCAATCGGCGCCGACCGCGCAATCGACATTGAAGGGTCCCGGCGCATAAGGGCAATTCCAATCCCACATCGTCTTGAGGCTGCTCAACGCCTCCAGGTTTGGGGTGACGCGCTCAGGAAAACCGTTTTCTTGAACGACACCGAGCATCGCGACGGCCACCGCGGCGGCGGCGGTCAGACCGAACCGCAAGGTCGCCTTGACGGAAAGTGGTTTTCTAAACGGCTGCTCCACCCATTTCCATGAAGCAAAAGCGATGAGCAATGAAGCACCCGCCACGACCGCGGCGTCGAGGAGCGTCAGCGCCGCACCGCTGCGGTACTGGCGCCAGAAGACGATGAGAGGCCAATGCCACAGGTAGAGTGAATAGGAGATCTTGCCCACGAACTGCAGCGGTTGGAAGGACAACACGCGGGCGACGAAGGACGGCGCACTTGCCGGATTGATGATGAGGGCCGCCCCGACCACGGCCGGCAAGGCATTCCAGCCCGGGAACAGCCATTCGGGGGAAAGAAAGCAGACCGACCAAAGAATCAGTCCGAGCCCAACCGCCGGGAGCAGCTCATCGAGCACGCGGCGGCGCAATCGCGGGGCAAAGACCAAAAAGCCTCCGGCCGCGAGCTCCCACAGTCGCGCATGGAGCAAATAGAACGCCGCCTTTGGATTGGTGAGAACGCCGTAAACGCTGACCAAAAAACCGGCGCCGACAATGCCGGCCATCAGCCAGGCCATGGTTGTCCGGCGGCCCTTGGCCACCGACAGGAGACCCAGCATGATGAGAGGCCAAATCAGATAGAATTGCTCCTCCACGCCCAAGGACCAGGTATGGAGCAGACCCTTCGACTCGGAGGGGATGTCGAAATAGCCGGTGGAGAAATAGAAAAACACATTGCCGAGCGAGAGCGCCGCGTAGAGGCCGCTCTGCGCGAGCTCCTTGTAGTCGCCGGGAAACAACAGGAAGTACCCGAGCCCGGTGGTCGCCACGATCATGACCAGCAGGGCCGGAAAAATGCGTCTTATTCTACGACTGTAGAACCGTCCGAATGAGAGGGTCCCGCGCCCGGTAAACTCGTCCGCGATGAGGCCGGTCATCAGAAAACCGGAAATCACGAAAAAAACGTCCACCCCGACGAACCCGCCCGGGAGCCCGACGCCCAAGTGAAAAACAATGACCGCCAGGACCGAGATGCCCCGCAGCCCCTGAATGTCGGGCCTATATACCAAGAGCTCCAGCCTCCATTTGGCGCGGCGACACTATCCGCGTCACCCACCACTGGGAAGGAGACGAGCCCGCCGCAAATTGCAAGGAGTGCAACCGCCCGGCACCATGCTCCGGGCAGGCCGGATTTTTCGGCCCGGCTGTCGAAATCGGGCGGGCTCGATCGTCATCGCCCAGGCAGGGCATAAGGCTCGGCCGTTTCTGAAGCGAAGGAGAGCGAGATGAAGTACATGCTGCTGATCTACGGCAATGAAGCCGGCATGCTGGCCGCCAGCAAGGAGACGGCCGCCCAGATGTTGGCCGCCTATGGGGCCTACACGGAAGCCATGAAGAAGGCGGGCGTCCATGTGGGAAGCAATCGGTTGCGGCCGACCGAATCCGGCACGACCGTGCGGGTCGCCAACGGCAAGACCGAGGTGCTGGATGGTCCCTATGCGGAAACCAAGGAGCAGTTGGGCGGCTACTACATGATCGAGGTGCCGGATCTCGACGCCGCGCTGTCCTGGGCGGCGCGTTGCCCCGCCGCCAGCCATGGGGCGGTCGAGGTGCGGCCGCTCTGGGTCATGTAGCCCTGTTTGGTTCCAGCTCTGGATCATGTCGCCAATACCGCCGGAAAACGACCAGCCTGCCCGTGCGGCCGCCGAAGCGGTAGCGCGGCGGAGCTACGGCAAGCTGGTCGCATTTCTGGCGGCGCGCACGCGCGATGTCGCGGGCGCCGAGGATGCCTTGGCGGAGGCCTTCGCGGCCGCCTTGGTGGATTGGCCGGCGAGCCAAATCCCCGCGAGCCCGGAAGCGTGGCTGCTGGCGGTGGCGCGGCGCAAGATGATCGATGCGGCGCGGCGGCGGCGCAGCCATGAGGATGCGGCCGGACATCTGCGATTGATGCAGGAGGAGCTCGAGGCCGTGGCGGCGAGCCAGATGCAGATCCCCGACGACCGCCTGCTGCTGATGTTCGCCTGCGCCCATCCGGCGATCGATCCGGCCATTCGCGCCCCGATGATCCTGCAGACCGTGCTGGGCTTCGACGCCGCCACGATCGCCTCGGCTTTTCTGGTCTCGCCCGCCACCATGGGCCAGCGGCTGGTGCGCGCCAAGGCCAAGATCAGGCAAGCCGGCATCCCGTTCCGCCTGCCCGAGCGTGCCGATCTGAGCGAGCGCCTGGCGGCTGTGCTGGGCGCCATCTATGCGGCCTTCTCGGAGGGCTGGTCCGATCCGGCCGGCACCGAGTTCCGCCGCCGTAACCTCGCCGAGGAAGCAATCTGGCTCGGCCGGCTGGTGGCTTCGCTGTTGCCGCAGGAGCCGGAAGCGCTCGGCTTGCTGGCCCTGATGCTGCATGCCGAAGCGCGGCGCGGCGCGCGGCGCAACCCGCAGGGCGAATACGTGCCGCTGGCGGATCAGGACCCGAAATTGTGGAGCAGCCCCATGATCGAGGAGGCGGAGACGCTGCTGTTCCGGGCGAGCCGCATGGATGCGATCGGCCGCTATCAGCTGGAAGCAGCGGTGCAGTCCGCCCATGTGGTGCGCCGGCTCACCGGGAAAACCGATTGGGCCGCGATCGAGCGCCTCTATGATGCGCTCTCGGGAATCATCGATTCGCCCGTGGTGGCGATCAACCGGGCGATCGCGATCGCGCAGACGCGCGGGCCGGCCGCCGGGCTCGCGGCGCTCGATGCGCTGGCGGCCGATGCCCGGCTCGCCGAATACCAACCCTATTGGGCGGCCCGTGCCGGATTGCTGGCCCGCACCGGCATGCGCGAAGCCGCAGAGGAGGCCTATGAACGGGCGATCGGGCTCGAAGCCGACCCGGCGGTGCGCGACTTCCTGCAGCAACGCCGCGCGCAGTTATGCCGGCAATAGGGTCTCGCACCATCCGTTCGATTATTACGTACGGGCGCCCCTCGTGGGCGCCCACTCGCGATGACGGCAGCGACAGAGCGGCCACGAGGGCCGCCCCTACGACTCCACATAGGCTTGCAGCCAGCCCAGCACTTGCGGCCAGCCCTGATGATGCGCACGCGCGCTTTCGGTCGTGAGGCCGCAATGGGTCAGGCGGACCGTGGTGACGCCGTTGCGTTCCTCCAGATCGAAGCGGACCAGGGATTCCTGCGCATCCGCGTCCCAATCCGGCAGCCAGGTGAAGACGAGCAAGCGCGGCCGCTCGATCTCGCGGTACTCACCGCTCACGTTGAAGGCCTTGCCGCCGCGGCCGATGCCGCGCGTCAGCCATTTGCCGCCGGGGCGCAGATCCGACTCCATGTGGGTGCCGCGGTATTGGCCTTCGGCCCCCCACCACTTGAGCCGTTGCTGCGGATCGGTGAGCGCCTCGAAGATCCGCTCCGCCGGTGCCCGGATGGTGATTTCCTTGACGATGGTGTCGCTTGGGCCCGCGGTGTTCATCGCTCCTCCTCGATGTAGCGCTTGAGACCGCGCAAGCTCTCGCTCCAGAAGGCTTCGTAGTCGCGCAGCCAGTCGTCGACCGCGCGCAGCGGCTGCGCGTTCAATTCGCAAATGCGGGCGGTGCCCTGGCGGCGCGTCACCACCAGACCGGCGGATCGCAGCAAACGCAGATGGCGCGAGATCGCCGGCCGGCTGGTGCGAAAATTCCGCGCGATGTCGCCGACGCTGCGCCGGCCGCCGCGCAACAGGCTGAGAATTTTCCGGCGCGTCGGATCGGCGATCGCCCGGAACACCGCCGCGCTCGGCTTGCGTCTCGCTTGGGGCATTTTTTATGTAACCGTTTGGCTACCAATAATGTAGCCCTGTGGTTACGTAACGTCAAGAGACGGTTTTTGTCGTCCCGGCCCATCGCGCGTCGAAGACGCGCGTAAACGCGCTTATTGCGCCGGGACCCATACCATCAGGGCGTTTACGCCCGTCTTCGACGGGCTATGGCAGCCTATCGATGGGACACGGCGCATGGGTCCCTGCCTTCGCAGGGACGACGGCGGAGAAACGTTCGCACCCAAGTTTCGCGAGGGTTCTCTGACAATCCACACCGCTTTCGCCACGGGGCGCTCTTTTCGTTATAGTGCCGGCGCGGAGGAGCGGCATGGGAATTGTCGAGAAGACCGAGACCAGGATGGCGCTGAGCGCGGCGGATGGCGACCGCTTCCGGCTGCGCGCCTTCATCGAGAGCCTGCCGGCCGACGAGATCGAGACGCGCTCCGCCCCCATCGATCTGGCCGACGTGGCCGCCGTGCTCGAGGACAATCCCAAAGCCGTCCTGTTCGGCGCGGTCGGGGCGGAGCGGCAGCAGCTGGTGGGGAACGTCACCGGCAGCCGCGGGCGCATCGCGCGCGCCTTCGGGGTCGCGGCCAACGAATTGACCGGCGAAATCCGCCGCCGTCTCGCCGGCAAGCCCGACATTTTCGAGATCGCGCGCCCGCAGGCCCCGGCCCAGGAGGTCGTGCTGACCGGCCAGGACGCCGACCTGACCGCGCTGCCGGTCCATCTGCAGCACGGCGATGATGGCGCGCCCTACATCTCGTCGGCCATGGATTTCGCGGTCGATCCGGCGAGCGGCTGGACCAATGTGGGGATCCGCCGCCTGATGCTGCGCGGCCGCCGCGAGGCCGGCATCGATCTCAACTCGCCGAGCGACCTGCGCGCCATCTATGAAGCGAGTGCCGCGGCGGGAAAACCGCTGCCGATCAGCTTCGTGGTCGGGTCCCATCCGGTCGACCACGTGGCCGCGGTGATGCGGCTGCCGGTCGACGAGCTGTCGCTCATCGCGTCGCTACGCGCCGCCCCGCTGCCGGTGGTCAAATGCGTCACCAACGACATCCGCGTGCCGGCCGACGCCGAATGGGTGCTCGAAGGCTATCTCGACGCCCGCGGCCATGTGGAGTCGGAAGGGCCCTATGGCGAGTTTCTCGGCTACTACGGCCACGTGAAGCGCAATCCGGTGTTCCACCTGAGCGCGGTGACGCGGCGCCGCGATGCGCTGTTCCAGACATCCACCATCGGGGGTTTCTCGCTCGGCCGCACCGACACCGCGCCGCTCAACGGCGTGCGCACCGAGGTCATGATCTGGCGGGCGCTCGAGACGGCGGTGCGCGAGCCGGTCGCCGTCTATGCGACAACGTCGAGCGGCGGCATGTTCAATCTGCGGGTGGCGTTGCGGCAGCGGGTCGCGGGCGAGGCCCGCAACGCCATCGCGGCCTGCTTCGGGGCGCTGCCCAACGTCAAGAACGTGTTCGTGGTCGATCCCGATATCGACGTGTTCTCCGACCAGCAAATGGATTGGGCGCTGGCGACCCGGTTCCAGCCCGACCGCGACCTGGTGGTGATGAGCGGGCTGCGAACGCTGCCGCTCGATCCTTCGCTCACGGGCCAGAAGGTCGGCGCCAAGGCCGGGTTCGATCTGACCTGGCCGTTCGGCAGCAGCGGGCGCCTCGAGACCCGGGTGCCGGCGCCGCCGCGCTTTGCAGGCGCGCGCTTTGCATCGCTGGAGGCGGCGCTGGCGGAGGGGCCCAAATCCTTCGAGCAGCTGATGAGCGCGGTCGGCAGCCGCGACGGCCGCGAGATCGTGCGCGCGCTCGAGGGGCTGCGCGCCAAGGTCGTGCTCGAGCGCGATGCCGAAGGGCGCTACTTCGTCACATCGGACAGGAAAGCTTAAGCCGGGAGGCTTTCGATCATGGCCGTGCACAGGCACATGCTACTTGCTTTACTCGCCATGGGCGGCGCGACCGCGGCACAGGCCCAGGACGTCACCGTCAAGATCGGCATGGTGAAATCGATCTCCTCGGTCGCCACCCTGACGGCGATCGAGAAGGGCTATTTCAAGGAGTTCGGCATCAAGGTCGAGACCGAGGACCTCGACACCTCCGCCAACGTGATCGCGCTCCTGGCGCAGAACCAGCTGCAGGTGGTGGAGGGCGGAATCTCGGCCGGCTACTTCAACGCGCTGGACAAGAATCTCCCCATCACCATGGTGATGGACCGGGTCTCCAGCCCGCTCGGTCATCATTTGATGATCCGCCCCGATCTCAAGGGGCAGATCACGCGGCTCAAGGATCTCAAGGGCAAGGTCATCGCCAGCAACGGCCAGGGCTCGGTCTCGACCTATGAGGTCGGCAAGATGCTGGAAACCGACGGGCTGACCATCGCTGATGTCGACATCAAGGTGTTGCCGTTCAACCAGATGGCCATCGCGTTCACCAACAAGGCGATCGACGCCGCGATCGTCATTCCGCCGTTCACCTCGCAATTCATCGACAAGGGCTTCGCGGTGAGCTTCAAGGAGCCCGACGACCTGGTCAAGCCGTGGCCGCTGACGATCGCGGTCGCCATGATCAACACCGATTGGGCCAAGCCCAACCGCGACCTCCTGCGCAACTATTTCACCGCCTATCTGCGCGGGGTTCGCGACTATTGCCAAGCCTATCACGGGGGAGCGAACCGGGCCGAGCTGATTCAGCGCCTGATCCGCACCGGCACCGAGACCCGCGAGGAGCTGCTCTACAAATATCCCTGGCCGGCGCGCGATCCCAATGGCCGCATCAATGTCGCCAGCATGCTCGACATGCAGGCCTGGTACAGACAGAACAAGTTCGGCAGCGCGCAATTGCCGGCGGAGCGGCTCGCCGACATGTCCTATGCGGATTACGCGGTCGCCAAGCTCGGACCGTTCGTGGTCGAGAACCGCGACAGCAAGCTCGCGGGCTGCCGCTGAGGCGGGGCATGGGATTTCGGCGCTGCCCGCAAGCGTACCCGCTTACCCCGACCTTTTCCTGCGGGGAGAGAGACTTCGCCCGCCCGCCATGAGGGGGCCATGAGAAGGCCTTTCCACCGCCCGAGCGCATCGATCAGCCGGGCTGATCTTGCCCGGGAGCCTCCATGTCGCCCGGCGCCTCGGCGGCCGGCGGCGCCGCGGTCCCCTCGCGTTCAGCCTTGCGCTGAGCGGTCTTTTCGTCCTTTTTTCGCTGCTTTTCGTCGCTGCGGGTGCGCGCGGCCCGATCTCGTTCGCTACGGTCTCTATTGTAATTCGGCCTAAATGCCATGAATTCCTCACATGAAACAGGTTGCTATCGTATCCTTAGAGCTTATATACGCCTTTGTTCGAGATTTTGCCTGTCTTTGCTGCCCGGTTCGGGCTCTTCCTAGAGACAACGTCGAATTCGGACGCCGGGTTGCGCGATGTCGCGTAGCCCTCAGACGCCGACCGGCGTTTTCACAGGAGGCCAGACATGGCTACAGGTACAGTAAAGTTTTTCAATTCGCAAAAGGGCTTCGGCTTCATCCAGCCGCAGGACGGCGGGCAGGACGTGTTCGTCCACATTTCCGCCGTCGAGCGCGCCGGGATGAGCAACCTCAACGAAGGCCAGAAGCTCACCTATGACGTCGTCAGCGAGCGCGGCAAGCTGGCGGCCTCGAATCTGCAGAACGTCTAACAACGTCTAACCGCGGTTCACGAACCGCGGATGGGGCCCGGCCGCGAGCGCCGGGCCTTTTGCACTTTCCGGCAATGTGATCGCCACCCGGGCTGGCCCAAAAAGGGCCGGCCCCAAATGTCGGTCCTGTTGTCCATCAAGCAGCTCATGGAGACTGAGGATGGCACGCAAACCGGCGACCCGAGTGGAATTTGCCCTGTTCGATGTCTTCTACGAAGACGGCTCGCAGCGTTCCAATCGCAGGGTGCCGAGCGACATCCTGGGCGGCCTCGACGGCGATGCGCCGGCGCGTGCCGTGATCGAGGAGCAGGACCGGCTGATCGCCGAAAAATCCGGCACCCCGGCCCTGGCGGTCAAAAGCCTGCGCCGATCCGGCGGAAAGTGAGCCACCGGGGCTGCCGTCTGTGACTTTTCGTTACGGCCAATCCCGGCAACGGGGATTATTTTATTTTCATTTCAACCTTCCGCTTGCGAATTGATTGAGCACGCCGAAATTCCGTCCGCAGCGTTGACTCGAAAGCACGACTTGCGACGGCGAGGGAGGAGAATGCGGCTCCCGCGGCGCGATTATTCCAGCGGACCGGCCTTCACTTCTGCGGCTGCTTGAAATAGCGCAGGTCCGGCGGCTGCTGACCCTTCTTGGCCGGCATCAGGCGGCCGTCCCCGCTCAAGTAATAAGCCTCGCCCGCAATGCCGACATGCTCGTTGCCCTCGGTGCAGACCTCCTCCAACCATTCCGGCCGATCCACCTTCTGGCGAACGTAAGTCTTGGTGACCGTCCAGGGGTGCGTCAGCGCGTTGTCGAACGTCGTGATCTCATTGGTGAGGACATCAGGCTTGTTCTTGTCCCAATGGATCCGCTCCTTGAAGACACTTTGATTGTCCGGGTGCAACGGAATGCCGGTGGCATCGAAGGCGCGGGGACCCTTGAAGTAGCGGGTCTCCACCTCGAGCGTGTCGTAGCGGCCATCGCCGTCGGTATCGGACCACTTGCCGAGCGAATAGCCCTGGAAGGTCGGATCGATGAAGTCCTTGGGCCAATCGCGCCCGTCGGTGAAGATGCGACGCGAGTCGTGGATGTGCTCGATCAGGATATGGGTGGTCTCCGGCGTGACCACGATCTCCATGTCGCCGTACGGAACCATGATGCGCGGCATGCCGGGTGACAGGCAGCCGTAGGTCGGGTCGCCGCCCTGCCCGCCCTCCGCCTGATCCTTGAGGCTGGCCTCCCACTGCGCCATGAACTCGGGCTTCAGCGGCGGCTGCTGCGGGCGCCCCTGATTG
>Ga0182024_10013723_pt1 | contig 15767 bp, 15 predicted proteins | sample P32metaG_FD_120480 | JGI IMG/M metagenome (GOLD analysis project Ga0182024, IMG submission 120480) | Permafrost microbial communities from Stordalen Mire, Sweden - P3-2 metaG (Illumina Assembly) | ecosystem: Environmental > Terrestrial > Soil > Wetlands > Permafrost | place: Sweden: Stordalen... | reverse complement strand
GTCTTCCGATCTTCATCCGTGACGCCGATGTTGGGTGCGATACGCAAGGTCTTATCCTCCAGTTGAAGGATAAGACACGCCCCACCGCGAATAAGATAGCTTATTTATGAGACACTACACTAGATTTGGAGCGTGAAATCAGACATCACCATGGAAACAACATCCGGCACAACGGCGAAATCTTCCAGAAGCACACCCAGCGCCGGCCGCATCGACCCGCAAGCTCAAGCGATCGTCGACGCTTTCGCCAAGCGGCCGAAACTGGACGCGAGCCTTGATGATGCCGGATACGTCGCTGCAGTGCGTGCGGGTTATCGCGCGTTTTCCACCAACGACGACGGGCCCGCCGGCCCACCCGAACCGGTTGCCATCGCGGAAGACACTTCAATCGCCGGTCCGAACGGGACGCTGCCCGCGCGCATCTATCGTTCGCGTGAAAACAAGGGCGGCCCGCTGGTCGTCTGGTTCCACGGCGGCGGGTTCATCGCCGGCGACCTCGACACACATGACCGTCCTCTGCGAGCTCTGGTCAATCGCTGTAGCTGCACCCTCCTTTCTGTCGCCTGGCGACTCGCGCCCGAACATCCTTTTCCCGCCGCCATCGAAGACGCTCACACCGCCACGCTCTGGGCGGCTGCGCACGCAAAGCAACTCGATACCGACCCGAAACGTCTCATCGTGGCAGGCGACAGCGCCGGCGGCGCCGGCGCGACCATCGCCACCATGCTGGCTCGCGAGCGCGGCGGGCCCGAGATCGCAATGCAGGTCCTGGTCTACCCAAGCGCCGACATGCGCGCCGGCTACACCTATCCGTCATGGAAGCAGCACGACCGCATCATCCTGGACCGGAGTGAAGTTGACCGATGGTTCTCGATGTACCTGCCGCCGGAGGTTGACCGATCCGACCCGCACGTCTCTCCCGCACTCGCCAGCGCTGCCGACCTGCATTGCTTGCCGCCCGCTGTGGTGATCACAGGCGAGTTCGACCCTTTGCGCGACGAGGGCGAGACGTATGCCGCGCGCTTGGAAGAAGCAGGCGTTGCGGTGTCCCTTAGCCGCTACCCCGGCATGATCCATGGCTTTTTCCAAATGGCCGGAAAACTGGATGCGGGAAAGCGCGTCATCGAACAGATCGCAAAAGCGATCGACGGAGCAGAACAATAGCGGCGTCAGCTCGACTCGACGATCTGCCGCAGGATGCCCATCACCCTTTCCGGGCGGTCGATGTAATACTCCGGGATGTCGATCGTCAGGACTGCGCCTTCCAGTTGGAGGAACTTCCAGGCGCTGCCGGTGCGGACGACGGGCGTGCCCGGAGATTTGGGGGCGGCGATGCAGCCCCGGACGGGGCGCGAGAAGATAGCCTCGGGCGCAAGCCCGTGGACCCGTAGCCGCGAAGAGTATCAGCCCCGGCAGGGGCGACAGAGGGCCGTCGGCCGTCGGGCCACCCTCTTTCGCCCCTCCGGGGCTAGATGTGTCCTGCAGATCCCACGGGCTTGCGCCCGTGGCTACCACCCCGCCGGACGCGGAGCGGCTCTCATCCGATCAAGCGCTGAAAGTTGCGCGGTCGGACGCGGAAAGGGCATACCGCGATTTGTCGAGCTACCGGATCACGATCAGCCTTGAGAACCAGGCGTGGCGTATCGATTATGAGCTGAAAGACCCGGCAATCCAGGGTGGCGGCCCACACTACCTCATCGACTCGGTCACCGGCACGATCCTGGAAAAGCGGTACGAGCAATGAACCCGGTGCGTCGAAGCTGACAACAAGAAAGTGCTATTGGCCACCGCCAGCGCGACGCCGCCGCTGAGAAACGCCGCGAATTCCTCGCCGACCGGAAACGGCGGCACGGAAGAAATCAAGTTGGCGTCGTGCAGCGTCAGGCCGAGGTCGTGCTGCACCTGGGGAAGTGTGAATTGCTGGAACACTATTGCGAAATTGTAAGATCGCAATTGACCAGTTGACTTGGAGAGGTTTCGAACGCACTATAAGGGGTATGTTGTCCCAGACGGAAATTCTGGAGCGGGCCATGGAGCTTCCAGCCGAGGAGCGGGAATTGATCGCCGTTCAGTTGCTGGGAAGCCTCAGACCATCCGACGTCGAGCAAAAGGAAATAGACGAGGCTTGGGCAGAGGAGATTGAGCGACGAGCGTCCGCTTACGAGCGGGGCGAGGTCGAGTCGATTGACGCTCGCGAGGCGATTGACCGCATCCGCCAGAGCTTGCTGCGGAGCGAGTGACGTTGAGAGCACTATTCCTGCCAGAGGTAAATGGGGAAGTGCGCGAGGCGGCGCAGTGGTACGAAGACCGCCAGACTGGCTAGGGCGATGACTTTCTCGACGCGGTCACCGAAGCACAGTTAGAAATCGAGAAGCACCCGTTGCGATTTCCTTGCCCCTCGGGCGTCAAAACGAAACGTCAGATTCGGCGCAAGTTTCTCAACGGGTTCCCTTATGCCATGGTCTACGAAGTTCTCGATCACGAACTGCTGGTTATCGCCGTAACGCACACCAGCCGCCGCCCGGGTTACTGGTTGAAACGCAAATAACGAGTTCGCGCAAACCAAAACGTCTTTTCGTTCCCGACGACATGGATTGGCATCAGGCCTTCCCCGCCATGAAGGCCAATTTCCGCGTTCAATCTTCCACACAGTACGCTCACTACGTCTTGGATACCCTCTCCACCCGCGACATTTCCGCCGGTGGGGCGGCGTGGAGCGGGAGGGCGTCGATAAGCTTCTCGATGACAGTCTGCGTGGTCTGGAGCTGGGATTCGGCGGTGTAGTTCAGGACGATGCGATGGCGCAGGACGGCGGCGGCCATGGCGCGGATGTCTTCGTTGCCGACTTCCGGCCGGCCGTCGAGGGCGGCGCGGGCGCGGGCGGCCATGATGAGCGATTGCCCGCCGCGCGGGCCGACGCCCCAGTGGACCCAGTCGCGGGTGAACTGCGGCGCTGCCGGCTCTGCCGGCCGGGTCGAACGGATCAGGCGGGCGACGTACCCGACGGACAGGTCGCTGATCGGCAGCCGGCGGACGATGCCTGGAGATGCAGCTCCTCGCCGCTGACCAACCGGGTCGGCACGACCGCCCCGTCGCCGGCCGCGACGGCTCGAAGTTGTTCATTCATGAGCGCGTTGACGGAGGCGCGGGCAGGAGGGCACGCGACCCCGATCGACCTGCTAAAGTTGCGAAGCTGGCGATGACAGCGGGCACACCCCGCGCCCCGATTGCCAATGCTCGATGCAACGCCTACACTTCCATCGGTCGATAGAGCCGATGGATTGGCTCGGGCGATTTCCAGTTGTGCGCCCGATCAAGCATCGGAGCAGTGCGATCCATCTTGAGCAGAGGGCGAAATGCAGAGACTGCAAGTGCAACCAGACACCAGTCTTCACTTCGGTGGAAACAACCCAGAATTTCCCGTTGAAATTGTGGAGTTTTGTTCCGAGCGGGGGATTCTCCCCCACTTCAGAGAAGCGGCTCTCCTGGCCCATCAAACATTCAAGTCGGTCAGAACACTCGACGCCCGCATCCAAGTTGATCCTGAGGGGGACGAGGAGCGGGTCGTCATTGACGTCACCGTCGACGCAACGGTCGACGAAGTTCTGGCCGCTAAGAAGGCGTACACGAGGCAATGGGTTCAGACTGCCCCTCCAGAAGTTCGGGACCAAATCAGGCTTCTCTATCATCTCGTTTGAGTTTTCACGTCGTCTTCAACACCCTCTCCACCCTTTCCAACTCCGCCGGCGGGGCGGCGTGCAGGGGGATCGTGTCGATGAGCTTCTCGATCACCGTCTGCGTGGTCTGGCCCTGGGATTCGGCGGTGTAGTTCAGGACGATGCGATGGCGCAGGACGGCGGCGGCCATGGCGCGGATGTCTTCGATGCCGACTTCCGGCCTGCCGTCGAGGGCGGCGCGGGCGCGGGCGGCCATGATGAGGGATTGTCCGCCGCGGGGGCCGACGCCCCAGTGGACCCAGTCGCGGATGAACTGCGGCGCTGCCGGCTCTGCCGGCCGGGTCAAACGGACCAGGCGGGCGACGTACCCGACTGACAGGTCGCTGATCGGGACCCGGCGGACTATTGCCTGGAGGTGCAGCAGGTCCTCGCCGCTGACTACTGGCGTCGGCACGGCTGCGGCGTCGGCGGTGGTGAGTCGGTAGATGCGCCGCTCTTCTTCCTCGCTGGGGTAGCCGACGAACACTTTCAAGAGGAACCGGTCGAGCTGCGCTTCGGGAAGCGGATATGTGCCTTCCTGCTCGATGGGGTTTTGCGTGGCCAACACGAAGAACGGGTCGGGCAGGGCGTGGCGCTTTCCGCCGGCCGACACCTGCCGCTCCTGCATCGCCTCCAGCAGGGCGGCCTGGGTCTTGGGGGGCGTGCGGTTGATCTCGTCGGCCAGAACGACGTGGGCGAACAGGGGGCCGTGCAGGAATTTGAAGAGCCGCTCGCCGGAGCCGCGGTCTTCGTACATGACATCGGTGCCGGTGATGTCGCTGGGCATCAGGTCGGGGGTGAACTGGATGCGGTTGAAGTCGAGCGACAGGCATTGCGCCAGGGTGCGGACCAGCAGCGTCTTGGCCAGGCCGGGGACGCCTTCGAGAATGCAATGGCCGCGGGCGAAGAGGCAGACGAGCAGTTGCTCGACGACCTGGTCCTGCCCGACGATGACGCTGCCGACCTGCCGGCGGATTTCGTCGCGGGCGTTGCGCAGGCGCGCCAGGCCCTCCAGGTCGTGCGTGCCGCGGTCGTCTCCGTTCTGGCTCAAGATGCAGCCTTCCTTTCGGTGTCTCCGTGGTGATCAATCCGGACTACCGCTGGTAAATGGGGAGGAACTTGTAAGGCAACTGCAGGATGATCAGGCCGATGCTGGTCCCAAAGACCGGTCCGATCCCGCCTTCGACCCACGAGCCGTCAGGCTGCTGCATTTTCAGCAGTCCGTCGCGCGTGCCGGGAAAATAGGCGTCCCAATACTTGTCGCCGGCCTGGTAGAACGCCTGCGAGGCATACAACTGGGTATAGAAGTCGTGGCCGGTCTGGACGGCCCAGCCGCCGTTCTGGCCGTTGAACTGCTTCCAGACGTATTGGAGGCAGGACTCGGCAAGCTTGGAATCGTATTCGCCGGCGTTGTACAGCGTGGCGATGGCGGCGGCCGAAATCGGCAGCCGCGGCCCGGTCCCCGAGCCCAGCGAATACTCGATGCCGCCTTCGGGCGTCTTGCACCGCTCCAGGTATTTGACCGCTCCCTCGACCGTTCCCTTGGGCACGGTGAACCCGGCGTTGCTGGCGGCACGCAGCCCCTGCATTTGCGTCACCGTCACCGACCCTTCATCCCCGCCGCCGGGGATGTATGTCCATCCTCCATAGGCGCTCTGCCCGCGCGCGGTAAGCTGGATGGCATTGGCGATCACCTTTTTGAGCGTGTCGCGAGTGCGCTGGTCGGTCTCCATGCCATAGACCGAGGCGAGGAACAAAAGCGAGAAGCCGTGCCCGTACATGGAGCGGCTGTCGGCCTCCTGGGGGCTGGTGATCAATCCGGAGGGCCGCGCGTTGCCGATGCAATAAAGCTCGGCGCGGTGGATGTTGTCGGCATAGGCCCCGCGGCTGGGGGTGTCGCCATGGGCGAGGAACGCCATGCCGGCCAGCGCCGTCATGACCGTCGGGTAGGTGATCCCGTCCTGCGAACTGGCCCAGTTGCCGTCCTGCGACTGGGACTTGGCCAGGTACTCCAGGCCGGCCTTGATGGCTTTTTGGGCGCGCGCGTCGATGTGTTTGGGGAGGAGTTCATCGGCGCGGCACAACTCCGGGCAAAACGGCGCGGCGCAGGCGGCGAGTATGCCGGCGAGCACGGCGCGGCGCGTCAGCGTGGCCTGGCTGCCAATCAGCGTGTCGCTCTTGTTTCTGGCTGCGGAGCGGCGTTCTCCCTCTCCCGGTACTCCGGGAGAGGGTTGGGGGGGTTGGGGTGAGGGTCTTTGGTTTTTAGTCGCAGCAAAAGGCACCCTCACCCCTGCCCTCTCCCGGAGTACCGGGAGAGGGAGTGAGTTGCTGGAGCGACAATCTCCCTCCCGCGGTATTGCTCTGCACGGAGTGAGGGCGATGCCCTCTGGTTCCCTCTCCCGGTACTCCGGGAGAGGGTTAGGGTGAGGGTCTTTTTGCTCCGGGGGGGAGAGAAGACCCTCACCCCTGCCCTCTCCCGGAGTACCGGGAGAGGGTGAAGATGCGCTGTCCAACGCAACAAAGTGGCGGACGCGCGTGCGGAGGTTGTCAACATACTCGCTCATCATTTCTCAATCTCAAACTTGATCGTGAGCTTCACCGTCACGGGAATCTCAGTCAGGGCACTGGACTCGACTTCCTTGCTCGACGGCGGTGTGGCGGTCGAAGCGGCCTCGCCGTAAATGGCGGCGAGCAACGACTGCTGGCCGTTGCCCTCCTGTGCCGTCCCCTGGTCCTGAACGAAGGCGACGCGGCCCAGCTTTACGCCGCTGAGTTTGGCGATCCGCTCCGCCTTGGCGCGGGCGTCGGCCACCGCCTTCTCATAGGCCTGCGACTCCAGCTCCGAGCGGTCGGGGATCTTGAAGACCACGATCGTGTCTCCGTTCTGGCCGGTCTGCGCCCGGATCTGCATCTGGATGTAGTTGGCGGGCGGGCTGCCCACCTGCAGCCCGGCGTCCTTGGCGGTGTCGATCACCTTCAGGACTTCTGCAATCAGCTTGTCCGGCTCGAGCTTGTCCGCGTCTTTGAGGATCAACCTGACCTGCTCGGAGATCTGCACCTTCTGCTTAGTGGCGTCCCCGGCCGCGCCTCCCTGCATGATGCGCATCTGTGCGGCGGAATCGGTCGCCAGGCCTACGGTGGGGCCGCTGAACTCAATCGACAGGTTCGGGTCTTTGAGGCCTTCCAGGGCGGCGACGGCCTTTTTCTTCAAATCGTTGTATTTCACGCTGGCATCGGCGGCGAGCTCGCCGTCGCCGGAGAGGCGGGCGCCTATTTCAACGAGGGTCGGCCGCCCCTTGGCGACGCCGACACCGCTGACCGATATCCCCGCATCGTCGGCCCATGCCGGCACGATCGGCGCCAGGCAAGCGGCGCAGAAGATGCAGCCGAGCACCGTTTGCCAGACCGCGACTCTCCGATGTTTGAGTGCGTTCGTCATATGGAATGCTGCGCTTTCAGGGACGTTGCCCATGTTTGAGAGGGTAGGCGGTCACCGCCGCGCTGGAAACGGTAATCAGCTTGTCGGCGGTTTGCCAGAGGGCGCCGCCGTCGCCGCTGCGGTCATACCCGCGGAAGATCGGTCCGGTGCCCCCATCGCTCTGCACGTCGTGTATGCCGCGTTGGCCGAAGATGTACACATGCCCGCCGGCCACCAGGGGCCGGATGCTCTGGCAGGCGACGGAGATGCGGTCGCTCCATTTCATGGCACGCGATTCCATATCGATGCAGTCGGCCTCTGTGCCGCACAGGTACAGGTTTTGCCCGTCGCCGGCGGCGATGGTGACCGATGAGTCGCAGGGGCGTTTCCATTTCAGCGATGGCCCGGCGAGGTTAAGGGCGTAGATCATGTCGCCTCCGAACTCTTTGAAATAGAGCGTGGTCCCGGAGGCGAGCATGGCGCCAGCCGCCTTGGTGTCGGGGGCGACCTGGTTGAAGAAGAACACCTGCGGCGAGGCGCTGACTTCGGTGGGGTAGGTGAAAGCCCATTCGACCCGCGCCGCCCTGGGGTCGACCGCGAGCAGCACGCCGTTGTTAGTCAGGACGTAAATCCGCGAGTCGCGCATCAGCAGCACGGGGACGGGCGATAGCACGCTCCCGCGGAAATCCACGCCGGCCGCGGGCGTTCCCAGCGGCACCCGCGCGAGCAGCTCGCCATTGGCCAGGGCGATGTGGGCCAGGGACAGTTCCTGGTTCTCGCCGGAACGGCCGCAAATGTAGAACGTCCCGTCCTCGCCGGCCAGCGGCTTGCCGGTGAAACTCCAGCCGCTCAACGGTCCAGGCCCTTTGTCGGGGCCCCAGATCGTCTTGCCGGTCTCGGCGTTGAGGCACAGCAGGTGCGTCGAGGCGTTTTGCTGTTCTTGCGGATTGCGCGGGCGGCTGGACAGGTCCCGCCGCGAGAACAACACTCGATCGCCCGCGACCATCGCGGACGCATCGCTGAAATCGGTCGACATTCCCTGCATGGGCATCTGCGCCAGCGTCTGCGGAATGTTGGCGAAGCTGTTGGTCCGCCAGAGCATCTTCCCGGTCGATAGATCGACGGCAAAGCAGGCGCCGAACCAGTTGACGTACAGACGCCGGGCGTCCAGCGCCGTCGGGGGGACGTAAGAGGCCATCTGACCGGCCATCATCTGCCAGCCGATATTGTTCAGCGCGTCGGTGATCTGTTTCTTGCCCTGGTCATCCATCAAGGGGACTTGCCAGACGGGTGTGTCATCGGCCGGCATTTCTGCCGAGTCGGCAGCGCCGCTCAGGGTCGATGGCTGTAAACCGGCCGGCTGGGTTGATGCCGGCTCCGTCGCATCGCGCGACAATTCCTGGAGGTAATCGGCTAGGGCCACGTCCCGTCCCGCTATATGCACGGTCTGGCCGGAGAAACGCTCCTGGGCCTCGGCTCGCAGCTCGTTGAACGCGGCCCACTGTCCGCTCCGGGCCAGGGCCGTGGCCCGCTTACCTTGCAGCAGCGCCGCGGGAATCGACGAACCCGGAAAACTCTCCAGGACCATGCGCCAACAGCGTTCGGCCCGGGCGAAGTTGCCGGCCTCGAACAGCGCATCGCCGAGCCGGTCGGCGGCACGGTCCCCGCTGCTGGTGATGAAGTACCGGTCTACGATCCGGTCGAGGCTGGCGATGCTGTCGTGGGGCGGCGAGCCTTTGCCGCCGGAGGCGTCGGCGTCGCCGTCGGTCGCATCGTGGAGCAACTTGGCGGAGGTGGGGTCGCTGAACAGCCGATAGGCCTGGCGTCCCTGTGCCGGCAGGGAGAGTAGCTCATCCCGGAGTTTCCCCGAGACATCGACCATGAACCCGTCCTTGCCCGGCACCAGTCCCCCCGCGGCTTGGTCGAACGCCTTTCCCAAGGCGGCGAAGGCCTTCTCCCACGCCTCCTTCTCGCGGTAGCGCTCGAAATCCTCCACCGCCTCCATCACCGCCGGCTTCTCCTTGTGGACGGAGAAGCCCATTTGCTGGTTGGTGACCGCTTCCTGCGCCGGGGAGCGCGACGGCGCGAGCCAGGTTGTCGCCAGGATCGCGAGTGCGCAGGGCACGGCGTGGCGGAGGCGTTCTGCAGAATGGTTTCGCCCGTTCATGGAACTGCTACCTCTGGGAGTCAGTTTGTCCCCGCCGGCTTTCCGCTTTCGATCGTCGCCACGAGTTTCTCCGCGCGCCATGCTACTTCAACGTCCTTGGATTTTGCGGCGGCGCGAAGCTTGGGGACGGCCGACGCGCCGGCCTTTGCCAGCGCCTGGTAGGCCTCGTTGCGCCGCGACCACGCCGGGTCGGCGAGCTGCGCGATCAGGTCATCGACATCGCTCCCTGCGCTGGGGTCGCTGTTCCTCACGATCACCATGCCCACGCGAGTGATCGCTCGCGGCTCGGGGACAACCTCCAGCGGCAGCAGGCGGTCGAACTCGCCATCGTCCATCAGGTATACCGCGGTGAGCTTGTGTGAATCGCGCAGGGTGTTGGCCAGGATGCTGACCATCACGCCGCTGTCAGCCTCGGCCACTCCGAGCTTTTGCAGGACCGGCTTCCATGGATCGGTGAGATCGGAGGGACCGCTCGCCGCCGTCATCGTGACTGTGACCAGGGTCGCCGGCTGAGTGGATGGAAGCGTTGACGGCATCGTCGACGCAGGCGCTGTCGCAGGGGAGTCGGCGAAAACGGACGCCGGCACCGCGGCCGGCACCGTGCTGGGCCGGCTGGCGGGCACCGCCGCGGCTGCCGGTAAATCGCCAACCGTCCCCAGGCTCCACGACTTTTCCATCGGCTGGTAGAACGTCAGGTGGTGCAGGGCGGCATGACCGCTGTTGGCCACCTTGATCGAATGGTCCTTGCCAATCTCCACGGTCAGAGGCGATTGATAAGGCATTTGCACATCGTACAACAGGAACCGTTCCGCCGGCCCGCGCTCCAGGGAAAGGTACGCCGACTCCGCGCTTCGCAGGCTGTGGAACCAGTGGTCGTCGGGCACCGCTTCTATGCCTTGGCCTGCCGGAGTGCCCGCGGTCAACTTGGCGTTCCGCCAGAGCAATTGCTTTGAGCGCTTGTCCGCCGGGGGCCATGAGGAGAGAAAGGTCCCGGCCGATGCTTCGACGGTGATATCGACGGGTTTCTCGGAATTGCCAATCAAGCGGACGATCCCGACAGGCGAGGCATCGTGCGATGGAGGATTGGCGGCGTCGCGCCGGCTGGCCGCGAAGGAGGGGAGCGTCGAGGTGACCAGACCGTCAGGATTGACGGTGTTCTGCGAGGCATCGAGGATGAAAACCGCCCATTCGCGCAGCTCGAAACCGCCCGCCGGCTGTGTGGCGGGAGCCGCAGTGGCTATGGGGGCGGAGGCGGCCAGCAGGACGATGAGAGGCAATGATGAAACGGATCGCGACATGGATCACTTCCTGGGGGCCTCACTTCGCCGGCGTCAATCGCGGCGTCACTAATTCTCCCGGACCAAGTTCGTCTTAACGAGCCGCAAGCGTAAGCGACCGGTCTTGCGATAGCGCCATCCGCTCCCTCACGGTCGCGGCTCGTCAAAGACGAGCCATCATCCCGGTTGACATCGCTGAGCTACCCCGGCAACCTGGAGCGTACCAGCCGGGCATTGCCCCAGATCACTCTGTCTCCCACATCCTGCCCCTTGCCGAAATCCACTTCCAGCGTCAATTGGCGCTGTCCGGTTATGTCATAGTCGAGGTCCACCGGGGGTTGGTCCCCCCGCAGGTCCGGGTTCTCATACAGCACGCGGCCGCCGGCCAGCACGCGCACTGCGACGCGGCCCAGTCTGCCTGCGGGCTGCTCGAAGCCCAGCCGCGACCGCAGCCGCTCATACGCCTGCCCGGTATCGTATACCAATACGCAGCGTGAATGCACGGCAATTCCCTTGGCACAGGTCGTATCCCCCAATTTCAGCGGCCCCCCGTCCAGCGACGCATCCAGCCGGAACGGCACCACCCGCCCGAAGTATGGCGTCTGCTCCACCTTCACTGGCGTCAGGTCCGAGAGATAGGTGAGCCGGCCGTTGACGAAACCGATGTTATAGATCGATTTGAGCGGGACGCGCAATGACGGCGCCCACGCCGTGCGCAGCACGATCGAGTCCGTGTCCAGGCCCCACCAGACGCCGCTCAGGGAGTCGCCGGAATCGAGCGAGACCTTTTGATGGAAGCCAATGTTGCTGCCGGCCGGACGACCGGCTGCCAACGTGATACCCACCAGGCGGTTCAGCGCGATCTTGCGGTCTGATTCAGCGTAGCGGAACTTCAGCGATTCCCCCTCAATTCCCAGGGCGTGGCCGTTCACCGGGATGATCGTCTCGTCCTTGGCAACGAACGCGATGTCTTCCGAGCTGGCGTCGTGATGCAGCGAAATCGCCCGGGCAATGTCGGCGGCGCTGCCGCACCAGACCTGCGCCACCTGGTCGATGGGTATCTCAGCATCAACTGCCAGGGGTTTGTCGAGTTTCAAGTTGAGTGTTGGGCCGGACCATCTGTCCACGCGGGCCCGTAGCGAGTCGCCGTTGACCAGCCGGATTTGCCAGTCGGCGGCATCGGGCTGCGTGGTCGGACGGCTGCTGGGCCCGTCGCCGCCTTGGCCGGCCGGTTTTGAAGTTGCTTGTGGGTGGAAGCCGAAAGGCCAAAACATTCCCAGGACCGATCGGCCAGGGCCCGCGTCCGCCTCCGGGGCATCGGGTTTGGCGACGGGAGTTACCTTCGGCGGCGGTTCGCGGAACACCACCTCGACCACGTCGCCGAGCGGAAGGGTCGTGGGGTGCGCGGTGTTCTCGCCCTTGCTGGCGTCAATGGCGATCGCGCCATTCTCCAGAGAAACCAGACGACCGCTCACGGTGGTATCATCGACGGTATGAACGGTCACCGTCGCCCCCATCGCCACGCCCAGCGGTAGGACAACGAGCCCGAAGAAAAGGCATGGAATGATGCGGTTCCCCATGTGCGTGCCTGGCATCTTGCCTCAACGGTTGAACGCGTTCACTGCGCTGCCGGTTTCGTCGTCGCTGAATCCACCGCGTCCGGCGGCACCTGGCCCTGGGCAAGGTGCGCGTAATAGCTGGCCAGCACCGCTTCATACCCCGGCGGGAAACCCTCGGTTTGCGATTGCAGGATCTGCTCTCGGAGCTTGGGCGGGAGTTGCCCCCAAACCCGCGTCCCCTCCTTGGCATCATGCATCGGACCGGAACCGCCCGGCCCCTTGGCGAGGGTCGAATTGGCCATCGGTTTCGTCGGGTTGGGATTTCCCCCGCCGCTCCCTTTGCACTGCTTGGTCAGTTCCGCGATCAGCTCGTCCAGGTCGGCAACCACTTGTTTTTCTTTGGCCTGCACGGGGACGCCGGTCTGCACTGCATTGAGGTCGACGACGACCCCCTGCATCTGGAAAGCGATGGACCCGATCGGTTCATTCTTTATCCTTTCGTGGAGTCCGCCGGGGAGCCATTTCCATGGCTGCTTCGCCGGCCCGGTGGCCCGGGCAGGCCGCGTGCAGATCGCCGCCGCGGCACACAACAGCAGGACCGTGACGCTGCGCCTCGCCGCGGACCGCATGATTCGCGCTCGTGTGTTCATGGTTTAATTCGCTCCGGAAAGTTCGGCCTGGATTTTCTGGGTGGCGGTTTCGATGTCCTTCTGGCTGTCCCGGATCGCCGCAACCGTCGCGTTAACCTCGGCCGACGGCTGGGTGGCCGGATGCGCCGCGCGGTCGGCGTCGGCGCGGGTCGTGCGGTCGTTCACCCGCACCTGCATCATCCGCAGCACCTTAAGTTCCGCCAGCAGCTTGTTCTTGTTCCCCTTGCATCCGCGGCATTGCGACGGCGGCCCCGGCTCCGATGCGAGCTGTTTGAAGGTATCCAGCAGGTCCTGCAGGTCCTGCTCGATCTGCTTCTCGCGGTCCACCAGAGGCGCATCGGCGAAGCCCGTCTGCAACTGATCGGACACCGCGGTGCAGTACGCCCGCACCGCCTTCAGGGCCGGCGGAAGGGCGACGCTGAAGTCCGTCTCGGCGATCAGGTCGCTGGTCTGATCGCAAATGCGCACGATGGCGTCTTCGGCCGGGGAAAGCTGCCGGACGCGCTGGGCCGTCTGCTCCTGGCCCGTCGGCAGCCGGCCGGCGACGGCTTCGGTCGCGCCGCGCACGCTGCGCTGGCGTTCCAGCATCTCGGTCAGGTTTTCGACGACTTGCTTGCGGACCTGGCTCTGCAGCTCGTCCAGCACCTTCTGCCGTTCGGCTTCGAGCTGCTCGCGCGCCTTCTGCATGGTGGCGACGGCATCCGACTGCAACGGCGCCGCATCCCCGGGTCGGGACGCCCCGAGTTGTCCCTCGGCCAGGGACATGCTCTGGCACGCCGCGCCGAGCGTCGCCCCGGCCTTGGCCGGCCCGGCCCCCAGGTCCTTGACGGCCTCGGCGATGCTCTCGGTGGCCTGGCGGTTCTGTTTCTGCTCCTGCTGCGGCGCCGACAGTTTTTTGGCGTCGGCCGCCGCCTTCGCCAGGGCGCCGGACTGATCGTGCTGCCGCTGCTCCTCTTTGGTTGCCGCATCGAGCTTGGCGATGGCGGCAGTCAGGGCCCGGAGCCGTTCGAGCTGCATCTGCAGATCGAGGTCGGTGCTGGTCAGGAGCTTTTTCAGCTCTTCGAGCTTGACCAGCACTTGCTCCTGCTCTTTGGAGGCCTTGGACAGATCGGCGCGGCCGAGCTGTTCCAGCACATCGCGCATTTGCTCGATGATGAGGTCTTCGCGGGCCTTTCGGACCGCCATCACCAGCCGTGCCGCATCGTCCGGCTCGGCTTCGCGGGTGAGCGCCGCCAGCCGGAACATGCGTTCCTGCAGTTCCTGCATTTGCGCTTCGACGGTCTTCTGCTGGAACTGCACCTGGTCCTGCGCCGACACTGCCGGCGCATCGGCCGCGCGCGTCGGCGCGATCAGACAGCAGGCCAGCAGCAGGCCAGCGCAGGCGGGGAGCAATGGCAAGCAAACGGAGATTGTCATGATCCTCATAGGACCCCTTCTTGGAGCGTGAGCCATGTTACGCGTTTAGCAACCGGGTGACAATTGTACAAGCGGGCAGCGGCATGGCTATAGAGAAAAAGTCGAATTGCCGGCCTGCCGGACGGGCCTCCATCCGACGGCGGCTGAAGCCGCCCCTACGTCACGGCCTTTGGGGTGCAATTGATCGGGCTCCCGCCGCGGGTCGATTCTTGATGTGATGTGATGTGATGTGTTGGAGGAGGACATACCGGCGTGCGCCATAGGGGCGGCTTCAGCCGCCGTGTCTGCCAGCGGGGCCGGCACGAGACGCCCTGTTTCGAGTCCGTTATGCAACCGCCCGTGCGTCGGCGTACAATTATCGCAAAAGGAGACCTCGGATGCCGCTTCGCGACCACTTTCGTTCGCCGGTGAACGACACTCATTCCTGGGACGAAGTTCACGGAGGCTGGCCGATGGAAATCGTCCGGGATTTGAAGGCGATTTTATCGGCGGGATTTCGCGCAGCGCCGAAGGTCCACCTCGGTTCGCCCTTCGAGGTCGATGTCAGCACGTATGACCTGGACGCGCGCCAATTGCACGCCAGCGAGGGTTCTGCCGAAGGCGCCACGGCAGTAATCGCCTCACCGTCTCCTACCCTCACCGTGGAAGCGGATCTGACTGAACAGGATGAATACGAGGTCCGCATCTACGACACCGAACGAGGCCGTCTCCTGGTCGCGGCCATCGAGATCGTCAGTCCGTCAAACAAGGATCGCCCGACGGAGCGCGAAATCTTCGTCGGCAAGGTCGCGTCCCTTCTCCAGCAGGGCGTGTGCGTCTCCCTTGTCGATCTGGTCAGTGTTCGCGAGGCGAACCTGTACGCGGAGTTGCTAAGGCTGCTCGGCCGTAGCGATCCGGCGCTGGGGCTGACGCCGCCGCACCTGTACGCCGTAACGCTTCGCGGCCGCAAGCCGCCCAAACGCCGCCCGCTCCTGGACGCCTATTTCTATCCCATGGCGCTCGGCCAGCCGCTTCCCACGCTCCCCATTTGGCTGACTCCGGACCTCCGCATCAGCCTGCCGCTCGAACCGAGCTATCAGGAGACATGCCGCATCCTCGGCATCGCGTGATGGCATGCGGCCACCGGCAATGGCCTCAGGCGTTTCGATGGACGATGTTCTGAAGACGCTCGACGCCGCCCACCTGACCCAGTTCCTTCAGAAGTACCCGATTCGTGCGACGCTGCAGATGGTTTGCCGCGATCACGAAGTGCGGGACGCCGAATTCGTTCTGCGAGACTGCCGGGTGATTCCGTCCTGGGTCTGGATCCGGCGTGGGGTCCGCGGCGGGTACGGGGTCGGGAGTGGATCAGGAATGGTTGCCGATGTGGGTATTACTAACCCCCTTCGTGCCGCCAGTGAACGTGCTTGCATGGCATACCTCGATGGCATACCTCGGCGGTCTAGAGCATTTGTCAGTTTGCTGTATCGCCATAGCCACAGTGGCTGAAATAGCCTTCACAGTCTGACAACGTAACTGAATTCAGAGCGACGGCCACCGCGCTGACCACTCCGTCCAACGTTCG
>Ga0182024_10013722_pt1 | contig 15767 bp, 16 predicted proteins | sample P32metaG_FD_120480 | JGI IMG/M metagenome (GOLD analysis project Ga0182024, IMG submission 120480) | Permafrost microbial communities from Stordalen Mire, Sweden - P3-2 metaG (Illumina Assembly) | ecosystem: Environmental > Terrestrial > Soil > Wetlands > Permafrost | place: Sweden: Stordalen... | reverse complement strand
ATTGTTGTCGTCAGGCGGAATGGCAGGTTTGCCCGCAGGCTTGACGCTGTTCTCGCCTCTCTTGCGCATTTATTCTTCCTTATATCATAGGAAGTTTGCCTTCCGCGCATTCGGAAATTATTGGGTAGTGGTGCCGTTTGATTTCCACAGGGAGGCCGAGCCGCCCCGAATGCGCTAGACTGGCGTCATGCTGAAAAGACGCTTGCGGATCGTAAAGAAGGCCCCGCTTCCCGCCATAGGGGTATGCGAACACTGCAATGCCCAGTTCAAGTCCAGCCTTCCGTCGCCTGAAGACGATATTCATGCACAGTTTGACGCCCACAAGTGCAGACTGATAGACAGCAGTCAGAACGCGCTGCGGGTCGTGCGCGAGGCCACGGAAGGCAAATAGCCCCCTAAGGGTGTCGAAGTGTGAAAGCATAAATAGCTCCCGCGATCCCGATCAGAATCTGACAACCTTGAATACAAGGAACTCACCAAGGCCGCCTAAAAATTGATTCGATTAGCCAAATTATCTAAGTAAGTCGCGTTCTCACCCAGCTTAAACAGAAATGAGAGTCCACTATTCCCGGAACTAGGGCGTTCAAACCACATAGCTCTTTGCGCGTCCTCAACACTGTTGTGTGGAAGTTCGCTTAACATCTGGACTCGAAAACGGTTTGCCAGGGCAATAAGTGTTCGTGCGAGAGTTTCATACTCCTGCTGTAACTCTGCACGCTTTCTCTTTTCTTCGTCTTTCCAATCTTGTATTTCCTTGGCAGTCATTCTAGTGCGTTGCCCTTGGAGACGGTCGAAATATCTGTTGGATATTTCTCCATCGTAATAGACGTAAATCCGCAATAATTCGCGCATCTGCGAGGTAATCTGCCTTGTCTTCTCAGTCAACTCTTTGGAAGTTAAGTTCGCAAGAGGTACGGTCAAAACCTGTTGCTCTAGCCGCGTTTGCTGCTGTTGCAACTCGTCAAGACTGGCGCTCTGAGCTTGGAACTTGGCCATCGTCGCATCAAAGTTTTCTCGGCTTTGTTGAATAGCTCCCTCGATTCCACTGGCGATTGATTCAAAACTCTTCGTTTCCCTTTCCCTCGCTTCAGCTTGCTGTTGGTCATGTTCGTTGCGGTCCTGATAGGCCGACCTAATCTCAAGCACCAATAGAACGGTCATAACTAATATCCACGCCGCTTTTTCACGTTGCCCAATCTTTGCGGGGTCTCTTGTCAAGGCCACAAACACCCCCAAGAATCCGAGGACGCCGATATAAACCCCGACTGGCGGATGCCAAGCCCATAAGCCATGCAACACACAGACTGTTTTACATACGCACGCAGTAGGCACGCACATGCACACCTCCACAGAGCCAAGAGCGTATTCTTGACCTGTAAAGGATAGGCTTTCGTAGGGCTAGAGCCAAGTTGGGAGCCGAAATGTGTATCAACGCACATTTCAGACACTACCGCTTTTTAATATCTTCTCCTGCATCGCCAGAAAATGCTCGTATTTCAAGAGGACTGCCAGCGGCTTATCGTTGTCCTGAATCACCAGCGTCTTGTCGAGTTCCCGCAGCTGGGTGACGTTCAGCGCACGCAAGCGGCTGATTCCCACATGCTGTACGCTCGGATCAAGGTACGGAATTGAAACCTGATTTGCTTTTGCCATAATCCCTCTATGCTGTTTTATTTAACGCCTTCAAAACCAGTTCCTTATCTGCACGCGCATTCGGCTTTTTCTCAGGCAGCAAGCTGCAAAGTTCCGCCAGCATCCAGACGTGATCTGTTAAGCCCGCTTCCATCGCTGGAGTTACGCGCAGACTCGAATGCACGCGGCAATAGTTGTAGTGCATGAAGTAAAGCGCAACTTGGTGCGCGTGGTTTTCAAACTTCTTGCTGAATCCGTTTGTGAGACGGGTAAGCTACCGCCGATTCCGCTCTCTGATCTCTCGAAGATCAAAGCACCAACTTTGCTCCTTACGGGTGACGAGGATGTGGTTTTCCCATCTCCTGTTGCGGAAAAGCTGGCGAGATATCTGCCGAACGCACGGCTCCACTGTTTCCGGAAAACCGGTCATTCTGCGTTCTTCGAGCGGGCTGCAGAATATAACGCAGTTCTCGCACAGTTTCTCAGGTCCGTGAACGCCTCCGGCTCGCGACAGTTCGGGCTTCACATCGACGGCGCAGGTTAGTTCCTGTTCCAGGACCACAACGACCCTCTGTTCAATCAACCTTTGCGGGTCCGTGAGAGCTGAACTGAAAAACGGAGTTGCACTTGAATGTGAGCACCCTCGACAGCCGCCAGACTACAACTGGGGATACTGCCCTAGGAATTCTGGCTTCCGTTAGTTTCTGTCACTTCCTGAATGACATGATCCAGTCGCTGCTTCCCGCCACGTACCCCCTTCTCAAGGAGTCATTTCACCTCGACTTCGCGCATGTCGGCATTGTCACATTAGAGAATCCCTCCCTGGCGGTATTCTTGTCGGCACGTTGCGTGAGCTCGTCGATCTGCTGGTACAGAAAGTAAAGAGATGGCTGTTCTCTCAACATGCGATTCCCAGCTGCTGGGAGAATGCCGGCATTCCGGAGTACGCTAATTGCTTCTGCCATCTCCCGCTGACGGTCCTCGACCTCGCGCCCTTGAAGAAATTCGGCTCCTGCGGGGCTCATGCCTGCAGTTGCCCCTAGCACAAGACCACAAACTCGGGATGGGCATCGGACCGCAAACCGCAAGCAGGTCCAGCCGCCCATTGACTGCGCCACTAAAACCGCTCGCTCAACGCCAACGTGATCCAGAAGCGCTTCTAAGTCGTCCGCAAACGCGGCAGCTCCTTTCCCTTCTGAAGTCTGAGTGGAAGGGAAAAATAACCGATGCGAAAAGGTTATGCATCGATACTCATTGGCAAAGAACGGCACCTGCTGCCACCACGAGAGATAGTTCCCCGCCAGTCCGTGAGCAAAGATCACAGCTGGCCCGGTTCCTGTGGTCTCGAAATAAATCTTCGCGTCTCCGGCTTCGAGAAATCCGTTCTGCTTTGCCATAAGAGCTGTGCTCCGTTCCGGGACCACAACCGATTGGATGTGCACAGGTTCAAATTGTTCGTTCACAGCGTAGCCTTTGCCAGCAACGAACTTTCCAGAGCAAAATACTCAAGATTCCGAGTCCTAACACCTGAGATTCCTGAGGACTGTTCTTCCAATTCACCATTGACATCGGAGTCGATGGCAAAACGATGAACCCAATCCCTCCAGGATTCAGACTGCCGAATCGCTCATTTTGCTTGGATCGTCTTGAGGTACTCGACGAGATTAGCTACGCGCTGCTGTACTTCCGCGGCTTGGCCACCACTAGCTTGGAAGAAGAGAGTGCCCCACACCGGCATTTCCTTGGAGCCATGGGCCGAAAACTTTCCTGCCTGGCCTCGGATAACGCTGCTTGCGTGAGCGTCTGGGAACACACCATGATTCATCTTCGTCAAGTATGTCAAATCTGCTGGCAGGGTTTTCAGCGCATCAGCTGCTGGACCATCTCCCTTGCCGTCCAGGCCATGACAGGGTGCACAATAATTCACGAACATATCGTGACCTGATGCAGGGCTCGTCGCTTTCATTTGAGTATGCTTGATCGTCTTCGACGGGTTCGCTTGTGATTGCTGTCCTGTTGCCAGTCCGGCAAACAACAATAGAGCTGCAGCCAGATGGTAGAGATTCCAGATAAACCTTTTCCGCATAGTCTCCTCCGCGCTCTGTAATAGAATACCGGCCTGAAATAATGTCCGCGATCGGCGCTTGGTCCCAGCTAAATGTCGAAACAGAATCTGTTCCTGACAACCTTAATCTGTGCTTATATAATTTGATTCGTTAATCTGCCTATACCGCTGATCTCGATGATGACTACATCTCCAGGATGTAGGTATCTTGGCGGATTAAACCCAATACCCACCCCAGCCGGAGTTCCGGTAGCAATGACATCTCCCGGAATCAGTGTCATGCCGGCCGAGAGCGTCTCTATCAGTCGCGGAATATCAAAAATTAGGTCGCGCGTATTTCCGTTCTGGCGCAGTTCACCATTCACCAGGCTACGTACTTCAAGACTTGTGGGATCAACCTCATCCGACGTAACTATCCATGGGCCCATGGGGCAGAAAGTGTCTAGCGACTTTCCCAAAAACCACTGTTTGTGCTGACTCTGTAAATCGCGGGCAGTCATGTCATTGATGATTGTGTACCCCCAGACATGGTTGTACGCTTGCTCACGAGTGATGCCTCGGCCACTCTTACCAATAATGACACCGAGTTCGGCTTCGTAGTCAACACAATTGCTCAAACCTCGAGGATATGTAATGCATTCGCCGTCGCCGATAACACTGCCAGGAGATTTAGTAAATACAATAGGAACCGAAGGAATTGCTTCCGAGATGCCATTCGCACTGTTGTCGAACCCACTTATCGTAAATTCTCGCGCATGTTCGTCATAATTCTTGCCAATGCAGAGGATGTTACGTGGCTGTCGAATTGGCGCTTCGAGCTTTGCGCTCGATAGACTCAGTGCGGAACCTTTGGGCTGAAGACTACCACGCAATTCCTGAAAGTGCTGGATCAGATCGACCATGTCGGTGACAGGTCTTCCAACCAAAAGTTCAATGGGCCACATTTGGTCGGAGTCCGGGGATACCATGGCAACAGCCGACCGCCCGTTGATGTTCACTGTAGCGAACTTCATATTTCCTCCAAGCTGTTACGCGGCACCCGCGGTCCCGTGAGGAGTGGAATTACCGCAGGTTGTTCGTCCTCGGTCACCTGTGCTCGAGTGAACACCGCAAACGCTGTGCTCATGGCCATCGCTGTCGCGATAAGACCGAAAAATGTGGCCACACCTCCCCTTGTAAGAGCGAGAGGGCCTAGAAACGCGCTCAGCACCGCACCAATCCTCGCAAAAGTCAAAGCCACCCCCACACCCGTCGATCTGTAGGAGGTGGGATAGATGGTGGCCACAAAAGAAATAAGAGCCACCATGATTCCGAGAATGAAAATCCCCTCGCCTCCGATGATACAGACTGCGAGGAGCTTACTGCCCTTGACAAGGCGGATCAACGGAATCAATAGGAGAGCCCAAACGACGCCTCCTGTGCCAAGCGCCATCATGGGCAATCGGGAGCCAAATTTATCGATCGCCCAACTGGCGAGAATTCCTCCGAGAAGTCCACCGAAGTTATAAGCGGCCATGCCCGAACTCGCGGTGCGTAGACCAAATCCCTCCATCGTGAGCATGGTCGGCAGCCACGTGGGGACCAAGAACACTGCGAAATAACAGGCAAAGAAGGCGCCCCAAAGCAGCAGGGTGTTGCGTCTCAGGTTTGGCGCGAGCAGAGCAGCCTTGTGTGTCGGGTGCTCGGCGGTGGGCGACTGTGCCAAGAAAGCTGCGTCACCGTCGTAACCCAAGCGGGCTATGATCCGTCGGAGCTGATGATGCCGGTGCGGTTTCTGCAACAGGAACTGGGCTGACTCTGGCAGGCCGATCGCGAGAATCAGAGCAAATACAAGTGGTATTACGCCGCCTATCCCAAATAACACTCGCCAACCGAAGGTAGTAAGGATGGTAGCTGCAATCAAGCCTACGAGCACTCCCCCTGCTTGGGAGGTGGTCGATCCGAGAGCTACTGCGAAACCCCGGTGCCTAAGAGGAGTGTATTCGGCGACGATGCTTGCGAAGTTCGGGAGCACCCCTCCAAGACCGAGGCCGGAGAAAAAGCGCAATATCCCGAGAGTAATCACACCGGGAGCCCACGCCGACGCTACTGTCATAGTCCCGAACAGCAGCATGCTTATCACTATGCAGGGCTTGCGCCCAACGCGATCCCCCATGATACCCGCGAAGGTTGTGCCGATTCCCATTCCGGCCAGTCCGCCAGCAGTCATCAACGCAAAATCAGTCGCAGTCAGGTGCCAGCTCTTCATCAACGCCGGGATCGCAACGCCCAAGATGAGAATCGCCATCCCATCGATCATATTTGCCAGCGACGCGAGAGCAACTGCGCGCTTTTGGAAGCGAGTCCAAGGTCCTTCGTCCAGCCAGCGACGGATGTCGATGGGAGCCGATCTTGATTCGTCCTGTGATGCCGTTAATGCCGTCATAAGTTAGTCGAATCGGTTCGTTTGAGTCTGTGCAGACGGTTATCTTGGACGATAACGGCCCGAAGTCCGGTCACACGCATCTCCAGGGTCCCGCGCCCTTCTACCGTGCGCCTATGCCAATCACCCTTCGGCGCATGCGTCATTTCGATATCTGCCTTTGCGCGCGTTCCGCAACTGCGTTCAACACCTTTGTAGCCGCCGATCTGATTTCGTCGAACCCTTGTGTCTTGCGGAATGTCTTTGTATCCATAAATCGTTTCTTGTTGATCTCAATCATGATGCTCTCTATACCGTTCGCCGGATCGCCATAGCGGGTGTTGAGTTCTCCACCGTTGTAAGGCTCATTGACTGTGCAAGTGAACCCACAACCCCGAATGGTCTCAGCAACAAAACTAATAAAGTCCCCGGAGGTTGTTTTCCCTCCAACGTTACCCACACAAAAATCCGCGCGCTCTTTGCCAGGATCCGGATGGGTTGGGGCCCCGACTGCTGACATGCAATGACAACTTAGCTGATACACAAAACCAAAAGAGGACTTTAGCCTAGCGATAATCGATGCCAGTTCGCGATGGTACGGGCGATGGTATTTATCCAGCCGTTCCATCACCTCAGCGACCGTAAGCTTCTTTTCCTGCATCGGCTCGCCGTATCGCGACTTGGCCTTGAGAAGCCCGAGTCCCCTCAATGAAACATTAGGCTTCAAGGGCACCGGCCATTCTCCTTCGATCAGATCCGCATCAAGATCGAGTTCGTTTCGATTCGCATCAATATATGTATTGGGAAACAGGGCATAGAGCATCGTTGCTCCGACGTCGGGTGCAGACCCCCAGATTTCCTCGACATACATTGAAACGTTATCGTGCACGGCCGTGAAGGGCAGAAGCGAGCGAAAATCAGGTGGATATTCGCGACCGCTACGCGACACATCGACGATCACAGGTAGCGGAGGTACCGTCGGATCAAATCTTTGAAACACTCCTGGCTCAACGTAGATCACTGTTCCCCTCCCGCTGGATTGAAACGATCAACTACTCACGGTTCCACAAAAGCCGTGCATTGGCAATAAACTTCTCGGGGTATTCGAGAGCAACACTGTGAGCGCACCTCGCTAAGACAAGTACATCAGCCCTGGGCATACCTTTGGCGAGAAGCAAAGATGTTTCTTCCGGCTTAAAGGAAGCATCGTTGGCGCCGTGCATCAGCAACACGGGACACTCGATGCCGGCAAGCTCCTCACTCGTGAGCGCGGCCTGGTTCAGACAGTAGTTGCGATCCCGGCTAAACATCGACTCGAAATACTCGCGGTATCCAGGAGAAGATAGGACGGCGAGACGATTGCCGATTTCTTCCTCCGAGGCGAGCGATTTGTCGAATAGAGTACGCTCGACATGCTGACGGATTTGCTCGCGCCCTTCTGGGAACGCCCAGCGAGGACCATCCTTTACCGCTTCGGAACGCGATCCGGTTGTGCCCGTCGTCACCACCCCAGACACACACGGATTTCGAACGGCAGCTTTGAGTACGATTGATCCGGAGAGTGAATGACCGACAAGTCCGACTTTTTGAGAGGGGAAAAAGTCCATCAGGAATCGCGCCTGACGAATCCACATTTCTATGTCGTAATAAGGCTGAACGAGGCAGCGGCCCGATCGGCCAAAACCAATTAGATCCGCCGCCACGATTTCGAATTCCCGCGCGAGGGGATCCAAAACCCTGCGGAAGTTGGACATTGTCCCGACACCTGCGCCTGACCCGTGAAGAAAGATCAGAGGGTTGCCACCTCCCCCGCGCCAATAGTGGATCGTCGTACCCTCGAAGGGCGCTTCAAACTCGCGAAGAACGGACACTACCGCCTCCATGTTGGTTCGGAGTAGCAAAGCTAACTACCGTAAATTGCAGGTCGCTCCCGTACTGAAGAGTAAAAGCGAAGACCGGAGTGAACCAGTTTCTTCATCCCGATCTCGAACGCGCACGTGGTGGCTCCTCCGGCAACTCGCGGAATCCTTGTCGACTGCGATCAACAATGGCGCCGCCCTTGATGACCACAGTTAGATGTTCCGTTCGCCTCAGAATGGAGATATCAGCGACAGGATCTGCATCCCAGATGATGATATCTGCGAGTTTTTCGGTCGCTATCGCCCCGACCCTACAGGAGAGGCCAACAACCTGAGCATTCAGGTGCGTCATCGACGTAATCGCTTCAATGGGCGACAGGCCGATCTGCTTGACGAGAATTTCTGGCTCGCGTCCGTGAAACTTACCGTGTCCCCATGCCGACATGTTACCGGTATCACTTCCAGCGAGAATCGGAATGCCGCGTTTCCTTGCTTCTTGGATAGCTCGGTAATTTAGGTCCAATTGTCGTTTCATTCGATCTCGCGTCGCCACGCTAAAACCCAAGTCGGCACCGTGCTCGACTCCGATATAAACCGCTGTAAACGTAGGCATAATCGGAGTGCCCGCCTTCGCTACCACATCCAGATCTTCGTCGCTGGCAAGATCGGCGTGCATGATCCAATCGACCCCTGCCAAGGCCGCTGCCCGCGTAGCTCCCGACCCCCGGGCATGAATGGTCACCCGGACATTCCGGCGATGGGCTTCGCCGACGACCGCCGCAATCTCTTCCTGGCGAATTGTTTGCACATCTCCCCAGAGCGAATCCGCGATTTTGATGAGATCCACTCCCTGCTTACATTGCCGACGAACCTCCGTCAGATATTCATCTACCGTGTTGCAAACGATCCCTGAAGAGTCAGACGAATGCTCCGAGTCTTCGAAATACGCTGGATCATCGTCGAAGATTCCACCGTATGACGTGAGCGCACGGCCTGCAGAGAAAACCCGGGGGCCCTCCAGCAACCCTCCGTTAATCCCATCACGGACCCTGACGTCCGCAAACCATTTGCCACCCGGAACCGATATGCTTGTTACTCCGGCATGCAGTGTCTGAGCGGCAGTCCGCGCTGCCCAAAACGCACAAAACTCAGCGCTGGAGGTGAAAGTTACACCTGGAAGTGCGCCTTGGTGCAACGAGAGGTGACAATGACCGTCGATGAGTCCGGGCATCACATACTGATTTTCAGCGTCGATCGTCGTCGCGGAGCGCCACCTTTCAGCATCGTCCGCCGACTTTGGGGCACCCAGATTCTTGATCGTGTCTCCTTCTATGTAGATTCCCGGGTTCTTGACCGGAGGTCCGCCCAGTCCGTCGATCAGGGTGCCATTTTTAATCAGAAGCCTGGCTGGATGCTTGCTGCTCATGAGTCGATGTCTCCTATTCATTCATGTTAGCCGTGGCTCGTGTTTTAAAACAGGATCTTGAGGCCCAACTGTACTGTTCTTGGGTTACTCGAGAACGACAGGTTCGGATTGTTGAAGGATGGGCTACCGGGTGTCAAGAAGTTCTGGTCTCCAGTGGTAACCGACTGAATTGAAGCCACGTCGTTGATCGCACCAGGAATAAACTGGTAATGATTGAACGCGTTGTAGAGCTGCACGAAAAATTGCAGCTTGAACCGCTCGGTTATGGATAGGTTCTTGATGACCGCCAGATCGAAGTTGTTGATATGCGGAAGTGTGATCGTATTGCGGGAAGCGTTCGCATAGGCTCCCGGCTGGGCCCGGACATAGTACGCATTGGAGTTATTGGCTACGTACGCAACGGTATTTTGCGGGCACACTGTCACCGTAGGGTCCGGGCATGCTGTTCCATTGGTCACGGGGACAACATCTGTTCCCACGCCTGGGGTTCCTGCCGGATTGACTATTGCCCGATCGCCGAGACTGTTGCCATTAAGGTTGGAATCAACTCCGCTTTGCACGTCAGCATACTGAGGCGATTCAAACGTATAAACTGGAGAAATTGTGAAGTTTCCCGCAATGTTCTTAGCAAACCAGTTCGAGGAATGGATAAACCATGGAACATCGTAAACCAAATAAAGACTGACGCGGTGTTTGCGGCTAAAGTCCGAAATCGAGTACTCAGCACGAAGATTCTGAAAGTCTTGGGGTACTTTGGGCGTAAGCACGGTGTTCAGGAAATCATCCGTGCTGTTATCCATCGCCTTGCTATAGGTCCATGCCGCTTGGAATTGTAACTGGTGGCTCAGACGCTTGTTCATCTGGACCTGCAGACCGTGATAATTGGAGAACCCCGCTGGTATATAGGACTTGATTGGCGCCGTAAATCCCGCGTTGGCGTAAGCTGGCAAAATAGTGGGTTCTGCCTGCAACTGCGCTAGCGTGAGCGGCAAGGAGTTGTAGACGGATTGTGGCTGAGGAGTCATGTACGTCGGCAGATGGTTAGAGGCTGTCACGGGAGCCATTACGTTTATGCCAGCATTATCAAAGTCCAGATGCACCCCACGATTTCCCACATATCGAACTTCCAGGACGTAATCGCTTCCAAACAGACGCTGCACTCCCACAGTCCAATTCTCGGTATAGGGGTACTTGAGATTGACCGGCTCCACGTGAGTTGTGACAGCGCGTGCGGCAGCAGCTGTGGGAAAGACCTGAATTTGTCCGCTTGCAGGGGGCAGGCCGCCGTTCGCGAGAAAGTTGGGAGTTTGATTGGACAGGCTTGGCACCGATTCGGTAATGCTGAGCTCCGGCGGAAGTGCGCTAAAACCGATGTTATCGACGTACTGGTCGTAGTTGATTCCATATCCGGCCCGAATAGAGGTCTTGGAGTCTGGAGCGTACGCAATGCCAATCCGTGGCATGTAATCGTTCTTGGGGGCGCGCGGTTCCCCAAATGTCAGCAATCCGGGAGCGTCTGCGATCTGATTGAGCTTCTGGAGTCTAAGGGTTTCCGCCACTGTCGTATATTCGTAACGAACTCCGAGATTTACAGTAATCTTCGGCGTGATTCTCCAATTGTCATTCGCATACCAGTAAATAGCGGCATTGTTGCCATAAAATTTCGGGAAGCCGACGCCTCGTTGCCCAACGGAATCGGGACTCAGGTCCTGCAGGAAAAACTGTGCCTGACTGTACTCGTAGTCACCGCGAGCTTGCAGAACATAAACCTCGGGTTCTATATATCGACGACCTTCGATCCCGAACTTGAGGCTGTGATTGCCCTTCTGCCAGGACAGGCTTTCCACCAGCTGATATGTGTTCTGCCAAAACCCATTCGGCGCTTGAAAGTCGGGTCCCAATTGCACGTTCAGGTCGAGGAGATTTATGTTGGGGAAAGAGTCTAGTCCCGGAAATCGAAAGTTGCCAGGTGAAACTATCTGGGTGTAGCGATTATAGGCAAGGCGCAGCTCGTTAACGATGCTCGGCGAAAAGACGTGATTTTCACTTAAGCTGAATAGGTGTCCGCGCGTTGGAAGAGGCGTGAAGAATTCCGGGAGCGAAACCGCGGTATCGATGGCCTCTTGCTTGTAGTAGATGTAGCGACTATGGAGGCTATCGCGTGTCGAGAGGTAGTAGTCAGCGGCGGTAGTGAGAGTGGTATTGTTAATGAAGCTATTGTTGATATTTCCGGGGGTGAGCCCTACAGGTATTGGAGTGTTCAACACTGTGATCGTCCCGGTCGAAGATCGCGCGGCCGGCAGATACTGCTGTAAAATCGCCAAGTTCGTTGCGGAGAGTCCGGCCATTGCACCCAAAGCGGCATATCCGGCAGTCGTGGGCGACAGCACCCCGGACGCAGGCGCGATAGCCTGCCCGATGGGGTTGTACTGGAAATTCACGAAATAGAAGAGGTGATCTTTCAGGATTGGTCCGCCCACCTGGCCACCGAAGCGATTGTTGTCGTAACGGGGAGCTGTCGTCGCACCTTGGAGCTTGAACACCTCGTCGAGGGCATTCAGGTTGCGGTTCTGAAAATACTCATAAGCTCGGCCGTGAATCTGGTCGGTTCCAGTGAGAATCACCTGGTTGAACTGACCAGCACTCGAATGTCCGAACTCGGCCGAATACACGTTTTGTAAAACAGTGAAGTTTGCGATCGCGTCGCTAGGGACGGATACTGCGATCCCGGCATCTTGCTTTTGATTGTCGTCCACGCCTTCGATGGAGAAGCCGTTATTGATAACCCGCTGCCCTCCCACACTAGGGCCAGAACCCTCGCCCGAGTTTCCCCCTAAGGTGACGCCGGCATTGAGCATGGATGCGTTCAGGATGCCCGAGCCAACTGAAGTATTCGGTATCGCGTTCAGCTCGTGCGGTTGGTAGGTTGTTTGCAATTGAGCCGTCGTTGTATCGAGGGCCGCAACGGAATCCTGGACTTCAACTTTTTGGATAATGTTGGCGGGACTCAGAGAGATCGATAGTGTTGAGGTTTGATTTAATTGGACCAAGAAGTTCTTTATTTGCTTGGCCGCGAAACCCGCAGCGGTTGCCGTCACATCGTAGTTCCCCACGGGGAGATTCACGAAGTGAAAGTCGCCGCTGGCATTCACTTCAACGGTATTGCTGACATTGGTCGCTGTGTTGACAGCGGTGAGGTGGGCATCTGATATCGAGGCACCCGAGGAGTCGCTAACTCGTCCCACAAGGTCACCGCTCGTGGTTTGCGCAGATGCCTTGCACTGCATAAACCAAATTACGGCCAATACCGCTAGGGTAGCTTTCAAACGATTGAAGCGGTTGCTCATAGCGAAGTCTCCTCATGAGTTGTGTACAAGCAATACTGTATACAGAATATCTACATACACCAATACTCGCTGGGCAGTGTGCCTATTTGGTCAGTTCGGGAGCGGGGATCTCCTGTTCGATCTTCTTAAGGTGCGAGAGTACTCCCTGGCATGAGTGGGCCAAGTGCCTCCGGAGGACGGCCTTCAACGTGACGCCATCTCTCGCCTCTACTGCCGCCACAATCTGCCCGTGTTCTGAGTTTGCGGCCTCTCGGTCAGGGGGCTCGGAAATGTATATCCTGACGTACGGCATCGTCAGGTTCCTTAACATTTCAACGATTGACATAAGCCGAGTCCAGTTCGAGGGCGAATAGAGCTTTTGATGGAAGCTGGAGTTTAGGCTGACCCACGCGTCCGATTCCATTGGTTCCAACATCTTCTCGTAGACTGTACGGATTCCCTTGACATGGGCATCGTCCATACGCCCTAACGCCCGTTGCGCCGCGCTTGTCTCCAGCAAAATACGAATCTCGTAAGCTTCCTCGATCTCTTCTGCAGACATCGTCGATACAACAGTCCCGCGATACGGATAGGACTTCACGAGCCCTTCACCTTCGAGAACGCGAAGAGCTTCCCGGATGGGGATTCGACTGATATTGAGCATTTCCGCCAATTCCGCGTGGTTCAGGCGATCATTCGGTCGGAAAGTCCCATCCAGGATCGCGCACCTTAACCTGTCAGTCGCGAGTTGCTGGATTGTCCTCTGATCTGAAGGAATTTCGAGCACGGAACCAGTCATTCTCGTCGCCCTCGCTGCTCCCCGGATGTAGTCGTTGTGCTAAACATTAGCGTTCAGTAGCCTGTAGAGTGTATACAGAATATCACCGCTGTCAAGGAGAAAATTCCTCAAACCGAAGGGCGGAGGGATGGACTGCCGAAACTTGGGGGGATGGTCCACTCGTTTCAGCAATCGGCTTGGGATACATGGGAATGTTGGGTGCACAGCCATACGGCGGCAGGTTTGCCGTCTTCTAATCAAGACCCGCACCAGAACGAATAGTCGCTGGACGGATTATCGATGTCCGCCGATTCTCGACCTTGGGGATTGAGGACCACCTATAGTTTGTATTTCTCAGGAGGCTTATGAACACGGCTTCAGCGCATTCCGAAATGGCAACGCTCTTTATCAACTATTCCATCCGAAGGCTCGATCTGCTCACGGTCAACCTCGAAGAGTGTCTCAGCAAGTTAAACGATGAACAAATGTGGAAACGCCGTGCGGCTCACGAGAACGCAATTGGGAATCTCGTCTTGCATATGTGCGGAAACATTCGCCAGCTAATCATTCATGGCGTAGGTAACACGCCGGATCATCGCGTCCGCGACACTGAGTTTTCGGCAACCAGTGGATACAGCGCCGCCCAGCTACTCGAACTTTTCCAAAGTACGGTACGTGAAGCAAAGTCACTTTTGTCGAATCTGCCGTCCGAACGCTTGACACAGCCCATTGAGTCGCAGAAGCTCGGGAGGCAGGCAGTGCTCGAAACGATTTATCGTGTCGTCGGGCACACTCAGCAGCACATGGGTCAGATCTTCGTGCTGACAAAGCAAATGTACGGAAAACCCCTGGCTCTCTCGGTTCCGCCTTCAAGGTGAACAAGGAAAAGCCAAAGTAGCGGCGGAGGTCTCCCACCGCGGCACGCAACCCGGAACCTACACAATATCGGTAACGGGAGCCTCTGGCGGAATCACTCACAGCACTACGCTCAGCCTCGTCGTGAATTGATTGACCGATGTTCCCGCAAGCAGGGCTCAAGATCGGCCAAGAGTATCGCTGTGGCATGTGGCCATGCCTTTCAACTCAACTTCGAGAGCCTCGCTTCACCGCGACCTGTAATGAAATTGTAATTGATTGCACGATCAGAACGGATCATTTCCATGCAGAACGGATCAAATCGAGCGGCTTGTAACCCGTTGAAAAGAGGAGTAGAGTAGAAAATTTTCATAACGGTTCAGAACCCACTTGTGTATTGCTAAACCACCTTGGGTTCTTCCGCTTAAGTTATTTCAGTCACTTACAATCGGGAAACGACCACCTCAGTAGGGCGAATATGCTCTCATTCGGGTGTCAAATGCTTTTCGCTTTGCTTCCCAGCTAAACGTGCCGCATCCGGTAATTTATTGTGCTCCGACTTTCGGATTGTTGAGATAGCGCTGGAGGTCCAGTGCATCGGCACTGCGAATGCGTCGGAAATCCGGACGTGCATCACTGGTTGCTAGGAATTCCTCAACGCTGACGTGCAGCGGCGTGGCAAGGAGTTGACAGGGTGATCAGGTTCTGCGGTGTTAGTCAAACTAGCAATGAACGTCGCCTATGTTTCGCACCCGGGCCTATGTTGGATTTCTCCTGCTCGCAATTTTGTTTTCTTGAACCCTTCGAGTGCCCATCGCAGGAATAGTTTTTTCCTGGCCAGCGTGAGTACGATTACGCGAATCTGAATCCTGTGATTGACCAACGGGGAATTTGAGTAGCTTTGCCTACTGATCGTTTCTATTTCGCTTTCACAAGACGGTGAGTCTCGTGGTGGCATGCGGTGCAGAGCGTAATCAGATTGGCTTCCGAATCATCGCCGGATTGGCTGCGGAATTCTTTGTGGTGCACCTCAAGATTCGACATTGTGCCGCACGATTGACACCGCCAGCTATCACGACGCAAAACCTGTTGTCGCAAAACCTCGTAGGAGACGGGATCCAGCCGCAGGGGCGAGAGTTTCGGGCCAATCAGATTCATGATGCCTTCTCGCTCAAGCCTTGAAGAAATGCGTGCCGCTGCTCCTCGGACAAGAACCTGAAGAACCTGGTGATCGAGAACAACAGCATCTCCGGATCTCCATGGTCCAGATTTGCGCCGGCTAAGAAGTCTGCGCAGATCATCTCCAAACAGTAGCCTCGGGATCGGTCGCTTCCGAGCATCAGAGCTGCCGTCTCGATCGCCCGCTCAATGACCGGCATCTGGCTCTGGTACAGTTTGAAGTAGACAATCTCCCACGGTTCCGTT
>Ga0182024_10013721_pt1 | contig 15768 bp, 15 predicted proteins | sample P32metaG_FD_120480 | JGI IMG/M metagenome (GOLD analysis project Ga0182024, IMG submission 120480) | Permafrost microbial communities from Stordalen Mire, Sweden - P3-2 metaG (Illumina Assembly) | ecosystem: Environmental > Terrestrial > Soil > Wetlands > Permafrost | place: Sweden: Stordalen... | reverse complement strand
CTGCGTGCCCTGTACGTCAGCGGCGGCAAGGTCTGGGACGGCTTCTGGTCCCAACCCCGCCGCGCCGCCGCGTGAAAGTCACCCAAGTAAAAGATTCACACCCGGAGTTGTACCTGCTCGCCCACCGCGTAGACGCCGGCAAGATCTTTTCCCTGCCGATGCCTGACCTGCGCGTGTTGCAGCTCTACCACAGCGACAGCTACCCGCTCGACAAGCTGGCCGCCAACCCGTCGCTTGCCAAACTGAACTCCCTCCTCTGTCACCCACACGCTATCGAGCACGAGGAGACGGGGGCGTACATCCGGCTGCCGCATCTGCGGGCGATCTGCCGTTCGCCGCACTTAACGGCTCTGGCGCATCTCCAACTGCGGCTGACCGACTTCGGCGACGCCGGCGCGAAGGAGATTGTCGAGTCGGGCGTTTTGAAGCGCCTGAAGGTGCTGGACCTGCAAGGGGGGTGCATGACCGACGAGGGGGCAATGCGGCTCGCCCGCTGCCCAGACCTGAAGCGCCTGGATTACCTCAACCTGAGCCGCAACGCGCTGACGCCGGCCGGCGTACAGGCGATCACGGCGACCGGGGTGAGGTCCAACCTCTCCTCGCAGCACAACGAGGCGTCGGGCGAGTTCGAGGACGGGGATGTGCCCGAATACCTGTTCGAGGGCGACATCGAGTAATCCATGCCGACGCCCCGCCATGTGCTGATCGCCAACCCCGGGACGAAGCGGTGCGAGACGTACCATCGCGAGCTGCTGACGTTCTGGGCCGAGCGCGGCGTGACGCCGGAAGTCGAGGTGGTCCCGTGGTCCGAGGTGGCGCCGCGCGACGGCAACCTGGACGACCTTCCGGCGTTCGACCGCCCGGCGATGGTGCGGCTGGAATCGCCCGGCAAGGACGAGCGCGTCCTCCGCCTGTTGCTGGAAGCCGGCGCACGCGACGACCCGGCCGAGCCGCCGTGCGACTGGCGTTCGCTGGAGATCCCGAAAGGGCTGCTGCTGCGGCCGCGGCTGTGGTACCGCGGCTTCCGCCGGGTGCTGGGCGGCCTGGCGCGGGCCTTCGCCGCCCGCCCCCACCTCGCCCCGACCGCCTGCCCGCTTGCGGTCGCCGAGATGTTCGACAAGACGGCAACGGCGGCAAAGCTCCACGCCGCCGGGGTACCGGCGCCGAACTGGCTGGAAAATCCGCGGGACGTGTTCGCGGAGATGGCGGACGCGGACGGTGGGCGAGGGTGGCCTACGGTCTACCTCAAATTGAACACCGGGTCCTCGGCCACGGGGATAATCGCTCTCCGCTCAGAGGCGGGGCGGTTTCATGGCACGACCACGCTTGCCGAGATCGGCGGCCGGTTCTTCAATTCGCGCCGTCTCCGCCACTTGACCGGCTCGGCGCTCGAACGCGCCGCCGAGTTCCTCCTCGGCGAAGGGGCTTTCGCCCAGCAAGGAATCCCGATGGCCCAGATCGACGGCCAGAATTTCGACGTGCGCATGGTCTGCGTCTACGGCCGGCCGGTGGCCTCGATTTTCCGGCTGAGTTCGAGCCCGATGACCAACCTGGAACTCGGCGGCCGCCGGGGCAACTTCGGTCCTTGTCGAGCCGCGATCCCGACCCGGGACTGGCTCGACGCCCTCGACCATTGCGCCGACGCGGCCGGGTGCTTCGACTCCGCGATCGCCGGCGTCGATTTGGTCTTCGAGTGCGGCTTCCGTCGGCACTTCGTACTGGAGGTGAACGCTTTCGGCGACTTCTTCCCCGGCTGGACCGAGGCCGGCGGACAGTCGTTGCATGCCCTGGAGATCGGAGAAACGACTCGGAAGTTCGGGTGAACGCTTGCGCGCGTCGGTCGCATCGACCGACAAATCTAAGGCCGGAACGTCCATCGCCGAAATCACGATATATGGGTGACCTTTTGTCCACTTCATTAGGAACTGTGTCCACCGGCTGCCGGTTCCGGCTCGGGCGTTTCGGATCGGAAACTTGGTATGCTGATGGAGCACACCCCTAAATTCGTACGCCGGGCTCCTGCCATGCCCACCTTTGTCGGGGATAACATTCCTCCAGAAACCTATGAGCAACTCCGGCTCCGGGCCGACGCCCGCAGGCGTTCGGTGCAGGACGAAGCGCTAGCTCGGTCCCGGAGAAGTTCCGCTATCGACCCGCCGCCCCCAGCAATTCCTCCAGATGCGCCTGCACCGACGATGCCAGCGCCTCCAAATCGTAACCTCCCTCCAGACAACTCACCAGTCGGCCGCCGGCGTGCGTCCGCGCCACGTCCAGAACCCTCTTTGTCATCTCCGCGAAGTCCTCCACTTCCAGGCCGAGCGAGCCGATCGGGTCGGCGGCGTGGGCGTCGAAGCCGGCGCTCACCAGCACCAGTTCCGGCTTGATGGCGTCGGCCGCTTTCTCCAGCGCGGCCGTGAAGGCGGCCTGATACTCCTTGCGCGAAATGCCGTAGCGCAGCGGCACGTTGAGCGTGTGACCGAGGCCGGGGCCGGTCCCCGTCTCATCGGCCGCGCCGGTGCCGGGGTAGAAAGGGTATCGGTGGATGCTGAAGAACTGCACTTCGGGGTCGGCGTAGAAAATGTTCTGAGTGCCGTTGCCGTGATGCACGTCCCAATCGACGATCAGCAGGCGCGTCAGGCCGTGGACCTTGCGGGCGCGCTGGGCCGCCAGCGCGACGTTGTTGAACAGGCAAAAGCCCATGCCGTGCGTCGGCGTGGCGTGGTGGCCGGGCGGACGCACCAGGCAGAGGGCATTGCGGTCCTTGCCCTGAATCACGGCGTCCACCGCGGAGGCGCAGGCGCCGGCCGCCGCCAGCGCGACCGTGTACGATTCCGGGCTGACCGGCGTGTCGCCGTCGAGATAGCCGCCGTCCGATTCGGCGGCCCGTCGCACTTGCCGCACCTGGCCGGGTTCATGCACCGCCGTCACCTCCTCGACGGACAGCGGTTGATAATCGCCGTGGGCGCAGAGGCCGGCCACGCCGGACTTCGCCAACCGGGCCGTGACGGCGCGCAGCCGGTCGGGCCGCTCGGGGTGATGCGGCCCGGTGTCGTGACGGAGGAAGAGCGGGTCGGTGTAGAGCAGGGTCATGCGCGGTCGGCCTCCGCACGGCTATCCGGGAGCAACGCCGATGGACATTGTATGCGCCTTCCGATGGGGGCAATCGCCGGCCTGCCGCGCCCCTTCGTTGACGTGGCCAAACCCGTCGGCCTCGGGTAAAGTATCGGGAGGGGCGGCGATCGCGGATCGGTCGCGTTCCCCCGGCCATCCGGTTCGCGGCCGGCTTCTCAGGCCCGGCGGTTCGATTTCAATGAGCGAAGAACGCACGCCTCTGCCTCGCCCGCGCTGCCGCAGCCTGATGGGCGTCCGCATCCTCGGCACGGGCAGCTATGTGCCCGACGCCGTCGTTTCCAACGAACACCTGCACGCGCGCTTCGGCTTCGACTCCGACTGGATCGTCAAGCGCACCGGCATCCGGGAGCGGCGCCACGCCCTGCCGCACCAGGCCACCAGCGACCTGTGCCACGAGGCCGCCGTCCGCGCCATCGACAACGCCGGCGTCAAACCGGCCGACATCGACCTGGTGGTGCTGGCCACCTTCACGCCGGACATGTCGTTCCCCTCGACGGCCTGCCTGGTGCAGGACCGTTTGCAGCTGAGCGCCGCGGCCATCGAAGTGGAGGCGGCCTGCGCCGGCTTCATGTACGCGCTCATCACCGGGGCGGCCTACGTCGTCTCCGGGGCCAGCGACGTGGCCCTCGTCATCGGCGGCGACTGCAACTCGCGCGTGCTCAACCCCAACGACATCAAAACCTATCCGTTATTCGGCGACGGGGCCGGGGCGGTGCTGTTGACGCGCGGCCGGCCGGACCAGGGGCTGGTGAGTTTCAGCCTCGGGGCGGACGGCGGCGGCGGCGACCTGCTGAGCCGGCCGGCCGGCGGCAGCCGGATGCCGCCGACGCCGGAGCTGCTGGCCCAGGGGATGCACTACATGCACAGGGACGGCCGGGCCGTGTTCCGCTGGGCCGTGGCCATTCTCTGCGACACCATCCAGGACGTGCTCAACGCCGCCGGCCTCAAACCGGAGGATGTCGATCTGTATATTCCCCATCAGGCCAACATCCGCATCATCAACGCGGCCGTCGACGTTTTGCACATCCCGCGCGGCAAGGTTTACAACAACCTGGAACGTTACGGCAACACCTCGGCGGGGTCCGTGCCGCTGGCGCTGGACGAGGCGGCCGCGGAGGGCCGCGTGCGGCCGGGCCGGTTGGCGGTGCTGAGCGGCTTCGGCGCCGGGCTGGCCTGGGGGACGGCGGTGGTGCGGTGGTGACGGTCCTGGCGGAGGCGAATGTGGAGTTTGGAGACCCCGATCATAGTACAATCTAACGGGCGCCTCGTCGGGCGGATGTCGCGGCCGCCGACTCACGGCGCCACCTCCGGCTCAATCCAGACGGCATGGGCGCCGCGCGGTTCGCCGGGGCAATTCACCTCAATCGTCACCACGTCCACGCCCTGTTTGATGGTCCGGAACATGATTGGGACCCGGCCCGTTGGGATTGTGTTTGCCTCGGGGGCTTCCACACGCCGGCCGGAAGGCGCGCCGTCGCGGAGACGCGCGCCTTCCGGCCGGCGTCCTGGCGGCTTTCAGATGAACCGTAGCACACGGCGAAGGCCGCGGCCGGGCTTCGATCTGATTTTTGGGTCGTGTCCGAAGAGGCTTGTCGGCTGTGCGGCTGCTTTCCACGCCGATTGCCGCCGCGTGGCAACTTTTCCTCTTGGCGACGATCCTCGGCATGCGGTCGTGGACGGGCCGCACCAGTTCGTTCGCCTGCCTGGTCAACGTGCCCGCGGAACGGATCGAGACGTTGGCCTATTCTTAACACCAGGCGACGTTTGCACTCAAACGATGGTAGTGGTACAGTTTGACGTGCGGGAGACTGGAACTGCAGGGCCAAAAACGCAAAGTGAACCGCTACCAACAGGACGGCCCCCCCTATGCACGAACCCACCGCCAACGCTTTCGTGAAACATCCTCCCCGGGTTGCCGACCTGGAGATCAAGGACGCCCAACTGATTTTTTCCGCGATCTGGGCCGACCTGCAGCAGCGGCACGGCCGCGAGCATCTGCGGTTCCCGCGGGAATTCATCTGGCTCGGCGGCGCGCCGGGGGCGGGCAAGGGCAGCAACACGCCGTTTATCGCGGAGACGCGCGGCATCACGGCGCCGCCGATCGTGATCAGCGGTCTGCTGACCAGTCCCCGCGCCGTGGCGATCAAGAACACCGGCGGGATGGTGGGCGACCGCGAGGTGATCGGACTGCTGTTCGACGAACTGCTGTCGCCGCGGTATTACGAGGGCGTGATCATCGACGGGTTCCCGCGGACCAAGGTGCAGGTGGAATGTCTGAAGCTGTTCTTTCACGCCATGTTGGACCTGCACGGCGAATACCGCCCCACGTCGCTGTCGCGCGGTTTTCGCAAGCCGATGTTCCGCATCGCGCTGCTCTTCGTGAGCGAGGAAGTTAGCGTGCTGCGCCAGCTGAAACGCGGCCGGGAAAAACTGGACCACAACCGCCAGGTGCGCCTGTCGGGGATCGGAAAGCTCGTGGAGGAGCGCGTCACCGACGTCGATCCGGACCTCTGCCGGAACCGCTACCAGACGTTCAAGGACACCACGTTTGACGCGCTGCAGTCGCTGCGGAAGATCTTCCATTTCCACTTCATCGACGCGGAAGGCGAGCTTCCCGAGGTGCAGCAGAACATCCTGCAGGAATTCGGCTACCAGAGTTCGCTGGAGTTGAGTCCCGCGGTGTTCGACCTGATCCAAAAGATCCCGATCGCCAGTCAGCTGGCCCTGCACGCGCGCCAGGAACTGGTGGAGCGCCTGGAGCGGTACGAGGAGGAACACCAGGCGCTGTTCCGGCGGGTCGTGAATCTGGTCGAGGTGAAGATGATCCCGATCGTGCGGACGCACGCGATCTCCGGCCACGCCCGGATCAACAGCGAGGACGAACTGCTGGACGACCCGCTGGCCCTGCGGATCATGATCGACGTTTTCTCGGAGCGTGGTTTCCACGCCTCGGTGGATGTCCGCCGGATGGACGTGCCGGAGCGGATCAACCCGGAGACCTGGGAGATCGTCTGCCGGACAAAGAAGGTCTACCGGATCGAAATTCGCTACCAGCCGTCCGACATCCGGCGCGGCCACTGAGGCAAGTAGACTCCTCGGCTCGGCGTCGGGCGGCGGAATCTCGATGGCCTGGTCGAGGCGGCCGGGCCGCGACGCCAACGCCGGCTCCAGGATGTCGGGGCGATTCGTCGTCAGCACGAACAGGACGTCCACGTCGTCCTCGAAGTTTATCGGGCTTATGCGATCCCTTACACCTGCGGCGGCTTGAAGCAGAGGCGCACGACGCCGTCGCGGCCCAGTGGACGCAGCCGGTCGGGAGAGCTTCCCCCTTCCGGCCGGAACGCCTTGACGTAATAGCTGCCCGACGAAAGCGCCGGCAGGCCGCGCTCGCGCAGCCAGTCCAGCACCCACGCCCGCCTCGCCTGGTCCACCGCCGCCAGACGGTCCAGGTCGAGCGCCCGGAAGGCGCGCGCGGCCAGGGCGTTGTGGAAGTAGGTGAACCAGCTCCATGCCTCGGCGTACCGCCGCCGATAGGGATGGTCCCGGTGGACGAGGGCCACGCCCAGCTGCGAAGCGGTCAGGCCGAAGCCCCGGCTAAAGCTGATCGACAGCACCGACCTCTCCAAGACGCCGGCCAGCCGCTCCGCCGTCGCCCGCCGCTCCGACGGCGCCAGCGTCGGCAACAGGTTCAGGTTGAGCAGACAGGCGCCGGCGCCCTCCAGGAAGCCGGCCATCTCCTCGGTCAAATGTCCGTTGCGCACCGACGGCACGCACAGGCAGGCCAGCCGGCCGCGGCTGTCCGCGTCCCAGCGGACGCGCTCGCCCCAGGTGCAGCCGACCCGGAAGCCGAACCAGTCGCCGGGGTACAGACAGACCTCTTCCCGCGACGCCACGGCCTCGACCAGGTGCGTCATGAAGTCCACGTCGCTGCCGGCCGCGAAGGCGTCGAAGTCCGACAGGTCCCAGGCGCCGCCCGTCAGCCGCGCCAGCACGGCCTTCAGGTAGGGCGCGAATTCGCCGTGGAACCAGCCCAGGCCGGCGGTGTAGTGGGTCGTCAGGTCGTCGGCCGTCAGCCCGGCGACGGCCGCGCGGTACGCCTCGGCGCCGGCCGCGTAGCCGACGGGCAACAGCGGACGGAACGACTCCACTTCCGCGGCCGGGATTGCCGCTAGCAGGAGGTCGCCCGGTACAGCAGGCTCCGCGCGTCCTCCAGCGACGCATAGACCGACCCGTCCGACAGCAGGTTGCTCGACCGGCAGAGGCGGTTGTCCAGCTCCCACCGCGGCGCCGGTTCGTGATAGTAACATACTTGCACTCCTTTGAGACGGCGGACGCACGGCCCCCAGGGCAGCCGGGCGACGACCTCGCCCTGCCCGGCGAACGGGTCGAAATCGACCCGGTGTTCCCGCGCCCAGGCGTCCTCCCCGGAACCCCGAAAGAACGACTCTTCATAGGCGACATAGGTGTGTTTGAAGGTGAACTCGCGGACGCCGAGCGGCCGCAGCGCCTCGACATAGGCCCGGACCGCGGCCTCGTCCTCGACGGCGCCGCGGGTCATCACGCACGTCGCCCGGACCTTGAGCGGCCCCGCCGCGGCGATGAAGTCGGCCAGGCGCGGCGCGCCGGCGCCCATGAGGCGGCGGTTCGCCTCGTCGTCGGCGGCGTGCCGCGAGTAGCAGACGTAGGAGAGGCCGGCGTCGTGCAGCCGCGCCGCGAGGTCGCGGGTGAGATACGTGCCGTTGGTGAAGCAAGCGATCTCGTCGAAAGTGCGCCGGCCGAGGGCCACAAGATACGCCACGTCGTCCGGCCTCAACAGCGGCTCGCCGCCGCCGGTTACGACGAGCCGGCTCGCGCCCCGTTCGCGGGCGAAGTGGTAGTAGCCCTCCACGTCGAGCCGCCGCCAATCGACGCGCTCGCGGCGCAGGGCGCTCACGGAGGACTTCGAGAAGCAGAACGGGCACGTCAGGTTGCACGCCGCGCGCACCGGCAGCACGCTGCACGTCAGGAAGCGGCAGTCGCGCCAGTCGGCCGCGTCGGGGGCCGTCAGGGTCCGTTGCAACGCGGACATCAGGCGTCTCCTTTCCGCGCCATCTTGCGCAGCGCCTCCTCGATCCATCCGCGCCGTTCGCGCGGCAGATGGTGCCACGCGGTGCAAAGGTCCGATTCCGTCAGCCCGGCTCGCTCCATCGCGGCCCGCGCCTCCGCGTGCACCGTCCGTTCGGCCGACTGCAAACGCTGGCGCAGGGGCGCGGCGAGTTCCTCCGTGCGGCTCAGTTCCTCGGCCAGCCGGTCCAGGCGCGACAGCGTTTCCGCCGCCGCGTCGTCGTAGCAGCGGCCGCCCAGGAGTTCACGCCAAGGGCGCACGTCCGCCAAGTCACGGGCGCGCCGGGCGGCCTCGTCGAGGACAACGTCGCCGGGGACGAAGCCGACGGTGAGCGCGTCCACGCCCGGAACGGCGCGGCTGACGTAGACGTGCGACAATCCCGAGTGCCACGGGTGCAGGGTCAGCGGGCGCAGGAAGACCAGCCGGCCGATGCGCTCATGGTCCGTGTACGGCTCGACGTAGGCGGCCGTCCGCATGTAGACGATCGGCGACAGCGGCCCGGCCAGCCGCCGCAGGCCGCCGCGCAGGAACAGGGCCAGCGCCGCCGGCCCCACGTCGCGGAACAATACCGGACACGGCTCGTCCGCCGCCAGCGGCCGCGGCGTGGCGCCAGTGTGCCAGCGGAAGCGCCGCAGGTCGTCGGCCGGGTAGCGATGAATGGCAGTCTCGTTATGGACGGCCGGCGTCTCGTGCATGGCTCACCACTTCCCGCGCCGGGGGCGCCGTTTTTCCTGCTCGTCCTGAAGGTCGCGTATATGCTTGGCCCGGCCTTCCGCCGACTGCCGGGCCTGCTCGGCCTCCGCGAGCAGCCGTTCGTAGTCGAGCCGCTCCAGCCGCCGCTTCGACTGCTCCGCCGTCTCGCCGTGAACCCGCGCCCCCAGGCGGGCGATGAACTGACGCGCGAACTCCTCGGCCCGCAAGGGGCTGTCGCGCAGCAACTCCAGCGTGAGCAACGGCGTCTCCCGCGCCAGATCGCGCAGGACCGCGACCAGCCGTCGCCCGTCATTCCGGATCGCCGGCAGGTGCGGCAGGGTCTTGCACACGCCTTCGTCGTCGAAGGCGCCAACCGCCAGCGCCAGGCGGCGCAGCGCCTCATCGTCAAGGCCCTGTGCCAGCCCGTCGAACCTCTCCGGCAGCGACGGGTTGATGATGAGAATCGGGCCGTCCGAGATGGCTTTGGGCGCCAGTTCATCGAACACCTCCGGCAGAACCGGCGTCACCCCCGTATCCCGGCAGGCGTCGGCCAACCGGGCGCGGACCAGATCCGGGTCCGGCGGCCGGCCGGCGCCGCGGGCCGCGGCGGCCGCGAACCGTGCCTGCAACGCCGGCAGGTCCAGCGCCGCGCCGGCCGGGGGCCGCTGGAATAGACGGTCAACGATCGACATGGCGCTCCCCCGTGAACAGGGCCGCGGACAGACCGGCCGCCATCGCCGGATAGTCCTCCAGCTCCGCCACCGCGACCACGCGCGCCCCGACCTTTTGGTAGCGCGCCGACCGCGACGGATCCGGCGCGTGCAGCAGCAGAACCAGCTGCGGCGACAGGCGCACGGCCTCGGCGACGACGGCCGCATTCGCCGGCGCCTGGTCGTAGTTGCGGTCGAAGTCCCGGTCGGTGATGGCCACGCGCACCGGCTGCGCCCCGCGGCACTGAATCAAGCTCTCCCGCAGCAGATCGAACGGGAATGCGGTGCCGCCGCCGATGTAGTGCATGAGGAAGCGCGACAGCTCGACCTCCGACCGGCCCCATTCCCAGTAGGTCACTGCGGCGCCCGAGTAGAGCGCCACGCGCGCCCACCCGCCGGCGCGGATGGCGCCGGTGACGAGGACCTGGGCGGCCAGCGTCATGGCGTTGCGCGTCCGCCGCGGGTCGGGCATGGAACCGCTCACGTCCAGATAAACCTCGACGCGCGGCTGCCACAGCGGCACGTCCCAACCTTCCACCTCGGCGACGTACTGCCGCTTGAGCGGCTGGGCGGCGCCGAAGTCCGGCCCGCGCCGCGTCAGCGTGGCGACCCAGTCGATGTCGCGCGGCGAATCGCCCGGCTCCCATTCTTCCAGCGTGGTCGGCGTCGTCGCCTCGCCGAGCCGCCGTTGCGGCGGCGGCCGCAGCAGGTAGCGCTCCGCCTCGCGCCGGTAGTAGGCCGCCATCACCTCCGGCACGCGCGTGGCGTCGTCGCCGCCGGAACCCGGCAGGCCGTGGATGCGGCGGGCCAGCGCGTCGCGGTCGGTCAGCCGTTCCGCGACCTCCTCGCGGATCCAGCCCTCCGCCCGCGCCCGCCGGATCGCCTCGCGCTCGCGGCCGTCCGGCGTCAGGGCGTCGGCCCAGTCCTCCGCCGACGGCTCCCCGCAGCCGCAGGCGTAGGGGTCGCTGGCGACCGGGGTCTCGCCCCGCAATGGCGGCGCGTATCGGCTCACCACGGAGACGAAATAGAGGAACTGCGTGTACAAATTCGGCCCCAGGTGGAAGAGGTCCTGTCCCATCACCTGGGCCTCGGCCCGGTAGCCGGGGTACGCCTTCTCGAACGCGGGCAGCGCCGGCCCCATCATGCTGCCCGGCTCGCGGCCCCAGCGTTCCTCGTAGACCGCCAAATAGAACGGGAAGGCGGGGTCGCGCTCCCAGTCGGACGCGCCGGCGAACGCCTCGTATACGCGGACCAGCTGCGTCTCCAGCGCGGGGCGCAGGGCGTCGTTGATTAACAGGTCCGTAAAGAGGTTGATGAGCGAGTAGCCCTCCAGCGGCAGCAGCGCCTTCTCCAGCAGCCGCAGCCGCGCCTGCACCGCCAGCGTGCCGGGGTAGCGGATGTGATGGCCGACCTCGTGGGCCAGCATCGCCTCGACGCAGTCCAGCAGACCCTTCTCGCGGATGAGCCGGTGGTGTAGGGCGACCTGTCGCGTGGCCAGGTCGATCTGGGCGACGCTTGTCTGGTCGGCGCCGTTCACCGGCGGCCGCAGCAGAAGGAAGCGCGACCAGTGGGCCTGCGCGCGGGGCCAGCATTCGGCCACGACGGCTTCCAGTTCGGCGTCGGCGACGGGCGGGGGCTTGGTCATCGGGCGCTCTCCACGACCCACAGGCGTTGCGAATCCACGGCGCAGGCGGCGACGAAGCCGCCTCGGGCGACCGCATGGCGATGACAGCGGCGCAGCGCGGGCAACTCCACCGCCTGGCCGGCGACGGTCGCGCGGCCGTCGGCGAAGGTAACATTCGGGAGCGTTTCCGTCTCCGCAAACTCGCCCAAGCCGCCGGTCAGTCCGATCAGTTCACTACGGCGGCCGGCCCGCAGGAGGACTCCGGCCTCCACGCCGGGCAGCCGGCGGTCGCGGACGCACACCACGTTGGGCGCGGCCAGGCGGACCTCGCCCGGCAGGAACTCGTCGTGCAGCGGCCGCAGGTCGAGCACGGCCACGGCGAAAGGGCCTTCCCATACCGCAGGTGGCGAAGGCGCCAGCACCGGCTCCAGGGTGCGCACGAGAAACGCTTCGATATCGCTGAGGTCGTGCAGTCCGCCGGAGCAGGCGCTGACGTAGCGGTCAAGCCAGGCCGGTTCACGCGACAGGCCTTCGCCGAGGTTCCAGACCTTGACGAGCAGCGGCAGCCGGTCGGCGGCCGCGACGCGGGGCAGCAGGGCCGGCACGATCTCCACCAGGCAGCGTTCCAGAAAGCCAGCCCACCCGCCCGCGCCGTCCGCCCGACGCAGACAGCCGGCGCCGACGGCCTGCTGAGCCAGCCGCAGGTATCCGGCGGTCGCCGGCCCGGCGTCGGGCTGTCCCTCCAGCGCGTCGGCCAGCACGGCCGCCGGCCCCGCGACGACCGCGTCGAACAGGCCGGCGTCCCAGCCGGCGAAGCGGCGCGGCCCCTCGCGCCGTAGTTCCGCCAGCAGTGGATCGATTTCGGGCGACACGGGGCCTCCTGTCGGAAAGCGAAAGGGGTGCAATCAGGCGCCCTGCCCGCGGCGGGTCGCCTCGTTCCGGCAGCGCACGTACAGGTCCTTCAGAAGGATGAGATCGCCGTGGACGACGCCGTTCAGTTCGTTGCCGCGCAACACCTCCTCCAGACGGCCCTCGATCCGTGCCATGAGCCGACGCAGTTCCACGGTGTCCACGGCCGCCAGCGCGCCGGCGCACGCCCGCCACAACTCCGCCGTCGCCTTGCGGCCGGGGGCGTAAGCCGCGTGCTGCGCCACGGCCCGGTCAAAGAGCTGTAAAATCCACGAAACGCGATCCGTGAGGAAGACCTGATTCTCGGGCTTTTGAAAGAACGCCGACTGTGGATTGATCTGCAGCCGGTCGTGCAGCACCCACGGCAGCACCGCCCGCACGTCGGCGGCGGAGACGGCGTCCCGGCCGCGGAAGAAGGCCAGCGCCTGGGCGAAGTGCAGCAGCGCCTGCGCGGCGCGGGCCGACACGCCGTTCTCCGTTTGCGTACAAAGGTTCTCGTTCTTGTCCAGCGGACAGTCCTCGGTACAGACGTGGCCGACGCGGCGGCCGGCCAGGTGCAGCGTGTCCTTGGTGCGGTACTCCAGGCGGTCCGACGCCCGCCGGCAGAAGTCGAGCTGCCCCAGCAGGAAGCCGAGCAGTTCGCGCACGTCGTCGGGCACGGCCGTCGCGCGGGCCGCGCGGTCGGCCTCGTCCAGTTCCGCCGCGGTGCAGACGAGGTCGGCCGGCACGAACTCTTCCGGCGAGGCCGCCGCCGCGATGCGCTCCGCCAGGTGGTCCAGGAAGCTGGCGTGGAACGGCGTGCAGCGGACGACCACGTCGATGCGGTCGCGCAGCGCCTCGATGACCGGGAAGGTGCCGCCGCCCTGTTCGTCGTTCGCGGTCAGGTACCAGGCGGAGCGGCCGCAGTGGACGACCTGCTCGTACATCTCGGCATAGCCCTCGGCCATCAGCGACAGCAGGGCCGACTGGGTCTTGGTCGGGATGCGGTTGTACTCGTCGATAATCTTGACTGGCGCGGTGATCCAGCGCCGCCACAGGACCCGGACGTCGCCGGCCTCCTCCGCGCGGACCAGGCAGCCGGGCAGCGGGCCGCCGAGCAGGTCGGCCAGCGTCAGCTGCGGGTGGCCGTGCTGCACGCCGCGGCGCACCTCGTCCAGCGGCGCGCCGGCCAGCAGGGCCATCAGCGTCGCCATCGTTGTCTTGCCGCGGCCCGGCCCGCCGACGAAGACGAGACGGCGCGAGGCGAGGAGGTTCAAGAGCGGCAGCAGGACGAACGAGGCGTAGCTTTCCGATCGCGGTAGATCGACGCGCCCCTCGGCCGGGCCGACGGCGAGCGGAAGATCCAGGTCGATGTCGTGGTAAGGCGCGTGCAGCGCTTTGGTTGTGATCCAGTCGTAGGCCCGCCGGAACTTGACCGCCAGGCGCGGGGCGGGCGGGTCGGCGAACCGAACCGCGCCGTCGCCGTCCAGGTGGGCGCGGCCGTGGAGCCAGGAATGGACGAGCTGCCGCGCGTTCACCACGTGTTGCATCCGGGGTTCAATCCGATCGGGTCGTCGGGGGTCATTATAAGGAAAGACGGCGTCGGGCGGGATGAGGTTCGGCCCGCGACGGCGCACCGAGCCAGACCCACAAAAACCCGTCTCGCCGGATGGGGCAGACCCTCGTCCTCGCGGATGAGCGAGGTGGTAGGCGCCGGGCCGGGGAGCGCCCCGGTGAGGAGCTGGAGCCGGATCATGGCCGCCACGGGGCGGCTGACGAGCGCCACGACGGCGTCGACGTCTCCCCGATCCACTGGCTTGACCGGCTCCGTCTCGCGGGCCCGTGGGCGCACCACCAAGCGCTGGCCGATGAAGGACTGATGGAAGACTACGAGCAATCGACCTCTCGGAACTATTCGGATTCCTCGTCGCCGCCCGTCGAAGGCCGCTCCGGCAAGTAGAGAATCCGTCCGCACGACTTGCACACCACGAACGCCCCCATCAGCAACTCGTTGTACTGCTGGGCGATGATTTCCGTCCGGCAGGCGCCGCAGCCGCGGTCCTCCACCGGCGCGAAGGCGTCCACCCCCCTGCCCTTGACGATCCGGTCGAACGACGACCGCACGTTGGCCGGCACGTTCGCCTCGACCTCTTTCAGCAGGGTCTGCGTCTCGTCGAGTTGCTTTTTCAGGGTCTCCAGCCGCGCCCCGGAGTCCTTCTCGTAGCGGCCAAATTCCTCCTTCGCCACCTTCGCCGTCTTGTCGAGTTCGGCGACCTTGGCCGTGCGCTCGTCGGTCTCGGCGATGGCCGTCAGGATCTCCTCTTCCAGCGTGCCGCACTTCTCGCGGGCGCCGGCGATCTCCGACTGGAGGGCGTCGTATTCCTTCTTGGAGCCGACCGCGTTGAGTTGGGCCTGGTACTTGGCGATCTGTGCGTGCGTCGTCTTGAGCGTCACTTCCTTTTCGTGGACCGCGACCTTGAGTTTCTTGATCGCCTCCTGGTTGTCGCGCGCCGCGTCTTCCTGGCGCGTGAGCTTGGCCTTCTGTCCCAGGAGTTGCCGCGGCGCCCGGTCGATCTGCTCCTGCAAGTCGCGGGCGAACCGTCGCAGGCGATGGACCTCCCGCATCAGCTCGGCCGTCGATGCCATGACACCTCCAGAGTAGACAGTAGACAGTAGTCCGATGGAAGGCGGATACCCGTCTTTCTACTGACTACTGTCTACTTTAAATTCAGCAGCGGCGCAGGCCGTCGATAAAGCCCTCAAGTTGCCGACTTCGCACCGGGTGCTGTAACTTGCGCACCGCCTTGGCCTCGATCTGCCGCACGCGCTCGCGCGTCACCTTGAAGATCCGGCCCACCTCTTCCAGGGTGTAGGTGTAGCCGTCGCCCAGGCCGTAGCGCAGCTTGATGATCTCGCGCTCGCGGTAGGTCAGCGTCTTGAGCACCTGGTCGATCTTGTCCTTGAGCATCTCCTGCGTCGCCGCCTGCACCGGCGACTCGGCCGAATCGTCCTCGATGAAGTCGCCGAAATAGCTGTCCTCGCTCTCGCCCACCGGACGGTCCAGCGAAATCGGGTGCCGGCTGATCTTCAACACGCGCCGCGTCTCCTCGACGCTGATGTTGGCCTCCTGGGCCGTCTCCTCGATCGTCGGCTCGCGGCCCAGCGTCTGCAACAGCTTCTTCGAGACATTGCGGAGCTTCGACATCGTCTCGATCATGTGGACCGGGATGCGGATCGTCCGGGCCTGGTCGGCGATGGCCCGCGTGATGGCCTGGCGAATCCACCACGTCGCGTAGGTGCTGAACTTGTAGCCGCGGCGGTATTCGTACTTGTCCACCGCCCGCATCAGGCCGGTGTTGCCCTCCTGGATCAGGTCCAGGAACGACAGGCCGCGGTTGCGGTACTTCTTGGCGATCGACACCACCAGCCGCAGGTTGCCGCCGGACAGGTCGCGCTTCGACTGCTCGTACTCGGTAAAGCGCTTCTTCACGACCTCCACGCGCTTGCGAAGGCCGGCCGCCTCCTCCAGCGTGTGCATCATGTAGTCGTGCAGTTCCTTTTCGAGGTTGGCCAAGTCTTCCTTACAGCCGCCCTCGGCCCGCAGTGCAAGGATCTGG
>Ga0182024_10013720_pt1 | contig 15768 bp, 11 predicted proteins | sample P32metaG_FD_120480 | JGI IMG/M metagenome (GOLD analysis project Ga0182024, IMG submission 120480) | Permafrost microbial communities from Stordalen Mire, Sweden - P3-2 metaG (Illumina Assembly) | ecosystem: Environmental > Terrestrial > Soil > Wetlands > Permafrost | place: Sweden: Stordalen... | reverse complement strand
TTAGCTATTAGCTTTTAGACGCAAGCTTGGCTGCGGAGATTTGCTCGCAAGTGCTATGGACCATGCGGTTCCGTTGCCGGTGAGGGCTGCGCGTCCGCCGGCGCATCATGGCGCGCGAGCAGCGTGGCTGCTTCTTCGTCCGTAATATGCAGAAAACTACCGTGCTTCGAATACGGCGGCAGCGACGTTTGCGCCGTGATGTCCTGCCAGTGCTTCCAGTCCGTGGTGGCCACAGCCTCATAGCGGGCGCGCGGCGCGCGATAGTGGTCGTAGAAGACGATGTACTGCTTGCCAACCTGGATGGCTGATGGCCCCTCGGACCAGCTTTCGTTGATGGGGCCCGAGATGTTGCTCCACGGCCCTTCCAGCGTAGGTCCGGTTGCGACGCGCTCCTCAAAGGTGAGCGGATCGTAAGTTTGCTCTTTGAAGATGAGGCGGTAAGGGCCGCTCTCGCCGTGTGTCGCCGCGCCGTGAAAAATCGTGGCGTCGATGGTCACGTAGCCGGGATCGAAAAAGATTGCGGGCTTGGAGAAAGTTTGAAAATCCGGCGTGAGCGAGGACCAGATGCGAATGCCGTCCTGAGAGTCCTTCATGGAGCTCGACCAGATGATGAGCCATTGGCTTTTCACGGCGTCCCAGTAGGTTTCCGGCGCCCACACGTTGTTGGTCGCAGGGAAATCCGCCATGATGGGGACGTTTTTCTGAGCGGACCATGTGAGCAGATCGGGCGATGAGGCATAACCAAGCGAGTTGCCGCGCCAGTTCCAGGTCCACACCATGTGAAAGACTCCGTCGGGGCCGCGGGTAAGGAAAACATCGCGCATCAGCTCGCCCGCTTGCGCCGTGGCGATCCAGGGTTGGCCGTCATTGAGCGGCGTGTAGTGGGTTCCATCGCGGCTCAGCGCAAAATAAATGCCTTGGTTGCCGGGCTCTTTGAAGTAGATGAAGAGCCATGCGCCGCTTGCGGAGATCGCCGCTTGCGGATTCGCATCGTTGGTGCTTTGCGGCGTCTGTGCGGACAAAACTCCGGCATAAATCGCCAGCAGCATCGTCATGGCTGCAAAGCGGAGCAGCTTGCATGTCGCGCTCATTTTGCCTCCGTGAACGAGGCATCGACGAGTGTTTTGCCACGCCAGTGCGATTCAGCGGTTTGTTTTCCGGCTGCACCGAAGAGCCGCCAGGTCCATTGGCCGTCCGCGGCGTAGGTCTTCTGCCACGCTTTTGAGCCATCCGCGCGATAGAAGACTTCGTCGCCGATCTTGCGGCCGAGATGGAAGTCCGCGGTCCACTGTCGCGTGCCGTCTTCGAAATAAAACGTCTGCGATCCTTCGAGCAGAGTGCGGCCGTCATTTGCGCGGGCGGTGCCCCATTCGGCTTTGAGTTTTCCGTTGGGCCACTTCTCAGCGTGCTCCGTCATTGGCCCGATTGCATCCGGCTCGGGCGACAGCGCGGTATCCGGCGCGAGAACCCACGCCTCGTTCAGCTCGATCTCGTAGTTCACGGTGTTCTTTGATGTGGCGATGTGAATCACGTCGTCGGGGCCTTGCGCGGCGGTCACGTAGCCTACGGTGAGAACATCGGTGGGCAGGCGTTTTTGCTTCCAGGTCTTGCCATCATCGTCAGAGAGCGCACCGTATGCGCCGTCCTTGTGCAGGTGCTTTTCGTTGTGAGGATTGAAATCAGCGACGAAGAAGAGACGGCCCGAGGCGAGACGAATCACGCTGGGCCGCTCGCCGCTGTCAAGGGGGTCGAAGATTGTTTTCGACTTCACCCAGGTTTTGCCGCCGTCGGAACTGGTGGCGAGCGGCATGCGGCCGTCGATGTTGGAATTCTTTCCGCCGAAGCCGAGAATGTCGCCGTTCTTTGCCATCACGATCGTGGTGTGACGGCCGGCGGTGCGCCCGCCGGTGTCGAGCCAGGTTCGGCCGTTGTCGCGCGTGGCCCAGACTGCAGAGATGGAACCGTTGCCATCGTTATCGCGGCCTGTGGAGTCGGTAGGGATGTAGATGGTTCCATTTTTCGCACGCACGATGGAATTGATAGGTTGGGAGACGTAGCGGCCGATGGGCGCGGTGAAGTGAGGAAACTCGATCGACGCCCAGGTTGCGCCATTATCGTCGGAAGTGGTGAAGGCGAAGGGCGGCGCGCCGATCAAGCGCGGGAAACCGAAGAAGAGCCAGAGATGCCCATGATCGTTCCAGAAGACAGGCGCGGCGCAGGCGGCATCGGCAAAGTCGGGCCACGGCTCTGGCATGTCCCAATCTTCCGCGCCCGCGCGGCGGCGCATCACCATTACAGTCTGATCGGGATCGTCTTCGTTGCGCGGCGCGTTGTAGTACGCGGCAACCACGTCGCCGTTGGCGAGCACTTGAATAGCGGAGTTGTGATAGTTGATGCCGAGACCAGGCGCTAGACCTGCGAGCCAACCAATCTCCGGCATGGATTTTCCGTTGAGGTTCGGAAACAGTTCGTGCACGCGATAGAAGGGCTTGGCGGGATCGGGGCCCTTCGCGATGTCGAGTGGCGTTTGTTTCACATCGGTGAAAAAGAAGAATTGCGCAGCGGGCGAGGGATGCGGCGTGGGAGCGGGCGCCTCGACGACGCGGAATCCGATATTGCCTTCCTTCGACGCGTAGCTCGGCGCCATGCTGGCGCGATTGGCGGAGCGCATGAAATACGGCGCGGTTGCAGGGACTATCTCGCCGGGTTTCGATTTACGGAAATCGAGACCGCCGCCGCGCACGACGCGAAAGTATCCTTGGAGTGGACCGGTGGGATCGATTTGCGCCGCGGAGGGATACGGGCCGTACCAATCGGCGACCCACTCTGGCGTGCCTTCGCCCATGACCACGCCCCAGGCGTTCGGCTGGCCCAGCTTGGGCGGCGCGTCGCCGGTGAAAAACGGAGTTTGCGTGCCCGCGCGTTCGGCGTATTCCCATTCGGCTTCGGTGGGAAGACGATTCGGCTTGCCGGTTTTCATTGTGAGCCACGCGCAGAATGCGACGGCTTGGCTGTAGCTGACGCCGGCCGCGTAATCGGGATACGCGGCGACGGGTTGCCAGGAGGGATCGAACTGCTGGAATTCCTTGACGGTGACAAGATGCGTGGCGATGGAAAAGGCGTGCGAGATGGCGACGCGATGCGCGGGGACCTCGTCGAAGTCGCCGTGCGCGGGGCGGTTCGACATCACACCGAAACCGTTGACGACGGCGGGTGAGAGTGCGACGTCGTCGGCGCCCATGGTGAATGAGCCTGCGGGAATTTGCGCCATGGGGATGGAGGGCGCGGACTGCGCGAGCAACGGCGCGACTGTGAGACCGGTTGTCAGCAGAGCCAGGAATGCCAATCTACGCACAACAAAAACCCCCTCAGGGGCTAAAGCCCAGTCTCTTTTTGCGCCCTTTGCGGCACGGCTGAAGCCGTGCCCTGATACAAAACAACCGACCATCTTGGTTTTTCAGCAAGCTCTGAAGTCGTGCCCCGATGCAAACTCGACGAACAAGCAACCCTTGATTGAAGATTGAATTCAGTGCGGCAGCTCGGCATCGAGCGGGCCCAGCGTGGTACGGCTAGCGACCTTCTTGCCGTCGACAAAGAGCGTGAGGCCGCGGCCGAGCCGATACTGCTTGCCGGTCTCGTCGTACACAATTGCGAGCAGATGGCCGTGATAGGGAAGGCCGTCCACGGCAAAATAGGTCCACGTGCCGGCGGGCAAAAGCGGATGAATTTCGATCTTGGTGTCGACGCGTGGTCGCAGGCCGATGAGTCCCGTGATGAGCGGATCGGCAAATCCGGAATGATTGTAGTAGTTTCCGCGGCCCACCTGCCTGTTCTTTGCAATGAGCATGTCCTTCGCGATCCACTCATCGGTGTCTGCATCGAGATCTTCGTCGATCCAGTCGATGACACGGCCGCTCGCGAGCTTGATGTGCTGCGACAAAACGTAATTCGCGAATAACTGGTAGTACTCTTGCTTTCCGATGGTGTTCTGCGCGGGGCCGTTGAGCAGGTTGGCCAATGCCAGCAGGGTTTGCGTGGTCGCGTAAGGCCACGAAGGGCCATTCCACGTGCACTGGTCGTCGGAAGCGAAGCGGAAAAGCGGGCTGCGCCGCTCGGCGGTGGTGGGTCCGAACTTGCCGGCGAATCCATCGGGATCGAAGAGTTGCTTCCATGCAACGGTGTGGCCCAGCGTGGGCGCGTAAAACTGCCAGGGAATGTAGCCGACGAGTTCGCGCACGCCGGCAAACTGCAGTTGCGTGCCGGGGTCTTTGAAACGCTTCTCCTTGCGAATGCCGGAGTCGACCGCGGGCGAGAGATCTTCGTAGAACTGGTCTTTGGGATTCCAGAGTTTGGATTCGATCAAGCGCTCGAGCGTGGCGGCCTTGGCATCGTAATCGGCGGAGACTGCCGATTGTTCGGACCTGCGCGCGAAATCCGCAATGGCGCGCGCATCGGCCAGCATATAGCTGTTCAACGGCGTGCGATAGCCGTCGCCGCCGATGGATTTCTCCATGGCGTCGCGGGTATCGATCTGCCAATACAGGCCAACGGCGGGATCGAGATGATCGTTCCACGCTTTGTAGTTCTTGATGAGATCGGGGAGCAGCTCCGCACCGAATTTCGTGTCGCCCGTGGCGAGTGTGACCAACTGCACGCTCCGCGCAAAGGGAAAACTGTAGGCGCGCGCATTGGCCTCGGGGTGGCTCCAGTACCGTGCATCATCCTCCGCGATTTTGGGGTTACGCAGCCAGCGCGCTTCGCCGAGATGAAAGGGCGCGGCATCGGGCAGTACGCCGTTTTGGGGAAGGTCGGGACGGTGCAGCCACTCGGTGATGAGGTAGCCGTAGTCGGCTGTTTGCTCTACGTGCTTTCGAAATGAGTACCAGCGGAAGTAATACATTTCCTCGAACTGCTTGTTCGAAGAATTGAAGAGCGGGACGTTGGCGGCGATCCAGGGCCAGTCGTCGGCGGGTTGCTGGCCGGTGGCTTCGCGCTCGTCGATCGCGAACTGAGCTACGTAATGCTGATAGTCGCCGGGGTGAAGGACCGCGAAGGGCTGGTCCGTCGAGGATGACTGGGCGAATGCGGCGGCGGGGAGAAGCGCGAGGACGCATGCAATTTCAAGACGAAATTTCATTGATGAATCCTGAAAATCACTGTGGGCGCTTTCGCTACGCGCGGCGTGTAGCGCCTGCCAAAGCTTCCTGGCCATTGAGGTGCTCGAGAATTCTGCGCGCGTCGCCCAGCCAATCTCCGGCCGCCTGCTTGAGGCAAGAGATGTCGTTGGCGCAGAACAATAGATCGATGCCGAGCCCGAGCCAGAAGGGGAATTCTTCTGGCGCGCAGGCAGTGGCGATGCACTTGTTATGGTCGCGGGCGGCTTTGACGATCTTTGCGGCGGCCGCCTGCACTATGGGGTGTGATGTTTGCGAAGGCAGACCGAGGCTGGCGGCGAGATCGGCAGGGCCGATGAAGAGATCGACATCGGGAACCGCGGCCAACTCGTCGACACGGGCCAGCGCCGCGCCGCTTTCGATCTGCGCCATGAGGCAAAGGTCATTGTTGAGGCTCTGCTGCTGGGCGACGACGGGGCTGGGAATGCTGTAGTTGACGGCGCGCGAGACGGAGAAGAAGCCACGGCTGCCGGCGGGAGCGAAGCGCGCGTATTCGCGGAGATCCTGCATCTGCTCAGGCGTTTCGATCATGGGCGCGTCAAGAATATCGGGCCCGCATTCCGCGCCTTTGAGCACGTTTTCGCGGCGCACATCGGGAATGCGGATCATGGTCAACATGCCGGTGCCGGCGGCCATGCGGCAAAGGTCGGCGGCTTCAGCAAAGGTGATGTGGCCGTGTTCCATCTCGATCCAGATCACCTGGTAGCCGAGATGCGCGCAGATCTCAAGAAAAATGGGATCGTAAAAATAGACGGCTGCGCCGAGAAGGGTTTTGCCGCCGTTGGCCTGAACTGCCTGCTGCAAACGATTCATGGAGTATCTCCCAATGGAATGGATTGAGGGCTGGAATGCTTGCTGGCGGCAAGCCAGCTCCAGAGTGTTTGGGTTGAGGAAAGAGTTTTGGGCGCCGGAGAAAAAGCCGCGCAGAGCAACCCGGTGGCAAGGAGCAGAAGATTGCCGAAGACGCCGATGGTGTATTCGCTCCACGGGTAGTTGTAGCGATGAAGGTTGAGCATCTTGCCGCCGTCGAGAGTGAGCGTGGCGTAGGCGGTGAAGAGCAGATTGACGACGATGCCGGCGACGGCGCCGGATCGGCCGGCTCGCGGCGAAAGAAATGCCAGCAAAAAGAGCCCGGCCAGGCCACCGGCCAGGATGGCAGTGGCGGCGTAATAAAGCGCGAGTGCGGAACCATGCGTAGAACTAAGGCGGAGGGCGACCGCGATGGCGAGAACGCCGCAGAGGACGACAGCGATTTTGCCGAAACGCAGGCGCTGCGCGTCGCTGTTGCGCGGGAAGAAGTGCGAGTAGAAATCTTCAACCAGGATGAGACCCAGGCAGTTGAGATCGGAAGCGAGCATGGACATGGCTGCGCCGAAGAGCGCGGCAAGGAAGAGGCCGGCGACGCCGACGGGCATCTGCGTGACCATGTAATAGGGAAAAACCTGATCGGCGCGCTTGAGGGCCGCGGGAAGCGACTGGCCTGAGAGGCGGTAGAAGGCCCAGAGCAGCGAACCGATGAGCATGAATGCAGTCCACACGGGAAGGCAGAGCGATGCGCCCATAGCGATGCCGCGCAGAGCGGAGCTATCCGACTTGGCGGCCAGATAACGTTGCACTACGGTTTGATCGGCCGTGTACTTCTGCAGGTAATAGAAGAAGCCGTAGAGCGCCATGGTCCAGACGGTGGGGCGCGCAAGGTCGAAATCGAAGCTGCCCAGGCTGGTCTTGTGATTCGCGGCAATGAGGTGAATCATGGCGCCGGGATGAACCTGCGGCGAAAACAGCAACAGGACGAGCGTGATGGCGATTCCGGTCCAGAGCAGAAAGCCCTGCACCACATCGGTCCAAATCACGGCGCGAAGGCCGCCGATGAACGTGTAGAAAATGGTGATGACGCCCAGGCCGATGATGAGAAACGCGATCGACCAGCTGGTAAACCCCGCGACGGCGAGCGCCAGCAGGTAAAAGACAAAGCCCATTTTGGCAAAGTGACCTGCGGCAAAAGCGAAAGAAGAATACATGCGGACCGCGGGACCGAAGCGCTTGCCGAAGTATTCGTAGACCGACATCGACACCGCGTGACGGAAAAAGGGCACGATGATGGGGCCGACGGAGAGAATCACGATGACAAAGAGAATGCCGGGAACGAGCAGGTTCCAATCGCCCGCGTAGGCCGCGCCGGGGAAGGCGATGAAGGTGAGGCTGGTGATGATGGTGGCCAGCAGCGAAAGCCCCGCGGCCCAGCCGGGAACGCTGCGCCCGGCAATGAAGTAGGAGTCGGTGGTTTTCTGACGGCCCGCGACACGAATGCCAATGCCGACGAGCGTAATCATGTAGGCGGCAATGATGAGAGTGTCGGCGAGATGCATGTTAGCGCACGCTTCCAGAATTTGCCGTTTTGGCATTCGCGGATTCAGAATTTGCGGAGCCGGCTGCCGCACCGGCGAGAGCGAGCTTGCCTTCAGCCATGTTGACAGCGAGTCGCATGGCCGACTTCATATTGGTGGCATCTGCCTGGTTGCGGCCGGCGATATCGAAGGCGGTGCCGTGATCGACGGAGGTGCGGATGATCGGCAGGCCGAGCGAAACATTCACGCCGCCTGTGAAGTCGATGAGCTTCATGGGAATGTGGCCCTGGTCGTGATACATGGCGACGATGAGATCGAATTCGCCGCGCAGGGCGCGGACAAAGATGGTATCGGGCGAGTGGGGGCCGGAGCAGCAAATGCCCAGCGCGCGCGCCTGCTCGATGGCGGGAGCGATGATGGCGGCATCCTGCGTGCCGAAGATTCCATGCTCGCCGGCGTGGGGATTGAGGCCGCAGACCGCGATGCGCGGAGCACTGCGGCGCATCCACAGAAGCGCGTCATGACCCAATTTGATGGTTTCAACAATGCGCTCGCGATCGAGCTTGCAGGCTTGTTCGAGGGGAATGTGCGTGCTGACGTGGATGGTGGCCAGCTTTTCGGAATAAAGCAACATGCGCGGCTCCGGTGCGCCGGTCAACTCGGCAATGTATTCGGTGTGCCCGGAGAAGAAGCGGCCGGAGAGCGTGACCGCCTCCTTATTCAGCGGCGCTGTAACCATAGCGTCGGCTTCGCCGCTCATGCAGAGCTCCGCTGCGCGGCGGACGTAAGCGATGGCCGCGAGGCCGTACTCCGCGCGAAGCTGGCCGAAGGCAACAACGTGATCGGCGGGCAACGTGCCGGTTTCAACAAGAATGCAGGGCAGCGTGGCCGGGTCAATACCGGAAAGACGGCCGGCAGCGTTGAGTGCCGCTGAGTCGGCAATCAGAATCCACTGCGCGAGCGAAGCGACGGAGTCGTCCTGGAGAGCCTTGAGGGCAATTTCTGCGCCGATGCCGGCAGGGTCTCCGATGCTGATGGCGATGCGCGCAAGCCTGTTCATGCCGGACCTCGAAGCGCGCTGAGGATTTCGTTGAAGACCGTCGGCGCGCCAAAAGCGCCGGATTTCGTGATCACGATACACCCTTCTGCCATGCCGCCCTGCACAATGCCCCAGGGAATTCCGGGCGCAAGCTCTCCCTGGAGAATAAAAGAGTGGGCGCCGAGCGTGCCGGCAGCGAGCAAGGCAGTGTCGCCTCCGGTAAGGATCAATGCTTGCGGCGCGAAGGTGCGGAATGCGTCGAGAATGTGCGCGCGATCGCTGGGACTGAAATCGAGAGGAAGCACCTGAACGGTGCGAGAGTCGATGCGATCGAGGTGTTCAAGCTGGAGCTTGGTCACGGGGTGATCGGAGCCGGCGATGAGCAATGTACGCGTGGCGGAAGGCGGCGGCACGCAGCGGATGGACCGGGCGTCATGGCCGGCGAGAGCCCGCGCCAGGCCGGCAGATCCCGCAAACAGGAGGCCGGGCAACTTTTGCGCGGCGCGAACAAAGGCTTCGAGATCCGTTTGCGTGGAACTGTCGCACAACAGCACGGACTTGCCGGTGTGGAAGGCTGCGACGAGGTCTTCAGGGCGAGAAACGAGAGTGATGAGGCTCCTGCTGCTCGACGGAAAGAGGCTGGCGATGTCGACCTGCGTGCACTGGCCGGTGGCGTCTTGAATTTCCAGGATGCCGTTGCGCACCGTTCGGCCCGCGGCGGGAAATGCAGGGGCAAGCAGAATGGCGCGCGAGCCAAACGCGCGACGCGCGGCAAGAATTTCAGCGGCAAAAGGACCCCGGGCGGCGGAGTCAATCTTTTTGAACAAAAGTGTTTGAGGATTGAGGGTGAGCGCGGCAGCAGCGCGGGCTACGATGCGCGATGCCTTGGCGGGCGAGAGCGAGCGGGAATCTGTATTGAAGGCCTGCACGGGCTCCGAAGCCAGAAACGACGCACTAGCGCCAAGCCAGACGCGCACCGCGCGACCCGTGGGAAGAAATGCCGCGGCCGCGTCGCAGGCGCCGGTCAAATCGTCGGCCAGAAGGCGGATTTGCTCCGGAAACGAGGTCCCGGAGAGGGCCGAGTGGTGAAGCGGGTTGGCGGCAGCGGTAGGCATGAAGGCGGCGTCACTTTATTTTCGAGAGTATACGATTATTTTCTAATTTGCGGAATGCTGATTTTACAGGGCGCATTGCGTACCGGAACAACGCGCGGTGTTCGGCCGGGGAATGTGACCTTCTGAAAGCCGTAAATCCACCGTGTTGCCGCTCATGAACTATTGAGAATGAACAATTTCTACGGTAGATTCCACAAGCAAACACCGCGATGCATGACACGGCCCTGCAAGCCCGCGCTTCGCGTCGAGCTCAAGTCTGAAAGTTGGAACTTCTGGTGGCGGTGAAGGTGGCCGGATTGCCCGCTCTGATGCATGTCATTTGCCAGAACGGATTTGAGCACCAAGCGACGATGAATCGCAGCCATACCGCGGCAGCCATGGCCGAGGCGCTGGGCCGGTATCTCGGCTGGCCGACGCATCTTCACAATCGGCCCGCGGGGCTGCCGCCGTTGCAGTGAGGCTGGACAACCGCGCGCCCCATGCGCGAATGTGGATGAGATGAATCGCCGGGACTTTTGTCTTTCTGCCGCTGCCGCTTCAGTTCACGCCTCAGCATTTGCCGTGCCTGCCCTGCAGGCTGCCGCAAATGGGCCCTTGATCACGCTAGCCGAAATCGAGCAGATCGACCACGAGCGGATTCTGCGCGCCGCGAATGCATACCTTTCTCAGCCGCCAATCACCGTGACGGCCGCATCTTCACCGCGCAGCAAAGGCGGCAAGCACGATTATTTTTCCGAAGGCGATTACTGGTGGCCTGACCCGAAGAATCCCGGTGGTCCGTACATCCGCCGCGACGGCTATTCCAATCCGCAAAACTTCAACGACCATCGCGAGGCTCTGATCCGGCTGAGCCTGATCGTGCCGGCGCTCATGGCGGCGTGGCTCATTACGCAGGACAAGCGCTACGCCGAGCACGCGGCCGTGCACCTTCGCGCGTGGTTCCTCGATCCCGCGACGCGCATGAATCCGTCGCTCGATTATGCGCAGGCGATCTGGGGCGTTTCGCCGGGCCGCGGCACGGGAATCATTGACACATTGCATTTGGTTGAAGTGTCTCGCGCGGCGCGGCATCTCGAGAGCGCAAAAGCGATGACGCCGGCCGAATCCGCCGGTGTGCGCGCGTGGTTCACGCAATATATGTTGTGGATGATTACCTCAAAGAACGGCCAGGAGGAAGAAGCGGCCAAGAACAACCACGGCACATGCTGGACGGTCCAGGTGGCGGCATTCGCGGCCTTCACCGGCGATGAAAACGTGATGAAGATTTGCCGCGGGCGTTTCCGCGACCATCTTTTGCCCGATCAGCTGGCCGCCAACGGCAGTTTTCCGCTGGAGCTGGCGCGGACCAAGCCCTACAGCTACTCGCTCTTCGATCTCGACATGCTGGCCATGGTGTGCCTGATTGCGTCGGGCAGCGGCGCGGAGCCGAGCGGCGCGACGAACGACCTGTGGCAGTTCGCGCTGCCCAACGGCAATCGCTATCAGAAGGCTGTCGAATTCATGTTTCCGTTCATCCAGGACAAGAGCAAGTGGCCCTACCCGCACGACGTGGAGTACTTTGACGATCTGCCCAATCGCCAGCCGAGCTTGCTCTTCGCGGGGCTCGCGTATCGAGAGCCGAAGTACATCGCGTTATGGCGTACGCTGCCGCCCGATCCCAAGACCGCCGAGATCATTCGCAACTTTCCTATACGCCAACCGGTGCTTTGGGTGCATTCGGTTTAGAGCAGTTGCATGAGCCGGCACGCGCCCTTGCCGGGCTGTTCGTGCAGTCACCAGCGGTGTGATAGGATTCCGTCGAAACGCCGGGAGAAATGCAGGGAGCCGAGATGCGCGAGCGCAGGGTGGGAATCATCATGAACGGCGTGACCGGGCGCATGGGTCTCAATCAGCACCTCATCCGGTCGATCCTGGCGATTCGCAAGCAGGGCGGTATCGCGCTCAGCGATGGAAGCGCGCTGATGCCGGATCCCATCCTGGTGGGCCGCAATGGAGACAAGTTGAAGTCCATTGCCGGCGTACACGGCGTGGCGCGCTGGACCACCGATCTCGAGCGCGCTCTCGACACTCCTGAAGACACGATCTACTTCGACTCAGGCGCGACGGGCCAGCGCGAGCAGAATGTGCTGCAGGCGATCGCGGCCGGGAAGCACGTTTATTGCGAGAAGCCGCTCGCGACCACGCTCAACGGCGCGCTGGCGATGGCGCAGGCCGCGGAGAAGGCCCGCGTAAAACACGGCGTGGTGCAGGACAAGTTGTTTTTACCGGGCGTACGCAAATTGCGACAACTCATCGATGCAGGCTTCTTCGGCCGCATTCTTTCGGTGCGCGGCGATTTCGGCTACTGGGTGTTTGAGGGCGATGACCAGCCTTCGCAGCGGCCTTCATGGAACTACAAAAGGGAAGAGGATGGCAGCATCATTCTCGACATGTTCTGCCACTGGCGCTACGTGCTCGACCACACGTTCGGTGCCGTACAGGCGGTTTCGTGCACGGGCTCTACACACATCCCGGAGCGCGTCGACGAGTCGGGCAATCGGTACAAATGCACTGCCGATGACGCGGCTTACGGCGTGTTCGAGCTCGAGGGCGGGATTGTTGCGCAAATCAATTCGTCGTGGGCCACGCGCGTGTATCGCGACGAGCTCCTGAGCCTGCAGGTGGACGGCACTGCGGGCAGCGCCGTGGCGGGATTGCGGGAGTGCAAAATCCAGGATCGCGCCAACACGCCGCGGCCGGTGTGGAATCCCGATCTGCCCAATCCTTTTGAGTTTCGCAGTTTGTGGGCTGCGGTTCCCGACAATGCCGAATTCGGCAACGCGTTCAAGGTGCAGTGGGAGATGTTTTTGCGCCACGTTGCCGAGGACGCGCCCTTTCCGCATGATTTTCTTGATGGCGCGCGCGGCGTGCAATTGGCGGAATTGGCTATGGCTTCTTGGCGCGAGCGGCGCTGGATCGATGTTCCGGAGATTTCGTCCGGCGCTGCTGCACCGGCGTAAATCAATCGCGGAATGACGGGCAAGTTCGCATGGCAGACAAGGCAACGCTCTCGCTGAATCAGATCACAACGGCCAACTGGAGCGTGGCCGAGGCGGTGGAGGGCTGCGTGCGCCACGGCGTGCCATCGATCGCGCTTTGGCGGCACAAGATCGAGGAGGCCGGCCTCGCGGCGTGTGTGCGTGCCGTGAGCCACGCCGGCTTGCACGTCTCCAGCGTTTGCCGAGGCGGCATGTTCCCTGCGCCGACCGAGGCAGAGCGCAGAAGAAATATCGAAGACAATTTTCGTGCCGTGGACGAAGCGGCTGCATTGCACGCGGATTCCCTTGTAATGGTCGTAGGTGGTTGCGCGGGCGTTCCGCTTGAAGATGCGCGGCAGATGGTAACCGCTGGGGTTGCCGAGCTCGTGCCCTATGCGCGTGAGCGTGGCGTGCGCATCGGTCTCGAGCCGCTGCATCCCATGTTCGCAGCGGACCGTTCGGTTCTTGTGACGATTGACCAGGCGCTTGATTTGGCGCGATCCTGCGATGCGCGCGAAGTCGGCATCATTCTCGACACGTTTCATATCTGGTGGGACCCTCGCGTTGAAGAGTTGATCGCCGAGGCTGCGGGGAGAATTTTCGGTTTTCACGTGTCCGACTGGCTGGTGCCGCTGCCCGACGTGCTTCTTGGCCGGGGATTGATGGGGGATGGCGTGATTGACAATCGCAAATTGCGGCGGCTGGTTGAGCAGGCGGGTTACGATGGGCCGATCGAGGTGGAGATTTTCAACCGCGCACTCTGGGACAGCGATCCCGACACGGTGCTGGCGCAAGTAATTGAGCGATTCGAGAAGTTCGTTTAGAAAGCGAGTGCAGGTGGAAGTGAACGCGACCATTACGCCGCAGGAGCTGATGCCGGCGATCCGCCGCGCCGTTGAGCTGGCCTCAGAAAAAACGCTGCGGCTCGATCGCCGCTGGAGCGTTCCCGGTTGCGCGCCGGTCTTTACGGTGGGCGGCCACTACACGGCTCGCAACTGGACGCAATGGACTCGAGGGTTCCAGTACGGCAATGCGCTGCTGTGCTTTGAGCTGGGCGGCGAGGAAGATCTGCTGGCGCTGGCGCGGCAGCATGTGCTAGCCGACATGGCGGAGCACCCGACGCACATGGGCGTGCACGACCACGGATTCAATAATATTTCCACCTACGGCAATCTGCGGCGGCTCATGCTCGATGGGCGTATCGCGCACAACGAATGGGAACTGCATTTTTATGAGCTTGCGCTCAAGGTGAGCGGCGCGGTACAGGCGGCGCGCTGGGCCAGCCTTCCCAATGGCCTTGGCTACATTTACTCCTTCAATGGCAGTCACTCGCTGTTCATCGATACCATGCGCACGTTGCGCGTGTGCGGAATCGCGCATCAGCTGGGGCACGCGCTTCTTGGTGAGCAGGATGAGCGCGTGAACCTGCTGGCCCGGCTGCTCAAGCATGCGCAGACCTCGGCGCAGTACAACATTTACTGCGGCGAGGGACGCGACCACTACGACGTGCCGGAGCTGCGCGGGCGCACGGCGCATGAGGCCATCTTCAATCCCGCGAGCGGCGCGTTTCGCTGCCCATCATCGCAACAGGGCTTTTCGGCGTTCACCACGTGGACGCGCGGGCTGGCGTGGGCTGCTCTGGGTTTTGCCGAGCAGCTTGAGTTCGTGCAATCGCTCGCGGCTGGAGAATTTGGCGTCAATGGCGTTCCCGAAAAGGGTGGCGCGTGCGCGATGCTGGAGCGGGCGGCTCGCGCAACTTGTGATTTCTATACGCACCAGGCGAGCGCGCGGGATGGCATCTGCTACTGGGACACTGGCGCCCCGGATTTGACGCGGCTGGGCGACTGGCAGGCGCAGACGGCGGATCCCTTCAACGACTACGAGCCGGTGGACTCCTCGGCGAGCGTGATCGCTGCGCAGGGACTGCTGCGCCTCGGGCACGCGCTCGGCGATGAAGGGCACGCATATACGCAGGCGGGATTGACGGTGTTGCGGCGGCTGCTCGAGGAGCCGTATCTCTCCACCGATCCGGATCACGAGGGGATCCTGTTGCACAGCGTCTATCACCGGCCTAACGGCTGGGATGCGATTCCCGCGGGGCGCAAGATTCCCTGCGGAGAGTCGAGCATGTGGGGCGACTATCATCTGCTGGAGGCGATGCTGCTGGCGACGAGGATGGCCGAAGGAAGCTACTATACGTTCTTCTAAATTCCGAATCGCGTGAACGCGTATTCCGGGATTCTGGTTTCCCACATCTCAAAGGCGAGATGTGGGGCACCCAAAGCTCGAAGGGAAGGGCGAAGATGGGGAACAAGGTTGCGTTGGTGACAGGCGGCGCGCGCGGTATTGGCTTCGGCATCGCGCTGCGCCTGGCGCAGGATGGCTTCGACCTCGCCATCTCGGGCCGACGCGCGGCCGAAGAGACGCAAGCCGGACTTGACCGCATTCGCGAGCATTGCTCGGGCGCTCTCTACGTGCAGGCCGACGTGGCCGACGGCTGCGCTCGCGCGCGCTTGCTGCTGGCTGTGGAAGAGCGCTTCGGCCGGCTCGATGTGCTGGTGAACAACGCGGGTATTGCGCCACGCGTGCGCGCCGACATTCTGGAAGCGCGCGAGGAACACTTCGATGAAGTGATGGCGACGAATCTCAAAGGGCCGTACTTCCTCACGCAGGCTGCGGCGGCGTGGATGATCCGGCAGCACGAAAGCCTGGGCGCGCAGAATCGCGCGATCATCAATATTGGATCGGTATCGGCTACGGTGGCCAGCGTGAATCGCGGTGAGTATTGCCTGTCGAAAGCGGGCGTTGCCATGGCCACGCGCCTGTGGGCGGCGCGGTTGGCGGAGTTCGGCATCGGCGTGTACGAGGTGCGGCCGGGAATTATCGAGAGCGAGATGACCGAGGGCGTGCGCGGCAAGTACGATGCGCTGATTCAGTCTGGATTGACGATTGAAAAGCGCTGGGGCACCGCAGCCGACGTGGCCAGCGCGGTGAGCGTGCTGGCGCGAGGCGAGCTGCCCTACGCGACCGGCGCGGTGATCGTGGTCGACGGCGGACTGACGCAGCAGCGGTTGT